>Ga0307323_10000448_pt1 | contig 12862 bp, 21 predicted proteins | sample ER_DNA_381_FD_194496 | JGI IMG/M metagenome (GOLD analysis project Ga0307323, IMG submission 194496) | Bulk soil microbial communities from the East River watershed near Crested Butte, Colorado, United States - ER_DNA_381 | ecosystem: Environmental > Terrestrial > Soil > Floodplain | place...
GATCTGTGACGGTCGAACAGCCATCTCCTCTGGAAAACCCTTGAACTTCTCCGGGACCGGGCTTGGGCCGAAAATTTTGCGGAGAAGCAAGGGCCACATCAGTCTGCTCAAGAGCGGAGAAATGGTGTGGCTCAAAAGGTCTCCGATCAGCGGTATGGCCGGCGGCGATAGCATCACCACATCGGCTCGAGCGGTCGGGTAATAATATCCGGAGGCAAGAACCAGCGCCTGGACCTCTTGCGGATATTTCACCGCGAGAGCGAGAGCCACCAACGTTCCCCAAGAATGCCCGAGAATGATTGCGCGTGGCACACCGATTTTCTTGAGAGCGGCGGCAATAAGGTCAGCTTGCGCTTGCGGCGTCCAGACGGTGCTCCGGGGCCGGTTGCTGTGGCCAAATCCCGGACGGTCGATCGCGATCACGCGGTAGTTTTTGGCGGCCAGATCAATCAAGCCGCTGGATTGAAAGTCTTCGATCATGCTCCCGTTGCCGTGCAGCAGGACCAGAGGGGTTCCTGTCCCGCGGTCGACGTAGTGGAGCCGAACGCCGTCCACCGTGATGAACCGTCCGAGGGGCGGGTTTCGACGCTCTGCTTTTTGCGCAAGCCACCGATTCAGCAGGGCGGAGGCCACGGCGGCCACGACAACACCGGCCGCGATCGGAAGGGCCTTCTGCGCCATAGTGGAAGAGGTCAGGGCGCGAGAACTCGTATGCCGAAAATCCACGGTATATGCCTCGGGTCGGTGCACGACCGCTCGGGCATCCGAGGATGTTGCACTGCGGGACAACCGCCGGTCCAGTGATTTGTTCCGAGCGCAGCGTTGATGAGAACAGCCATAGAACAGAGGCCGGATTTTCGTGCTCCGTGGTCCATCCAGACTCAAAAACGCGAGTCCGAACAACCATTTGAGGCGTTGTCCTGGGTGTGATGTGTATGGAGTATCGACGTGGTCCCGCGTGCGCATTGGAAGGGCTTTTTGAAGCTCTCCCTCGTTTCCTGTCCCGTCGCCCTGTATCCTGCTGTCGCCGCGAACGAGCGCATTTCGTTTCGGCAAGTCAATAAGCAGACCGGCAACCGTCTTCGGCAGCAGCTCGTCGATGTGGTCACGGGAGAGCCGGTGCAAGCCCACAATAAGGGCCGCGGCTATGAGGTCGGCGAGAACCAGTTTTTGCTCGTGCGCGACGACGAGCTGGAGGCCGCCGAGCAAGAAGGGCGAAGCACGCCGTACAGCAGCGTTCCTGTAGAAACGCTACAACACTCTGAGCAGCCCGGGGCCGCCAACCTTGAACCACGTAAGCGGCTCTTTACTAATGCGCCAATGAAAAGTCCCCCGCGCCGTGAGGAAGAGCCGCTAGCCCCTGCTGAACCTAAAACAAGACCGGATCCGATGCCAGCGAGTGCGGCCCCGGCCGCTCCCGCGCCGACCCCAATCGAAAATAATCGTACGATCGAGATCGACCGTTTCATTCCGCGTGCGCAGGTCGACGCACGATATCTCGATACACCTTACTACGTCGTTCCGCGAGATGAGGTTGGAGAAGAGGCATTTGCAGTTATCCGGGATGCGATGCGTGCCAAGGATGTCGTGGGCATGGGTCGTGTTGTCCTCGCGCGACGGGAGAGGCCGATCATTGTCGAACCGATGGGCAATGGGATTCGGGGTATTACGCTTCGCTACAGTCACGAGGTCAGGGACGAAGCAAGCTACTTTGCCGAAATTCCAAATCTGACACTACCTGATGAAATGCTTCGCGTAGCCCAGCATATTGTGGAAACAAAAATGTCGGATTTTGATCCTGCATTCTTAGAGGATCGCTATCGCGCCGTCTTGATCTCGAAGCTTAAGGAGAAGCGTGCTGAACTGCCGAAGAAGGCTGTCCCTACCACGCCGTCGGCTCAGAACGTCATTAGCTTGATGGATGTATTGAAGAGAAGCTTGGCGGCCGAGCGGCCAGTGGCACGCACGTCGCCTACAAAGCCGGCGCCGCGCCGCGTGGCAGGGCCATCGAGAGGTGCTCCCAAACGATCAACCGCGCGCGCTCGAAAAACGGGCTGACGTCTCGGTCGGATGCTCAATCTTTGAATGTATCATCCTATCTAGCCCGCATGAGTGGATGTGCAGCGACATGTTGGATTGTCTTGTCATAGGCGGCGGGCCCGCCGGTCTTCTTGCTGCGGTTTACCTCGGGCGGTACCGGCGAAGCGTTCAGGTCATCGATGCCGGCGAAAGCAGGGCTGCTAAGATTCCTGAAAGTCATAACTATCCGGGTTTCTTCGGAATTGCAGGGCCGGAATTGCTGCGCCGGTTGACCGCGCAGGCCCGTCAGTACGGAGCCGAGTTGGTGAGCGGCCGTGTAACTTCGCTGCGCAAAGAAGGCGACACCTTTGTCGCGTCGTCTTCCGGCAGTGGCGTGAATGCTCGCTTCATATTGTTAGCAACAGGGCTCGTCGATCAATGTCCCACAATTGAAGGTCAGCCGGCGGACTGCCCGTCTGAGGTCATCCGGTTCTGCCCAATCTGCGACGGCTATGAAGCCATCGACCATCGAGTGGGCGTGGTGGGTGATATCAAGGCTGGCGGCAAGAAAGCTCTCTTCCTGCGTACGTACACCAAAGACGTTTCGCTCTTCTTGACCGATGAAACCGAGGATGTGGACTGGCAAGAAAAGCTTGCAAAAGCGAATGTGAGGATTGCCGGAAACTTGAAACAAGTCAGGCAAACGACCGAAAACACAATCACAGTTGTGACGCAATTGGGGGAGACCCACGAAGTGGACGCTCTCTACCCTGCTCTTGGTTGCATCGTTCGCTCCGATCTTGCCACTGGGCTTGGAGCCTCCTCCACCGAGAACGGCAATCTCGAAGTTGATGGCCATCAGCGGACGACCATCGGCGGCCTTTACGCGGCAGGGGACGTCGTGACAGATCTGCATCAATTGAGTGTGGCTTTCGGCCACGCTGCGATCGCCGCAACGGACATCCACAACAGGTTGCCACCTAACCCGCGGTAGCTGGACGGCGAATGGGCCTCCGGAATGAATGTCATGCCGCGCGCGCAAAATAGCAAAAGGAAGGAGCTAACGCGCAAAGAGCGCCGTGAACGACGTCTTCTCCGCCGGGAAAAGCAGCGGAAGGACAATATCGGCCGTGCCGCCAAGATGCATGCCGCCCGGCTGCAAATTGAAATTGAGCACGGCAAGTCCGCAGCTGGATTAAAAGCATCCACCTATGTCGGCTGTTCAGGTTGGTTTTACTGGAAATGGCGAGGATTATTCTATCCCGAAGAGTTCCCGACCGGCGAATGGTTCAAGCATTACGCGAAGCGCCTCGATACCGTCGAAATCAACGCCTCCTTTTATTCGTGGCCGACCGTGGCAAACGTTAAAGCTTGGGGGCGCCAGACGGGCAAGCGAAGCTTCGTTTACACCGTCAAGGTCTGCGAACTCATCACCCACATCAAGAGGTTCCGAGGCACAAAAACCCTCATAAAGGATTTTGGGATGATTGCCGACATCCTGGGCGACCGCATGGGATGCTTTCTGTTCCAGCTTCCGCCAAGCTACCGCTACACAAAGGCACGGCTGACCGCGATACTGAGCCAGCTTGATGCTGCCCGGCGTAACGTTGTCGAATTTCGGCATAAGAGCTGGTGGAATGAGACGGTGTACGCCGCGTTTCGCGAGACCGGCACAATCTTCTGCTCTTGCAGCGGCCCGAGACTTCCGGACGAGCTGGTCCGGACGGCAGACGACATCTATTTGCGCCTGCACGGCCCCGCGCGCTGGTACAGGCACGATTATTCGAAGGACGAACTCGAGAAATGGGCCCAACGGATCAAAGCAAGCGGCGCCAAACGAGCCTGGGTTTACTTCAATAACGATTACGAAGCCAATGCGCCGCGAAACGCAGCAACAATGCGACGCATGTTGGCGGGTTGTTTTCCCAAGGCGCAGCCGCGCGTTGCCGTCGCGGTGCCTGCCCAAGTTCCCGCTATCAGGTGCCCGCAGCAGGGTTGATAGCTTCACGCACTCACGAAAAATGGCTATAACGGCATCGACACCGTCAGCGCCTGGTTGCCGCTGAGGCCAGATGTTAGCAGCGCCGGGCGGGCGACCTACGGGCAACGGGCTGAGATCGGTGCTCAGGTGCGTTCGGGTGAGAAATCGAGCCCCGTGATTTTCTACAAGGAGTTCGAGGCGCAGCCCGATCCCGACGATGCCGGTGACGACGGCAAGCGCCGCGTTGCCCGCGCCTCACGCGTATTCACCGCCGCGCAGGTCAGTATCTTGCGCAGTGGCTAACGCTCAGCACACTCGTGCTCGAAAACTGTCTCAGCCGCAACCGTAGTCCGTTAGACCGGATGGGTGCATACTCGACTCATCATGTCGCGGATTATGGGATTCATCCTCGCCCTGGTTCTGACACTCGGGGGCGTCGGGTGGTTGGTGTTTCAACTCTTTATAGCCGAAGAATTCTCCCGCAACCTCGTTGTAGCGGCAGTCATCGTGCTCGTAATGGGTGCCCACTGGGTGTGGACCGACTATTTTTCAGGTCCTAGGCAGGGAAGGGACGAATGAGCTGGACTGCTCACTATTTCGATCGACGACTGAACGCGGATTCCCTCACTCGACCTTGCACGACAAAGGAAGACGCGTTGCGTCTAGCTTGCGATTTGATGCGCCGAGACTGCCAGGTGCAGTTCATCCAAGGGCCGGGCACTAAAGGTTCATCCGGTCGAGATTGCCAGATGGTGCAAGGCTCATCCAACCAGTGATCGCCGTCCACCTCTGAAATAACGCGTTGCCCGTCGATGGCGACAGACAGTCAACCTACGCGAAGCGAGCAGGCCTCGGCATAACCTTGGCACTCGATCACGCAGCTGTTGGGCGGGAGCGAATCGTTGTCCATGATGATCGATCGCAGATACGACTGACCCTTGATCACAAGGACGCCCATGCCATCGAGCTCAGAAGCGCTTCGCCACACGGCAAACACCATAGAGCCGGTCCGCATCACGGCGTCGATCTCACTTCGCTCCCTGTACCGTTTGTCGTGACTGTCCGCGAGTGCGATCACCTGCTGCTTGAAGGCCCTGTAGGCTTGCTCGGTCCTAGTGCGGGCGCGGGCACGGTCACTCACACTCGAGGCTCTCCACCTCGAACTGAATGCGCTCCCCAAGGTGACATCGGTGCCCGAGGCCGGCTGCTAACAGCTCACGCGCCTCCTCAGGGCTTTCCGCCTCTACGCACCACTCTTCGGCACGGGTCACGATTACCGCGACGTGATAGGTCTTCAGTTCGGGTTGAGGATGCAGGTCGGGCTTCCGCTTTAATGCTGCTAGGGCCATGGCACTCTCTTTCGGCGAATCACTTTGGCCGTGCATTTTACGCGTGAAGGTCACCAGAACAAATCTGGAACGCAACCTAAGATTCATCGGTTGGCAGGCTCTCTTCTCTAGGATTCGGAACGCGCCGGCGCCACATTGGTTAACAGCTGCGGCGTTCAGTGTACGGAGTGAATCGTGGCCCCTCGCGCCTATTGGAAAGGCTACCTCAAGCTGTCTCTAGTCTCGTGCCCGATCGCGCTTTTCCCAGCGACGAGTGAACGGGAGAAGATCAGCTTCCACCAGCTCAACAAGAACACCGGGCATCGCATCAAATACCGCAAGGTCGATGCTGACTCCGGCGATGAGGTCGAAGCTGCCGACATCATCAAGGGCTATCAAGTCGGGAAGGGCGAATATCTTGAGCTTGCGCCCGAAGAGCTGGAAGCAATCGCCATTGAGAGCAAGCGGACGATCGATATTGATGAGTTCGTGCCGCGCAAGGAAATCGACGAGCTCTACTTCAACAGCCCCTACTACATTGTGCCTGATGGCGAGGTCGGACAGCAGGCGTTCGCTGTAATCCGGGAAGCGATTCGGAAAGAGGGTATGGTCGCGATCGGCAAGGTGGTCTTCACCTCCCGCGAGCATATCATCGCGCTGGAAGCACGAGGCAAGGGTTTGCTCGGCGTAACACTTCGCTATCCGTACGAGGTGCGCAAGGAAACGGAATATTTCGACGACATCCCGGAAGAAAAAATACCAAAGGACATGCTTGATCTCGCTTCGCACATCGTCGAGAGCAAGGCGGGCCATTTTGCGCCCGAGCGGTTCGAGGACCAATACGAAGAGGCCCTCAAGGAGCTACTCAAGAAGAAGCAATCCGGCCAGAGGATAGAGGCTCCTCGAGAGCGCGAGCCGTCGAAGGTCGTCAACCTCATGGATGCGCTGCGCCGCTCTGTGGACACAGAGCGCGGTGGTGGGGAACGTCGCAAACCAGCACCACGAGCCAGCGATCATCGCGCGCCGAAAAAGGCAGGGCGCTCTAGTGCGCGAGCGAAGAAGGCGAGTTAGCCGGCAAACTTTCAGGGAGCGATCATGTCTTTGGTTGTTCATTCACCTGAGGCGGAAATGGGTGGCGGACAGGTCCTTCGCGTGAGCAATAACGACAGAACGACGCGATGGGTCACGTTCCATTTCGAATCGGAAGCTGACGCGGATGCTGCCCATAAGCTGCTTGAGGAGGCTTTGAAAAAGGCCGTGAAAGTCGAATGGCCATGACCTCGGGCAGCAGCGGCCGCTGGGACAATGGCATCGGCTCCAAGCTGATGCCTCTCGATGGAAGTTCGGTTGCGTCCAGGCAGTTGCAAGCGGATTGTTTGTGAAGAACGACGCGGACTTGGTGGCAAATGGCCGAAACAGTTAGCCTCAGCGCGGGCGGAAGTCGCGCGACTATTACCGGCCGCGAGCGCGCGCCGCTGCGGCAGAAGATGAACCCGATGTGGTGGTTCATGAACTCCGCCGAACAGACCGTAGACGAGGCGCCCTGGTATCGACCAGCTTGGCCGTACTGGCGACGGCGGCTGTATTGGAGCCTTCGCAATCCGCTACAAAATCTGCGCGCCTTCGTGCTTGGCGTGTCCGATAGGAACTACAATATCAAGGGGCGCGCCCCAGTGATGTGCGTTCAGCGGAATGATTTACTGCCGCCGGAGACCGGTTTTCAATGGTGCGTGCTGCATCGCGGCGACCTTCGCGTGCGTCGGCTCTTCGTGAGTTACTGCGGTAAACGAGTTGTTTGGTATATCGGGCATCAGCCGACCGGGTTCTTTGGATGTAAATTCAACCTGCACAATTCTTCATGACCGCGTCTTGGCTTAGTCGAATGCCTCCTTCGGCCAGAGCTGACTCGCGGCCTTGAGGATTATTGAAGACAGTGTGAGGCCTAGAGGTGACCATGACGCGGCTGCGCTCGCGTTACCCACCCTGGGCGCTCGCCAGACCGTCTCCAGCTCAAGAACCTGAGGCGTCCGCCGTGAGACTCGAGGCTGAGGAGGATTGGGGGGGGGGAACGATGGGCGACTGCGAAGGAGCTAAATACGAAATCTTGGTTTGATGGAAAGACCAAAGGCTGCTGAGACAGCGATGGGAGCTGCAACTATTCTCAAGAGTCAGAACCCCAGCAGCAAGGTAGTGGTGAGGGACTTGCAGCCTGGGCAGCTCACTGTACTGCCAACGACGCAGCAACAGTGACAGAGATACCTCCTGGCAAATACATCGGCAGGCGCCTTGGTGATGCGCCCAAGGACGAGACCGAGCATTTCATCCGCTGTCCGGCCTGCGGTGGATGGATGGATTGCGTGACCTCGGCCAAGTGCTCGAGCACGAAGGGCCATTGCCGCATCCGGCGGCGGATCAAACGCAATGACAGGAGCGCAGTTAGAGATTTTAATTGACGGCATACCGCGTACCTATCGCGATCGGAAAAACCTTGCTTTACAGAGCGCGCAGTTTCTGAAGTCCAGAAATCCCTAATTCTGTAGTCAGGCTCACTAGACTTGCAGACCGGCGAACGGATCGTCATCGCATTCAAGGCATGCAACAATAAGACATGGCCCTCAAGCTCCGCCCGACCGGTCTCTAAGGACCGGCCGGATTACACCGTCTGCACCGGTGTGTTGGTCACAACGAGACCCGCGGCGGTCCTGACAGTCTGCGCTGGTTTAATCCAATGCAATTTTTTTCAGGTATCGTTTGGAGACCCTTGAGGCAGCTCAGGGATAGGAGCTATCCGGATTTCTGGATTTTTGAGGACAGGCCGAATAAGAGGGTTCGTATCCATCGCGCCGAATCGGCACCCCCAAAGGCGCGGAAGGCCCTCCAACAGGGAAGTGGTGGCAGCGACCTTTCGCGAACTACACTGAAGCGTTCACCGAGCACGCGAGATGAGCCGCCGGGGAAAGGCGAGGTGCTGATTTTGTCGCCCAGGGAGCGCAACGTCGACGATGGCCAGGATGCGCCTGAAGCTGCCCGCGCACGTTACGCCGATCGGATGCGCGCGAACGGATGTGAGCCGTGGTCTGCTCTTCATGGAAACGTTTGTCGGATGGTGATGGATGCGCCGAGTTTCGCGAAAAGCGATGTTCGCCGGCCGCCGTAAAACAAAAGAGCCCCCGCCAGTTCATGGGGGGGCGGCTGGTCAGCCTGGGTTCTAGCGTTGTGAGGTCCGAGATGATCCGGAGCCTTTTTGTCTGGTCCGTTCGTCTTCGACCTCAACCCCAGTCCGGCGAACAGTGTCTGAGACTCTTTCCGTCCGTTGTTGGACGTCTTCTTTTTTGACGACCACCTCTTTATCTTCACTCGCGCATCCTTTGAAACAACTGCCTCTTCGCCTCTTTGCTCCACTTCAATGGTGCGATCCTGAAAGGCGCGCTCGTTTCCTGATAGAGGACGATCCACAGGACGCCTCTCCACGCTCACTCGCTCCTGCTGCAGGTTGACCTGCTCGGTAAACGGGGTCTCCACAACGTGACTTTTTACCTTCACCTCGCCTTGATGGACATCTCGCTTGCCAACTCGCAGCTCCTCCTCGACTACCGGGATCACGCCCTCACGAGTACCCGTCGAACCCTGTCCATATAGCGCGAGCGCGCGCGCTGGACCTGGTCGGACGTATAAGGCTGTGCGTTTTCATCAAACCGGCTCCAGCCGCTCGATTGGTCTTGATCCTGCACGCGCGCAGTGACAAGGGTGCCGCCCCTGCGCACCCCTTCGGCATACACGTGGGAGTCCTCGTCACTTACCCCGGCCTGCGTCAGAGCATCGATCTACGAGACCGAGATGTCCAGGAAGCTGGGGCACATATGGGATTGCTGTGATACCGCGAGACACCTCCTAGCCGTCTCCGTCGATCACTCTCAGCTTGCGTTTCGCATCCTCGCTTGCTGTCCGGGCTTCAAGGACTGCTTTCGCGCGTCCCTCGCATTTCCCTTCAATCTCTTGAAGCTCATCATCGGTTAGGTGTTCGAGCCCCATAAAAGTATTGCTCGCTTTGCTGACGCGAATGAGTTCATCCAGCTTCACCTGGATCGCGGCAGAGTCCCGGTTCTGCGAATTTTGGATCAAGAACACCATCAGAAACGTGACGATGGTCGTTCCGGTGTTGATAACAAGCTGCCATGTGTCGGAGAAACCGAAGATCGGACCAGAAATGCCCCACACCAGGACTGTCCCCAGAGCAAGGGCAAAGACCCAGGCTCGACCTACTTCTCGGGAACCGACCTTCGCGACTTCGGCAAACGCCCTGCTAAACTTACTAGACGTCTTGGACGGAGCGGCCTTAACTGTGGTGGGGGAGCCGTTCTTTTCGTTTCTTGGCACGGGGGTGCTCCGCTTCGGTCGCCGAAATCAATGTTCAAGCTGCCTCTGGGTTCCAACGCGACGCGAAATTCCTTCTGAAATTGGGCATCTTCTGTGCGAGGTCGATTGCACCGTCAGACACTGCACGCGGCTGCCGCACCACGTTCGAACACATGATTGCGCGGTCGGGCACGGGCGATCGAGGCAAGGGAGCGTGCGCACCACAAAGAGAGTGCACTGCGGAGTATGGGTCGCACTAGCGGTGCGCCGCCGGACAGCCCTAGCAAAGCCCGAGCTAAAAAGAACAATGCTGGGCGGCAATTTGGCCAAGGCGGTGGCGCGCCTAGCCGCTCAGTAGTCCGAATGTCTGCCCATACGACCGATAAACCAGCCGAGGCCGAGCGCGACAGCCACCGAGGTATACGGCCGACTTTCGATAGCGTTGCGCAGAAACTCTTCCCACGGCGCAGCTTGTTCCTGCACCGACCTCGCCGCATCGCCAACGGCCTCTTTCGCATGCCCATACGCGTCCGCGGCTGCGTCCTTCGCCTGTCCGTAAGCGTCCTGGGCGGCACCGGTTGCCTGCTTGATCTTGCCTTCTACCTCGGTCTTCACGTCGCCAGGGGCGCGCCCAAATCCTTGGTCGACATGGCCACCCAGATTCTTGCCGGTGCCAGCGAATCGATCCTCATTCATCGACATGGCTTTTGCTCCTTGTGCATTTACTCCGTTGTTGAACAACCGAGCGAGGATTTGGTTCGAGCGCCGCAGTTCAAGTTTCCCAGTAGCCCCGGGAGTCTTGCTGCCCACCTTATGGGTGGACGCAAACGGCGGGTGTCATTTGCTTCTTCCGGCAAACAGGTCATGCGGCCAACACTGAAACTGGAATTTGGACCGCCGTCGGTCGGGTAGTAAACTGAGCCGGCCATCTTTTGGTGGGGGGGCCGGAGGGCGGGGTTCCTTTGAACGCCGGGGTTGGGCTGGGGCAAGGGAACGCCCGGTGGCCTGCGCGCACAAAACGCACTAACCATTCCGCAGTTCGGTGACAAACACGCGCCTTCGAGGAACGCATTCCAGGAAAATGCGTTATGCGCGATAATCGCGGAAGCGTGCATGCCCCTATCTCCCGAACAGGAGGTGCTTTGCGATCGTCTGGAGAAGGGCGAAAGCACGCCTGCCGCCGCCGCGCTCATCCGCCAACAAGGCCACGAGATCGACGACCTCTGGGATAGGCTCAGTCGCGCCTACGCGCTCGTTCGTCACGAGTCCCCAGCCGCGATGATCCAAGAGGAGATGGAACAGCTCCAGGCTATGCTTGACGACCGACAAAATTTGCAACCCAAGAAGACCGGCTAACGTCCTTCAAAGTTTCGCTGCAAGGACTAAGCCGGGCCTAATCTTCGTGTGCGGGTTGTGAGCCTCAAAGGAGGTGCCCAGCAGTGTCTAGCAAGCTTCAGATTACTCCCGCGGAATGCAGACTTCGCGCCGCTGAGTGCCACAAAATGGCGCACAACGCGCGCAGGCCACATGTTCGAGAGACGCTCGCCGAGATTGAGCGTATGTGGATCAGACTGGCCGTTGAAGCCGAGGTGTCGGAGTCTATGCTCACCCGCTTCCTCGAAGACGCGGCTTTCGGACCTGATGAGATTGCCATCATGGTCGCGGCATATGAGGTGGGACTAACGCAGATGAACGCCGGCGGTCACAATGATCCCACGGCCGAGACTCTCGCGCAGACAATCGTAATGTTAGCAAAGCAGGGTGAGCGCGATCCTGTTCGGCTCGAGCAGAGGGCCATTGAGATCATGTCAGGCCAGCCGTCGGATGCCCGAGGGTGATTTGGCGTTGGCCAGCGTTGCGCCGCCCCGCCTATAGGTCGCCAGCGCGACCAGCGCATTGTCCCCAGCCATCAAGCCGTAGTAGCAAATCGCCGGCCGGACAGCCGCAGTCTTAGACCACGCCACCAGTCCGGCCGGCTTCATCGGTTATCCAAATTCCCCATTGGTCGCCGCGCGTCGCGGCCGAAACAGACCGCGCGGTTGTCGTCGGCCGCTCCCAGGGAGAAACGCGAGAGCGTTAGGGCGCTGGGCGGCTTGCCGGGACAGAGCTGTTCCAAGCACTCCGTTTGGTGCACCGGCTCCAAGCACTCCGTTTGATGCACCGGCGAGCCGCCCGCCTGAACCTTTCCGGGCTGGCGCGCGACTAACAGTTATCGCGAATTGGACAGCACGCCCCCCGATCCCCCGCTGTCCAGTCGTGAGAATTTGGCGGCGATCCCCCCGACGCTGCCAAGCCAGCCCCGTCGGCACCCCCGGCGGGGTTTCTGGTATTCGGCCCACTTCCGCCACGGTACTCGGCTGTGTGTCACCGGGAGTTTCGGGGCGGGGGGATCGGGGGCTCGGCGGCCAAGTCTGCCGAGCCCTTCGCCGTTCGCCTGCCCCCTAGGCTCTCCGTGCGGCTCGGCGCTTCGGGCTCCTCCCTCGTCCCGCAGTCCCCTAAGCAGCCAAGCCGGCGCCCAAATCCACGGCCTCCGCTGAGTCACGGCGGGGCATTCTAGCAAGTCGCGGCCCGGAGAAAATGGCGTTTGGCCCCGACGGCGCTTAGCCCATCCGTTCAATCAGGACCCATATTCCAGCGCCGATCGCCAAGCTCACAGCGAGCATGAGGGTTGCGGGATAGATGTCTGTCATGGCCAGCCTTCCTCCTGCAGGTAGGAAGCGGGCTCGCCGGCTCTTGTTGCATCCTCGGCGACGCCTCGCCCCCTTAGGAGCGAGGTAGCAGCCTGCTGGGAAAGCGAATCTACGGCCTCCACTGATGCCGGGTCCCTGAAATTTTGACTCTCGGGCGATTCCCGGATGCGCGCGAGTCTGATTCAACATGGCGAACGCAGGAGGTTCGTCATGTCGGCTCCGATACCATTGCGCCGAGATTTTGGTGCGTCCCAGCTGCGTGGTTTGGCGAAGAAGACGAAAGACGGCCCTCAGGCCCGTCGGCTTCTGGCGCTCGCCGCAATTTATGATGGCGCGACGCGTACTGAGGCGGCGATGATTGGCGGTGTCGGGCTTCAGATCATCCGAGATTGGGTGTTGCACTTCAACGAGCGGGGCCCTGACGGTCTGCTGAACGGAAAGTCGCCGGGGCAACCGTCCAAGCTCAACGACGTCCAGCGCCAAGCCAT
>Ga0307323_10000449_pt1 | contig 12812 bp, 11 predicted proteins | sample ER_DNA_381_FD_194496 | JGI IMG/M metagenome (GOLD analysis project Ga0307323, IMG submission 194496) | Bulk soil microbial communities from the East River watershed near Crested Butte, Colorado, United States - ER_DNA_381 | ecosystem: Environmental > Terrestrial > Soil > Floodplain | place...
CTCGTCGGCGTCTCGGGAATCGGGAAGACCCGGCTCACGCGCGAGCTCGTCTCGGCAGTCGAGGCGGAGCCGGGGTTCGCGACCTGGCTGAGCGGACGCTGCCTGCCCTACGGCGACGGGGTCTCGTTCGCCGCGATCGCCGAGATGGCGCGCACGGCCGCCGGCGTGCTCACCACCGACTCCGCCGGCGAAGCCAGGCAGAAGCTGCGCTCTAGCCTCGAGGGGCTGCCGGACGAGTCGGATCCCGCCTGGCTCGAGACGCACCTCGCGCCGCTTGTCGGGCTCGAGGGCGAGGGCCGGGTCGAGGAGGGGTCGTTCCCCGCCTGGCGGCGCTACTTCGAGGCCCTGGCGGAGCGCTCGCCGCTCGTGCTCGTGTTCGAGGACCTGCACTGGGCCGACCCGGCGGTGCTCGACTTCGTCGACCACCTCGTCGACTGGGCCGGGGGCGTGCCGCTGCTCGTGCTCTGCACGGCGCGGCCCGAGCTGCTCGCCCGGCGGCCCGACTGGGGCGGCGGCAAGCGGAACGCGATCACGATCACGCTCTCGCCGCTCTCGGACGAGGACACCGGCGAGCTCGTCCGCGCGCTCCTCGCGCAGGCCCGTCTCCCGGAGGAGCTCGAGGGGCCGCTGCTCGCGCACGCGGGCGGCAACCCGCTCTACGCCGGCGAGTACGCGCGCATGCTGGTCGACCGCGGCGTGATCGTCCGCGACAACGGCTCGTGGCGGCTCGCGGCCGACGAGCTACCGCTGCCGGAGTCGGTGCAGGCGACGATCGCGGCCCGCATCGACGCGCTCGACGCGGAGGAGAAGGCCGTCCTCCAGCACGCTGCCGTCGTCGGGAAGGTCTTCTGGCTCGGCGCGGTCGCGGCGATCCGCGGCCTCGCCGCGGACGAGGCCGAGCGGCTCCTGCACGCGCTCGAGCGCAAGGAGTTCATCGGCCGCGAGCGGCGCTCGTCGGTCGCGGCGGAGGAGCAGTACGTCTTCCGCCACGTGCTCGTGCGCGATGTCGCCTACGGGCAGATCCCGCGTGCGCGGCGCGCGGAGGCCCACCTCGCGGCGGCCGCGTGGCTCGAGTCGCTCGCGGGCGCGGCCGAGGACCAGGTCGAGCAGCTAGCGCACCACTACGAGAGCGTGCTCACGCTGCGGGGGGCGCTCTCCGAGGAGACGGCCTCGGTCGCGGACGCGGCCGCACGCGCCTTCCACCGGGCCGGGGACCGCGCGCTCTCGCTGAACGCCTTCGAGGCCGCAGCGCATTTCTTCTCCGCGGAGCTCGAGCTATTGGCTCCGGACGCGATGGAGCGGCCGTACGCACTTTTCGGTCTCGGCGGCGCGCGCGGGCACGCCGAGGGCAGCGGGATCGCCGAGCTCGAGCAGGCGCTCGAGGGCGTGCTGGCGGCCGGTGACGACGAGACCGCGGCCGACATCGCCTCGAGCCTGGCGCCCCTGCTCTGGAGCCGCGGCGAGGTCGAGCGCGCGGCCGACTACATGCGTCGCGCCAGCGAGCTGGTCGAGCGGGCGCCGCCGTCGCCGAACAAGGCGGTCGTCCTCAGCAGGCTCGCGGGCCTGCTCAGCGTCCGCGACCAGGCGGAGGAGGCGATCCGGCTCGCGCGCGTCGCGCTCGAGCTCGCCGATCAGTTCGGCGACGTCGAGGCCACGACCCGCGCGTACGGCGCGATCGCCACCGCCCGCACCACGGGCGGCGACTGGGGCGGTTTCGAGGACTTCGAGCGCAGCCTCGCGAGCGCTGAGGGCCGCAAGTGGCCGAACATCGTGATCACGTACATCAACTACGCCGGCTCGAAGATCGCGTACGGCGATCTTCCCGGGGCCTTCGACCTCCAGGAGCGTGGCCGCGCGCTCGCGGCCGACCTCGGCGAGGGTCGCACGTCGGCGTGGCTGCAGGCCGAGCGCGTCAGCGAGCATTACTGGACGGGCCGCTGGGACGAGGCCGTCGCGCTCGCGAACGACGTCCTCACCTCGCCGAGAGAGAGCTCGCTTGCGTACATGGCCATCCCGGCACGCCTCTTCCGAGGGCACATCCGGCTCGACCGCGGCGACGCTGCCGGGGCGCAGGACGACGCCGAGCGGACGCTCGAGCAGGCGCTCGAGATCGGCGACTTCCAGGTCGTCGTCCCCGCCCGCGCCTTCCATGCGCGCGTGCTCCTGGCGGAGGCACGGGTGGAGGAGGCGGCCGCAAGCGTGTCAGCGGCGCTCGAGCTGCTCCCGGGCAGAGAGGTCTGGGCGAGCTACGCCTGGGCCGACCTCGCGATCGCGCTCGAGGCCTGCGGCCTGCCGTTTCCGGAGACGCAGGCGTCGAGCCGGTGGATCGACGCGGCGCGCGCGTTCGTCTCGGGCGACTTCGCCGGGGCAGCCGAGTGCTATGCCGAGATCGGCAGCAAGCCGGACGAGGCACACGCGCGCGAGCGGAGCGCGGCGAGCCTCCGCTCGAGCTAGCCGCGCTTCCTCGGCTTCAGCTTCAACCAGAGGAAGTTGACGATCGCCTCGCGGCCCTGCTCGACTGACGCGAACTTCATCTCCCTGGCGAACGACAAGGAGTGGTCGCCCGCGCGCAGCAGCAAGCCGTGGTGCGGCGTTGGTTTCTTGCCGTCGAAGGTGATCCGGATCGGTGGGCTCTCGATGGTGAAGGCGACGCCGTCCGCCTGCGAAGGCGGGGTGACAGTCTGGACGTCGTTGGGCCCGGACGAAGTCGCGGACGTCTGCGACGCGGCGTCATAGTCGACGCTGAATGCGATGTGCATGAGCTTCCTCCCTGGTCGGCGGGGCGTACGAGTCTGGCCTGGTTGGGTCCCCCACGTCAACTTGGACACCTCGGCGCGCCCTGTCGAAGTGCCTTCTCCAGGACCAGCCCTCCGCGGAAGATCTGCGTGCGCAGCTCCGTCCCGTTTGCATGGAGACACACGTCTGGATCGCAACGAAGCGGTACAGCCCCTTTCAGCAGTGCGAGGAGAGAATCCTGGGCCTCGAAGGCGAGACACTCACGGTTCGCGGTGAAGGTGGCGCCGTTTCCATGAGCCTGTCCGAAATCGAGCTCCGCTTCCCGCGCTCGATGCTGGGAGCCGGATTCGAGCTGGTCATGGGCGGCGGCAAGCTGTACTTCTGGTTCTACGACCCGTTCACAGGACGGAACGCGATGCTCAAGGGCAGCGACGAGAACGAGGCGACGATCGAGAATGCCAAGGGCTTCGTCGAGGGCCGAAGGGCCGCCAAGCCCTGGTTGCAGGCGCTCCGCGCAGCTGCCTGACAGCCGTCGCTCGTCCTTAGCCCCCTCAAAAGTGAGGGGAAGCTGCTGCGGCTAGCGGCTTCCGCTAGAAGAGCTGGTTCTCGCCGGCGAAGATCGCCGAGACCGAGTCGTCGGCGAACACGTTCATGATCGTCTCGGCCAGCAGGCCCGAGACGGGCAGGACGTCGATCTTGTCCGGGCGGTTGACCGGGTCGATCGGAACGGTGTTCGTGACCGTGATCTGCTTCAGCCTGCTCGCCGCCACCTTCTCGAAGGCGTTCCCGGGGAAGAGCCCGTGCGTGGCGCACGCGTACACCTCGGTCGCGCCCGCCTCCAGCAGCGCGTCCGCGCCGGCGATCAGCGTGCCGCCGGTGACGACGATGTCGTCGCTCATGATCGCGACCTTGCCCTCGACGCGGCCGATCACCTCGGTGACGGACGCCTCGTCGTGCCCCGGGCGTGTTTTGTTCAGGATCGCGAGGTCGCCCTCGAGCATCTGGCCGAAGCGGCGAGCCATCTTGGCGCGGCCCGGGTCGGGTGAGACTGCGACGATCCCCTCGCCCTGGAGGCCCTTGTCGCGGTAGTACTGGGCGAAGAGCTGCAGCGCGGTCATGTGGTCGACGGGAATCCTGAAGAAGCCCTGGATCTGGCCGGCGTGGAGGTCCATCGTCACCACCCGGTCGGCGCCTGCGCTCTCGAGCGCGTCGGCCACGAGCTTGGCCGTGATCGGCTCGCGGGGAGCCGACTTCTTGTCCTGGCGCGAGTAGGGGAACCACGGCACGACGGCGGTGATCCGCTTCGCCGAGGCGAGCTTCGCGGCCTGGATCATGATCAGCAGCTCGACGAGGTGGTCGTTCACAGGCGCGTTCCCTGACTGGACGATGAAGACGTCGCCGCCGCGGATCGAGTCGAGGTAGCGCACGTAGGTCTCGCCGTTGGCGAAGGTCTTGAGCTGCACCTCGCCCAGGTGGATGCCGAGCTTCTCCGCGATCTGCTCGGCCAGCTCGGGGTTCGAGCGGCCCGAGAAGAGCATCAGGCGCTTCTGCGGCCCGCGCTCGATCCACGGCTGGCGCTCGGTCACGGGCAGCACCGGCTCGATGGTCTCGAGCCCCGGCAGCGTTGCCTCACTCATTCCTCCTGCTCCCGCTTTTCCCGCACGTAGCCTTCCTTGGTCTCCTGCCGCGCCCGCGCCACCGCCAGCGACTCCGGAGGGACGTCGTCGGTGATGACCGAGCCGGCACCGATCCACGCGTCGTCGCCGATCTCCACGGGCGCGACGAACGCATTGTGGACGCCGGTCCTGACGTTACGGCCGATCTTCGTCCGGCCCTTCGGCTTTCCGGGCTCGTGCGGGAAGTTGACCGTGATGTTCCCGGCCGCGATGTTGGAGTCCGGGCCGATCTCAGCGTCTCCGATGTAGGACTGGTGCGGCACCTTCGTCCGCTCGCCGATGCGTGAGTTCTTGATCTCCACGAACGCGCCCGCCTTCGCGCCGGTCTCCAGCACCGTTCCAGGGCGAAGGTAACAGAAGGGGCCGACCAGCGCCTCGGGGCCGATCTCGGCGTCCACGGCCACGACCTGCGGGCCGACTTCGGCGCCGCGGCCGACCCGCGTCGAGCCCCTCAGCACGGTGAACGGCTGGATCGTGCAGTCGGGCTCGAGCTCGACGCTCGGCTCGATCCAGGTGCTCGCAGGATCGACGATCGTGGCCCCGGCGAGCATGTGCGCACGGTTGATCCGGTCACGCAGCACCGCGGCCGCCTCCGCGAGCTCCACGCGCGTGTTCACGCCCTCGGCTTCCGCCGGGTCCTCGGCCTTGTGCACGGCGACCCGCTCCCCGGCCGCTGCGAGGTCGCGGACGGTGTCGGTCAGGTAGAGCTCGCCCTGCGCGTTCTCCGGGCGCAGCCGCTCGAGCGCGGGCCAGAGCTTCTCGGCGGCGAAGACGTAGATCGAGGAGTTGACCTCCCGCAGCGCGAGCTCCTCCTCGCTCGCGTCCGTGGCCTCGACGATCGCGCGCAGCGCTCCGCTCTCGTCGCGGACGATGCGGCCGTAGACACCCGGCTCCCGGGGCTCGAACGAGAGCACGGTCGCGGCCGCGCCCTGGCTGCGGTGGGTCTCGACGAGCTGACCGAGGAGCTCGCCCGTGATCGCGGCCGCGTCGCCGGTGACGACGAGCACGTCGCCGTCATGGCGGGCCAACGCGTCTCGCGCCGCCGCTGCTGCTGCGCCCGTGCCGTGAGGCTCCTCCTGCACGGCGACCTCGACGCCCTCGAAGGCGTCCTTCGAGTCCGGCGCGGCGACGACGACCAGCGGCTCAGGGTCGAGCTCGCGCGCCGCCTCGATCACCCAGTCGGCGAGCCGCCGCCCGAGCAGCGGGTGCAGGTGCTTCGGCGTCTCGGAGCGCATGCGCGTGCCGAGCCCGGCGGCGAGTACGACGGCTGCGAGTCGGGCTTCGGTCACGAGAGAGGCTGGGGCGCCAGGATTCGAACCTGGGATCGCGGGACCAAAACCCGCTGCCTTACCACTTGGCTACGCCCCACCGCGATTGTCTCGTTACCCAAGAACGGGCGTAAGACTTGGCCAGGGACCCGGAGCACAGTTGGGCGAAGGTTAACCGCGGTCGGAAAACAGGAACAGGAGTGCGACGGCCGCGAAGATCCCGGCCATCAGCAGGGCGAGCCAGCTGAGGATGAACGCCATGATCACGACGACGACCGCGAGCGCCTGCGAGGCGCCGGCGATCCACGTCACCTGACGGAACGTGTCGGAGCTCGCGCGGCGGCCCCAGAAGATGTAGAGCGCGAGCAGCGGGATCGCAATGATGATCACCGTCCAGCGCGAAACGTCGTGGGCCAGCGCGACGATGATGCCCTCGAGGACGGCGATCCAGAGGACGATCCTGATGCGTCGTGCGCGGAGCCAGCGGCCCGTTCGGCTCGAGCGGTGCTCGATGGCGCCGCCGTGCTCGAGCGACTTGTCGTAGGCCATCGCGATCAACCGTACCAAGTCGGCACGGTGAGCCAGGTGCGGCCGTGGGGCCGCAACTCGCGCTCCGCGGCGGCGGCCGGCTCGCGGTGCAGGAAGAGCCCGTAGACGGCCGGTCCGGCGCCGCTGACGTCGGCTCTGAACGCACCGAGCTCGAGCAGCGCGGCCGCGTGTGGCGAGGAGGCCAGGTCGTTCGGTGGCAGAGCGGCGAGGTCGCGCGGGCGCTGCGCTGCCGCGAGCGCCTCCTCCAGGCGCTCGCGGCGCTCGTCGAAGCCGTTTGCTCCGCGGCGCCGGTCGAGCTCCTCGTAGACGGCGGCGGTGGACGCCTTGCGCTCACCGTGCGGCAAGAGGAGGACGACCCAGTAGTCCTGCGGGAGGTCGAGCGGGCTGAGCTCAGTGCCGGTGCCGCGCCCGAGCTGCGGGCCGGAGGTGAGGAAGAAGGGGACGTCGCTCCCGAGAGCGGCGGCAAGCTCGTTCAGGCGCCCGGCTGGGAGAGGGGTGTCGAGCAGCTCGTTGGCGAGCCGCAGCGCCGTCGCGGCGTCGGAGCTCCCGCCCCCGAGGCCCGCCGCGACGGGGACGTGCTTCCAGAGCCTGGCCTCCCAGCGCGGCTCGACGCCTGCGGCTTCGGCGAGATTCACGAGCGCCCGGCGGACCAGCGTGTCCTCGGGAAGGCCCTCGACGCTGAGCGCCGCCGCCGGCTTGATCGCCACTCGATCGGCGAGGTCGATCCGCTGCAGGACCGTCGCGACCTCGTGGCGACCGTCGTCGCGTCGCGGGCCGACCACGAGAGCGAGGTTGAGCTTGGCCGTCGCGGGGGCGCGGCTCACGTGCGGAGGGCCTCCGCGAGCGCGACGAACTCGGGCGGCGCGAGCTCCTCGGCACGCACGGACGGCTCTCGGCCGATCGCCTCGAGCGCTGCCGCCGCGTCCGCGCGCGGCGCGAGACCCGCCAGCTCGAGCGAGTTCCCGAGGCGCTTCCGACGGTGTGAGAACGCCGCGCTGACGAGCCGCTTGATGCGGGGGTAGTCGGGCGGCAGCTCGCTCCGCCGAAAGGCGACCAGTGCCGAGTCGACGTTCGGCCGTGGCCTGAAGACCGTGCGCGCGACTGGGTGAAAGCCGGTGCGCTCTGCTGCGAGCTGAACGAGCACGGAGACCGCGCCGTAGGCCTTCGTCGACGGCTTGGCGAAGAAGCGGTCCGCGACCTCGCGCTGCACCATCACCGTCCAGAGCTCGAGGCTCGGCAAGCCGTCGAGGCTCTCGGCCACGAGCGGTGTAGCGATGCTGTACGGCAGGTTGGAGACGAGCTTGGTCAGCGGCGGGTCGAGCGCGGCGAGATCGAGCCGGAGAGCGTCGCCAAACGTGAGGTCGACGTTGGTGTGGCCGGCGAGCCGCTCCCGCAGCGGCGCTTCGAGCGAGCGGTCGAGCTCGATCGCATGCACGTGCGCCACGCGTTCGGCGAGGTAGGCGGTGAGGACGCCGAGGCCGGGCCCGACCTCGAGCACGACGTCCTCGTGCCCGAGCTCCGCGAGACGTCCGATCACGCCGAGCAGGTTCTCGTCGACGAGGAAGTGCTGGCCGAGCTCCTTCTTCGCGGCGGGCCGGCTCACAGCAGCCTGAAGGCGGCGGTTGCGTTGGCGTCGAGCTGGGCGGCGAGCGTCTCGGGCTCCTCTCCACGCGCCGTGGCGAGGACCGCGACGGTGTGGATCACGTTCGCCGGTTCGTTCGGCCGCCCGCGCCGAGGCTGCGGCGCGAGGTAGGGGCTGTCCGTCTCCGCCAGGAGGCGATTCGCCGGAACCTGGCGCGCCGCCTCCCTCAGCGGCTCGGCTTTGGGGTACGTGACGTTGCCGGCGAACGACACGTAGTAGCCGCGCGCGAGGGCTGGGGGGAGCAGCTCGGGATCCGAGAAGCAGTGGAGAACGACCGTGCCGCGAAAGGGCTCGAGCGCCGCGATCGTGTCCACGGAGGCCTCGCGCGTGTGGACCACGACCGCCTTGCCGACCTCGTCTGCAAGAGCGAGCTGCAGCTCGAAGACCTCGCGCTGGCGATCGCGAGGCGCATGGTCGCGATAGAAGTCGAGCCCGGTCTCTCCGACGGCCACCGCGCGATCCTCATGGAGCAGGTCGCGCAGCTCGTCGAGCCGGTCGGCATCGGGCTCAGCCGCCTGGTGCGGGTGGATCCCCAGGGCGGCGTAGACCCCGTCGTGTTGCGAGGCGATCGCCAGCGTCTCGCGGCACGAGTCGAGTCCCGACCCGATCGAAACGATCCGCTCGACACCCGCCGCGCGCGCCCGCGCGACGAGCTCCTCCGCCGGCTCCGCGCACGCGTCGAGGTGCGCGTGCGAGTCGGTCACGCGACGGCGGTCTCGAGCTCGACGCGCGGGAAAAGGGGCTTCGCCGCCTCGATTCCGTCGACCGCGGCCGCCTGGCCGTAGGCCACGCGCTCCCAGCCGAGGTCCGCCGGCTGGCCGAGCGAGGCGAGGATGCGTCCGGCCGTTTCGGGCAGGAATGCTCCGAGCGCGATCGCAACCGCTCGCAGGCCGTCTGCCAGGTCGTAGAGCGTGCGGTCGAGCTCCTCTCGCTGTGAGTCGTCTTTCGCCAGCTGCCACGGCGCGCGCTCCTCCACGTACCGGTTGAGCGACCGGATCACCTGCCAGATCGCTTCCAGCGCCCCGGAGAGATCCCACTCGTCCAGCCGCGCGGGAACGTCGCGCGCCAGCGCGTCGAGCTGGGCGCGGAAAGGCGAATCCCACGCCGCGTCCGGAAGCTGTCCGTCGCGGTATCGCGCGATCATGGCCGTCGTTCGCGAAACGAGGTTGCCTAGGTCGTTCGCGAGCTCCCGCTCATAGTGCTCGTGGAAGTCGTCGACCGAAGCGTTGCCATCATGGCCGAAGCGCGCGACGCGGGCGACGTAGAACCGCAGGGCGTCGACGCCGTAGACATCGACCAGCTCGAGGGGCTCGATCACGTTGCCCCGCGACTTCGAGATCTTCTTGTCGTCGATCACGAGGAAGCCGTGGACGAAGATCTGCTGCGGAGGCTCGTAGCCGGCCGCTAGCAGGAGCGCGGGCCAAAAAACGCAGTGGAACCGGAGGATGTCCTTCGCGATCAGGTGATGAGCCGCGGGCCAGAACTTGTCGCGGAGGTTCTCCCCCGGCCGCGCGTACGTGAGCGCGCTCAGGTAGTTGATGAGCGCGTCGACCCAGACGTAGACGACCTGCTCGCGATCCCAGGGCACCGGGACGCCCCAGGGCTGTCCGGCGCGGCTGAGGCTGAAGTCCCGAAGGCCGCCTTCGATGAAGCTACGAGCCTCGTTGTAGCGGAACCCCGGCTGGACGAAGTCCGGCCGCTCGTCGTAGAGGCGGAGCAGGTCGTCCTGGAAGGCGGAGAGGCGGAAGAACCAGTTCCGCTCCTCGATCCACTCCGGCTTGACGCCGTGATCCGGGCACAGCCCGTCCGGCGTCAGCTCGTTCTCGGTCTTGAACTCCTCGCACCCGACGCAGTAGAGGCCCGAGTAGGTGTCTTCGTAGATGTGCCCGTTGTCGTAGATCCGCTGGACGAAGTCCTGAACGAAGCGGTGATGACCCTCGTCGGTCGTGCGGATGAAGAAGTCGACGGATGCTCCGACGCGCTCCGGAAGCAGCTTCCAGTGCTCCTCGACCAGTCGGTCGACGAACGTCTTCGGGTCGACTCCCGCCTCCTCGGCCGCGCGGACGTTCCGCGACGCATTCTCGTCACTCCCCGTCAGGAAGAAGGTCTCATCACCGCGCTGGCGATGGTGCCGGACGAGCACGTCCGCTGCGATCGTCGTGTACGCGTGGCCGATGTGCGGCCTCGAGTTGACGTAGTAGATCGGTGTGGTCAGGTAGAAGCGCATCGCGGTCAATGATACGAACGGCGTTGGCGCCGACTCGGCGCGCGGCGAGGACGGCGGCGATCGCGAGCCCCAGTGCGAGCGCCAGCAGCGTGGCCGGGCGCGCGAAACCGCTCGGCTCTGCTCGTGCGGCCGGTGCGGCGTGAACAGTGGGGGACGGCGCCTCGAACCGCGGCCGTGAGACGGTGCCCGGCCGCGGCCGGCTGACGTGCGCAGGCGGACGCTCGAACGGTGTCGGCGGCGACTGGAACGCGCGAGGCGAGTCCGCCAGCTTGCGCGAAACGGGCGGGTGCAGCACCGGCTCTGGCCCCACGGTCACGTGCGGCCGGAAATCGGGTACGGCCGCCGCCAACGGGCTGGCCGCCGACGCCGTGAGTGACGGTGTCTCGGCGGCCGGCGCCACGCGGACGTGCGGGACCGTTCGAGGGAACGCGACGCCGGGGGTCTGAGCCGGAGGCTGTATGTGCGGGAACTCGGGCGCGGAAGGTGTCGGCGCCACTACCGGGGCAGGCACCGGGGGTGCAGGAGGAGAAACCGGCGCGGGCTCCGGGTCCGTTTCGGGCGACACGACTGGCGGCGAAGAAGGCTCGGGCAAGAAAAGGAGCGGGTCCAGGTAACCCTGGGGATCCTCGACGCGGCGCACACCCAGGTAGACGAACGGGACCGTGAGCTCCGAGACGCCGCTGGCTCCTACGATTCCGACGACGTGGCCCTCCCTCACCTCGTCGCCCCGAGCGACGCCGAACGAACCGAGGTGCAACAGCGTCACGGAGAGCCCGTCGGTGCTCAGCAAGGACAGCGTCTTGCCTCCGAACGGCACAGTTCCGGCGAAGGTGACCGTTGCGTCGACCGGCGAGAGCACCGCCGTCCCCGTGGGAGCGCCGATGTCGATGCCGCGGTGCTGCCCTGGAGCCTCCGGATCGAGCTCGCCGAAGTAGAACGGCCGCAGGACCGGGCCGTCGACCGGCCAGGTCCAAGCCGGCGCGGTCGCGGGGGCGACCAGCGCGACGAGCACGGAGAGGAGCACGCCGAGGGAGCAGAGACGGGTGTGGTGTTGTCTGATCTGCAAACCACGCCAAAGGTAGCATGGCTTTCGGCTGTTGTCAAACCTGATTACAGGGACGAGCGGTAGAGCCGGTTACGCGGCACTCCGGTGAGCCGCGAGACCACGTCTGCTGCGCGTCGGCGGGCCAGGCCGGCTTCCACGAGCTCCTCGACGGCGCGCACGGCATCCTCGTCGTCTGCGGCCTCGCCGGCGCCGGGCCCGAGCACCACCGTCACCTCGCCCTTGACCGGCTCGGCAAAGCGCTCCGCCAGCTCAGCGACGCTCCCGCGGGCGACCTCCTCGAACCGCTTCGTCAACTCGCGGCAGACCGCGGCCTGCCGGTCGGGCAGCGCCCGCGCAAGAACGGAGAGTGTTCGCGGCAGCCTTTGCGGCGACTCGAAGGCGACCACCGCCCCGGGCCAGCGCGCGAGCTCCTCTGCCAGCTGCGAGAGCGCGCGCTGGCCGCGCGGCAGGTACCCCACGAACTGGTACCGCGCCCCGACGAGGCCGCTCGCCACGAGCGCGGTCTCCACCGACGACGGCCCGGGCAGGACCGTCACCGGAACGCCTGCCTCCAGCGCCGCCGAGACCAGCCGCGCGCCCGGATCGCTGATCCCCGGCAGGCCGGCGTCGCTGACGAGCGCCATCCGCTCGCCGGCCTCGAGCCGCGGAAGCAGCTCGGCCGTGCGCTTGGCCTCGTTGTGGTCGTGGTAGGAGAGGAGCCGGGCACGGATCCCGTGGCGCTCGAGCAGCCGCCTCGTGTGGCGCGTGTCCTCGGCGAGCACGACGTCAGCCTCGGCCAGCTCCCGGAGGAGCCGCAGCGTCACGTCCTCGAGGTTGCCGATCGGCGTCGCGCAGACCGCGAGGGGCATCAGCGCTCCGAGCCGAGCGCCTCGAACGCGACCATGCCCGCGCCGATCACGCCGGCATCCGTGCCCAGCTGCGCCTCCACGATGCGAACCGCGTCGCGGGCCGGAGGAAGGCCTTCGCGCGCAAGCACCTCACGGGCAGGCCCGAGCACGAGCTCCCCGGCCGCTTCGCCGAAGCCGCCGCCGACCACAACAAGCTCGGGATCGAAGATGTTGACGAAGCTGGCGATGCCGAGGCCGAGGTAACGGCCGATCGACGCGAGCGCCTCGACGGCGTCGGGCTCCCCGTCTCGGGCGTGCCGCACGAGCTCGTGGGCGTTCGCGTGGTCGCCGTACAGCTGGCGGGCGACCCGGTCGGCTGCGGGGCCCGCCGCGAACGACTCCAGGTGACCGCGCCCGCCGCAGCCGCACGGGGGCCCGTCGGGCGTGAGCACGATGTGGCCAAGCTCGGCGCCGCTTCCGGTCGCGCCCCTGTAAGGCTGGCCGCTGAGGATCAGACCGCCGCCGACCCCGGTCCCCAGGGTGAGCATCACGACATCGCTCGCTCCCCGGGCCGCGCCCGCATGCCACTCGGCGATCGCGGCGGCGTTCGCGTCGTTGTCGATCCCCACCGGCAGGCCGTGGCGCTTGCGCATGCGATCGCGGAGCTCGACGCCCTCGAGCGGGATGTTCACCGACGCGACCGCGCGGCCGCTGCGCTGGTCGATCCGCGACGGAATCCCGAAGCCGAGCGCCTGGACCTCGGCCGCCTCGCTCCGCAGCTCCTCGACGACGGAGTCGATCTCTTCCAACAGCGCGCGCTC
>Ga0307323_10000454_pt1 | contig 12720 bp, 12 predicted proteins | sample ER_DNA_381_FD_194496 | JGI IMG/M metagenome (GOLD analysis project Ga0307323, IMG submission 194496) | Bulk soil microbial communities from the East River watershed near Crested Butte, Colorado, United States - ER_DNA_381 | ecosystem: Environmental > Terrestrial > Soil > Floodplain | place...
CAGGTCTTACCTCTAAACCGCGCCATGCTCAGCGACCAACGGTCGCCTTACGTGGGTCGTTTCGCCCGCGGCTGGCATCGACTACCGGGGAGGTTCCCCGGGCAACCACAGACCCGGACGTGGGCCCGTCGCAGGATAGGCACGACCGCCCGGAACGCGCAACGTCGGGACGGGATCGTGGAACGAGCGAGCCGCAGTCACGAGGTGGATCCGGCGGGCGCCGGCGGTCGCGAGGGCTTCGGCGCACGCCGCGGCCGTCGCCCCGGTCGTGAGGACGTCATCGACGAGCAGGATCCGCTCCGGCGTTGCGCGCGTCGCATCGAAGCTCCCCCGCATCGCCGCCCGGCGCTCGGCGCCGCCCCGCCGGGCTTGCGGACCCGTTGATCGCGCGCGGCGGAGCAAGCGCACGACCGGGATACCCGTTCGCTGTCCGAGCCCCGCGGCAAGAGCCCGAGCTTGGTCGTATCCGCGCTCGGCGAGCCGTCGACGCGTCAGGGGCACCCACGTGATGACATCGACGGGTGGCAGATCGTCACACGCCGTGATCGCCGCGGAGAGGGCCCCTGCCACATCACGCCATCCGGAGAACTTGAGGCGGTGCACGGCGCGTCGCGCCGGACCGTCGAAGAGGAACGGCGCCCGAGCCGACGTCACCGGGTCCGGAGGGCAGTCACGGCAGGAAGGCACCGGCACGCGGGACGGGCGACCGCATCGGTCGCACCAGGGACGCCCGAGCGCCACGAGCGCAGCACTGCAACCGGAACAGAACGGCCACGGCCCGTTCCCGCATCCGGCGCACCGGCGTGGGAAGACGACATCCAGCGTCCGCGCGAGCACGCGGCGACCGTACCGGGCACTGCCGACATCGCTAGGGCAGGGCGACCTCGACCCGTTCGGTTCCCTTGATCTCGATCGTCAGATGGTGCTGCGACCGGAGCGCGGGGTACCCCACGACGCGACCCTGTCCCGACGTCTCATCGAACTCGATCTCGAGCACAGGGTGGGAGGCGCCGTCCATCTGGAGCTTGAGCGCGGGAACCGCATCCGCAGCGAACGAGACGCGCAGGCTGTCTCCGACGCATTCGAGCGTCTCCAAGGCGACCCCTCCCGCCTTCTTCCCGATCGTCGCGGTTCCCCGACGAACGGCCGAGCGCGGCCACGCGATCGCGAACGGACGGCCCGGGTGCAAGACGATCGGGATCCCGTCGACGATCAACGCGCACTCGAGGCGGTACCACCCGGCCGCGAGATCCATCGTGGGGACCTCGAACGGAACGAAGGTGTCGAGCGTCGGCGCGACCTCCAACACCATCGCCTCGAGACCGATCGCCCTGCCGCCCCGCCCGGAGCACTCCGTCGCGCGCGCCGACTCGATCCGCACCTGGTGGGGGAGCCCGTCGGCCCCGCGGAGCAGCAACGCACCCTTCACCGAGACCGGGAACCGCTCGTAGGCGGCTCGGACGGAGACGGCGTCGTTCTCCACGCCGCGCTAGGTCCCCTGCTGCCAGGAGTGAAGGTACTCGTCTTGCTCGGCAGTGAGCTGATCGATCTCCACGTTCATCGCTCGGAGCTTGAGGCGCGCGACCTCCCGATCGATCTCGACCGGGACCGGGTAGACCTTCTTCTCGAGCGTCGCGTGGTTCTTCACCATCCACTCCACCGCGAGCGCCTGGTTCGCGAACGACATGTCCATGACGGCGGCCGGGTGACCCTCGGCGGCGGCGAGGTTCACGAGCCGGCCCTCGCCGAGGAGGTTGATCCGGCGTCCATCGGCGAGCGTGTACTCATCGACGAACTCGCGGAGGCGGCGAACGCCCCCCGTCGCCAGCTCGCGGAGCGCGCTCTTGTCGATCTCGACGTCGAAGTGTCCGCTGTTGGCGAGGATCGCGCCGTCCTTCATCAACTCGAAGTGCTCGCGCCGGATCACGCCCGTGTCGCCGGTCACGGTGACGAACAGGTCGCCGACCCGTGCGGCGTCGCGGATCGGCATGACCCGGTACCCCTCCATGACGGCCTCGAGCGCCGAGGTGGGGTCGACCTCGGTCACGATCACGTGCGCTCCCATCCCCCGGGCACGGGAGGCGACACCGCGGCCGCACATCCCGAATCCGGCAACCACGAACGTCTTGCCGGCGATCAGCCGGTTCGTGGAACGCATGATCGCGTCCATCGTCGACTGGCCCGTCCCGAACCGGTTGTCGAACAGGTGCTTCGTGTCGGCGTCGTTGACCGACACGATCGGGTACGCGAGCGCGCCGTCTCCGGCCATCGCGCGGAGGCGGATCACCCCGGTGGTGGTTTCCTCGGTGCCCCCGAGCACCTCCGGCAGCTGATCCGCGCGCTGCGTGTGGAGGACGCTCACCAGATCCGCGCCGTCGTCCATCGTGATCATCGGGCGGAGATCGAGCACGGCGTTGATGTGCTTGTAGTACGTGTCGTTGTCCTCGCCCTTGATCGCGAAGGTCTCAACGCCGCTCTGCTCGGTCAGGGCAGCCGCGACGTCATCCTGGGTGGACAGCGGGTTGGACGCCGCCAGCAGCACCTCCGCTCCCCCGGCCGCCAGCGTTTCCATCAGGTTGGCCGTCTCCGTCGTCACGTGCAGGCACGCCGCGATCGTGATGCCGTTCAGCGGCCGTTCCTTGTCGAAGCGCTCACGGATCTGACGCAGGACCGGCATCTCGCCGGACGCCCAGTCGATCCGCTCCCTCCCGCCGGGCGCGAGCGCGGCGTCTCTGATATCTGCCATGTCAGGTTCCTGCTTTCGGTTCGGGGAGGCGGGGCAACAGATCCACGAGGAGCCTCCCGACGGCCAGCGCGGTCTCGTTCGAGACGCGAACGACCTCCTCATGGGTGACGTGTTCGCCGAAGGCGTTCGTCAGACTACAGATGCCGAGCACCCGCATCCCGAGCGCCAGGGCGGGGAGGGCCTCCGGCACCATCGACATCCCCACCACGGTCGCACCCAGACGCTGGAGCATCGCGACCTCGGTCGGGGTCTCGTAGGCGGGGCCGCTCATGGCGGCGTAGACGCCATGAGCGGCTCGGATCCCCAGGGCGTCCGCGCGCTCGACCGCGAGATCGGCGATCTCGCGGTCGTAGACCTCCTGGGTGTTGACGAACGCCGGTGTCCCGTCCGGATACCGCCACGCGCGGAGCGGCGCCGCCCCCATCAGGTTCAGATGGTCGCGCAGGATCACGACGGTCCCCTTCCCGACGCCGGGCTCGAGCCCGCCGACCGCGGCCGTCAGCACCATGGTCTCGGCGCCGAGCTCGCGGGCGACACGTGGCAACAACGCCGGCACGTCCATGCCGTGACCCTCGTAGTAGTGGACGCGGCCGCTGAACGCAGCCACCCCGACCTCGGCCAGGCGACCGAGGCTGAGCGTCCCCGCATGCCCGGGAACCCCGGGCGGTGGGAACCCCGGGAGATCGGTGAACGCGAACGAAGCCTCGACCTCCAGGTCGGCTCCGATCGCCGGGCCGAGGCCGGAGCCGAGGACGAGCCCGACCGAGGGGATCAGATCGGTCCGCACGCGGACGATCTCGGCGCACCGGGCGGGAAGGTCGTCGGCGGGGCTCGGAAGCCCCGACGTCACGTCACCCTCGCGAGCGCAGCCTTCAGCCGGTCGATCACCGCGACCGGCGTGGGATCCACCCCGCGACGCAACGCGACGTAGCAGCTCGCAAAGTCCCCGACCACGACGAGCCCGAACAGCGTCGCGAGGGCCGAGCGCGTGCCGACCCGCACCTCGTCGTACGTGGCTCCTGCGTCACGCGCGATGTCCGCGGACAACGGGAACCGTGGCGAGAGATCCTCGGGCTCCGCGTCATGGCGCAGCCCGATAACGGCGCACCGCTCGCCGTACGGTCGCGTCCAGCCGACGACCTCGTTGTGGTCCAGCTCGCTCATCGCGGAGGCGAAGGCGGGGACCTTGCCGTTCTCGTTCATCTGCGTCTTCCAACGCATCGCGGCGATCGACGCGATGCCCTCGATCCCCCAGATCACCGGGATCCGATCACCGATCGTCGCTGCCAAGGCTTTCGCCGGGTTCCGCTCCGCGGGAGCCGCCGGTCCAAGCTCCGCGACAGCGCGTTCCAGCTCTGCGACGACCTCCTCGACCGCTTCCGTGAGCGACGGCAGGAGCCCTCCGGTCTCCAGCGCGCCGAGCATCGCGAAGGTGAGGTGTCCGACGGCGGCGCGCGGCTGGAAGCCGCCGGGCACGTGGACGGCGGCCCAGCCGCGCGCCGCACACTCCTCGCTGAGGGTCCCGCCGCCCGTGATCGCCAGGATCCGACACCCGCGAGCCGCCGCCTCGTGGAACGCGGCGAGCGTCTCCGCCGTGTTCCCCGAGTACGACGACACCACGACGAGCGTGCTCGGCCCGGCGAACGCCGGCAGGACCGGTGAGCGGTTGACATCGACCGGGATGCCGAGCCGTTCTCGGAACGCCTGCTTCAAAACGTCCCCCGCGACCGCGGAGCCTCCCATCCCGCAGCACACCACGGAGGTGAGGCCAGCCAGATCCGGCAGGCCGGACGGCGCCCGCCCGTTCGCGTACGCCTCGGCCACGTGGCGCGGCAGGGCCGCCACCGCGCCGAGCATGTCGGACGGGTCGGCGGCGCGCACCGCACCCGCGTCGTCGAGATCGATCACCGTTTCCCCGCCGCCGGCTTGTCCGCCTCATCGATCAGCATCACCGGGATGTCGTCGCGCACGGGGTAGCGGTAGCCGCAGGTCCGGCAGACGATCACCTGTTCGTCCTCGTGGTAGTCGACCTCGCCACGATCGTTCGGACAGACAAGGATCCGCAGCAGTTCGGGGTCGAGCGTCACGCTGCCTCCTCCTTCGGAGCTAGCTCCTGATCAGGTCAAGCATCATCGCGGTCTTGCGAGCGAGCAACTCGGCCGTCGTCGCCTCGACGTTCAGCCGGAGCAAGGGCTCCGTGTTCGAGGGGCGGACGTTGAACCACCAATCGGGATACTCGACCGTGAGCCCGTCGAGCCGATCCTGCCGGCCATCCACCAGCGCCGCCGCGATCTGTTCGACCTTCGCTTTCGGGTCATCGACCCGGGAGTTGATCTCGCCGGAGTCGAAATACTTGCGGAACGGCGCGAGGACGTCGGACAGCGGCTCCCCCGCCGACGAGAGCTCGCCCATGGCGACCACGGCGGCGATCAGGCCCGAATCGGCCCGGTAGTTGTTGCGGAAGTAGTAGTGGCCGGAGTGTTCGCCACCGAAGATCGCTCCCGTCTCGGCCATGACCTGTTTGATGAACGAGTGACCGACCCGCGTGCGGATCGGCACGCCGCCCTCGGCGCGGATCGACTCGGGAACGATCCACGAGCAGATCAGATTGTGGACGATCTTCGCGCCCGGCTCCTGGCGGAGCATCGCGCGCGCGACGAGCGCGGTGAGCAGCGAGCCGGAGACATCCTCTGCCTTCTCATCGACCAAGAACACGCGATCCGCGTCGCCGTCGAAGGCGAGGCCCACGTCCGCGTGATGCTCGAGCACCGCGGCCTTGAGATCCTTCTGGTTCTCCGGATCGAGTGGATCGGCCGGATGGTTCGGGAAGGTGCCATCGAGCTCTGCATAGAGGTGGTGGAGCGTCACCGGCAGTCGTGCCATCACCGCAGGGACGACGAGTCCGCCCATCCCGTTGGCCGTGTCCACCGCGACCGTCATCGGTCGCATGGCGCCGACGTCCACGAACGAGAGCACGTGCTCGGTGTAGGGCGCGAGCAGATCGCGCTGCGAAACGGTCCCCTTCGTCGCGGCCGTGGGGATGTCGCCTCGTTCGACGATCGCTCGGATCTCGCGGAGTCCGGAGTCCTCGCCGACCGGTCGCGCGCCGGGCATGCAGAACTTCAGTCCGTTGTAGTTCTTCGGATTGTGGCTCGCCGTGAGCATCACGGCGGGGAGATCGAGCGAACCGCTCGCGAAGTACACGAGGTCCGTCGAGGCGAGGCCGAGATCGACGACGTTCACGCCCACCGACGTCGCACCCTCCGTGATGGCCGCGGCGAGCTCGGGCGACGATATCCGGCTATCGCGGCCCAGAAGGATGGCCGGGAGGTTGGCCCATACGGCGAAGGCCGCTCCGATCCGCCGAGCGATGCTCGCATCGAGCTCGTCGGGGACCACCCCGCGCACGTCGTACGCCTTGAAGATGCGGTCCAGGTCGGGATCGGTCACGGAGCGGCATCCTATCGAAGCCGGCGGACCGGCCGTGCGGATGCCTCAGCGGATCACTTCTTCACGACGAGATCGATGACCGAGGTCAGCGGGACGAGCTCCCCCTCCTGGAACCACCACTTCGCCTCGCAAAGGTGGCAGGTGGTGAACCTGAGGTCGCGGTCGCCAACGGTCATCGAGATCGCGATGAGATCGCCTTGTCGGCAGGTGGGGCAGGTGCCGTTGCTGTCGGACATAGATGGAGTTTCGGCGTCGCACGTCGTTGAGGCCATAGCACGCCCCCGTCATCTCTCGTCTGGGCCGCTGCCCGGCCAGATGGTCCCCGGCCCCCGGCGACGGGACCCTGGTCGGGGGACGGATCGGGCGCCGTCCGCCCGAGGCCTATCGGGCCGGAGGCCACAGCGAACGCAGGACGGTTGTCGCTTCAGACCGCGACGGTGGTCGTCCGACGGTCCTGGACGATCCAGCCGACCGGTGGGGTCATGCGCCGGACGTGCTCGGGACACAGATCGAGGAGGTTCGGGTCGCGCTCGTCGAAGAGGTCATGAACGACGACCGTTCGCTCCGTGTAGGCGAGGGAGACGGTCGCGACCGGCTCGTGGGAGCACCGCATCTTCGCGCAGACGCGCATCGCGAGCAGCCTAGATCACACACGTGTGATTTCAAGCACTTCCCGCGATGACTCGGAGGGTCAGGAGTCCTTGCCCGGTGGCGTGTCCCAGTAGCCCGCGCTCGCTGGGCGATAGCCCACCACCAACACGTGGGTCCCGACCGGCACCGATGGATAGAGCGCGGTGACCTCCTCGTTCTGCATCCGGATACAGCCGTGGGAGGCGTAGCGTCCGATCGAGGCCGGGTCGCTCGTGCCGTGGATGCGGATCAGGCCCGGGGCCGTGATGTAGAGCGCCCGCGGCCCCATGGGATTGCCGGGTCCCGGCCCGACCACGAGCGGCTCACCCGCACCCCAACCGTCCGGCGCGGGGTTGTGCCAGGTGGGGTCGACCTGCTTGTCGTAGATCGTCCAGTCGCCGACCGGCGTGGTGAACCCGGGCTTCGCTGTGGCCACGTTCCAGGTGCGCATCACGTGGAACCCGTCGTAGAGATCGAGCTCGTTGCGGTCGACGTGCACCACGATGGTCCGTCCGAGGGTGTCGTCAGCGACCTTCGGCTCCACGGCGCGCGTGTGGAGCACGACGGTGTCATCGCCCGCTGCGAGCGCCCTGCGGACCGCGGTGGCCGCGGATCGGAGCGGGACCGTCGATCCGGTCTTCGCGTGGATGAAGCTGACGTCTGTGAGCCCGCCGTTGAGGCCGATCGATGCATCGCGAGGTGCCACGTACACGTCTCGGGCGATCCGCCGGATCCAGGCGTCGACCCCCCCTCCCGTCGTCCGGTAGTCGAGCGGAAGGTCGACGCCGAGGGCCTCACCACGGATCCGGTGCCACGCGCGGTCGAACGTCCCCATGCCGTTCCCAGCGCGGAACGCATCGTCGACCGCGCTCTTGACCGCTGCCTGACGACCGAGCGCCCCCAGCGTGGTCGTCCAGTGATCCTTGCCGATCGTGACCGTCAGTTGGGCGCGGAGGTCGCTTCGGACGAGCGATCGGACGGCTCGCGTCGCCTCGGGGCGGGTCATCCCTCCGACGTCGACACCGGCGACCCGGACACCCGGAAGGATCCGATCCGCATGACCGGCTTCGTACCGGTACGCCGCGTACGCGACCCCGCCGAACACGAGCAATGCAACACCAGCCACCGCAACGACGATGGCGATGTGCGGGCCGAGCCGGCGCTTGCGGCTGTGTCGTCCTCTGGCCATGGGGACTATCGGGACCTCTGGATCCGTCGATGATACCGGTGGGAAGCGTACCGGGCTCAGCCGGAGGCGAGCGTATCCGCCGGCACCGGGATCCCGATCGCCGATCCATACGATGCGAGCGCCTTCGCTCCTCCGGACGTGGAGGCGCCCAGCGCGACGATCGGCCCGTCAGCCGTGATGAGGACGGCCGCTCGATCATCTTGCTCGAGGAATCCCTTCGGAGCTCCGGCGACTCGGCCGGCCGGTAGCGTGATCGTTACGGGAGGGGGCGGAGGACCCGAGCCCTGCGTCAGGAGCTGCAGCGTGACCCGAACGGGGGTCGGGCCCGGATCCACCAGCACGAGCTGTGGGTGCGCGGGCTCCCCGCCGACCGTTGGGATCACGACCCATGCGGGAGCGGGCGTGACCGCGCCTCCCGTCGCGGCGTCGTCGCTCTGCTGTCCTCGGGCCCGGAGAGCGGCGACGAACGGCACCCCCGCCTCGGACGTGACGTCCACGGAAGAAGGACCGACGGAGATGATCGGATAACCCTCGGTCGACGCGCCGGGCTGCTGGGTGCTCCCCGCCGTGCCCGCCGCCTGAGGCTCGACGGATGACACGAGCTGGGCCGCGAACCGCATCCCCTGGGTCCCGGGGACGAACATCGCGAGCTGGGACTGTCCCGCGCCCTCGGCGACCGGGAGGTAGGCGGTCGTCGTGGTGGCCGGCGCGCCGATGACGGACCGGACGCCGCCGTCGGGGCTCTCGCTGAGGCTCGCCGCTGCCACGCGGCCTCGACTCACGTCGATCTCGGCCCCCACGATGTCCTGCCCGAGCACCTTGGCGCCGACGCTGAGCGCGATGCTTCGTCCAGGAGCGAGCGTCCGGTCGATCCAGTCCGCGCTCCGAACGGGAGGCAGACGCGGTCGGAACAGCGCCACGTCGAAGACGGCCTCGACCGAGAACGGGTTCATCACCACCAAGTACGAACGATGGCCCTGTTGGGTGTCGGAGTCGGTCATGTACCACGTGCGTGAGGCGGCCGGGGCGCACGGTTCGACGCCGAGCCCGCGCGACGGAGGAGCGGCTCGAACCAGCCAGCCCGCGGCGATCCAACCGCCGAACACCTCGATGTACGTCGCGTCGGCTGTCGCCCCCGCCTCCACGGGTTGGAGGACCTCGTGACCGGCAGGCACGGTGATCGTGACCGGTGCGGACGGAGCTCCTTCGCTCACCTCCGTCAAGCGAACCTCGACCGGCTGCGGCCCGGGATCGGCGAGCGCGATCGTGCCGCTCCACCCTTCGCCGCCACCGTGTGGACAGAGCCAGACGCTCGAGACGGCGCTACCCCGCACCGCGGCCGCGGGGGTCGCCGGACCGGCCCGCTCCGCGGCGATACCGCCCACGACGACGACGACGATCACGACGAGCACGAGGACGCCTCGCCCGTACCTCCTCACGGCGTCGATCCGTTCATCGAGCGACCGGCTTCCGGGTGATCCACAACGCGGCGGCCCACACGGCGGCGAGCACCCAGACCGCGATCGTGCGTGGCAGCTGTGCGGCGTACCGGATCGAGATCGAAGGACCATCTACGGCGAACGAGGTCGCCCACCCGAACGCCCGAGCCGGCTCGCCGGCTCGACCCTGCAACGCCCAGGCATCATCGAACTCCGTCGAAAGCGCGGCGAGGTTGCCGCCGCCGGTCGCACCTGCCCAACCGCCCTCGACCTCCGGCAGCGGGACCGAAGGCACCGCGGTCAGTCGCTGGGTCGCCGCGGGCTGCCCGGCCGCGACGATGTCCGCGGTCTTCGCGTTCGCCTTCAGCACGGCTGCAGGCGGAAGAGACGCGTCGTTCAGCCAGATCGCGAGGCCCGCCGCCGGCACCACATCAAGATCGACCTGGGCATCAAGCTTCGCTCGGGCGGCATCGGTGAGCTGGTCGTCGCTCGCGACCAGGTAGCGCACGCCGAAGGGGGCGAGGAGCGCACCCCCGTGGATCGACGTCCCCGACAAGATCTCTCCGAGGGCTTCGCGCATCGCGTCGCTGCCCGGCCCGACGAGGGGTCGCGCGGTATCGATCGCAAGCGCGCCGACGCGCGTGGTGATCCCGTACCGGAGCGTCGCATCCCCCGCCTCGACCACCCCCTGGGGGTCGCCCCCGGGCGCCGGGAACGAGCGACCATCGTCGGCGCCGACCCACAGGACGCGGAACGAGCCCTTCGAGGAAGAGTCCACGAATGCCCAGGCGGCCGGGATGCGGTCGGGACCGCCGATCGCCCACTGCGCGGTCATGGCGGCGATGGCTTGGAGCAGGATCCCACCCGCCAGCGTCAGCGTGAGCAGCGCCGTGCCCACCTGGCGGAAGCCGAACGCCGCGCGACCGAGACCGCCGATCGCGGATGCGAGCCCGAACGCAACCAAGAATGCCTCGGCGGTCGCCGTCAGCGACACGTACACGGGCGTGTTCGCTACCTGGCTCGGAAGGTAGCCGGCTGCCGAGAGCCACGCGAGGACGAGCCCGGCGATCGCGATCACGCCGGCCCGCAACGCGGGCGCTCGTCGGTCGCCGCTGGCGAGCGCCAAGCCGAGGGCGGCGGCGACCGGAAGGAACAACGCGGGCGCCCAGGTCGCGGGCCCGTCCTCGAACGCGAGCCGCACCAGATGCCACGGATCGCTCGATCCCAGCTCCGAGCCGAGTGACGCTCCGTGCCCGGCGACGAGCGAGGGAACGAACGGGAAGAGGAGGACGGCCGCGCCGACCGCGGACAGCGCGACGATGAGGAGGCCGCGGGCCCGCCGAGAGCCCGTGACGAGCTGAGCGATCGCGACGATGCCGATCGCCAGCAGCACCCCCGGCACGAACGCGACCCCGACCGCGATCGTGACGGCCAGCCCCGCGATGAACCGCCAACGTCCGTCCGGAGGTTCGGCGGACCCGAAGGCGACCTCGAGCCGCTCGACGAGCGCAGGCAGGACGATCAACGCCGCGAGGAGCGCGATACGGCCGTCGGAGAACGCCGAGAGCACGACGGCCGACAGGCCGTACGCGGACGCCGCAACCACGGACGGGCCGGGCCGGCCGGTCAACCGAACCGTCGCGCGATAGCAGAGGATCGCGGCAAGGGCCGGGCCGATAGCCACCATGACCTTCTGTGCCAGACCGGTGCTGGCGAACAACAACCCGGAGAGCCCGCCCATGAGCCCGAGCGCGGGGCTCGCTGCGAGGGATCCCCCGAGCGGCGTCGTGCGGTACGCGGAAACGAACTCCGCGAAGAAGCCCGACGGCGAGGTGGGGAACGTCGGGATCGCGCCACCGTACAGCCGACCGGATCCGAAGAGGCCCCGCGCCGCGAGGGCACCGACGACGAACCCGAGGAAGCACGCGACCATCACCGGGTGCGTCGAGACCAGCGAGACCGTGCGCTGGCGGAGCCTCGCCGCCGCGGGCTCATCGGCCTCTCCCGCTTCCAGCTCACGCTGTTCCTCCAAGATCCGCTCGGCGGTGGTGAACCATCGCGGGAGCCGGAGTCCCGCCGACTCTGTGAATCTCCGAAGCACGTGATCCTTGATCCGTCGGTGCTTCTGGACGCGGCGCCGGGCACGGAGCGTTCCCGGCAGGTGCGCAACGTTCCAGCCGATCGCGGCGACGACCTCGAATGCCTCCTCGAACCGGCGAGACAACAGCAGGAAGAGGAGCCGAACCACGGTGAGCACCACACCGAGCGGCAGGACCCACGCCAACGTCAGCAGCCCGTCGTTCTTGAGGACAGACGCGAGCGCGGCACGATCCTCCTCATACCGGCGGCTCCGCTCGACGCCCGGTCGATCGTCGCGCTCGCCCACGGCGGCATGGCGCACCCGCGCGAGCGGAGTCATCAGAACGTTGAACCCGGCGATCCGAGCTCTCCAGCACAGATCGAGATCGCCGTCGTCATCACCGAGCCGTTCGTCGAAGAGCCCACTCGTCTGCCAGACCTCCCGAGCGACGAGCATCGCGCACGAGTCGACGGACAAGACCTCGAGGACTCGGTCGAACTGGCCCTGATCGATCTCCTCAGCCTGCAACGCCGAGTAGGGGTGGCCGAACAGATCGGCGGATCGCCCGACGTCGCGGAGCCGCCGAGGGTGATCCCAGTCGACGATCTTCGCCCCGACGATCCCGACGCGTTCGGCGCCTGCGAGCATGGTCGCCTCCACGAGCCTCGTGACGGCTTCAGGATCCAGGACCGCGTCGTCATGCAGCAGCAGGATGAAGTCCGCCTCCGCGGCGACCGGATGCGCGACGGCCTCGTCGAAGGAGCGAGAGAGTCCCAGGCGGGTGTCGTGGCGCAGCACCCGGCCCTCGCCGAGCGCCTGGACGAGCAACTCGTTCGAGCCGTCGGCGGAGGCGTCGTCGACCGCGAGGACGCCGACACGAGGGTACGTCTGCACCGCGAGGGCTTGGAGGCACTCGCGGAGCCACTCGGCCGCGTCTCGGACCGCGAGGACGACGAGGACCGAGGGAGCGCGCTCGGGCGGAGAGGAGTATGCGGTGGTTGCACTCATGCGCGGTTCACGCGGGCGGCGAGCCTAGCACCGGGTGGCGGCTGGAACGGGAAAGGGGCCCCGAGGGGCCCCTTTCCGTGATCGGGCACCGAAGCTCAGCGCTTCTTCGCGCTGCTCCTCTTGCGGGCCGCCGTCTTCTTGGCGGGACGCCGCTTCGCGGTGCTCTTCTTGGCAGAAG
>Ga0307323_10000458_pt1 | contig 12703 bp, 10 predicted proteins | sample ER_DNA_381_FD_194496 | JGI IMG/M metagenome (GOLD analysis project Ga0307323, IMG submission 194496) | Bulk soil microbial communities from the East River watershed near Crested Butte, Colorado, United States - ER_DNA_381 | ecosystem: Environmental > Terrestrial > Soil > Floodplain | place...
GGGCGGCGCGCCCGTGCTCAGGCTGCTGGACGCCGACGGGACGGTGCGGGCGATCGTCGGCCTCGCGAACGACGACTCACCGTTCGTGCAGTTCCTCGAAGACGACGGCAAGCGCCCGGGGTGGACGCAGCGCTGATCGTCACGCGGGCTCGGTAAGCGCCGGACGATCTGCCGCGAACCGGGGCAGCCGCCACTCGGAGTCGCCATCCAGCGCCAGGTCGACCAACGCGCGACCGATGGCGCTCGCGAACTTGAACCCATGGGCCGTACCCAGCGCGAACGAGACATTGGACGTTCCCGGAACGAGATCCAAGACGAAGTCCTGGTCGGGCGTGAGGGTGTATAGGCACGTCCGCACCTCGATCGGTGGGCCGACCGCACCGGGAAGGTGCTCGCGGATGAACCCGTCGACCACAGCGGCGTAGCCGAGGTCGGGCTCGAACGTCCTGGTCTCGGGGGTCACCTCGGGACCGCCGCCGTGGATCGCGACCTTCGGACCGGGTTGGCCGAACGACGGCAGACCGTACATATGCGGGTCGCTGTGCCAGATCCAGACGGGGAACCTCGCGGGATCGAACGACGGAGCGTCCGCGGCGTCGAAGTACGTGACCTGCTCTTGGAGGATCCGGAGTGGGAGGCGCACGCCGAAGGGCGCCAGCACCTCGTTCATCCACGCGTCCGCCGCGATCACGAGCGACCAGCACCGGATGGTGCGGGTCGCGGTCTCCAGGGCGAAGCCCGTGCCGTCGGGCACGATCCGATCGACGCGTGTCTCCGGGAGGAGATCGGCGCCTCGCGCGAGCGCGAGGCGCCGATGCACCGCGTTCGCCCTGCTGGCCGCCACGATCCCCGCATCGTCCTGGTAGATCGCGACGACTTCGTCAGGGACGCGCCACGCCGGCCAGCGCGCGACGAGCGCTGCCGCGTCGAGGACCTCGTGCTGCACGCCTTCCTCGCGCATCGCCGCGACATAGGGGTCGGGCTCGTCGATCGGATCGCTGGGGAAGAGGTCGAGCCCGCCGGTGATGGTGAGGAGCTGCTCACCTGATTCGTCGGCGACCTCACCCCACGTCTCGAACGCCGCTCGCGTGAACCGGACGTAGTCCGCCGAGGGATAGCTCCGCCGGATGATCCGCGAATGATCTTCGGATGCACCTCGTCCATGGCCGAGCTCGAACCGTTCGAGCCCGACCACGCTGACGCCGCGACGCGTGCCCCAATACGCGGCGGCCGAGCCGAAGGCGCCGAGCCCGACGACGCCGAGGTCGTATCGGTCGTCGGAACCGCTCAGCGAGGAACCCTCGCATTCACCGCGAAGGTCTCGTACGCGGTGATCGATGCACCGCTGTACTGCAGCAAGTGGTCCGTCGTCGCGATCTCCTTCGCCGGTGCACCCTGGAATGGCCCGGAAACGTGCATCGTACGTGGGAGCATCGGTTCGGGCGAATCGGTATGGTCAGAGTCACGGGGACGTAGCTCAGCTGGTAGAGCACCTGCTTTGCAAGCAGGGGGTCGGCGGTTCGAGTCCGCTCGTCTCCACCAACTCGTGTCGTGTTCCGGGTGATCCTGGACGTTCCGCTCGGACTCTCAGTCCGATCACAGGCGGCCCACATAGCCCTCAGATGAACGGGGAGGACTCTCGGCGTAGTTGCCTGAGTCAGAGGAGCGTCCTCATGAAGGATGACGAACCAACGATCCCCGCCAGGCCCCTCCCGCTCGCCCCGTATCGAGCGCAACGTCATGGCCGTCGGTTGCAGGAAGCTCGGGGGGCGCCGACGCCGCGCCGCCTCCCCGGCCAGATTCTTCGTCGGACAGGTCGACCTCGGTGACCACGGTTAGGCACGCACGGTGGCCAAAGGTACGGCGATCGCTGCTGAACAGAAGGAATGGATGGATCGTTGCCGCTGCGCTGCTCTGTGCGGCGATCGGACTTTCTGTCGCCCTCGGCACGTCGCCCTCGGCAACATCAGCCAACTTCCTGCCCGCCGCCGGCTTCGCTGGCGGTCTCGGATCCGGCAGCGGGGGATCCAACGCGCGGTCTGGACCCGCCTCAGGGGGAGCATCCGGCACGGTCGGCAGCGTGTCCACGTCGGGCTTCACGATCACGACATCAGCGGGTCAGCTGGTGACGGTCGACCAGTCGTCCTCCACCAAGTACCAGGAGGGGTCGAGTCCGACCTCCGCGAGTGCCGTCACACCCGGCGAACCCGTCCTCGTGCTCGGCACGACCAGCGGAACGACCATCACGGCGACGCAGGTCATCGTGCAACCGAGCGGCGGTCTCGGGTCTGCGGCTTCCTCGGCGGGGGTGGTCCCGTTCCAGCGCGGTGCACCGATCACGTCGAAGCAGGTCGGTCAGATCCCGTCGAGCTACCAGCAGGGGTCGGGAACGATCGTCGGCGGAACGGCAGCGAACTCGGCGACCGAAGCCGCACTGACCGCTTACGCGGGCGGCATCGTCGACCGTGTCGTCAAGCTGAGCACCGGTGAGTATGAGGTCCACTACATCGGCGTCAACTGGCCCCACCACATCTTCGTCAACCAGGACTTCGAGGTCATCGGCGCCGGGTAGCCACCCAGCTGGCCGGCGTGTTCGTCGCCGGCACGGGATCCAGCATCAAGATCCAACCGAAGACGGGGCCTCAAACGTCGGGCGGAGCTTGAGACCCTCACCAATCCTCAGCTCGACATGAGACGCTGAGGGACAGCCCGTCATGGTGATCATCGTCGCGCTGACGTCGCTCCAAGCGGCCCGAGCACAGATGGCCGTGTCGCTCGGGTTCCACATCGTCTTCGCGGCGCTCGCGGTCGGCCTCCCGGCGATGCTCCTGTTCGCGGAGTACCGAGCGAATCGAACGGGCGATCCCGTCTGGATGGCGCTGTGCAGGCGATGGGCGCGGGCGCTCGGGATCCTCGTCGCGGTGGGGGCGGTCTCCGGCACGGTGCTGTCGTTCGCGCTGGGGCTCTTCTGGCCGGGGCTGATGGGGCGATGGGGCGCGGTGATCGGTCTCCCGTTCGCCCTCGAGGCATTCGCCTTCTTCATCGAGGCGATCTTCCTCGGCATCTACCTCTTCGGGTGGGATCGGCTCTCGCCATGGGCACATTGGGCCGCGGGATGGCCCGTGGCGATCGGTGGTGTGGCGAGCGCATGGTTCGTGGTGACCGCGAACGCGTGGATGCAGACGCCGACCGGTTTCGCGACCGTGAGCGACGGCCGGGTCGTCGACGTGCAACCGATCGCCGCGATGTTGAACCCATCGACCCCGGTGATGACCACCCACATGATCGTGGCCGCCTATATGGCGACCGGTTTCACCGTCGGGGCCGTGTACGCGGTCGGGATGCTCAAGGGACGCCGCGACGTGTACCACCGTCGCGGGCTCGCGGTCGGACTGGTGCTCGGGCTCGCCCTGGCTCCGATCCAGATCCTCGTCGGTGACGCGGCGGCGCGCTTGGTGGCGGATCGCCAGCAGGTGAAGCTCGCCGCGATGGAAGGGCTGTGGCGAACGACCGCTGATGCGCCCCTCACGATCGGCGGGATCCCGCTCCCGTCGCAAGAACGGACGATCCTCGGGATCAGGATCCCGGGAGGTCTCTCGTGGCTTGCTTACGGCCACTCGGGGGCAGTGGTCCACGGGCTGGACGAGGTGGCGCCGGCGGACCGCCCGAACGTCGTCGTCGTGCACCTCGCCTTCCAGATCATGGTGGCGATCGGGTTCGCCCTCGCTGCACTCGGTCTGTGGGCGTTGATCGGGTGGATCCGCCGCCGCCGACTGCCCGATACGAAGTGGTTCCTGCGAGCGGCCGCCGTTGCCGGACCGGCCACCTTCGTCGCCCTCGAGATGGGCTGGGTGGTGACCGAGCTCGGTCGTCAACCGTGGATCGTCTACGGCCAAACGCGGACGGCGGATGCCGTGACAACGCGACCCGGGATCGCGTTCTGGCTCGTGGCCACCGTGGCGATCTACGTCCTGCTCGGCGTCGCGTGCGCGTGGCTCCTCCTCCGCCTCGCGCGGACGCCACGCGGAGCAACCGAGCTCGAGGCGCCGGCATGACGACGTTCCAGCTCGAAGTCGCGATCCTGATCGTGATCGGCGGGGGTCTCACCTTGTACTGGCTGCTCGGGGGAGCGGACTTCGGCGGCGGCGTGTGGGATCTCTTTGCGATCGGACCGATGCGCGAGCGTGAGCGGGCCCTCATCTCGGATGCGATCGGACCGGTCTGGGAAGCGAACCACGTCTGGTTGATCTTCGTGGTCACCGGATTGCTCGCCGCCTTCCCCGCCGCGTTCGCGTCCCTCGGCTTCGCCCTGTACGTGCCGTTCTCGATCGCGATCGCCGGGATCGTGTTCCGCGGTGCCGCGTTCGCGTTCGGCTCGTGGGGCGACCGGGGGTCGGCGTGGCAACGGACGTGGACGAGGGTGTTCGGTGTGGCCTCGATCGTGACGCCGCTAGCGCTCGGCGCCGCCGCAGGAGCGGTCGCCTCCGGCAGGATCCGCATCGCGGGATCGACGGTCGTCGCTCCGCTCTGGGGCTCATGGACGGGCCCGTTGTCGATCGTGACGGGGATGCTGGCACTCGCGTCGTGCGCGTTCCTCGCGGCGAGCTACCTGACGGTCGAAGCGACGCAGCGAGACGATCGGGTGATGGAGGAGTTCTTCCGCCGCCGGGCGCTCGTTTCCGGTGCCGTGTCGGGTGTCGTCGCGATGCTGGGACTCCTCGTCATCCGCAACGTCTCACCGCAGCTTTGGCACGGGATGCTCACACGAGCCTGGCCCTTCGCCCTGCTGTCGGCCGTCGGTGGCATCGCATCCCTGTGGACGGTCGCGCGACGGCGCTACCGACTTGCGCGGGTCGCGGCGGCGGTCGCCGTCGCATCCGTTGTCGCGGGATGGGGCGTCGCGCAGTGGCCCTACCTGATCGTCCCCGACATGACGGTTGCGGACGCGGCTGCCCCCGCGAACGCCCTCCGGCCGATCGCGGTCGGTTTCGCGATCGGCATCGTGCTCGTGGCTCCGTCCCTGTTCCTTTTGTTCCGGGTCTTCAAGGGGAGTGGTGCGGGGAGCGGTGGGTCTTCGTACCACTGAAGCGGCGGAACATATCCGGGGGTTGAGCGCCCGGATGCGGTGGTTCGGTCACGTCGTAAGAGATCACGTTTCAGACCCTGTACCACGGAAAAGTGGTAGTCCTCGGGCAAAGCATGAGCGCCATCGACGGTTCGTCCGAGGGATCGGGGTAGGGAGTGGTCGCAGAACGACGAGTTCCGGTGCACATGAGCGAACGAGATGTTCCCGTGAGCAGGAAGCGGAAAGGCGTTGCCGTTGCCGCTCTCGCGGCTTCGCTGTCGATCTTGACCGCTGTCACGACCGTCGCGCCAGCCGCGGCCTCGTCCGTCTTCGCCGACGGCTTCGAAAGCGGAGACCTTTCCGGCTGGACGGCGAACGTGGGCGTCATCGCCCAACAGCACGACGTCTTCGCCGGCGCGTGGGCCGCACGTGCTCAAGGCGATGCCAGTCCAGCGTACGCCTACGAGCAGCTTCCCTCCCCGAGTCTCTCGCTGACGGCCGAGACCTGGTTCAACGTGATCGGCCGCTCAACACGCGTCGGCCTCCTGCGGCTCGAGACGGCGACCGGTTCCAACCTGGTGACGCTGTCGCTGAACATGGCGGGAGAGTTGGCAGAGCGGAACGACGTATCAGGCGTGACGACCACAACCTCCGTTGCACCAGCGAACGGCGTTTGGCATCACCTCGTGCTGCGAACGCTGCTCAACGGAACGGCGAGCCACGTCGACGTCGTCCTTGATGACGCGACGGTCCCGCAGATCAGCAACACGGAGTCGCTCGGAACGGCTCCTCTCGGTCGCCTTCGGCTCGGCGACGGCACCACCAGCCATGTCTTCGACGTGGCGTTCGATGAGGTGCTGGCTGGTGTTCCGGACGACGTCGATCCTCCGACGCAGCCCCAGGCGCTCACGGCGGGGTCGGTCTCGGCATCCGCGGTGGCACTGACGTGGAGCCCGTCGCAGGACAACACCGCTGTAGCGGGCTACACCGTGTATCGGTCGGACTCGGGAGCCCCCTCGGTCCCCATCGCGACCGTGACGACCACGAGCTTCAACGACACGACCGTCTCGCCATCGACCTCGTATGTCTACGCCGTGGATGCATCCGACCAGTCCGGGAACCGTTCGGTGCCGTCCGCCCCGCTGGAAGTGATGACGCCACCCGCAGAGGCTGCCGGCAACCCGGTCGTCATCATCTTCATGGAGAACAAGTCGGCGTCCGAGATCATCGGGAACCCCAACACGCCCTACCTCAACGGGTTCTCGTCGGAGGGTCGCACCTTCACCGACTATCGCGAAGGCGACTCCGTGGGACCCTCGCTGCCGGATTATCTCCAGGTGGCCGCGGGGTCGTCATGCGGATCAACCAGCGACGCGGTGATCGCCGGCGATCCCAGCATCGGGGCCGTGTGCCCGACGACCGTGTGGAACCAACTGACCGACGCTGGGCAGAGCTGGGGCGTGTACATGGAGGCCATGCCGACTCCGTGCTACGACGGCGTCTCCTTCGGAGATCCGGTCACCGACGGGCCCTACGCCCTGAGACACAATCCGGCCACACCGTTCCCGTCCGTGTTCGGGGACCCAGCCTTGTGCGCCTCACACGTCCTGCCGTACAGCGCATTCGATCCCGCCGCCCTCCCAGCCGTTTCGTTCATCGCCCCGAACATCTGCGATGATCAACACGGTTCCGCGAGCACCCAGTGGACGAACTGTGTCGAGGATTCGCCCCAGCTCTTGCGCCGAGGCGATGATTGGCTCGCTGCTCGCGTCCCCGCGATGGTCGCCGCAGGTGCGACCGTGATCATCACGTATGACGAATCCGGCGTCCTCTACGCCGCGGAACAAGGCCCCGGCGTCGTGCCGGGCTCGGTCGATCCGACGCCGTACACCCACTACTCGATCCTCGCCGCGATCGAGTCTCGATATAGCCTCCCAGCGCTCGGCGGAGCCGAGACGGCGAACGTGCTGCCGTTGTAACGGTTCGACGGTTCGGGCTGCGCTCTCCGTCGCGGCATCACGCCCGTGGCTCCATCATGCGAACGGCGGTCGGCGCGCCCGGCATGCCGCCGGCCAAGGACGCGTACTCCGGAATGCCGACGCACGTGAACAGGAGACCATCCAGCTGCTCGCCCAACAGCCCGGGCACGTCGCTGTCGACGAAGGTCATCCCCGACGCGCTCGCGCCGAGGCTGTAGGCCAGCAGGTGGAGCCTTCCCATCACCACGCCTGCGGCGAGGTGCGCGTCGCGGTACTCCCGATCGTCAAGAGCGCCGACGTCCGTCGCGGCGATCACCACGAACGCTGCGTCGCGGGCGAGTCCCTGTTCCCAACACACGTGGTAGAGCTCCTCGCGCATCTCGCCCGAGCGCACCGGGGCCGACAGATCCGGCCAGCGGTACAGACCCGGCGTGAAGCCCTCGACGTTGTGCACGACGAAGCGGTGGGGGAGATCGACGCCCCGCAGGGCCGCCGACAGGGACGTCCGCAGGGTGCTCTCCGACAGTCCGCGCGTGGGGTCCATCCGGCGTTGCGATCCGCGGGCGAGCACGACGGCCTCGATCGGTTCCTGTCCGAGGACGGGGACATCGACCGGGGCACCGCGCGCCCACGGCCGCCCGAGCGCGTCCCGGTCGCCGGCGTGTTGCGCGGCCGTGATGAGGGGGAACTCCAACGCCGCTGCGTCAACATCGCCGGCGGCGGCGGGGCCCGCGGCTTCGATCACGGGCGGGCCGTCGCCCAAGGCAACGACCGCCACGGGCCACTCGTGCACCCCATCGGCGCCGACGAGCGCGGCCGCCGACGTGTCGGGGTATCGGCTGTACAACGAAGCGAAGAGCCCCGCGGAATCGGCCACGGCGAGGAGCTGGCCAAGCATCGTGCCGGCGTCCCAATACACGTGCCGGTATCCGCGCTCTCGGTAGCGCCAGCCGGTGCGCCACGGGACCCCGGTGACGACGAGGGTGGGCGTATCGCCGCGCGGTGGCGGTCCGATCTGCACGAGGGCGTGGTCTTCCGGGTCGTACCAGTGCACGCCCGCGGGCACTCCCATGCCCTCCGGAACGGCGGCGTACACCTCCAAGGGGAAACGACCGCCCGCGGACCCGGCGGCGCGGAACAACCAGGTCGCGTAGGGTCGCTCCGTCGTGCGGACGACCCCGGCCGACAGGTGCAGCAGGCAGGAGAGCTGGGGCAGATCCAGCCCCTTGCGGGCGACCTCGGCGGTGCCGGCGAGCACGGCGACCGCCGGAGCCGTGGTGGACGGCAGGTTTCGAGGAAGGGCCAGTCGTGGAAGCGACCGCCCGTACCGCTTGTAGAACCACGGGAAACGATCCAGGTCGTTGGCCTCGAAGCCCTGGACCACACGAGGGTCGTCGACCGGCGCCGTCCACTCGCGCTGCGCCGAATCCGCGAACGCGCGATCGATGGACGTGAGCCGATGCAGCGTCTGCGTCGCGGTCTCCACAGCCCCCGATTCTCGCGCACGGCGTGCGTTTACCGTCCTGACCCCAAGGAGCACGAGCTGCTGAGACCAGTCCGTCTTCAAGGTCACTGCGCCACAATGCGTTCGGTCTTCGGCGACCTCTGGAAGGTCCGAAGTCCTAACCCGGGGGTTCAGGTCGTCCCCGCATGCGCCGAAGCACACAGCAGGGAAGGCACCCGTGGGTGCCTGCGTCGACGCGTGGGACGAGGATGATCATCGGAACCGACGACCGCAAAGGCTCCAAGTGGCCGCTCTTCGCGGTGCTGGTCGTGGCGTGCGGTCTCCTCACCGCCGGGGCGTCGTTCATGCAGAAGACCGCCCTGACGTCGAAGGTGGACGCCCAGGAAGGCAAGGCGTCGGCCGTCGTTCGGCAGACGATCGCGCCGATCGTCGGCGGGGCCAACCTCGCGAAACCGCTGCCCGAGGCGACCTCGACCAAGCTCCGGAATCAGCTCCGGAACGGCGTGCTCGCGGCTGGGGTGATCGTCCGCGTTCGGGTCTTCGCGCAGAGCGGGCCGCTGCTGTTCTCGTCCGACCCGGCCGATGATCCGGGGACCAAGCCCGGCGACGCGGATGCGATCCGGAGCGCCGCCGGCGGCGCGCCGTCGAGCGTCGCCGGCATGGATCGCGTGTCGATCGGTGCGCGACCGTCGTCGATCGAGCTCCTCCACACGTACGTGCGGCTCCAAGGCGCCCGGGGCAAGCCAAGCGGCGCGGTGTCCGTGGAGCAGCCGTATCAACCTCTGGAAGCAGCGTCGCAACAGCCGTGGCACACGGTCCAGCTCGGACTGGCGGCCGCGGCCGCCGTGTTCCTGCTCATCACGCTCTTCCTTCTCTCGCAGCGGCTCGCCGTCAAGCGGGCTCGCGCCCGTGCGCATTCTCGACCGGCTTCCCCGCCCGGAACGTCGCCCCGGCCCACCGAAGAGGCGGCTGCGAAGCCCGAACCGAAGAGGTGGACCTTCCGCAAGGACAAGGGATCGGCAACTGCCGGCGCGACTCCCTCCAAGGAGGAGATCGAGCGAGCGGAGAAGGAGGCCCAGCGCGAGATCCAGGTTCGCGAGGCGCTCGAGACCCAGCTTGAGCAGCTCCGGACCAGGATCCGGGAGCAAGAGGATCAAGCCGGCCGGCACGTCATGGAGCTCACGCAACAGCTGCAGGTGGCGGCTGCCCGCGTCGAGGAAGCCGAGGCGCGCGCGGCGGCTCCTGGCGACGGCGAGGCCGCGCAGCGGCTCGCCGCCGCCGAACGGTTCGCGCAGGAGGCCGGCCAGCGAGCCCGTGAGGTCGAGGCCAAGGCCACGGCCGCCGAGGCGCGCGTGACCGAGCTCGAGGCTCGTCTCGTCGAGGCCAGCCAGGCGAACATGCAGCCGGTTGCGGATGACCGCATCGCCGAGCTCGAACGCGCAGCGCAGGAGGCGATGGCCGCTGCCGCGGACAGCGCGCGGCGAGCCGAGGCGACGGAAGCGGTCCGCGACGAGCTCGAGACCAAGGTCGCACAGTTCGGGTCGCGAGCTGCGGAGCTGGAGGCGACGACGGCCGCGGTGACGCTGCAGCTGCGAGAGGTCGAAGCCGCGAAGGCCGACCTGGAGCGGCGGGCGCACGAGGCGGAGTCCGGGGGGGACGCCGTCCGTGGCGAGATGGCGCAGCTCACGGCCGAGCGCGACGCCCTTCGGGCTCGCGTCCTGGAGCTCGAAGCGGCGCCCCCCTCAACGACGAACGCGCACGATGCCAGGACCGAGGAGCTCGAGCAACAGCTGGACGCGACCCGTATGGAGCTCGAGCAGATGGACCAGCGTCTCCGGAACGCCTACGCGGAGGTGGCACAAGCGCGATCCCTCCAGCGGGAGCCGGATCCCGCTGCTGCGCCTCGCGAGGACCCGCACGCTCACGAGCTCCGCCAGGAGCTCGGTCGCGCGATCGAACGCGCCCAGGTGGCGGAGGAACGTGCGGCCAAGCTCGAGGCCGACCTGCTCGCCGAGCGGCACGGCATCCGCTCGCTCGACGAGGGAGCCGAACCCGAGGCGCGCGCCGAACAGCATGAGCCTGAGCTCGATCCGGCGCTCGATCCCGAACTCGAGCCCGAGTTTGAGCCGATCCCCGCGTTCCGCTCGATGGTTCCGTCTCCGTCGGACGGGAACGGGACCTCGGAGACGAACGGAGACGCTCAGGAGGGTGACAAGAGCCTTCGGTTCCGCCTGGCGCAGTCGGCGGCCCGCAAGAAGGGCCTTGGCGACCTCGAACCACCCTCGTCCTGAGCCAGCGTCCGACGTTCCTCGACCCGATGCGCCATCATCGGCGGATGCGACGTGCCCTCGTCCTGGTCGCGCTAGCGCTCGTCCTCGTTCCGCTCGCGCCGGTCGCCGCGTCGGCACCGGCGTATCGGTCGAGCGTGCGGCCCCTCCCGGCATCGATCCGCGACCTGATGCGAGGGTCTTCGTGGCGTCCTGGATGTCCGGTCGGGCTGAGCGACCTGCGTCTGGTCGGCGTCACCTTCTGGGGGTTCGACCGGCAGGCGCATCACGGCAGGCTCGTCGTGCATCGCACCCGGGCGCGGGATGTCGCCCGCCTGTTCGGGAAGCTCTACGCGGCTCGCTTCCCGATCCACAGGATGCGGTTGGTCGACCGGTACGACGCCAGCGACAAGCGCTCGATGAAGGACGACAACACGTCGGCGTTCAACTGCCGGTACCGCAACGGCGTCTGTTGCACCTGGTCGATGCATGCCTTCGGCAAGGCGATCGACATCAACCCCGTCGAGAACCCGGAGCTCTGGTCAGGCGGGGTCGCTCCACCGAACGGGGCTGCGTACGCGGATCGCTCGAACAAGCGGAGAGGCATGATCTTCCACGGCGACGTCGTGTGGAAGGCCTTCCATACGATCGGGTGGGGGTGGGGCGGCGATTGGTCGTGGCCCATCGACTACCAGCACTTCTCCACCAACGGGAAGTAGCATCAGCCGCGTGACGCGCCTGGAAGTGCTCCGCCCGTTCGTCGAGCAGACCGTCAAGGAGTTCCTGGGGGTCGAGGAGCTCAAGGTCCTCGACGACGGGACGATCCCGATCCGGGCGGGCTCCTCGGCGGTCAACGTGCGGCTCCTGGAGGGGTTGTCCGGTGGCCACCCACTCTTGCAGGTGTCGTCGCCCATGCTCCGTGGGGTCAAGCCCTCGCCGGAGCTGCTCGAGAAGCTGAACGATATGAACGCGAGCTTCTCGTTCGCGCGTGCGTTCGTGACCGACGAGACCGTATGCATCGCGATGGAGCTGTTCGCCGAGGAGCTCACGACCGAGCAGATCTCCTACGCGTGCGGGTTGATCACGTTCGCAGCCGACCACTGGGACGACGAGCTCAAGCGCTCGTTCGGCGGGGAGACGTTCTTCGAGGGAAGCCCCGCCGACGAGAAGCCGCAGGACGCCACGGCGAGCAACGAGGCGGATCCGACGACCGAGGCCGCGCCGGGCGGGTACCTGTAGGCGCTAGAAGGCGAGCATGTCGACCGCGTAGGTCTCGCGGAGCCGGAGGTCGACCTCGTCGGCGGAGAGCAACCGCCGCGGTTCCATCCCGTAGCGCTGTGCCTGCTCGAGGTGGGGCCAGCAGAAGGGGATCAGCTCGTCGCGCTGGAGCCACCCGACCACGGCCGGGCGCGTGCCGTGCGGTCCCCACAGCCAGAAGCAGAACTGGCAGACGAGCGCCAGCCGTTGTGGGTAGCCGAACTGCGCCCGGTAACCGAGCTCGTGCTCGATCACCCGCCCCCAGAACGCGACCCGGCCCAGGACGGCCGGACAGCGCGTCCGCCGGAGGATCTCGACGTCGTGGGTGCCGTGGAGCCCGCACGAACAGTCCACGTTGGGTGCTCCGTGGAGGCGCGCGTGCTTGCACGCGGCCTCCGCGGGTTCCATCGGGCGCCAGGGGCGGGAACGTCCCGCGACCGGGCGGAGCAACAGCTCCGTCCCGTCGCGATGCCCGGTGAGCGCCCATGCCCGCCAGGCCACGATCGGCTCCGTCGCGGCGCCGACCGAGAGCTCGCGAGCGAGGGAGACGTTGGAGCTCATGGACCGGGCGGTTCCACCGGGAGCTCGAGCGGCATCGGTTCCACGGGTGCGGGCCCGGGTTCCGGCATCGGCATCTGTGGTTCGGGCAGCGGAACCGTCGCGGGCTCGA
>Ga0307323_10000468_pt1 | contig 12519 bp, 10 predicted proteins | sample ER_DNA_381_FD_194496 | JGI IMG/M metagenome (GOLD analysis project Ga0307323, IMG submission 194496) | Bulk soil microbial communities from the East River watershed near Crested Butte, Colorado, United States - ER_DNA_381 | ecosystem: Environmental > Terrestrial > Soil > Floodplain | place...
GGTGCCCGCATCGACCAGCTCCTGCAAGGCGGGCACGATCTCACCTTTGAACTGGTTGCCCGGGAACGCCACGATCATGTACTCGACTGGACCGATGCCCATGCGATCTCCTCCTTCAGATCAGAGCCAAGAGCTGCCTTGTCTCGTGCCGCCTATGGGGCGGCACATGAGTATGCCTCGGCTGCTGAACATCTGCATCCCCCGAACCGGATGAACGATCCATGAACGCTCGCAGTTCCATCGCATCCACGGGTCCGACGGAACGACAGGTCTCGACCCCAACAGACGTCCACGCAAGCACGGTGTCGGAAACCTTCCGCCGAGATGGTGCTACTGTTTTTCGCGGCAACCCCAGCCCACGGTTGCCGCGGTCGGATCCCAAGCCCCCGGTCCGAACGGAGCCGCACGTCGCGGGGTACGACGTCGTCGATCCGGGAGATGAAGGGGTGCAGAAGATCATCCGCGTGCCAGATGCTGATGTGTTTCGGGATGAACCCATCCCACGCATCCCGTCTGTACCTCGGGTGGCACTCCTCGATCGATTGCGCGGCGCACGTGACGCTCAAGTGATCTCGATCACGGCTCCGCCTGGCTACGGCAAGAGCTTCCTCCTTCGGCAGTGGGCGGACGTGGATGAACGTGATTTCACGACCATCGCAGCCGACGATCGTCTCTTCACGGTCGGCGAGGCCTTCCTCCTCGCGGGTGAGCTCATCGCCGGGTCCGAACCGTTGGTCCTCGTGATCGACAACGCCCAGATCCTGGACGACGCGGACGTTGAAGCCTTGATCGGGCTCGCGGACCACTTCCGCCCTTCGTGCCAGCTCGTGTTGGTGGCACGTCGCTCTTTGGCTGCAGTGGCTCGACTCCGCGCGGAGGGCCGACTGCTCGAGATCGAGATGCCTGATCTGGCGATGAGTCTCGGCGAAGCGGACCTCTTGATCCGCTGGGTCGACCCATCGGTTTCTGGAGAGGAGATGGAGGTTCTCGTCGAGCGAACCGAAGGCTGGCCTGTTGGCCTGTACCTCGCGGCATTGGCTCGACGCGACGGGCAGGGGTCGACGGATCCGTTAACCGGGAGCGAGCGCTTCGTTGCCGAATATCTGCGCGAGGAGATACTCGCTCACCTCACGCGGGCCCAGATCCGGTTCCTCGTCCGATGTTCGGCGCTCACGTTCCTCTCTGGTCCTCTTTGTGACGCCGCCTTGCGACGCACCGGATCGGGCCGGATCCTCCGTGAGGTCGCACGGTCGGGTGCGATGCTGATGCCGCTCGATATGGTCGGACAGACGTACCGCCTCCACCCCTTGTTCCAAGATCTGTTGCGAGCCGAGTTGGAGGAGGAGCCCGGTGCGTCGGCGAAGATAGCCGCCCGAGCGTCGTTGTGGTGCGAACGTCACCGGCTGATCGATATGGCGATCGAGCACGCATGCATCGCCGACGACCCGGACCGGGTGGCGGCGCTTTTCGGTGCCTACGGGCTGGACGTTGCGTGGACCGGACGGATCGAGCGGATGGAAGCGTGGCTCGATTGGCTCGATGAACGTGCACCGCGCGACTGGTACCCGACCATCGCTTTCTTCCGGACCTGGATCAACCTGCTGCTCGGCCGCGAACGCGAGGCCGCGCTTTCGGCCAAGGTCGCACAAGATGCTCGGATCGTCGGCCCGATGCCGGATGGGAGCTCGCACGAGGCGTGGGTCCACCTGCTCCGCGCGGCGCTCTGCCGTGAAGGCATCGACGCGATGGAGAAGGACGCGCGCCTCGCGACCGAGACCCTCGAGCCGTACAGCTCCTGGCAACCGACCGCGTCCCTGCTCCTCGGTATCGCCGTGATGTTGTCCGGCGATCTCGAGGAGGCCGACCATCACCTTGTGGAGGCGATCGAGATGGGTGAGGAGCGCTTCGCGCTCATCACCATGTCGATCGCATTCTCCGAGCGTTCCTTCATCGCGATCCTCGAAGGCAGGTGGAACGATGCTGCGGCGTTCGCGGACCACGCGTGCGAGCTGACGGATCGCGAGCCGATACGGCCATTCGCGACCCATGCCTTGGCGCACGTCGCGGCGGCGCGGGTCGCGCGTCACCGCGGTGAGGCCGACGTGGCTCGAGCGCATCTCGCGATCGTCGAGGAGTCGATGCCGGCGCTGACCGGAGCCCTGCCATATCTGGCGATCCAGGCGCGTCTGATGTTCGCTCGTTGTGCGCTCGCGCTCGGGGACGAAGGGTCGACGCGCACACGTCTCGGTGAGATCCGGGAACTGATCCGCCGCGCCGGCAACCTCGACAAGTTCGTGCCGAGCGAAGACGAGGTCGGCCGGCAGCTACTCGCGGCCGAGAACAAGGTCGCCAAAGATCTGCGACTCACCGGCGCGGAGCTCCGATTGATCCCGCTGCTCGCCACGCATCTCACCTTCCGTGAGATCGGGGAGCAGCTCCACCTGTCACAGCACACGGTGAAGGCGGAGGCCATCTCGATCTATCGCAAGCTCGGCGAAACGTCGCGCAGTCGCGCCGTCGCGCGGTCACGTTCGATGGGTCTTCTTCCCGACTGAACCAGACCTGGTTCTATCCGGTTCGCGCGATGCGCGAGAGGCGCTCTTCGTGGTCGGATACACCTCGTGCCGCGGATGATCGGACGGAGGTTGAGATGGACCTTGCGAGCGACCGGGTCGCGACCGGATCGGATCAGAAGGCGCGCGCGCTCGCATGCGTGGCAGCGCACGTAGCCATGGGGGCGGAAACCGAGACGTACGACCGAGCGGTCGAGGCAGCCATCACGAGCGGTGCTTCGCCCGAGGAGATCATCGGTGTCCTGTACGCCGTGGCGCAGGAGGTTGGTATCGCCCGCGTGGTGTCGGCCGCGCCCAGATTGGCATCGGCGATGGGGTATGACATCGAGCGCGCGATCGAATACCTGATCGTGAACGACCCCGAGGCGACTGGGTAGCCATGATGGTGCACATCGGCCGCCGGTCGCTCACGCGACCGGCGGCCGATACGCAGCAAGGGCGGCTTCCAGCTCCCGCGAGGCCTTGCTCGCGGCTGTTTCGCCGACCTCAGGTGCGACGGCCAGGTAAACGCCGACGATCTCGTCGTACGTCGCGCCGGCGAGGATCGCCGCCTCGACGTTCGAGAGGTAACTCGGGAGTTCGCCACGGAGCGCGATCGTGGCGGCGAGGCGTGCAAGCGCCGCACATCGCGCGCCCAACCCCGGAACGGCGCCCTGCGCGTAGGCATCGAGGGCATGAGCCAGAGCCTCCTCGTCATGCAGACTTAAGCGACGCAGGATCTCCTCGTTCTCATCCACGGGGGTCTCCGTTCCCGGACGTGCATGAGGCTAAGCACGACGTCGCGGCCGCGCATCACCCATTTGGGATGCCCAGCGGCGCGGCGTGCGGTCAGCCGGTGGTCGTGGAACGGTCGTTCCGAACCCGGAGCCGTGGCTCGTGCCAAGGCCGAACCCGTGGCACACTCGGCGACGTGCCCGAAGGGATGAACGTCGATCTCGCCCACAAATTGACCGAACGCGAGGCGCAGGAAGCCAGAGAGAAGCGCCGGTGGCAGGAGTTGGCCGAGATCGGAGAGGTGATCATCCTCGCGATCGTTGCGGTCGCCACGGCGTGGAGCGGGTACCAGGCAGCCAGATGGGACGGACGCCAGGCCTTCCAGTACGGCACCGCATCCCGTCTCCGCGTCCAGGCCGATGAGGCCGACACGCTCGGAGGGCAACAACGGCTGCTGGACGTTTCCACGTTCAACACGTGGATCCAAGCTCATGAGGAGGGCAACGAGCGGCTCGCGGATCTCTACGTGCGGAGGTTCAGCGACGAGTACCGGGTTGCCTTCGATGCGTGGCTGAAGACCCATCCGTTCACCAACCCTGATGCGCCGGCGGGCCCGATCTTCATGCCCGAATACCACAACGCACAGAGCGAACTGGCCGCCACGTTGAACGAACAGGCCGATATCGCCTTCGAAGCGGGCACCGCCGCCCGTGAGACGGCGGACCGCTATGTGCGTCAGACGGTGTTACTCGCGACGGTGCTCTTCCTGGTTGCGATCGCGCAACGCTTCAAGTTCCGGGGCGTTCGGATCGCTGCGACGATCCTCGCCGCCGGTCTCATGGTGGTGGCGCTCGCAGGCGTCGTCTCGCTTCCTCGGATCTGACCAAGGTCGGGTGCGTCGGTCGCCAACCTCCACCCAAGGTGTGTCTCACATGGTCCGATTCGGAGGATGCAGACCCGCCCCGATGCAGCGAGGATGCCCTTCGATGATGCTCCGTAAGGCGTCCCGGGGGGGCGGACCGTGACGAACCTCGATCTCGCGAGGCTGCAGTTCGCCTCCACGAGCATCTACCACTTCCTCTTCGTTCCTGTGACGATCGGCCTCGCCTTCCTGGTAGCCCTGCTCCAGACGACCTGGCATCGGCGCGGTGACGAGGCGTACCTTCGACTGACCCGGTTCTTCGGCACGCTCCTGGTGATCAACATCGCGATCGGCGTCGTCACGGGCCTCGTCCAGGAGTTCCAGTTCGGGATGAACTGGTCGGCGTACTCACGCTACGTCGGGGACGTGTTCGGAGCTCCGCTGGCGATCGAAGGCCTCGGAGCGTTCTTCCTCGAGTCGGTCTTCCTGGGGCTGTGGTTGTTCGGGTGGGGACGGTTGTCGCCCCGCGTGCATCTGGCGACGATCTGGGCGGTCGCGGTCGGCGCAGCTCTCTCGGCAGCCTTCATCATGGCGGCCAACTCGTGGATGCAGCACCCCGTCGGCTATTCGGTGGTCGATGGCAAGGCGCAGCTCACCAACATCTGGTCCGTGATGACCAACCCGGTCTTCGTGTGGGGATACCTCCACGTGCTCCTCGCCTCGCTCGTCACCGGATCCGCGGTGATGCTCGCCGTATCGGCGTGGCACCTGCGGCACGGCTCCCAAGTGGAGCAGTTCCAGAGGGCCGCCTCCCTCTCGCTCGTGGTGCTGCTGCCCGCGTCGCTGTTCGCCATGATGGTCGGCAGTCACCTCGGCGTGATCGAGACCACCTATCAGCCGATGAAGGTCGCGGCGATGGAGGCGCAGTGGGAGTCCTGCCAACCCTGCTCCTTCTCGGTCTTCCAGATCGGCGGCGGGAAGAACGACGAGACGCCGACCAAGATCATCGCGATCCCCCATCTGCTGTCGCTGCTCGCGGACGATCAATGGGATGGACCCGTTGAGGGCCTGAACGAGCTCAACCAGCGATACCAGCAGCAGTACGGGGTGGGGAACTACGTCCCGGATATCTTCATCCAGTACTGGTCGATGCGCGTGATGGCCTACCTGGCGGTGGTCGTGTTCCTCGTCGCGTTGCTCGGCGTGTACCTCCTGTGGCGGAAGAAACTGATGAGCACGAGATGGTTCTTGTGGCTCGCGATCTGGGCGGCTGCGATCCCCTTCCTCATGAACACGGCCGGGTGGATGCTCACCGAGAACGGACGCCAGCCGTGGATCGTGCAGGGATTGATGCAGACCAGCCAGGGTGTCTCACTTTCCGTGAGCGCGGCGTCGATCTGGATCAGCCTCTCGGTATTCGTCCTGCTGTACGGAACGCTCGCCGTGGTCGACTGGAGGCTGATGGTGCGCTACGCCCGGAAGGAGCTCGCCCCGGCGAGCGAAGCGGACGAACACGACCTGAGTGAAGCAGCGATGGCGTACTAGGAGCGGTAGGGATGGGTCTCCAGGTCTTCTGGTTCATCGCGATCGCGGTGCTGTGGACCGGCTTCTTCGTGTTGGAGGGCTTCGACTTCGGTGTGGGGATGCTGCGCGGGGTGATCGGCAGGAACGAGGCGGAGCAGCGCGTCGTCATCGCAACGATCGGCCCCGTATGGGACGGCAACGAGGTCTGGCTGATCGTGGCAGGCGCGGGGATCTTCGCGGCCTTCCCGTCGTGGTACGCGACCATGTTCTCGAGTCTCTACCTCGCCATGGTGTTGCTGTTGGTCGCGCTGATCGTCCGAGGCGTGTCCTTCGAGTTCCGGGGCAAGCGCGGAGGAGCGGAGTGGAAGAGGAACTGGAGCCGGTTGCAAACAGCGGGAAGCTTCTTGGCGCCGTTGTTGATCGGCATCGCGCTCGCCGATCTGCTCCATGGTCTTCCGATCGACTCCAGCGAGGAGTTCACCGGGAACTTCTGGGATCTCCTCAGCCCGTATTCCGTGTTCGCAGGCCTGACATTGGTGCTCCTCTGCGTGCTCCACGGGGCCACGTACGTCTCGCTCAAGACCGACGGCGAACTTCGGGAGCGCGCGCATCGTCTGGCTCGTCGATCAACGGTCGTGACCGGCACCGCGGTCCTGATCTTCGGCGTGTGGACCCAGGTCGTGATCCATCACGGAGCGTTCCCGGACTTCCTCACGGTGGGCGCGGTCCTCGCGATCGTGGCGTCGGCGTGGCTGCTGGGTGATCGCCACGAAGGCTGGGCGTTCGCGATGACCGCGTTCGCGATGGCGGCGACGGTCCTGACGTTCTTCACCGACCTCTATCCGAACGTGATGGTGTCGAGCACCGACGCTGCCTACAACCTGACGGTCCAGAATGCGTCGTCTGCGCCATACGCCCTCAAGGTGATGACGATCGTCGCGATCATCTTCCTCCCGGTCGTGATGATCTATCAGGGCTGGACGTATCACGTCTTCCGGAAGCGGCTGGGGACCCCGGCCGGATCGGAGCCGCCCCCGTCCGCATCCCCCTCTGGACCGTCCCCGGCGGCCGCGGGAGGCACGCCGGTAGAGTCCTGAGGCCGTGCGCCCGCTCGACCCCCGACTCCTGCGACGTGTTCGGCCCGCGCGTGTCGCCCTCGCGATCGACGCGCTCTTCGGCTTCCTCGCCACGATCGCGCTGCTGATCCAGGCGACGTTGTTCGCGTCGATCGTGGTCCGCGCGTTCCAGCATCTGCCTCTCCAACCCAGCGAGATCATCGCGTTCTGCGCGGTGGTGATCGCACGAGCGCTGTTCGGAGCAGGCTTCGAGGCGATCGGCCGGCGAGCGGCGGCGCTCGTCACGTCCGACCTTCGGATGTCGTTGGTGGAGCGACGCCTCTTCGAGATGCCCACCGCAGCGGACGGAGCGGAAGCGGGCGAGATCGCCACGGCGGCGGTGAGCGGGGTTGACGGGCTCGAGGCGTACTTCGCTCGATACCTCCCGCAGCTCGTCCTGGCCGCGCTCGTGCCCCTCGCGGTGTTGGTCTGGACGGCCGCGATCGACCTGACGTCCGCCGCGATCATGGTGGTGACGCTGCCGCTGATCCCCGTGTTCATGGTGCTGATCGGCCGATATACGGAGGCCAAGACCCGATCGCGATGGGCGGCGTTGACCCGGCTCTCGGATCACTTCCTCGACGTCGTTCGGGGGCTCCCCACGCTGCGAGCCTTCAACCGCGGCGCCGCCCAGGCGGATCGGGTCGAGGAGGTGAGCGAGGCGTATCGGCGCACGACGATGGAGACGCTTCGGGTGAGCTTCCTGTCCGGAGCCGTGCTCGACCTCGCCGCCACGTTGGCGACCGCGCTCGTTGCCGTCACGCTCGGCGTCCGGTTGGTCGAGGGGTCGGTTGGCTTCCGACCCGCACTGACGGTCCTGCTGCTCACTCCCGAGCTCTACGTTCCGCTCCGCAGTCTGGCGGCGCAGTTCCACGTGAGCGCGGACGGCCTCGCGGCGGCGGAGAGGATCCTCGATCTGACCGAGACACGCGAGACCCGACCTCTCGGTACCGATCGAATCCCGAGTGCCTGGCAGTCGCTCCGTCTGCAGGACGTCTCTCTCGAGAACGCGGGCCGAGGTGGCAAGGTGCTCGATGGGTTCGACCTCACCCTCGGACGCGGTGAGGTTGTCGCGTTGGTCGGTCCGAGCGGAGCCGGCAAGAGCACGGTGGCGGCGTTGCTGCTGGGCCTGCGGACGCCGGACGGCGGCACGATCACCGTGGACGGCGCGGACCTCGCCACGTTCGACCTCCGGGGATGGCGAGACAACGTTGCGTGGGTCCCGCAGCGCCCCAGCGTCTTCCGCGGCTCGGTCCGGGACAACATCGCGATCGGCAACCCATCCGTAACCGATGCTGAGATCGACCTGGTATCGAGAGCGGCAGGCTTCGATGAGGTGGTCAGCGAGCTGCCGCGAGGGTACGAGACCCACATCGGGGAAGGTGCCCGGGGCTTGTCGGCGGGTGAGACGCGACGCCTCGCCCTTGCGAGAGCGCTCGCTCGCTCCGCCCAACTCCTGATCCTCGACGAGCCAACCGCGAACCTCGATGCAGAAGGCGCCGCAGTGATCGCAGCGTCGATCCGCGGGCTGGACAACGAACAGGCCGTGTTGCTGATCGCGCACAGCCCTGAGCTGGCGCGCTTGGCTGATCGGATCGTGCGGATCGAAGACGGTCGGGCCATCACGCTGTCCGACGAGGCGGTCGCCCCGTGAGGACGCTGCGGGAACTGCTCCGGATCGCGCGGTTGCCCCGCGCACGCGTGGTCGTGTCCGTCTCGCTCGGTTCGCTCTCCGTGCTCTTGGGCGTCGGGTTGATGTCCATCGCCGGCTACGTGATATCCCGGGCCGCGGAACACCCGCCCATCCTGTCCCTCACCGTCGCGATCGTGGCCGTTCGGGTCTGCGGGATCGGCAGGCCCGTGGCGCGGTACGTCGAGCGACTCGAGCGACACGATCTCGCCTTCCGAGTGCTCGCGCGGATGCGCGTCGGCTTCTTCCGGAAGATCGAGCCGCTCGTCCCGGGACGCCTACCCGAGCTCCGCCGTGGAGACCTTCTCGCTGCCATGGTGGGGGATATCGAAGCGATGCAGAACCTGTTCGTCCTCGGGGTTGCACCTCCGCTCGTCGCTCTCGTTGCCGGTGCGACCTCCGTCGCGATCGCCGCCGCGTTCCTGCCCGCCGCGGGGATCGTCCTCGCCGTCGGTCTCCTGGTCGGCGGGATCGGGATCCCATGGCTCGCGGCCCTCAGCGGCGGGCGCACCGGCCCCCGGCACGCCGCGGCTCGGGCCGAGATGACGACCGAGCTCGTGGACGTCCTCCGTGGTGCACCCGAACTCGTCGTCCTCGGTGGAGCCGAGGAGGCCGCTGAGAAGGTGCGAACGCTCGACGCCGAGTTGGTGCGTCTGGGACGTCGCGACGCGCTCATGGGCGGTGTCGTCGAAGGCCTGTCCACCGCCGTGTCAGGACTCACGGTCGCCGGTGTGCTGGTCGTGTGCGTGGCCGCGACCACGGCGGGCACGCTCGACCGTGTGATGGTCGCCTCGCTCGCGCTCCTGGCGATGGCATCGTTCGAGGCCGTGGCGCCGCTCCCGGCAGCGGCATCGGTCCTCCGAAGCACGATCGCATCGGGACGTCGGCTGCTCGACATCACGGGGCAAGCGCCGACCGTCGTCGACCCCTCGGATCCGGCCGATCCGCCCAGGGATCCTGCGGTGACGCTCGAGCAGATCGGCTTCGGATACGCGAGCGAGGAGTCGTGGGCGCTGCACGATGTGAGCTTCCGCCTGGCGCCGGGACGGAAGGTCGCCCTCGTCGGCCGCTCGGGGGCGGGCAAGAGCTCGATCGCCGCTTTGATGGTCCGGTTCCTCGACCCGGACACCGGCAGGGTCACGGTGGGTGCGACCGATGCGCGTGCCTTGCGGCAGCAGGACGTCCGCTCCTTCGTGACCCTGGACGCCCAGGAGGCGTACCTCTTCTCGACGACGATCCGAGAGAACGTTCGCCTCGCGAAACCCTCTGCGGGCGACGACGAGATCGAGCGAGCCCTTCGGCGCGCACAGATCTGGGAGTGGGTCGCGTCGTTGCCGGACGGCTGGGACACCTTCGTCGGAGAGGAGGGGACGCTGGTGTCGGGTGGAGAGCGGCGCAGGATCGCGCTGGCACGGACGTTCCTCGCGGACGCCCCCGTCGTCGTCTTGGATGAACCCACGGCGCACCTGGATCAGGAGACGGCGGAGCTGCTCGTCGACGATGCCTTTGACGAGACCGAAGGCCGCACGGTCCTGATGATCACGCACCGGCCGGAAGGTCTCGATGCGGTCGACCAGATCGTGCGACTCCGGCGAGGACGCATCGATCAGGGGCGGCTCCGGCCGTAACGGCACCTCCCAAATCACATCCCCCGAAAGGGATGATGCGCTTCCCCCGCCGGCCGCCTAGGCTACGCCGCACGGAGTTCGCGAGGTGCGAACAGGGGGGTATACGGGATGCTGGCGACCGATTGGTCATTCGGAGACGTGCTGTGGGCCATGCTCGTCTTCTTCTTCTGGTTCATGGCGATCTGGATCTTCATCACGGTCTTCGCCGATATCTTCCGGCGTCGGGATCTGTCCGGGGCGGCGAAGGCAGGTTGGATCATCCTGATATTCATCGTGCCGTTCCTCGGCGCGATCATCTACCTGATCGCTCGGCCGAAGATGACCGAGCAAGACAAGGAAGACATGGCGCGCATGCAGGAGGCCGAGCGTCGGGTCTCCGGCTACTCCCCGGCGGACGAGGTCGCGAAGCTATCGAAGCTCCGCGACGAGGGCAAGATCACCGCCGAGGAGTACGAGGAGATGAAGAAGCGCGCGATGATGCAGATCTGAAACCCGGAGGCTCCCAGTCGTTGGGATCGTCGCGGCGATGGCGATCTTCATCGCCATGGCCGCGACCCCTCCACCGATAACAGGGGCTCAGCCCATCCGATCCGTCAGATGCTCCCCGACGCGGATCGCGTTCGCCATCGCGGTGAGTGCCGGGTTCACGGCCCCGATGCTGGGGAAGAAGCTGGTATCGACGACGTACAGGTTGTCGAGCTCGTGCGCCTTGCAGTTCGGGTCGAGGACCGACGTCGCCGGATCGTCCCCGAAGCGGCACGTCCCGGCCTGATGCGCCACGCCGGCGATCGGGATGCTCATGTGCATGTAGAAGTTCTTGTCCAGCACGTGGTGATCGGCTAAGCCCGTGTGGTTCAGGATCTCCTTGAGCTCGTGGTAGAGGCGGCCCGCCTCTTCGTCGTTGGTGGACCGATACGCCAGGTGCACGTTCCCGTCCTCGTCCAGCGTGACGCGGTTCTCCGGGGTCGGAAGATCCTCCGTCGTGAGCCAGAAGTCGACCGCATGCCTCGCGGTCTCGGCCAGGCTCCAGTGCGGTGCCAGCTTCGTCAGCTTCGGTTCCTCGCCTTTCATGGCCTCGGCGTTGGACTTGCCGACCATCTGGATCTGCCCGACCGGCCAGTCGTAGTCCTTCGCCCCGAGGTAGAAGTCGTTGACGGCCAGGGTCTTCTGGAAGACCGAGTCGTTCGGCTCCTTCGAGAGGGCGACCACCGCCTTGCTGTTGTGGAACATGTAGTTGCGCCCGACCTGGTCGGACCCGTTCGCCAGCCCGTTCGGATGTGCGTCGTTCGCCGAAGCCAGCAGGATCTTGGCGCTGTTCGACGCGCCGGCCGATAAGGCCACGACGTCGCCCTGGTACGTCTCCTGCGCACCGTCTCGCGCGACGACCACGCCGGTCACCGTGCGTCCGGACGGGTCGGTCTCGAGCTTCACCACCTCGGTGTTCACGAGCAGCGTCACGTTCGGCGAGGCGAGCGCCGGCCGGACCGCGATCGCCTCCGCATCGGATTTCGCATGCACGAGACACGGATACCCGTCGCACCACGTGCACCGGATGCAGGTGCTCATGGCTCGGTGCGCCTCGTCGAGCATGATCCCGCACGGGGCGTGGTAGGGGTGGTACCCGGCGGCGGTCAGGTCGTCCGCGAGCTGCTGGATCCGCGGCTCGTGTGAGACGGCCGGCCACGGGTACTGCTGGCTCCAGTGGCCCTCGATGGGATCTTCACCGTGGAGTCCGTGGACCTGGTACAGCTGCTCGGCCTTCGAATACCATGGCTCGAAGTCGTCGTACGAAAGCGGCCACGCGGGCGAGACGCCATCGACGTGCTTGAGCTCCCCGAAGTCCTGCGGCCGCAGGCGATACAGGGCCGCGCCGTAGAGCTTCGTCGCTCCGCCTACGAAGTAGTGGACCTGCGGCTGGAAGGGTTTCCCGTCTGGGTCGTACCACGTGTCCTCCGAGATGTACTTGCCCTCGATGAACACCGGATCCGGGTCCCAGTTCGCGCGCTCGCGCGGGAGGAAGTCCCCGCGCTCGAGCAGGAGGATCTTCTTGCCCGAGGGGGCGAGGGTGTGCGCGAGCGTGCCGCCGCCGGCCCCCGTCCCGATGATGATCACGTCGTAGCGCTCAGGCATCGTCGTCTCCCCAATCGATGTGGGCGGCGTCAGTCCTGTCCAGGATCTGTGGTGCACGGCCCTTGCCGTGGTAGTCCCACGCCCAGCTGATGAACGCGTCGACCCGCTGCCGGACCCCGCTCATCAGCCAGGCGTGGACGCCGAGCCACGCCGCGAACGCGACCGCGCCATGGAGCTCGTGACGATGCTCGCCCATCTCGGCGACCGCAGCCCCCCGGCCGATCATCGCCATGATCCCCTTGTCGTGGTAGTCGAACGGCTCGCGTGCCTTGCCCGCGATGTC
>Ga0307323_10000478_pt1 | contig 12402 bp, 11 predicted proteins | sample ER_DNA_381_FD_194496 | JGI IMG/M metagenome (GOLD analysis project Ga0307323, IMG submission 194496) | Bulk soil microbial communities from the East River watershed near Crested Butte, Colorado, United States - ER_DNA_381 | ecosystem: Environmental > Terrestrial > Soil > Floodplain | place...
TCACCGCTCGCGCGCATGCGCGGGTTGCTCGGACGGCGCGGGCTCGACAGCGGCGAGGGGCTGCTGCTCCGGCCCGCGGGGTCGGTTCATACGTTCTTCATGCGCTTCCCGATCGACGTCGTCTTTCTCTCGCGGGACGGCGAGGTGCTGAAGGTCGCCGACCGCGTGCCACCGTGGCGCACGGCGGCTGCCAAGGGTGCGAAGGCGGTCGTCGAACTGCCGGCCGGTGAGGCCGGGCGGCGCGGGATTCGCGTCGGCACCGCAATTGCCGTCTGAAGCCGTGTAGGGACGGGCACCGTCTCGGTGCCTGTCCCTAAAACGCCCGCGAGTTGCGCAAGACGGTCGCAAACCGCAATCGTTCAAGGATGCTCGACGTTGCATCGGTGTCAAAGCGCGCTCGCGGGGAGAACTTCCCGGTCGCCTCGCTGGCGTTTCCGCGCGAGCTGCGGCCGCACATTCGCGCGGTCTACGGGTACGCGCGCCTCGTGGACATCCTCGGTGACGAGCTCGAAGGCGGCCCCGAGGCGCGCCTTGCCGCGCTCGACGAGCTCAAGGGCGAGGTGGAGGCCGCGTTCGCGGGCAGAGCTACCTGGCCGGTTCTCGTCGAGCTGCAGCCGACGATTCACGAATTCGAGCTGCCGCGCGAGCCCTTCGACAGGCTGATCGAGGCGAACCGAATGGATCAGCGGATCTCGGAGTACGAGACCTGGGCTGACGTGAAAGGCTACTGCGTCCACTCGGCCGACCCGTGCGGGCGGCTCGTGCTGGGCGTGCTCCGCCGGCTCGACGACGCGGAAGCAGTCGAGCTGAGCGACGACGTCTGCACCGGGCTCCAGCTCGTCAACTTCCTGCAGGACGTGCCGCGTGACGTGGCGCTGGGCCGGGTCTATCTGCCGGCAGAGGATCGGCGGCGGTTCGGCGTCATCGAGCTCGAGCGGCCGAACGAGCCGTTGCGCGAGCTGCTCGAGTTCGAGGCGGTACGGGCGCGCGGGCTTCTCGCCTCGGGCGAGCCGCTCGGCCGCCGCCTCGGAGGCAGGACGGGGCGCGCAGTCACCGCGTTCGCGCGCGGCGGCCTCGCCGCAGTCGACGCCCTCGAACGGGCGCGCTTCGACGTCTTCTCCGGCCGGCCGAAGCCTTCCCGGACGAAGCTCGCCCGGACTGCGCTGGGGGCGTTCGTCCCGTGATCGTCGAAGAGGCCTATGCCGAGGTCGAGCGTCTCACACGCCAGCGAGCGCGCAACTTCGCCTACGGGATCATGCTGCTGCCGCGGCCGAAGCGGCGCGCGATCGCGGCGATCTACGCGTTCGCGCGCCGCGTCGACGACATCGCCGACGGCTCTCTGCCGGTCGGCGAAAAGCGGGACCGCCTGGAAGAGCTGCGGACGCAACTGTCCGAGCCGGCCGGCGAGGATCCGATGCTCGTCGCGCTCGCCGACGCCCGCAGCCACTTCCCGATTCCGCTCGGCGCGCTGACCGCGCTGATCGACGGCGGCGTTCAGGACACCGAGCAGACGCGGTACGCCGACTTCGAGGAGCTCCGCGGATATTGCTCGCGCGTGGCAGGTGCCGTCGGCCTCGCCTGTGTCGGGGTCTACGGCGCCGATGAGCCCGAGCGAGCCGAGACGCTCGGAATCGCACTGCAGCTGATCAACATCATCCGGGACGTCGCCGAGGACTGGGGGCTCGGACGTGTCTACCTGCCGCAGGACGAGCTCGAGCGTTACCGGGTCGGCGAGGCCGACATCTCCGCGGGGCTCGCGACCCCGCAGTGGCGCGAGCTGATGGCCTTTCAGGCGGCTCGGGCGCGAGCCCACCTCGCCGAAGGACTGACCCTGCTCGACCACCTCGACCGGCGCAGCGGAGCCTGCGTCGGGACCTTCGCCGGTCTCTACAGCTCGACGCTCGACCGAATCGAGGCCGACGGTTTCGACGTCTTCGACGGGCCGCCGTCGCTCTCGCCCGTCGCCAAGCTGCGCGTGGTCGGGGCCGCGCTGGCGCGATGAAGGTTGTTGTGGTTGGTGGCGGTCTCGCCGGCCTCGCGGCCGCGCTCGACCTGGCGGATGCCGGCCACGATGTGCGGCTGCTCGAGGCTCGTCCAACACTCGGCGGCAAGGTGCAGACGCTCCCCGAGCGCGAGGGCGACCCGAAGCCGCCGCCCGACAACGGCCAGCACATCGCTCTCGGCTGTTTCGACGAGTATCTGCGCTTCCTCGAGCGGGTGGGCAGTGCCGGCGAGGTCAAACGGCTGCCGCTCGAGCTCGCGGTGATCGACGAGCAAGGCCGCGAGGCGACGATCGGCTACGGGCTCGCTCCGCTCCTTCGCTACCGGCATCTGCCTCTTCGCGACCGGCTCCGCATCGGCGCGCTGCTCGCCCGCTGGTCGAGGCTCGAGCCGGAGGAACTCGAGACCTTCGGCGTCTTTCTGCGCCGCCACGGACAGAGCGAGCTCGCGATCGAGCGCTTCTGGGAGGTCTTCGTCCGGCCCGGTCTCAATCTCCGAACGGATGAGGTCGACGCCGGGACTGCTTGCTTCACGGTCTCGCGGGCGCTGCGGTCGGGCCGAGCGGCGAGCGATCTCGTCCTGCCGGCGGCGCCGCTCGGGGAGATGCACGGCGAAGCAGGCGCGCGAGCGCTCGACGCCGCCGGCGTCGACGTGCAGACCGGCGTGCGGGTGGACGACCTCGGCGAGCTGGACGCCGACGCCGTCGTCCTCGCCCTCCCGCCCGACGAGGCTGCGCGACTTCTCGACGAAGAATGGGCCTTCGACTACTCGCCGATCGTCAGCGTCCACCTCCTCTTCGACCGGGTCATCCTGCGCCGGCCGATGGCTGCGCTGCTGGACAGCCACGCCCACTGGGTGTTCGATCGGGGCGCGCTGACCGGGCACGAGCCCGCCCAAGGCCAGTATCTGACTGTGGTCTCGAGCGCGGCGCCCGAGCTCCTCGAGATCCGCGGCCGCGAGCTCGTCGACCTGATCGCCGCTCAGCTGACCGAGCGGCTAGGAGCCGCCGAGGTGCTCTGGTCGCGGGTCAGCAGGGAGCCGGAGGCGACGATCGCCGTGCGGCCGGACACGGATCGGCCGAACGCGGTGCGCGAAGGGCTCGCGCTCGCGGGCGCCTGGCTGGCGGCCCCCTGGCCGCCGACGATGGAGAGCGCCGTGCGCAGCGGCCGGGCGGCCGCGAGTCTGTTGTCCGATGTGACAACCAGGGTAGCAGCGTGACGATTGCGCCGGAAAAAACCGAGGCGACTCTTGACCTAGCTGTGGAGCGAGCGACAGCGCGCCTGCTCGAGCTCCAGCACCCAGACGGCTGGTGGGTCGGCGAGCTCGAGTCGAACGCGACGATGATCGCGCAGCACCTCTTCTGGCATCACTTCCTCGGCCTGCGCACGCCCGAGCTCGACCGCAAGATCGCGAACGAGCTGCTTGCCCGGCAGCGCGAGGACGGGACCTGGGCGATCTGGTTCGAAGGGCCGGGCGACCTCTCGACGACGATCGAGGCCTACGCGGCGTTAAAGCTGGCGGGTGCCGATCCGGGCGAGCGGGCCCGCCACTTCATCCGCAACGCCGGCGGCGTGCCTCGCGCGCGCGTCTTCACCAAATGCTTCCTGGCTCTGCTCGGGCACTGGCCGTGGCAGTGGGTGGCCCGGATGCCCCCCGAGGTGATCCTGTTGCCGCCGGACGGGCCGTTTTCCGTCTACACGTTCTCCTGTTGGGCGCGGCAGACGGTCGTGCCGCTCTCCGTCGTCCAGGCACTGCGGCCAGTACGGCACGCACCGATCGAACTGCGCGAGATCGGGGCGCGGCCGGGGAGGACGAAGCCGCCGCCGCGACCCGGCTCCGTCCGTCGCGTCGCCTTCGCAACCGCCGAGCGCTGGGTCCGGGACCGTCAGGAGGCCGACGGCTCCTGGGGCGGGATCCAGCCCCCGTGGGTGTGGTCGATGATCATGCTGGCGGCGCTCGGCTACGGCTTCGAGGACGAGACCTTGCGCGCCGCCGTCGAGGGCTGGCGCGGCTTCACGATCGACGAGGGCGACCGCCTTCGGCCTGAAGCCTGCCAGTCACCTGTGTGGGACACCGCGCTCGCCGTGATCGCGCTCCTCGACACGGGTGTATCGCCGACGCACCCACAACTTCGCCGAGCGGGCGAATGGCTCGTCGGCGAGGAGATCTCGGTCCGGGGTGACTGGTCGATCCGCAAACCCGAGCTGCCTCCGGGCGGCTGGGCCTTCGAGTTCGACAACGACCTCTACCCCGACGTCGACGACACGGCCGTCGTCGCGCTGGCGCTGCGGGGGCTCGACCTCGGTGGTGACGCGGTCGATCGCGGGCTGGCCTGGACGGCGGGCATGCAGTCGCGCAGCGGCGGCTGGGGCGCCTTCGATGTCGACAACGAGGCGCACTGGCTCTACAAACTGCCGTTCTGTGACTTCGGCAAGGTCACCGACGAGCCGACCGCGGACGTGACCGCGCACGCGCTCGAGGTGCTTGCCCCCGAGGCTGGGTACACGCAGGAGGTGGAGCGCGGCCTCGATTGGCTGTTGGCCGAGCAGGAGAGCGACGGCTCGTGGTTCGGGCGCTGGGGGGTCAACCACGTCTACGGGACCGGTGCTGCGCTGCCGGCGCTGGCGGCCTGCGGCGTTCCGCCCGACGACCGCCCCATGCGCCGCGCTGTCGACTGGCTGAACGGCGTCCAGCAAGCGGATGGCGGCTTCGGCGAGGACATCCGCTCCTACGCTGAGCCGAACTGGCGAGGTCGCGGCAACCCGACGGCGTCGCAGACGGCCTGGGCGCTATTAGGCTACGTCGCGGCGGGCGAGGCCGAATCGAAGCAGGCCGAGCGCGCGGCTGATTGGCTTTGCGCAGGACAGCGATCCAATGGAGACTGGGACGAAGAGCACTTCACAGGAACCGGCTTCCCACTTGACTTCATGATCCGCTATCACCTCTACCGTCTGCACTTCCCGCTCATGGCCCTAGGTCGTCTACGAGAAAGGCTCGCCGCATGAAATTCCCACTTCGCTCGACGATCCAGATCGGCAGCTACGTCGCCAAGCAGAAGCGCGCCGGCGCGCGCTTCCCGCTCGTGCTGATGCTCGAGCCGACGCTGGCGTGCAACATCGCGTGCATCGGCTGCGGGAAGATCCGCGAGTACGAGTCGAACAAGGCCCGGCTCTCGGTCGAGGAGTGCATCGACGCCGGCGTCCAGTGCCCGGCCCCCGTCGTCTCGATCTGCGGCGGCGAGCCGCTCGTCTTCAAGGGGATCGAGGACGTCGTCGCCGGGATGCTCGAGATGCAGAAGAACATCGAGCTCTGCACGAACGCGCTCAAGCTGGAGGAGTTCCTCGACGTCTTCGAGCCGAACCTGCGGCTGACGTTCGTCGTCCACCTCGACGGCATGCGCGAGATCCACGACTACATCTGCGACTACCCGGGCCTCTGGGACGCGGCCGTCGACGCAATCAAGGCGGCGCGCTCGGGCGGCTTCCGCGTGACCACGAACACCACCGTCTTCAAGGAGACCAAGGTCGAGGACGTGCTCCAGATGATGGATTACCTGACGAACGAGGTCGGAATCGACGGCATGCTCGTCGCGCCGGGCTACCAGTACTCGCAGATAGACCCGAACCTGACGATGACCAGGGCGGAGCACGAGCAGAAGTTCCGGATCATCAAGGCCGCGGCGAAGAAGAACGGCTACCGCTGGCTGGCGAGCCCCGTCTACCAGGAGTTCCTCGCCGGCGAGCGCCAGCTGGCCTGCGCGCCGTGGGGCTCGATCACCCGCAACCCGTACGGGTGGAAGGGCCCGTGCTACCTGCTCACCGACGGCATCTTTCCAACCTACGACGCCCTGCTCGAGGGGATCGAGTGGGAGGACTACGGCCCCGGCAACGACGCCCGCTGCGAGCACTGCGGGATCCACTCCGGCTTCGAGCCGTCCGCGGCGCTGGTGGCGGCCGACAGCCTCAAGGAAGGCGTCCGGAGCATGGCTTGGACGCTGACAGGCTGAGGCGTCGCTTGCGATGCCGACTGGAAGGCTGTGGCGGCTTTGCCGGCGCAGCCGTTTCACCCGCTCGCAAGGAGGCGGGGCGTGAACCGTGAAGGCGGCGGGCAAATCACATACGTCTGCGCGATGAGCGTCGAGGAGCGGATCGCGAAGAGATTGGGCCCGACCGTGAGGGTCGGTCTAGGCGCCGCCGGCGGCATCCCCTCCGAAGAGCGGCTCGTCTCGTTCGGGATCGCCGGCGCGCTACGGCCCGGTCTCGAGATCGGCACGGTGATCGATGCGATCCGCGTCGTCGACGAGCAAGGAGCGGTTCTCTGGGAGGGCCCGCCCCTCGGGATCGCCTCGGCGCGGCCCGGGACGATTCTCGGCGCCAGCCGGATCATCGACCACCCAGATGAGCGCGCCCGCCTGCAACGCACGAGCGGCGCCGACGCGGTCGACATGGAGTCAGGCCCGCTCGCCCGCGCGGGGAAGCTCGCCGGCTGCATCCGCGCGATCAGCGACACCCCCGACCGCGGGCTCGCCGGCCTGGCGAAAGGCGCAAAGCTGAACGGCGACGTGAACTACCCCGGCCTGCTCAGCGGTTTCTTGCGCTCGCCGTTGAAAACGGCACGCGCCGCGCGCGATGCCCGTGTCGCGCTGAAGCGGCTGGAGGCCCTGGCGTGAGCAAGCGGGTCCTGCTCGCGGCTCCGCGGTCATTTTGCGCCGGCGTCGACCGTGCGATCGAGATCGTCGAGCGGCTGCTGGAACAGCACGGGCCGCCGGTCTACGTCCGCCACCAGATCGTCCACAACGAGCATGTCGTCCGGCACCTCGAGGGGCTCGGGGCAGTCTTCGTCGAGCACGAGGACGAGATCCCGCGCGGTGAGATCTGCGTCCTGTCCGCCCACGGTGTCGCTCCGGCTGTGAAAGAGAACGCGGAGCAGCGGGGGTTGCGGGTCGTCGACGCGGTCTGCCCGCTCGTCTCGAAGGTGCACGCCGAGGCTCGGCGGTATGCGGACAGCGGGCATCTCGTCGCGCTCGTCGGCCACGCCGACCACGTCGAGGTGATCGGGACGCGGGGCGAGCGACCGGACTCGACCGTCGTGATCGAGTCGGCGGAGGACGCGGCGAAGCTCGACCCTGAAGGCAAGCCGATCGCCGTGGTCACCCAGACGACCCTCTCGCTCGACGACGTCGCGTCGACCGTCGACGCGCTCGCAGAGCGTTTCGGCGATCTCAAGCGCCCGGCTGCAGACGACATCTGCTACGCCACCCAGAACCGCCAGGACGCGGTCAAGGAAATGGTCAAACAGGGCGCCGGCATCATCCTCGTGATCGGCTCGGAGACGAGCTCCAATGCCCAACGGCTCGTCGAGGTCGCGCGTTTGCACGGCTCGGAGGCCACGCTGATCAGCGGCGAGGGCGAGCTCGACCCCGAGTTGCTGGACGGTCACGACACCGTCGGGCTGACCGCGGGCGCCTCGACGCCCGAGGAGCTGGTTCAGGCCGTCGTGGCGCGGCTGGCAGAGGCAGGTTATGGCGAGCTGGTCGAGCTCGAGGTCGCGCGTGAGGACGTCCACTTCCGGCTTCCCAGGGAGGTAGTCGCGTGACCTCGGTCGAGATTCCATTCTCGATCGCGTGCGCGCTGCCGTCCCTGACCGTTGTCGACATCACCAACGACCTCGCGCACGAGCTGGCGCAGAACGGCCAGACCGACGGGATCGCGTACGTCTCGCCGGCGGACGAGACCGGAATCGTGCGCGTCAACGAGCGCGAGACCGGCTTTTTCGAGGACCTCGAGGACTTGCTCGAGCGACTTGTCCCGCTCGAGCTCGCCGAGCGGGAGCGGCTCGTCCGCTTCCTGATCGGGCCGCGGACGGAGCAGATCCCCTATCGCAACGCCGAGCTCTGCCTCGGTCGCTGGCAGCGCGTGCTGCTGCTCGGGTTCGACGGCTCGGCCCCGGGCGGCTGGCTCCTGACCACGCTCGGGTAGCCGACCCCCGTTTCGTCAGGCTGCTCCAACGGAGTACCCTCTAACGATGGATCGGGCGCGACGTCACCAGCGCCTTCTGTCGGGGCTCGCCTTCGGCCTCTTGGCGCTGGTCGCCGAGCTCGCCGGCCGCAGCCTGACTCATCGGCTTGATGTCGGCCGCCACGTCGCGGCACCCGGATACGCGGGCGCGGACTACTACCCGTTCCTGCTTGCTGGGGTCAAGGTTGCGATCGCGCTGCTCCTGGCGCGTCTCGCGTGGCGATTCGCCCGCGCACATGCGGCTGCGCGGGCGGCACGCCGGCTGCTGGCCGCCGTCGGCTCCAGCCCGCAACGGGCTCCGAGGGTTCGGGTCGTCCTTACGCCCCGTCTCTGGCTGGCGTCGTTCGTCGTCACCGCGATCTTCTATCTCCTTCAGACCGACGCGGAGCAGCTCTCCACGGGGCGCTGGGCGCTGCTCGATCCGTGGCTCCACAGCTCCGCTCTGCCCGTCTTCGCGGTGCTCGCCGTCCTGGTCGCCGTTCTCTGGGGCGTCGTCGCCGGCTGGCTGTCCGACTACGAGCGGTTCGCGGAGGCCGCTGTTGCCCACGCGCGACGGGTCACCCGGCCGGCCACGGCGCGGCCCGCGGCCCGCGCTCCAGACGCGGGCGTAGCACCGCGCCGCCTTTTCGGTCTCGCTTTCGAGAGCAGACCGCCCCCCGCACTCGCCTAGCCCGCGCGCGACCGCCCGCGGGCTCGTTCCGGCGTCGACCCTGCGGGAGGAATGGTGGAATCCCACTTCGCAACCGAGGCGGCGGCGGCGCAATCGCGAAGGCGATCGCTGCGTGCCGCGGCAATTTGGCTCACCGGTCCGGCGACCATGCTGGCAGGCGTGGTCTGGGCCTTCGTCCAGCCCTATCGGCTGACGATCCTGCATCCCCATGGACAGGGGTTCTGGTGGCTGCTCTCCGAGCCGCCGCTCTACGTGATCCTGGTCGGGCTCGGCTTCGCCGTTCTGCTCGCGCCGGGCCTGATCGAAGATCTCGAAGAGGCGGAGGATGCTCCCTCACGCTGAGTTCGTCCATTGGTGGTTCGCCACCGGCTTCCTGATCATCGGGCTGCTGCTGCTCGCCGAGGCGGTGGTGGGCACGAAGGTCTGGCGGCGGCGGCCCTGGCGCGGCTACCTCTGGCCGTCGTTCCTGTTCCTGATGGGCCTGCTGATGTGGCCGGTGATGACCTTCTACACCAACTCGACGATTCACATGCTCGCTCACGGCTCCTGGGCCCAGGCGATGATGCTGGCGGGCGCGGCGGAGCTCGGCCTCGCGCGCGACAAGCTGCATAGCCCCTATTGGTCCCTGACCACGGCGGGAGCGTTCGTGGTCTCGTCGTCCGCGATCCTGCTGCACGAGCAGAACGGCTGGTTCTACGCTCGGTCGGCGTTCCTGCACCACGCGATCGGCTGGACGTGCCTGATCGGAGCGCTTTTCCCGTTCTTCCGCGCATTTCGCCCCGGGTCGGTCGTGCTTCGGACCGGGTTCGCGCTCGTCTTCGTCGTCACCTCCGTCTTCCTCTTCTCGGATCGAGACGTGGCGCCGATCTTCGGCCACCTGTCGCCGCGAGCAGGAGAGCAGCATCGATGATCTCCGCGAAAAATGCTTTGCATTTTCCGCGGGGCTGGTATCTCCCGTCGCTCCGCTCGGGAATGATTGCGGCCACTGTTGGCGCCCTGGTTTTTCCGGCCTCGGCTTTCGCGCACGCGAACCTCGACAAGAACTCGCCCAAGTACCGCGAGCGACTGCAAATGCCGCCGCGGGCGATCGTGCTCCGCTTCGACCAGTCGGTTCAGGCCGAGCCGAACGGGATCGAGGTCAAGAACGCCTACGGCAAGCTGCTTTCCGGCACGACACGTGCGTCGGGGGCAGTCGTCCGAGTGCCGGTCAAGCGACTGCCGCGGGGGGCGTACACGGTTCGGTGGCACGTGCTCTCGCTGGACGGCCACGTCGTCTCCGGTGTGTTCACCTTCGGCGTACGCGCAAACGCGCCACCGCCGACGGAGGCCTATGGCTCTTCGGGGCCGACGACAACCGAGCACATCGTCCGCTGGGCGTACTTCCTCTCGCTTGCGCTGCTGCTGGGAGGCATCGCCTTCCGGCTGTTGCTCGGTCGCGGCGAGCTGCCGGCGGCTGCGAGCCGCCGCTTCTACGCGATCACCGGAATCGGCGCGGTCGCGACTCTTGAGGTCGGGATCATCGCGTTCATCCTGCGGGCGGAGGACGCCTTGCAGCTGCCCTTCGGCAGGCTGCTCTACGGCGATCTCTCCTCGATCGCGGGCACGCGCTTCGGCACCGCCTTCATCGCAATGACTCTCGGATATGCGCTCGTGGCCGCGTTTCTGTTCCTCGCGTGGCTGACGGACCGGCGTTTCCTGCTCTGGCCCGCGCTGGTGCTCGGGCTCGGGTTTGCCTCTGGTCTCTCCCTGTCCGGCCATTCCGCGGTCGACCCCGGCTCGTCCTGGCGCTCGGAGCTGGCCGACTGGGCGCACCTCTCAGCAGCTGCGCTGTGGATCGGAGGGCTCGTGCAGCTCGCCTTCGTGATCTGGCCGAAGGCGCCCGAGCTGCGTCGCCTGGCGTTCCTCCGTTTCTCGCGTTATGCCGGCGGCCTGGTCGCGATCGTCCTCTGCGCCGGGGTCTACCTCAGCATCGTGCGGTTGCCGCAGCTGAGCGATCTCTGGAACTTCGGCTACGGACGCGTCCTGCTCGTCAAGCTCGGCCTCGTCTCGCTGGCGCTGACCTGGGGCGCGGTGCATCACTTCGTCGCGCGGCCGGCGCTCGAGCAGGGACGCGGGGGCCCGATTCTCTCGCGGCTCCCGCGAAGCCTCGCCGGCGAGAGCGCGGTCGGGATGGCGATCCTGCTCGCCGCCGCGGTGCTCGTCGACTCGAAGCCGCCGCCGCGGCCGATTCAGCAGCCGCCTACGGCCGCAGCCAGAGAGCAGCCCTAGTCGACGTCGCCGAGCGCGGCGTCTTCCAGACCCGAGTCGCTCCAGGCGACGTCACTCCAGGACACGTCGCTCCAGGAGACATCGCTCCAGGACACATCGCTCCAGGAAACGTCGCTCCAAGAGACATCGGACCAGCTGACGGCCGCCTTGTTCTGGTTCCGGCTCCAGCCGCCCGCCGTCCAGGCGTCGGCGTCCCAGTTCGGATCGGCCTTCGCGGCCGCCAGCCACGCGGCGGCGTCGAACGTCGGCACGGAATCTCCTTGACCGGTGACGACGAAGCGGTCGAGAGCCAGGTTTGCGGTCGGGGGGCTCCTGTCGCCTGCTGCGCCCTTCGCGTCGACCGCGCCGAGGCCGGCGGAGAGCGGCGGTGACTTCGGCACCGTGTTGGCGTTTGCCATCAGCGCACCCTTGACCTGATCGGGCGTCCAGTCGGGATGGATGCCGCGAACGTAGGCGGCGATCCCCGTTACTACGGCTGCGGAGAACGAGGTGCCAGACAACTTGATGTAGTCGGGCGCAACGAGCTGGTTCGGCCGCTCGATCGCGAGCGTGGAGCCGGGCGGGACGGGACCGATCAGGTTGCGGCCGGGAGCACCGAGCTCGGGCTTTGCGAAACCGTCGGGCGTATACCCGTAGGCGGACCACCACGGTGCGAGATCTCCCACATTCCGCGGCGAGCCCTTCGGATCGAGAGCACCGACGGTCAGCGCGAAGGGATCGTTCGCAGGCGCGGTCGGCACACCGCTGGCGCCGGTCGCCAAGCCGTAGTTTCCGGCCGAGGTGACGACGACGACGCCCGAGAACCAGAGCTTCTCGATCGCCTTGTCGAGCGGGTCGTAGCGGAAGCTGCTCGGGCCGCCGGCGTGCAACGAGAAGTTCGCGACACCGATCCCGTAGCGCTGCTTGTTGGCGACGATCCATTGCGCTGCCCGGATCACGTCGCTGGTGCGCGCGACCCCCTGGTCGTTCATGACGTCCAGCGAGACGAGCGGCGCGGTCGGCGCGACTCCAGGGTGCTCGCGAGCGCCGCCGGCCGCAATGCCTGCCACGAAGGTGCCGTGGCCGTAGCCGTCTCCAGGGCTGTTCGGGCCGAGAGAGGCTAGGTCGACGGAGGCCGCGATTCGTCCCGCGAAATCCGGACGCGACTGGTCGATGCCGGAGTCGACGATCGCGATCGCCGCGGGCTGGACGCCGCGGTAACGGCGGACGAGCTGGTCACAGCCGCAGGAATTGAGCCAGTTCGGCCCGGGGTCGCGGTAGGTCTTCGACGTCTCCTTGGTCAACGGAACGGCGTCGCCGATCATCGGCGCGTCCGGCGTGACCGTCACGCCCGGGTGAGCCGCGACCTCGTCCAGCCGGTCCGCAGGCATCCTCACCGCGACGCCGTCGACGAAGTCCAGTCGGCCGCTCGGGGAGACCACCTTGGCGGTTCCGAAAGCGTCGCTC
>Ga0307323_10000479_pt1 | contig 12398 bp, 7 predicted proteins | sample ER_DNA_381_FD_194496 | JGI IMG/M metagenome (GOLD analysis project Ga0307323, IMG submission 194496) | Bulk soil microbial communities from the East River watershed near Crested Butte, Colorado, United States - ER_DNA_381 | ecosystem: Environmental > Terrestrial > Soil > Floodplain | place: USA...
ATGTGATGAATCCCCGGGTCTTCAGCCGGGCCACGGTCTTCTGAGAACCGTTGTCAAGGTTTGCCTGAGGTGCTCGAGTCAGTATCCATGTGAAGAGGGCCGCATGCCCACCGCGCAGCAGCGCCACCGGTGCCACGACGCGTGTGGTGTGTCCGTCGGAGCCGCGTGCGGTGAGCCGATAACTCGGGCCGTTGGGCGTCAAGAACTCACTCACTCCGATCAGGTCCACGGCCTCGATCGTGACAAATCTCCGGAAGCGTCGCACCGTGAGCCGTGCGCCGTCGACCATCAGATAAGCCCTGGTGCGCAGATAGATGACGCCGACGACCAGCGCCCACAGCGCGACAACCACGACGAGCGCAGGCAACCAGCCACTGACCTGGCCGTGGACCAGCGCTCCGACACAGATGACGGCGGCGATGCTGGCGAACGTCGCCGGGGTTCGCCAGTTGTAGGACTGCTCGAGCGGATGAGCCACTATGAACCCTCCTCCGCCTTGAGGTGACTGAGCAGTGGCAGCAAGCGCGCCCGGCCGCGGGCGCACCGGCTCTTCACCGTGCCCGGCGCGCAGCCCAGAATCCGGGCCGCTTCCTCGACCGAGTATCCCTCCATATCCACCAGGGTTCAGTTCCACCTTCGATCAAGCCATGACCTCGACCTCGTAGATGCCGCCGCGATAGCCCGTCCCCTCCTTCGGCAGCGAGGTCAGGTACACCAAGACGTACCGGGTGGTTACAGCCTCATCTGCGGTCAGCGTCGCCGATCCGCCTGCCTTCGACTCGGCGCCCACCGTGCGCCAGAGCTTGTCGGAGCGCATCGGCGGCTTTGAGGTCTGGGGCGGATCGGACTTCGGCACCCGGAACTGGACGCTCGTACCGGTGCCGCTGAGGGTCAGCTGCAGCGACCGCACCGATTGCGGCGTCCCAAGATCAAGAACGAGGCCGACGCCGCGCTTGAGGTTGCCCAGTTTGGGATTGCCGAAATATTGCACGGTACGCCAGCGCGTGGCCGAGTCACCGTCATAGGCGAACTTCACCTCGTCAGGATTTTCGGTCTGGTCATCGCCCTGCGGGTCGAAGTCGCGAGCATTTGCGATGATCAACTTGGTCGGCTGCGCGGTCGAGCTTGCTGGTGTGCTGCTTCGTTGATCACTCGAAGTTTGCGATGCAGGTGCCGCAGAGATGCGGCGGTCCAAGATCAGCGCGGAGATAATGCCTGCTGCGATCAGCAGCACTGCAAGCACCAGCAGTAGGCCGATCCAGCGCCGCCGCCGCTGCTGGGTGCCGGGCGACCGGCCCGCCGGTCCGGCCTGCGCTGGACGGGTCGCGGTCGGCGGTCCGGAGGGTCGCCCGCCTGTTCGAACTCTGGCCTGCGCGGTGGTCGGTGGTGCGCTGGCGGCGGGAATCTGGCGGGTGGATATAGCGCGTTGCCGCGCGGTCGTCTGGTCCAAGAGCGAGGAAACGGGCTGGGCACCAGCCGTCGCGTCGAGCGATTCGGATTTTCCAGCCACGGTGGGGATCGGCTGTCGCAGCCGGCGCTCCAGATCGGGTGCTGCGTCCGCACTCCCGAGAACCTTCGTGAGCGCCGTGACGAGGCCACCAGCCGTGCTGATCGGTGCCCCATGATGTCGCGGCGGATCGCTGAGAATCTGATCGCAGACATTGTCCAATGCCGGGGAGACGCCAGCTCGCACCTGGCGCGGGCTCATCAAGCGCCGCCCCACCATCGGGGCGTTGGGCAGTCCGAAGGCCGGGCCGCCGGGCCAGCGGCACACCAGTGAGGCGTAGAGCAGTCGACCGAGGTCGGTCACATCGACCTGCTCGGGGCTTGTCGCGTTAGGTAGCCCGGTGTCCGCGCCCGGTCGCAGTGCCGCCTCGATCAACAGGCCGACGATTTTGACATTGCCGCTCGGGGTGATGATCACTGTCTCCGGGCTGAGCCTGCGGTGGTAGAGGCCGAGACTGTGTACGCCGGCGAGCGCGTCGGCGACCTCGCGGGTGATCCAGGCCGCCTCGAGGCCGGAGAGCGGGCCATGGTTCACCATCACCTGGAGCGACTGGCCGGTCGCGTACTCACACACGATGTATGAGCCGACCTCTGGGTCGGTGCTGTGTACGGCATCAAGCACTCGAAGGAAGCGGGAATCGGTGGCTACTGATGCCTTACGAGCCGCGCTGAGCAGCACCTCCTCGCCGGGATCGCCGGGCGCCAGCAGGTGCACCAAGACCGAACGCGACAGCACCTGGTCGAACGCCCGCCAAGTCACCGTCGGCTGGGATTCGGCGATCAGCTCTTCGAGACGATATCGAGACGCCAGTACTGTTCCGGCGGGTAGGGCCGCCGCCCGGGAACTCTCGCCGCCCTGCCCGAAGGTGGGCTCGACGCCCTGGTCAGCCGCCACCTGAACCATGGATTCTGGATTCTCCTCAACTGCTTCTTCGATGCTAGGAGAAGGCGGCCTGATCACCGTTGGCGAATCGCCGGACGGCGTAAAATCTCCGAACCGATCAGCGCTGGCCTCGATCACAGACTCCTCTCGTACTTCCCGCGCCTCAGGTGAGGAATCGCTGCCACGCCTCAGCACGGTGCCGATGATCTGGGTCACCTCACTGATCCGCATCAGCCGGGCCAGCAGCACAAACAGCCCGACCGCGACCACGCCGGCGATCACCAGACCCAGGGCCAACATCCACTTCGAGTCAAACTGCGTCGTGAACACCCAGGTGATCAGCCACGCTGCGATTGCCGCCGGAGTCACCGCGAGTATCAGCCGTACGCAATGCCGCACCAGCTCTTCGGCGTCAAGATCTTCAAGTTTGCGACGTAGCCGGGAGAAGGAAACCGGCAGGCCGATCAGGTATGCCGCCGAATACGCCAAGGCCAGGCCCGTAGCAACCAGCGCCGGGTTGTCGAGGAGGAGGACGACAGCTACCCCGAAGACGACATTGGCGCCGGCGATCAAGCACTGCAAGAAGAAGGTGGTCCGGGTGTCCTCAAGCGCGTAGAAGGCGCGCAGACACACGTATTGCACGGTGAAGGGTACGAGCCCGATGGCCAGAGCCATCAGGGCCCCGCCGACGTACGAGGCGTCCTTGGCACCCTGCCCGAAACCGAACACCAGATGGGCCAGCGGCAGCCCTAACGCCAAGAACGCGACCGCCGCCGGCAGTAACGCGGTCACGGCCAGCCGGATGGCCCGCATAGTTTCCGCGGCAACCCCGGATCGGTCACCGGCAGCGGCGAGCCGCGACGCCGTCGGCAACATGGCGGTAGCCAGCGAGACGGTGATCAAGGAATGCGGCAGGATCCACATCGCGTACGCGTTGCTGTACGCGGTCAGCCCAGCGCCCTTGCCGCCGACGGTTGCGCTGCTTGCCAGCCTGCTGACCACGACCAGCGCGGCCTGCGTGACCAGTACGAAACCGAGGGTCCACTTGGCCAGCCGAAAGGTCTTGCCCAGCCCGGTGTGCTTGAAGTCGAAGCGGGGTTGGAAGCGGTACCCGCTGGCACGTAGAAACGGAATCAAGACCGCAGCCTGCGCCGCGATGCCCAGTGTGGAGCCGATGCCGAGCAGCAGCGCCTGATTTGTGGTGAAGGGCGCTCCGGTACTGGTCCGTTCGAAGACGATCAGGTACAGCAGCAGCACCATGATCGAGACGACATTGTTCGCGATCGGAGCCCACATCATCGGCCCGAATCGATCACGTGCGTTAAGCACCTGCCCGGCCAGGACATGTACGCCGTAGAAGAAGACCTGCGGCATGCAGTAGTAACCGAGCATGATCATCGACTGGTACTGGTCATCCAGCTTCGGGGACTTCCAGCCAGCAGCCGAATAGAGCGAGATGATCGCCGGCACGGCCAGCGTCAGCAGCACGGTGATCAAGCCCAGCGCAAGAAGGCCGGCGGTCATGATCCGGTTGGTGTAGGCCTTGCCGCGGTCGGCGTCACCGCGTATTGCGCGCACGATCTGCGGCACCAGGACCGTGTTCAGGACTCCGCCGGCCAGCAGGATGTACATGCTGTTCGGCACGGTGGTCGCGATCGTGAACATCTCAGCCTGCCGGGTGCCGTTACCAAACAGGTAGACCAGCAAGATGAGGCGGAAGAACCCCATAACCCGGGACAGGGCCGTACCTGAGGCCATCAGAACGCTTGCCGAGACCAGTCGCCTGGTGTGCCTCCGCTCCTCCGTCGATGGCCCCGGGTCGGACTCCGACGGGATGATCTTGGGGGTCGACGTCTCAGACATCAAGTCTTTCGGCCGGTGCCGAACTCAGCGCGGGAAGGGTGTCTGGAGGGCCGTCGCCGGGCGCTGTCGGGCCAGGCGGTTTACCGTTCGTCGCCTTGGTCCGTTCCTTGGCCACCTGGCGAATACGCAGGAAAGTAGAGGCGACGAGCACAATGCCGGCGGCAATCGCGATCGCCCAACCCGTGGTGCCGTTCTGAGTGACTTGCACCTCGATGTCGAACGGGTGCCCGACCGGCCGGCCGGAGTCCGTCATCAGCTGTGCAGTGACCGGCACGATGCCATTCGCCTTGGCGGTGACCTCGGCATTGGCGGTGAACGTGTCCTGCGCCTTGATCTCGGTCGTCTTGATCGGTTTGATCGTGAGCCGCTGGTTGTTCTCTGAGTTGAACACCAGTTTCACCTTGACGGCGCCGGGATTCGGGCCAGACCCGTCGGCGTCCAGGGTGTTCTTGATCGTGATCGGAAACTCAACGCCTTGCTGTGCCACCGTCTGGACCCGTGCACTACTGCGAATCTGAATCTTGTTCAGCAAGATTTCGTCCAGCGCTGCCTGCTGCGGACCCAAGAAAGCTCGCCGGGGTTTGTCGTGCCTGCGCCACTTCACGCTGGCAGCCCGGGCGACGGCCGCGCTGCCGTCGGCGCGGGCATTGGTGGCATCGACCAATAGGTCGCCGTAGGTCTCATTGCTCCAGTCGAATTTTCTCAAGCTGCTGAGTTGTTCGGGCGTAAGTTCGGCCTCTCGTGCCGCGGAACTGTAGCGATATTTCTCTGCCCAAGCCGCCGGTGTGGATTTGAGCAACTCGCTCAAGGTGCGCTCTTTCAGCCACGGCGCCTGGAGATTTCGATCACTGCTCGCTGCTTGGGCGGCGTTGCTGATCAGCCGAACCTTTCCGTGGTCCAGGCCGTCTCGTGCTGCTGTGGCCTCGATCCAACTCTCCGCCAGCATCCGTTGATGAACGTGGACGGCGGTTTCCCGCGGGTCCGGTCCGGGTCCGCCTTTGTTGGCAGCTGCTGCGAATCTGATGATCGGTACGCCATCCGGACCCGCGAGCACAGGCGCCGGACCCCGCGCCGAGGTGTCGGCTAGCAAGATCGCATCAGGGTGCAAAGCCGCAGCGGCCTTGGCAACGGCTGCATCAGCAGCACCTCCGCCAGGCAGCACCAGCAGCGGTAGTGATCGGGTGGATTCGACCAGTTTGTTGGCGGTCGCTGAGTCGTTCAGCACGCTCTCTTGCCCGTCATGGACGAGCGCCGCAACGTCTGGCGAGCCGTAAAGCAATCGATATCCGTCGTGTGAGGCCTGCAGCGCCTCGAAGCCTTGGAGCCATCTGGCCGCGTCGGCCTGCCCGGTGCCCGCCGTGGTGGTCCCCTCGGAGTCCAGCACTTGGTAGCCGGCCGACATGATCTTGAGTTCATCGATCAGCGCCGGATCTACGGCGAAGGTGGTTTTGTTCGTGTTCGCTGCCTTCAGCAAGGCCGTCAGTCGGCCGTTTTGGCCGACCTCGGCAGCGAGATGATCATCAGAGAACATCCCTTTGCGCACCAGAGAAGGGCGGGAGTTGAGGGCGACGACTGTCGTCGTGGTGAGCTTGTTGCTGGGCTTGCCGGCGATCACCGGCACGAACACCCGCGCCCGTCCCACCGCAACGTTATTGCCCCGGTGCAGGACATGAACGCCCATCAAATAGATGCCGTCGGTGGGGGAGAGCTCTAAGTCTGAGACCTTGACGCGCAGCGAAAACTCGACTGACGCATCGGGTGCAATGAAGGGGTTCTGGGGTGTGGTGAGATCTTGAAAGACTCCGGTGTATCGAGCGCCGAGGGGGTCATTGGAAGCAGACGCCAACGCCTGCTCCAGACCTGCGCGGCCGAGAATGGGTGCTTGGTTTCTCCAGAAGAGGGCTTCTAACCGATAGAGCCGCTCCTTGGTGATGTTGGTGACCCGGCCGGTGACGGTGATCTCGCCGTCTTGGGTCGGCAGGTCAGGGCTCATCGACGTGATGGTGATGGAGACCGAGGGAACAGGTTCCGCGGCGGTGGCGGGCGGGGGCATAAGAAGCATGCACAGACCGGAAACCGCGACTGCCAGCAGTACGCGGGCCGCACGCACCGCATACCACCTCCCCACCCACTCATGGTAATTCCAGGAATAGAATCGCTCAGCGTGTCCACTTTCCAGCTGAACTCGGTGCAGGCCGCTGCGGTGGCCGAAGTGCTGAGAATCGCACCAGTCGCTGATCGGCTGGGCGAGCTGTTCAATACGGCTGGACATGAACTTTATCTGGTCGGCGGGAGTGTCCGAGATGCTCTGCTGGGCAAGCTCGGTCACGACCTGGACTTTGCGACATCAGCCCGTCCGGACACGGTCGAGAAGCTGCTGCGGAAGCTCTCTTCTGCCGTGTGGACCATCGGCAAGGAGTACGGGACGATCGGCTGCAAGGTTGAGGTCGGCGATGCCAGCTGGGTGGTCGAGGTCACTACGTACCGTTCTGATGTCTACGCCGGTCATAGCCGCAAGCCTGCGGTGGCATTCGGTGACACGCTCGATGGCGATCTGCTGCGCCGCGATTTCACGATCAACGCTATGGCGCTGTCGATCCCGGACAAGAGGTTCGTCGACCCGTACGGCGGACTAGGCGATCTCGCCCGCCGGGTGATCCGGACACCGGCGACGCCGGAAAGCTCCTTCAGTGACGATCCGCTACGGATGATGCGCGCGGCGCGCTTCGTCGCCCAGCTAGGTTTCACGCCGGCCCCCGACGTGATCACTGCGATGCGGGGCATGGCGGACCGGATCTCGATCATCTCTGCCGAACGGGTGCGCGACGAACTCTGCAAACTGCTGCTGACGGACCGGCCACGTGCTGGTCTAGACCTGCTGGTGTCCACTGGGTTGGCGGCGAGAGTGCTGCCTGAGCTGCCTGCGCTGCGACTGGAACGGGACGAACACCATCGGCATAAGGATGTCTATCAGCACAGCCTCACCGTGCTGGAACAGGCGATCGACCTGGAGGATCGGCTGCCGGCCCGGCCGGATCTCATCATCAGGCTGGCGGCGCTGCTGCACGACATCGGCAAGCCGGCGACTCGACGGTTCGAGCCGGACGGCAAGGTGTCGTTTCACCACCATGACGTCGTCGGCGCCAAGCTCGTCCGGAAGCGGTTGACGGCACTACGGTTGAGCGGCGACGTGGTCAAGGCCGTCGCGGATCTGGTAGCGCTGCATCTGCGCTTCCACGGTTACGCCGGCGAGGGCCAGGCTCCCGGCGGCGTGTGGACCGATTCCGCGGTTCGACGATATGTCCGCGATGCCGGTGACCAGTTGACCAGGCTGCACGTGTTGACCAGAGCCGACTGCACGACCCGCAATGTGGCGAAGGCGGAACGGCTGCGCAGGGCGTACGACGACCTGGAACGCCGGATTGCGGAGCTGGCGGCTCAGGAGGAGCTGGATGCGATTCGACCCGACCTCAACGGGAAGCAGATCATGGAGATCTTGGGCATCCCGCAGGGCCGCAACGTCGGTCGTGGATACGCGTTCCTGATGGAACGTCGGATAGAGGAGGGTCCGCTCGGCGAGGACCGTGCCCGGGAGGAGCTGCTGGTCTGGTGGGCCGATCAGCAATCATGAACCCGCGCGATGCGATGAGAAGCCAAGTAGGCAATTTCTAGATCACAGAATGATTCACGGCATATTGCGGTACCTCCTCTGGATCGCCAAGATGAGGATGGTGACCTAGACATGCCGGATTTATTGATCCCATTGTCATGTCATTTTGACGATGGTGGGTATAAAAGCCTCAGATGCTTATCCAGTGAACTCGGGAAGAAGGACCATCGTGGCGACCAAGGTTGTGACCACTCTTCAAGATGACCTCGACGGCTCGGCCGCGACTGAGACCGTCAGCTTCGCTCTAGACGGTGTTGAGTGGGAGATCGATCTCTCGGAGCGCAACGCCAACCGGCTGCGAAACAGCCTCAGCGTTTTCATCGAACATGGCCGGAAAGTCGGTGCGACGCGAGCGCGCAAGCCCGTCTCATCCAATCACGTCGATACCAAGGCGGTGCGGAAGTGGGCCGAGGCGAATGGCATTCAGGTCAGTACCCGTGGGCGCGTCCCGGCCGTGATACTCCAGCGCTATAAGGCCGCCGGAAATTAGCGGCCCCGATAACGGCTGAATTTCTCTTCGCTGTCAGCCGTGGGTGGTTGCCTCCCCACGCACCCTCGGCATTGCCGTCTGCGTCCTCTTCGGTACCCGAAAGCTGGGAGTTGGCCCCAGCTGGGGCGCCCGGTACGCCGGTTGGCGATGGCGGCTTGGCAGCGCCGACCATGGCAGACTATTCATCCGTGGTTGCCGTAGGTGCGCCCAAAGACGTGTACGACCGCGAAAGACGCGTAAGACCGCCAAGCCACGCACGACCAGATGAGACGACTTAAGTGAAGGTACGAGAGATCAGCAGCGATGGGCGTCAGGAAGACAGTGTCGCGATGACTGCGACCAGCCGCCCGCGACACGCGGAGTTCGAGCCCGTCTACCACCATTACGGACCCCATCGGGCCGGTTTGCCTCCGCTGATTCCGTACTTCCGCGAAGTTTGGCGCCGCCGGGCATTTGCGGCCGAGATGAGCAAGGCCACCATGCGTGGGGCTAACACGGCGACATTCTTCGGCCAGGCGTGGTTGATACTCAACCCGCTGCTGCTCGCCGCCGTCTACTACATTCTCGTGACGATCATCCGTCGGCAGAGTGATCCAGCGTTTTTCGCCCACCTGACTCTGGGGATCTTCGCCTTCCAGCTGGTGGGTACCTCGATCACCAGCGGCGCGACCTCGGTGACCAGCTCCGGCAAGTTGCTGCTGAATACGCCCTTTCCGCGACTCTTGATTCCGTTGTCTGCGGTGCGTACGGCCTTCTTCCGCTTCCTGCCCACTGTGCCGGTCTACTTCATCTTCCACGCGATCTTCCTGACTCACGTGTGGTCGCCCAAGATGCTGCTCTCGCTGTACTTCCTTGCCACCATGATCGTTTTCGCCATGGGGCTAGCGGCCTTCTTCGCCGCGCTGCAGGTCTACTTTCGCGACACCTCGAGCTTTCTGCCATTCTTCGTACGGATCTGGATGTATCTGTCGCCGATCTTGTGGGCACCGGAGCACGTCATCGGCCGGTTCTCCGGACCTATCCTGACTCTGATCCAGCTCAACCCGATGTACTCCATGATCGGCGGCTACACCGAGCTACTGCAGAACGACGCGTTCCCCACCCCGTACATGTGGATCTCCGCTGCGGTGTGGGCGCTGGCGGCTGCGGTGATCGGTTTCTTGTACTTCATCTCGAGGGAGCGTGAGTTTGCTGTCCGTCTTGTCTAACGGCGAGGTGTCTAACGGCGAGCTTCCGCTGGCAGTCAAGGTTGATGACCTCTCCATCACCTACCGCACGACCTTCGAACGCAAGCCGACGTTGAAGCAGGCGTTGGTCCGCTTTGGACGTGGGCAGCGCGCAGTGCGGGAAGTCGAGGCGATCAAGCACGTCACCTTCGAGGTGCGTGCCGGCACGGCGATGGGCATCATCGGCTCCAACGGCGCCGGCAAGTCCACGCTGATGCGCGCAATGGCCGGCATCCTGCCGCCAACCAGCGGTTCGATCGAGGTGTGGGGCCGAGCCAGCACCCTGCTGGCGCTCGGTGTGGGTTTCAACAAGAACCTGTCGGGTCGGGAGAACATCATTCTCGGCGGACTGGCCGCGGGCCTTTCCCGGCGTGAGGTTGACGAGCGTGCCGAGGAAGTCGCGGAATGGACCGAGCTTGGCGACTTCATCGACATGCCGATGCGGACGTACTCCTCGGGCATGTCCGCCCGAGTGGAGTTCTCGGTTGCGGTCCACATGAAGCCCGACATCTTGATGATCGACGAAGCGCTGTCCACCGGTGACGCGCACTTTCGGGAGAAGGCGAACGCCAAGATGGCCGAACTCCGCGACAGCGCGCGAGCCATGTTCCTGGTCAGTCACGGGCTCGGCAGCATCAAGGAGATGTGCAACGAGGTGATCTGGCTGGATCGCGGCACGCTGATGATGCGTGGTGAGCCGGACCAAGTCGTGAAGGCTTACCTCAAGTTCGTGAAGGTCAAGAAGCGCGAAAGCGCGATGGAGGATGTCTAGTCCGGCTGCCGATAGCTCGAGACGCCTGGCGTGCCGACCGCGGAGTCCGAGGTCGATCTGGATTGCCAAGTTCAGGATGATCAGCTAGACGGAGACATGCTCCCCAGGCCGATGGGGACATCGATATCAAGTCGGGTGCCCTGTCCCGGCGGACTGTCGACCAAGATCGTGCCGCCAAGCGCCTCGACCCGGTCGGTCAGCCCGACCAGCCCCGAGCCGCCGTCGGTCGTGGCGCCTCCCTCGCCGTCGTCGCGGATTGATAGCTGGAGGCGATCGCTATGCGCTTGAAGTTTGACGTGAGCTATTGACGCTCGAGCGTGCTTGGCGGTGTTAGCCAGCGCCTCGGCAGCGACATAGTAGGCGGCGACTTCGATGGGCTCTGGTGGGCGCTGTTGAACGTCGATGTCGAGCTGGACCGGAACGGCGGAGCGGCGAGCTAGCGCCTTGAGGGCGGGACTCAAGCCGCCGTCGGAGAGGATCGCGGGGTGGATGCCGCGGGAGAGCTCCCGCAGGTCATTCAGGGCACCTGTCAGGCTTTCGGCCATCTCTGCTAGCTGCGCCCGCACCTCGGACAGCTCGCGCGGCACCGCGGCCTCGGCTGACCGGAGGTCCAACACCAACGACACCAGCCGCTGTTGGATGCCGTCGTGCAGGTTGCGTTCGATCTGGCGGCGGGCCTGGTCACCGGCGGCAACGATTCGCGTACGTGAGGCCGCAAGCTCGGTGCGGCTCTGCTGCAGCGACTCGGCCATGGTATTGAAGCTGCGCTGCAGGAGGCCGATTTCGGCGATACCACGCTCTGGTATCCGCACGCTGAGGTCGCCTTGTGCGAGCCGGCCGGCCATGGCAGCGGCTTCGCGGACCGGCCTGACGATTGCCCGCGTCAGATAACCGGCGAATAGGACGATCAGCAGAATCGACCCGGCAAGACCCGCTGTGGCAGCGATGATCGCGCGGGTCGCAGCGACGTCTGAGCGCCGCTCCCGCGCCGCCGCTAGCTGTTGTTCCGTGGCGACAAATTGGTCGAATTCGGTACGAATGGCTTCAATCCGCCGCCTTCCTTCGTCGGTAGCGGCCTCGCTTCGTGCGGCAGCCGGGTCTTGTTCCGCCGAGATCACGAGCGGAATCGAGTAGTCGAGCAGATACGAAGTAATCCGCTGGGTGATCCGCTGCGCCCGAACTTGCTGCTCGGGGTTGTCGGCGACCAGCTGTTGCAGGTTGCTGGCTTGGTCTGGGAAGGCGACCTGGGCGTCGCGCCACGGCTGCAGGAAGCGCTTCTGACTGGTGATGACGAACCCGCGCTGGGCACTTTCGAGGTCGACCACCAGCCGCTCGAGCCGGTTGGCGACGACCAGCACCTGCTCTGATTGTCGGGCACGGCGTTCCGAGGTGCGCAGATCCGCGACCGAGGACAGCAGCACCGCGAACGCGGTTGCGATGATCAACGCAAGCAGGCCACTCGCGACCAGCATGCGACGGGTCAGCCCGCTTCGCACGGCCAGCTTCGATGCAGCGTGCTCATAGCCGATAGTCTCGTCCACGACGATGAAGGAGAGGCTCGCGGCCTGCTCGGACTGGAATGGTGATCGCCGAGATATGACCGGCTTGCGGATGGTCCTGGCGGAGGACGACGTACTGCTCCGCGAGGGCATGGCAAGCCTCCTTGAGCGCTCCGGGTTCGAGATCGTCGGTCAGGCCGGCGACAGCGCCGAACTCCTCCGACTGGTCCGTGAGAAAGCACCAGCGCTGGTGGTTGTCGACATCAGAATGCCCCCGACACATACCGCTGAGGGCCTGGATGCGGCGCGGCAGATCCGGCAGGACCATCCCCAGACAGGCATCTTGGTCCTCTCGGCCCATATCGAGGTCGAGTACGCCATCGAGCTCTTGGCGAGCGGCACGGGGATCGGCTACCTCCTCAAGAGCCGCGTCACCGACGTTGCGGAATTCATCGAGACGCTGCAACGGATCGCTAAGGGTGGTCGGTG
>Ga0307323_10000482_pt1 | contig 12369 bp, 12 predicted proteins | sample ER_DNA_381_FD_194496 | JGI IMG/M metagenome (GOLD analysis project Ga0307323, IMG submission 194496) | Bulk soil microbial communities from the East River watershed near Crested Butte, Colorado, United States - ER_DNA_381 | ecosystem: Environmental > Terrestrial > Soil > Floodplain | place...
GGTCTTCGGCCCGTGCCCGGTGACGACGTGCATCAGCTCGTCCCAGTCCGGCTCGGTGTAGAGCCAGCGTCCGCTCTCCTCGTCCTTGCGCAGCTCCGGGTCGGGCACGGTCAGGCCGAGCTCCCAGATCTGCGGCACGTAGCCGTCGAGGAACTGCTGCCGCGCCTCGTCGTTGCCCTGGCTCTTGATCCGCCAGACGAACATCGGGTCCCGCTCGGGCTCGATCGGGTTGCCGTGGAACTGCATCAGCGGGCCCCACCAGCGATTCAGCGCTTCCTGCACGAGCTCACGCTGGTCGTCGGTGCCGTTCATCAGCGTCAGGATCACGTCGCGACCGTGGAGGATGTGGAACGACTCCTCCCAGCAGATCTTCTTCATGATCCGCGCGTACGGCGCGTAGGAGCACTTGAGCAGCGCCTTTTGGCTGATGATCGCGGCCGCGTCGACGAGCCACGCGATCACGCCGACGTCGCCCCAGGTCTTGGTCGGATAGTGGAAGACGTTGTGGAACTTCGACTTGCCCGAGATCAGGTCGTCCAGGCATTCCTCGCGCGGCTTGCCGAGGTCCTCGACGACGCGGTAGATCAGCTGCGCGTGGCCGACCTCGTCCTGGACCTTCGCGGTCAGCGCGAGCTTCCGCTGCAGCGTCGGCGCGCGCAGAATCCACTCGCGCTCGGGCAGCACGCCCATCAGCTCCGAGTTGCCGTGCATCTCGATGAACTTGCGCAGCCGCGCGCGGTACTCGTCGGGGAGCCAGTCGCCGGCCTCGACCTGGCCGCCGCCCTGCACGTACTCCAGGAATTCCCGCTCGCGTTGTTCCATACCGAACGGTCGTTAGGGTACCAGCGTTACGCAGCTCCGCCGGCGCTTCGCGCCTCCGCTGCGGGTCTCGTTCGCGGCCGCAAGTCGACTGCGAGCGCGCAATCGAGCGCTTCCGCGATTCGCAGCAGCGTGTCGATCCGCGGCGGCCTGCCGCCCGACTCGAGGCGCGCGATGGCCGACTGCGTCGTCCCGGTCAGCTCGGCCAGCTCGGCCTGCGAGAGACCGTGTGCCTTGCGCTGCTCGGCCACCTGCTCCGCGATGCGCGCGAAGAACCAGCCCTGGTCCTGATCGACGTGGGCGAGTCGTTCGCGCAGGCGCTCGAACGCGTCAGTGGCCATATAGCATCTATGCGATAATAGCAAACAGGCGATGCGCGTCTGCTCGTTAGGCTAGGGCCATGTCCGCGAGGCGCACCGAGCTGACGCGGCAGGCGGCGCGGCTGTTCGCCGAGAAGGGCTACCACGGCACCTCGATCGGCGAGATCGCGGAGGCGCTCGGGGTGCAGAAGGGCTCCCTCTACGCGCACATCTCCTCGAAGCAGGACCTGCTCTACGAGACGATGCTCGAGGGCGCACGCGCCTTCCACGCCGGTCTCGACGCGATCGACGACTCGCCCCGGCCATCCGAGAAGATCCGCCTCGCCCTGCGCTCACACCTGCGCGTCGTTGCCGACCAGCTCGAGGTGGCGACGGTGTTCGTCCAGGAGTGGCGCTACCTCGAGGGCGAGCGGCGCGACGAGATCATCGGCGAGCGGCGGCGCTACGAGGAGCGGATCCGGGCGCTCTTCCGTGAGGGCCGCGAGCTCGGGGAGCTGCGCAGCGACCTCGACGACTCGACCGCGGCACTACTCGCGCTGTCGGCCGCAAACTGGGCCTACACCTGGCTGCGCCCGGGCCGCGACACGGACGAGCTCGCAGACCGCTTCTACGAGCTGTTGCTGAACGGGATGCGCGGCTACGCGACGCCTGACTGACTAGTCAGTCAAAAAGTGGCGGGTTTGCAGCGCAAACGTTGCGGGGTATAGGCGCGCCGGGGACCCTTGCTCGGCGACTCGAAGGAGCGTTCATGCGTCTGATTTTTCTCGCTCTCGCCGGGGCGGCGGCGGCCTGTCTGATCCTGAGCGGCACGGCCGGCGCGAGCTCCGGCACCTTCTCGGGCAGCGTCACGCCCACGGCGTGCGGCCCGTTGCAGCCGATCACCGTCGCGCCCGGAGAGACCACGATCGACGTGGTCGCGGCCATAACCGTGGCCGCGAACGACATCACGATCGAGCTGTTCGACCCGAGCGGCGTCCAGAAGGCTCACGGCGACACCGCCACGAGCCCGGAGGAGATCGTCTACCAGAGCGCCGACCTCACGCCCGGGACCTGGAACGCGCAGGTCTGCCCCTTCTCGGGCGGCCTGATCGCTGAGCCGTACTCCTACACCGGGCAGTACTCCACGAGCAACGTGCCCGTCGCCTCGGTCACGCCCGGCTCGGGCACCGGCGGCCCCGGCGGCACGCCGACCCCGCGGTACGTGCTGGGCAAGCTCGTCTTCAGCCCCGCGACCGTGGTCGACCCGCAGCGCACTGAGGGCGAGCCCCTGAACTTCCTCGACCCGAAGACGAACGACTACTGGGAGAGCGGCCCGTTCGGGACGACGACGCAGAACTCGTGGATCCACCGCTCGACCGACAACGGGCTCGAGTTCCACATCGACAGCCCGGTCGGCCTGCGGCCCGACGCGCCGCCTGGCGGCGGCGACACCGACATCGCAGTCGACGACCAGGGGTTCCACTACTTCGTCGACCTCGAGGGTCTCGTCAACCTCGGCACCGCCGTCTCGAACGACGACGGCAACACCTGGCGCAAGAACCCGGTCGCGGTGCAGAACGCCGCCGTCGACCGCCAGTGGTACGCCGTCGACAACGGCACCACGCCGACCGTCGTCGACAACACCGTCTTCCTCGCCTTCCACGAGAGCGCGGTCGGCACCTACATCTACTCGAGCCCCGGCTCGACCGGCTCGAGCGATCCGGTCGGAGGCCTCGTCTGGCAGAACGCGTCCGCCAACGCGCCGAGGCCGCTCGCGGCCGACGCGACGTGCGCGCAGATCCGCTTCGACAAGCTGACGCGGAACCTCTACTACGCCTGCAACGAGGGCAAGCACGTCCGCCTCACGATCGGCCACGTCAATCCCGGCCAGCGCACCGGGATCGTCTTCCACAACGTGACGCTGCCCGACTCACCGGGCAGCGGCGGGCCCGGCCACCTCTTCCCGGCGCTCGCGACCGACGCGGGCGGGAACGTCTACGCCGCCTGGATCGACACGAACGACAGCGGCGTCTACTACTCGTCCTCGACCGACAAGGGCGAGAGCTGGACGACGCCGGTGCGCGTGAGCACCTCGCCGGCCAACACGGCCGAGTTCCTCTGGGCGCAGGCCGGCAGCGCGGGCACGCTCGCGCTCGCGTGGTACGCGACCGACACAGTCGGCCAGCCGGACTCGTTCCCGAACTGGGCCGACGACCCGCAGGGCGCGACGACGGTCAAGTGGTGGGGCTACGCGGCCACGATCAGCAACGCCGCTTCGCTCTCGCCGACGATCGCGCAGCAGCGGTTCACGGAGAAGCCGATGCACTACGGCCAGATCTGCAACCAGGGCATCGGCTGCACGGTCTCCAGCGGCGACCGGACGATGGCCGACTACTTCGCGCTGAACTTCGACAAGACCGGCGCGATCCGGATCGTCTACAACGACACGACGAGCCAGAGCCACGGCGCGCACCTGTACGAGGCGCGCCAGCTCCAGGGCAAGACCGCCACCGGCAAGTCGGCGAACGACCGCATCCCGAAGAGCCCGATGCGGGACGACGCCGGCGACGCGCAGTGGCCGCACTACTCGCCGACCGGCCCGGGTGCCAACCAGCCCCAGCTCGACCTCACCAACGTCGCGCTGAGCATGGCGAGCCCGAGCATGCTGCGGGTCAAGCTGACGGTCGCCAACCTGGCCGGGATGGCCCCGCCGCCCGGCAAGACGAACGCGGTCTGGCTGACTCGGTTCCAGGCCCTCTCGGTCGGCGACTTTGGCGAGGAGGCCTACCGGATCTTCTACGTCGGAGCCGAGTCCACCGGTGGTCTCGCGCCGTCGTACTTCGCAGGCTCGACCACGTGCACCGAGACGACGCCGGGGAACTGCAAGGTTTCGACCTACCCGCGCACGATGACCGTGCAGGGGCGCGTCTGCGGCAACACGATCTCGGTCGACGTGCCGATCAACGGCGGCTTCGGGATCGGTCTGCCGGTCGGCAACACGCTCTACAACGTGACTGCGTTCACGTTCGGTCGCAACACCGCGAACGACCTGTACGCGGACGTCGACGCGTCACACGCGTTCGACTACAGCGTGGGCGGCGCTCCGGGGGGAGCCGTCTGCTGACGGAGGTACCGCGCTACGAGCCCGGTGCGTAACCGGGCTCGTAGCGCACCTTCGTCTCGCGCTCGAACCGGGCGACGAACTCGGCCATCCTGCGGTTCCGGCGGGCGCTGCGCTGCGCCTCGGTCGACCCGGTCACGCCCTTCGTGACCCTGGCGAAGACCGCCTCGTAGCGGAGCTGGGTCACGACGGTGTCGTGCGCGAACGTGTCGCCTCCGGGGTCGCCTTCCGTCTCGCCTCCGCTGTTGGGGCTCAGGCGCCGCGTGACCTCGTTCGGATCGACCTTCACGCCCAGGCGGCGGGCCGCCTGCTCGATCTCGAGCCGGTAGACGAGCAGCCTGAGCAAGTCGTTGCGGCTGTGCTCGAACGCGGTCGTGCCCTCCTTCGGAAACGTCCTGCCCTCGCGCTGGGCCTCGGTGTGGAAGTGGGCGATGACCGCGTCGAGCTGCTGCTGGGTGATCGTGTCGTCGCCGACGTGGGCGACCGTGCCGTTGCCGCTCCCGCCACAGCCCGCGAGCAGGGCAAGCGCGGTAGCCAGGAGGAAGGGGCCCTTCATGCGCCGCCTCCGAGCGGCAGCCGGCCGTGCTCGCTCCAGCGGCCGTCCTCGTCCTCGACGATCAGGGTCGCCTCGTGCACGCGTGCGCGGACCGGCAGGCTCGCCTCCACGTCCGCCGCGATCCGGTCGAGCAGCTCCTGCTCCTCGGACTCCGCGACGGTCAGGTGCGGGATGACGGTCTCGTGGGCGCCCTCGTAGGGTGGGTGCTCGGGCCATTCCGCGGCGATCGCGTCGGTCAGCGCGCGGAACGGCCCGGTCGGATCCGGCTCGAGGTAGAGGACGCCCGGAAAACGCGCCGTGCCCGAGAAGGAGAGGTCGAACGCGGGCTCGGCCGCCAGGATCTCGCGCAGCCGCGGCTCGGCGTCGCCGAGCCGGTGGGCGGGAACGAACGGGAAGAGCAGGGTCACGTGCGCGGGCACGCCGAGCGGCGCGTCGTAGGTGTGCTGCCGGCGCCAGTCGCGCACGACCGTCTCGGCCTCGGGGACGGCGACGATCACGGCGCTCCGTGGCATCCTCGTGGAGCTTATGGAAGTCGTTCTGATCGTGAACCCCTTCGCGAGCGGCGTGGACGAGGGCCGCCTGCGCGCCGTGGAGCGCGAGCTCGGGCGCGCCGCAGAGGTGCGTACGTTGCTCACGGAGCGGGCCGGCCACGGCGGTGAGCTGGCCGCCTCCGCGTCCGGCGACGCGGTGGTGGTCTTCTCCGGTGACGGCGGCTTCAACGAGGTCCTGAACGGGGTCGCCCCCGGTGTGCCGCTCGGCTTCGTCCCGGGCGGCGGGACGAGCGTGCTCCCGCGAGCGCTCGGTTTGCCTCGCGATCCCGCCGCCGCGGCGGGCCGGGTCGCCGACGCGCTCCTCGAGGGCCGGACGCGGACGATCTCCCTCGGGCGCGTGAACGGACGCCGCTTCGCCTTCGGCGCCGGGATCGGGCTCGATGCCGAGCTCGTCCGCCGCGTCGACGCGCTCGGGCGGCGCGCGGACGGGAAGCGGCCGGGCGACCTCGCCTACCTCACAGCGGCGCTGGGAGTCGTCGCTGCGCGCCATGCGCGCTTCGACCCGGCGCTCGAGATCTACGGCCGCGGCCGGGCCGCTTTCGCCCTCGTCGCCAACACCGATCCGTACACCTACGTGGGCCGGGCCGGAGTGCACGCGGCGCCCGAGGCACGGTTCGAGCTGGGCCTGGACCTCGTCGCGCCAGCTCGGGTGCGCGCATCCTCGCTGCCGAGGCTCTTGCGTTACGTCTTCACGGGCCACGGCCAGGAACGCGCGGACGACGTCATATATGGACATGACCTCGACCGGATCGAGATCTCGTGCGACCGCCCGCTTCCGCTGCAGGCCGACGGCGAAGACCTCGGTGACGTCGAGGCGGCCGTCTTCGAGGCCGAGCGTGGGGCGCTGGAAGTGCTCATCTAGGGTTTTGGCATGAGCGGCACTCGGAGGCTGGTGCTGAGCGGGCTCGCGCTGACGGCCCTGCTCGCGTTTGTCGCAGTGGCCAGTCACGCCCACCGGCCCGGCGGCGGCTCGGGCGGAGGCACCACGCACGCGCCGAAGCTCCTCTTCGAGTACGCGGCCAGCCTGATGGTCGTTCTCTTCCCGCTCGGCGTGGTGGTCGTCGTCTGGGTGATGTCCTTGCGCCGCCGCGAGCGGCTGCTGAAGGGCGGGTCGATCAGCGGCCAGTTCCGCCTGCTGCTCCTGATCGCGTGCATCGCCATCCCGGCCGCGTTCGCCACGCGCCACTTCATCCACTACGGCTCTCCGCAGCAGAAGTCGAGCCCGAAGGTCGTGCCGGGCAACGACTCCCCGCCGCCTCGTGCGGGGACGGCCGACGCCCAGTTCCAGTGGGTTCCGGCGCTCGTGCTCGGCTCTCTGATCGTCGCCGGCGCCGGTGGCGTCGCCGCCCTGCTCGTCTGGAAGCGGCGCTCGGGCGCCGACTGGGAGAGCGAGGCCGCCCTCGCGGCCGCGCTGGACGACGTGATCGCCGACACGCTCGACGACCTGCGCGCCGAGCGGGATCCGCGCCGCGCCGTGATCGGCGCCTACGCGCGCATGGAGGCCACGTTCGCGGCCTACCGCGTGCAGCGCGAGCCTGCGGAGACCTCGCGCGAGTACGTCGACCGGGTGCTCGACAGCCTTGGCGTGAGCGTCTCCTCGGTGAAGCGACTGACGGCGCTCTACGAGCGCGCGAAGTTCAGCTCGCACGCGATCGACGTGACGATGAAGGACGACGCGATCGACGCGCTCGCCGGGCTGCGGGCCGAGCTCGAGGCCGACGGCAAGGTCGCCGCGTGAAGCGCATGCTCGGGGTCTGGCTGTTCCTGAGCGCCCTGGCGGCGATCCCGCTCATGTTCGCGCGCTTCCTCGCGCCGGGACGGTTCGAGCTCGAGCTCGACGTCTACATCCTCGCGACCGGCGGGCTCGCGCTGATGCTGATCGTGCTGCTCGCGCGCGAGGCGTACCCGCGAGAGGAGCAGTCGGCCCTGGCCGAGGCTCTCGACCGCGAGCCCCCGGAGGAGCGGCGGCCTCCCGAGCTCGAGCGGCTCGAGCGGGAGCTGACGATGGCCGGCGCCACGGCCTTCGACCTCCATGCCCGCCTGCGGCCGGTGCTCTGCCAGATCGCGGGCATGCGGCTCGGCACGCGCGGTGAGCGGCTCGAAGAAGCTGAGGACGAGCTCGGCCCGGAGCTCTGGGAGCTCGTTCGACCCGACCGGCCGGCCCCGACCGACCGGCACGCTCCGGGGATCTCGCAGGAGTCATTGCGCCGTGTCGTCGGGGAGCTGGAGGCGCTGTGAACGTCGACGAGGTCGCCGGCCGCGCGAACGCCGTGCTCGATGAGATCGAGCGCGCGGTGATCGGCAAGCGCGAGGCGCTCGAGCTCGTGTTGCTCGGGATGCTCTCGGGCGGCCACGTGCTGATCGAGGACTTCCCCGGCCTGGCGAAGACGCTGATCGCACGCGCCTTCGCGCAGGTGACGAGCATCGGCTTCACCCGCGTCCAGTTCACGCCGGACCTGATGCCCTCCGACGTGACGGGCTCCTCGATCTACAACCAGCGCGAGAGCGATTTCGAGTTCCGGCCTGGCCCGATCTTCACGAACCTTCTCCTCGCCGACGAGATCAACCGCGCCCCTCCGAAGACCCAGGCGGCGCTGCTCGAGGCGATGCAGGAGCAGCAGGTGACGATCGAGGGCGTGACCCATCCGCTCGCGCCGCCGTTCGTCGTGCTCGCCACCCAGAACCCGATCGAGTACGAGGGCACCTACCCGTTGCCCGAGGCCCAGCTCGACCGCTTCATGCTGCGGATCGGAGTCGGCTACCCCGACCGCGACCAGGAGTGGGAGGTGCTGGAGCGCCGGCTCGAGCGCGCCACGGACGAGGTCGAGCTCGAGCCCGTCGTCGACCGCGCCGAGCTGCTCGAGATGCAGGCCGCGATCGAGCAGGTCCACGTCGGCCGCAGCGTCGGGCTCTACATGGTCGACCTCGTCGCCGCCACCCGCTCCGCGAGCGGCGTGCAGGTAGGCGCCAGCCCGCGCGGCTCGCTCGCGCTGCTCAAGCTCTCGCGGTGCCGCGCGGCGGTCGGCGGCCGCGACTACGTCACTCCCGACGACGTGAAGGCGGTGGCCGTGCCCGCCCTCGCGCACCGGCTCTCGCTGCGGCCGGAGCTCTGGGTGCAGCGGCTGCGGCCGGACGACATCCTCCTCCGCCTCCTCGACGAGGTGCCGACGCCCGCCGCCGAGCCGGAGCCCGAGCCGGCCACCGAGTGACCCGCTCCGCGACGGCGAAGCTCGGCGCCTACGCGGCGCTCGCAGGCGCGGGCCTCCTGGCAGCGCTCGTGCTGGGCCGGCCCGAGGTGGCCGCGCTGGCGGCTCCGTTCGCGGTGCTGCTCGTCGCGGGCCTCTCACCGGCTAGGCCTCCCGAGGTGCACGCGAAGCTCGAGCTCGACGCGGAGCGGCAGGTCGAGGGCGAGACGGTCACGGCGTATCTCGAGGTGCACGCGATCACCGCGGTCGAGCGGCTCGAGCTCCTGCTCGACCTGCCCGAGGGGATTGAGACGACCGCTCCCAACCCGCAGCTGCTGAGTCTCCACGCGGGCGAGCGCCGCGAGCTCGAGTACGAGCTGCGCTGTGCTCACTGGGGCGCGTACCTCCTCGGCCAGGTCATCCTCCGCGCTCAGGACCGCTTCGCCCTGCTCGTCTACGAGCAGACGCTGGACCTGAGCCGGCCGCTGAAGGTCTATCCCCGGGGCGAGGCGCTCCATCGGCTCCTGCGGCCCTTCGAGACGCAGGCCTTCGCGGGCAGCCAGCCGCCCCGCACGCGCGGCGACGGGATCGAGTTCGCCGACCTGCGCCCGTTCGTCCCGGGCGACCGCGTCAGGCGAGTGAACTGGCGCGCCACCGCGCGGCGCGGCGAGCCCTGGGTGAACGAGACGCATCCGGAACGGAGCACGGACGTCGTCATCTTCCTCGACACCTTCGCGGAGGCCCGTACCGGGGCGACGGGCACGCTCGATCTCGCGGTCGAGGCGGCGGCGTCGCTCGCCAGCCACTACATCGCAGAGAAGGACCGCGTCGGCCTCGTCGCGTTCGGCGGGGTGCTCAACTGGCTCACCGTCTCGACCGGCGTCACCCAGCTCTACCGCGTGCTGGACTCGCTGCTCGACGCCGAGATCTTCCTAAGCTACGCGTGGAAGGACATCGACATCCTGCCGAGCCGAACGCTGCCTCCGCACGCGCTCGTGATCGCGCTCTCGCCGCTCCTCGACGAGCGCTCGGTGGGGGCGCTCGCCGACCTGCGCGCCCGCGGCTTCGACCTCGCCGTGGTCGAGATCTCCCCGGTCCCGTTCGTGCGACCGGGCGGCGGCGAGCTCGACGATCTCGCGCACAGGCTCTGGCTGCTGCGGCGGGACGCGCTGCGCTCCTCCTACCTGCAGCTCGGCGTGCCGGTCGTCGAGTGGCGGCACGGGATGCCTCTCCAGGCGGCTCTCGAGGAGGTGAGGACATTCAGGCGCCACGCCCGGGTCACGCGCGTCTAGCCACCGCTGCCGCGGCTTTGCTCGCAGCCGCGGGGCTCGCGCTGGCCACCGGGCTGCGAGAGGGGCACGAGGTGTTCCTGCTCGGGGTCGGCACGGCCGCTCTCTTCGCGCTGCTCGGTGGCCTCGCGTTGCGCTGGAGCGCAGCCGTGGCGGTCGGCGTGGCGTTGCTCGGCGGCCAGCAGTGCCTGCGGCTCGCGCTCGGTTCGGACGAGCTCGACGACTGGACGCCCGCGATCGCCGCGACGCTGCTGCTGGTCGCGGAGCTCGCCTGGTGGTCGCTCGAGCCGCGCGTGCGGACCTGGGCCGAGCCGGGGTCGGCCGCGCGCCGGCTGGCGACGGTGGTGCTCTCCTGCGCCGGCGGCAGCTTCGTCGCGGCGCTCGTGCTCATCGCAGCGGGCACTCACATCGGTGGCGGCGTATTCCTCGAGCTCGCGGGCGTGGCCGCCGCCGCTGCCGCACTCGCTCTCGTGGCGTGGGTGGCCCGGACGCGCGTCGGGTAGATTCGCGGCGTCATGGCCCTGGTGCTTCCGGCCGAGCGCGACCTTCGCCGCGTGATCGGCGACGGCGAGGGCATCCCGGACGGTGAGGTCGAGGGGCTCTCCGAGGAGGACCTGCTCGCGCTCCACCGCTGGCTCGTGCTGCTGCGGACCTACGACGAGCGCTCGGTCGTCTACCACAGCCAGGGCCGAATCGGCACGTACGCGATCTTCTGGGGCCACGAGGCGATGCAGGCCGGCTCCGTGTTCGCGCTCGAGCGCGAGGACTGGATCTTCCCGAGCTATCGCGAGTCGGCGATCGGACTGCTGCGCGGGATGCCGGCCTCGACGATCCTCTCGTGGTGGCGCGGCCACCCGTCGGGCTGGTGGGACCCGCGCGAGTGGAACGTGGCCTCGATCTGCGTCCCGATCGCGACCCACGTGCCGCACGCCGCCGGGCTCGCCTGGGGCCGGAAACTGCGGGGCGACCGGACGTGCGCGATCGCATACTTCGGCGACGGCGCGACCTCCGAGGGCGCCTTCCACGAGGGCGCCAACTTCGCGGGGGTGATGCGCGCTCCCGTCGTCCTCTTCTGCAACAACAACCAATGGGCGATCTCGACGCCGGTCTCGGAGCAGACCGCGGCCGAGACCCTCGCCGACAAGGCGGTCGGCTACGGGATCCCGGGCGTGCGCGTTGACGGGGGCGACGTGCTCGCGGTCTACGAGGCGACCCGCGACGCGGTCGCGCGCGGGCGGGCCGGCGAGGGGCCGACGCTGATCGAGGCCGTCACCTACCGCGCCGCGCCGCACGCGACCGCCGACGACCCGGCCGCCTACATCGACCTCGAGCGGGTCGAGGAGGAGAGGCAGCGCGAGTGCCTCGGCCGCTACGAGGCTTACCTGCGGCGGCAGGGACTGCTCTCCGACGAGACCGCGGCGGCAGTGCGGGCAGAGGCGGCAGACCTGATGCGCGCGGGGATCGGCGCGGCCGAGGCCGAGCCGCCGGCCGACCCCTCGCTCGTCTTCGAGCACGCGTACGCCAACCCGCCCGCAGCGCTGGACGCAGACCTCGCCGAGCTGCGGAGGGTGCTCGGTGGCTGAGCTGACCCTCGTCGAGGCGGTCAACGACGCGTTCCACGTCGAGCTCGAGCGCGACCCCAACGTGATGGTGATGGGCGAGGACGTGGGCCGCGCCGGCGGGGTCTTCCGCGCGACCGCCGGCCTGCGCGACCGCTTTGGCGCCGAGCGCTGCGTGGACACGCCGCTCGCGGAGGCGGGGATTCTCGGTAGCGCGGTCGGCCTCTGCATGGCCGGCTGGCGGCCGGTCTGCGAGATGCAGTACGACGCCTTCTCGTATCCGTGCCTCGACCAGCTGATCACGCACGTCGGGCGCTACCGCTGGCGGACCGGCGGCGCGATGGAGTTCCCGCTCGTCGTGCGCATGCCCTACGGCGGCGGGGTGCGCGCGCCCGAGCTGCACGACGACTCGCCGGAGGCCTACTACGTGCACACGCCCGGCGTGAAGGTCGCGATCCCGTCCACGCCCGCGGACGCGAAGGGGCTGCTGGCGGCCGCGATTCGCGATCCCGACCCCGTGGTCGTGCTCGAGCCCAAGCTTCATTACCGGACGATGCGCGGCGAGGTCCCTGAGGGCGAGCACGTCGTCCCGCTCGGCGAGGCGCGCACGGTGCGGGAGGGGGACGACCTGACCTTCGTCGCCTACGGGGCGATGGTGCCGGTCGCCGAGGCGGCTGCCGATGCGCTGGCGGGCGAGGCCTCGGTCGAGCTGCTCGACATCCGGACGCTGAAGCCGCTCGACGAGGACGCGTTGCTCGCAGCCGCGGGCAAGACCGGCCGCGTCGTGATCGTCCAGGAGGCCCCGCGCACTGCCGGCTTCGGGGCTGAGCTCGCGGCGATCATCGCCGAGAAGGCGATGCTCGACCTGCGCGGCCCGGTCGTGCGCGTGACGGGCTACGACGTCCCCTACCCGTACTGGCAGATCGAGGACGCGTACATGCCGTCGGCAGAGCGTGTCGTGGACGCGGCTCGCAAGCTGCTCCAGTTCTG
>Ga0307323_10000484_pt1 | contig 12339 bp, 10 predicted proteins | sample ER_DNA_381_FD_194496 | JGI IMG/M metagenome (GOLD analysis project Ga0307323, IMG submission 194496) | Bulk soil microbial communities from the East River watershed near Crested Butte, Colorado, United States - ER_DNA_381 | ecosystem: Environmental > Terrestrial > Soil > Floodplain | place...
CCGGAGGCACAGACTCTGTTTCGCCAAACCCTCCTACTAGATCAACCGTTCGATCAGATCAGCGGCTTTGGCCGTGCCCGGATCGGCCTCGAGCCGAGCGGAAATAGCGCTCAGGCGGCGCGGTAGCTCGGAATCGGCGAGTAGCGATTCGATTGCGTCGACCAGCTCGACGGGCTCGTGCCGATAGGTGTCGAGCCTGCGGCCGAGCCCTAGCTCGTCCATCCGCTGCGCATTGTCGTGCTGGTCCCAGAAGAGCGGCAGGACGACCATCGGCTTGCCGAAGTGGAGCGACTCCGTGACGGTGTTGTTGCCGCCGTGGGTGATCACGAGGTCGACTTCGGGCAGGATGGCCGGCTGCGGCAGGAACTCTGCGCCGGACATGTTCGGCGCCAGGCGGAGCTCTTCATGCTGCGGCCCCATGCTGACGATGACCGAGTACTCGGTCGCCCCGAGGGTGTCGATCAGCCTCTGCATCAACCCGACGTCGGCAGAGCCGAGGCTCCCCAGGCTGAGGTAGAGGAGCGGGCCGGGGCCCGCCGGCCGTCCCCCTAAGCCCTTCTGCTCGCGAACGCAGGAGCCGAGTTGCTCCCACCGCTCGCCGAGCGGCCGTGAGCGCTCGTAGTCGGCTTCGGCCGGATACAGGTAAAGGTTGAGGAACGGCGACTCGTGAATGAACTCGCCCTCCGGCAGCGACGGCGCGCCGCGCTCGACGCAGAACTCGCTGAACTCTTGCTGCAGCGGCCCGTGGAGCTCGCGGTAGCGTGTGCGGAACGCGTCCCACCCGGACCGGTCGACGGTCGGATAGCCGGAGAAGGTGGGCGGCAGGGCCAGATCCTTCAGCTCGAGCGGGTTGCAGGAAACGATCCGTACCCACGGCACGCCGGCGGCGACGACGGCGGGGAAGCCGACGACGTTGTCCGCGACAATCACGTCCGGCTTTAGCTCGGCGAACAGCTCGTGGAGGCGGTCGTCGACGTAGCGGGCCCCGTCGACCAGCTCCTGCCAGACGGGCAGGACGAAGCCTTCCAGCTGGTCGATCGTCGGCTTGCGGAACTCGGGCGAGGTCTCGCGGACGAAGTCCTTCCAGAACTGGCCAGGGGCCTCTTCGACCTCCGGCGGAGGCTTGAGCCGCATCAGGGCCTCCTCGAATCCCTGCGCTTCGAGTGTGCCCGCGAAGGACTCCTCGACGACGAAGACGACGCGGGCTCCGCGGGCCTGGAGCACCTGGCCTATGCCGACGCAGTTGTTGGTCGGGCCGTACGCGCCCTCGGGGAAGAAGACGATGGTTGGGCGCTCGCTCAACCCTGCGCCAGCGCCTGCTCGAGGTCGGCCCAGAGCTCGTCGGCGTCCTCGAGCCCGACGCTGAGTCGGAGCAGGTTCTCGGGTACGCGCTCGCCCTCCCAGCGCCGGCGGCTCTCGAGCACCGAGTCGACGCCGCCGAGGCTGGTCGCATTGCTGATCACTCGGACAGACGTCTCGACCTTGCCGGCGTCGCCGTCGACGTCGAAGGAGAGCATCCCGCCGAAGCCCGGGTAGCGAACGCGCTCGACGGCAGGATGCGACTCGAGCAGCCGAGCCAGCTCGCTTGCGGTCGCTGTCTGGCGCTCGACCCTCGCGCGGAGCGTCTTGAGGCTGCGTAGGAGCAGCCAGGCCGAGTCGGGCGCCGCGACGATGCCGGTGCGGGTGCGAAGCTCGCGCAGCCGCTGGGCGGCGGCCGGTTCCCGACAGACGACGGCGCCGAGCAACAGGTCGTGGTGGCCGCCGAGGTACTTGGTGGCGCTGTGCAGCGCATAGTCCGCGCCGCTCTCGACCGGGCGGAGGTAGACCGGTGTCGCGGCGGTCGAGTCGACCACGACCCGCGCAGGGTGGGCGACGGCTGCTTCCAGGTCGGGCATCGTCAGGAACGGATTCGAAGGCGCCTCCAGCCAGACCAGGTCGGCGTCGGCCGGCGGCGGGCCGGTCTGGTCGAACTCCTCGAAGCGGAGGCCCCAGCGCTCGAGGATCCCGAAGAGGACGCTCGTCCCGAAGTAGGCGCCTTCGGCCAGCGCGATCGTCCGGCCGGGGCCGAGCTCCGAAAGCACGAGCGTGGTCGCGGCAGCGGTACCGGAGGGGAAGAGGAGCGCCTCGCCGCCTTCGAGCTTTCCAAGCGCTTCCTCCGCCGCGACACCGGTCGGGTGCGCGTACCGCTGGTAGTAGAAGTCGCCGGGATCGCCGTCGCGGTACGGCCAGATCGTCGAGCGGTCGAGTGGCTCCACAGGGGCAACTCTACGTTCCGATTTGACGCCGTCCGAGGGCTGTGCGTATTGTCCAGCATCCCGGTCGAGAAACAGGACAGATAAGGAGAATCAATGAGGCGTATTTCGCTTACTTTCTTGCCATTGCTCGTGCTGGCAGCGGGCATCGTCGTCGGAGCCCACGCGGCGTCCGCAAAGACGACGCTGGCGCTCGTCGCCTATTCGACGCCGAAGGACGCGTACGCCAAGATCATCCCGGCGTTCGAAAGCACCGCGGCAGGCAAGGACGTCTCGTTCACCCAGTCCTATGGAGCCTCGGGCGACCAGGCGCGTGCCGTCGGTGCGGGCCTCAGCGCCGACTTGGTCGCGCTCTCGCTCGAGCCGGACGTCTCGACGCTCGTCAAGAAGGGCATCGTGCCGAGCAACTGGAACCAGAACTCTTATCACGGGATGGTCACCGACTCGGTCGTCGTCTTCGTCGTTCGTGATGGGAATCCGAAGAAGATCCACACCTGGGCCGACCTGACCAAGAGCGGCGTCCAGGTGATCACGCCGAACCCGTTCACCTCAGGCGGCGCGCGCTGGAACGTGATGGCTGCCTACGGTGCTCAGCGCGCCCAGGGCAAGACGGACAAGCAGGCGATCGACTACCTGAAGAAGCTGTTCAAGAACGTGCCCGTGCTGCCGAAGAGCGCACGTGAGGCCACGCAGGTGTTCGCGAGCGGCAAGGGCGACGTGCTGTTGACGTACGAGAACGAGGCGATCTATGCCAACAAGAAGGGCGTGCACACGGAGTACGTGCTGCCGAAGCAGACGATCCTGATCGAGAATCCGGTGGCGCTGACGAAGAACGGCCTCAACCATTCCGAGGCGAAAGCGTTCCTCAAGTTCCTCTGGTCGTCGAAGGCGCAAAAGCTCTTCGGTGACACGGGCTACCGGCCCGTGCTCAAGTCGGTCGCGAAGAGCGCCAAGTACAAGTACCCCAAGCCGAAGAGCCTCTTCACGATCAACTCGAAGTCACTCGGATTGCGCGGCTGGAAGTCCGTCCAGTTTCGGTTCTTCGACCACAGCAGCGGGATCATGGTGAAGGTGATTGGCCACTAACCCGGCCGTACCCGTCTCTCGGCCCGGCGCGGTCGCAAACCGCGCCGGCGGCGCGTTGGCGCGCGGCATCGCCGTCGGCTACCTGAGCGTGGTCGTGCTCGTTCCGCTGGCCGCGCTGATCTGGGCCTCGCGAGCCGACGGGGCGGCGACGTTCTGGGACGAGATCACCAAGCCCGAAGCCGCCGCCGCGCTGAAGCTGACGCTCGTTGCCGCACTCGTCGTGGCGGCCTTCAACGCCTTCACCGGCACGGCGATTGCATGGGTGCTCGTACGTGACTCGTTCAAGGGCCAAGGGATGTTCAACGCAGTCATCGACCTTCCGTTCGCGCTGCCGACGATCGTCGCCGGGCTGGTGCTGCTCGAGCTGTATGGGCCGAACAGTCCGTTCGGCGTCGACCTGGCTTTCCAGCGCGCGGGCCTGATCATGGCTCTGCTCTTCGTGACTCTGCCGTTCGTGGTCCGGGCGGTGCAGCCCGTGCTGCTCGAGCTCGACCGTGACATGGAGGAGGCGGCAGAGTCGCTCGGCGCCCGTCGGCTCGCGGTCTTCCGGCGCATCGTCTTCCCGAACCTGCTGCCCGCGATCCTGTCCGGCGTCGCGCTCGCCTTCGCCCGTGCCGTTGGCGAATTCGGTGCGGTCGTGCTGATCTCCGGAAATGTCCCCTTCAAGACCGAGGTCTCCTCGGTCTACATCTCCGGCCAGATCGAGTCCGACAATCCGACCGGCGCGGCCGCCGTCTCCGTCGTCCTGCTCGCCATCTCGCTGGCTGTCTTGCTCGCGATCGGCGCCTTCCGCCATTGGAGAACCCGGCATGATCGCTAAGTACGCGCTCCGCTTCGGCGCGCTCGGCTACCTCCTCTTTCTGCTGCTGGTGCCCGTCGGGCTCGTCTTTTACCGGACGTTCGAGCACGGGCTCCAGCCGGCCTGGGAAGCCGTGACAACTCCGCAGGCCCTGCACGCACTCTGGCTGACGCTGCTGATCGCGGCGATCGCCGTGCCGGCGAACACAGTTTTCGGAGTCGTGTTGGCGATCGCTCTCGTCCGTCATCGCTTCCCGGGCCGAGGGCTCGTCAACGCGATCGTCGATCTGCCACTGGCTCTGTCGCCAGTCGTGGTCGGTCTCGCCCTGTACCTCCTCTACGGCACCGGCGGCTGGCTCGGCGGCCTTGCCGACCACGGGATCAAGATCCTCTTCGCCCTGCCGGGGATGATCCTCGCGACGATCTTCATCTCCCTGCCGTTCGTCGTCCGCGAGGTGGTGCCCGTGCTGCGCGAGATCGGCACCGACCAGGAGCAGGCGGCCGAGACACTCGGTGCCTCGCCGTTCACGACCTTCCGCAGGATCACCCTCCCCGCGATCCGCTGGGCCGTTTGCTACGGCGTCGTCCTCACCACGGCCCGTGCAATCGGCGAGTTCGGTGCGGTCAGCATCGTCTCGGGGCGGATCGAGGGCAAGACCGAGACGCTCCCGCTCTACGTGCAGTCTCAGTTCGAAGGCTTCAACACGACCGGCGCGTTCGCGGCCTCGGTCGTCCTAGCATTGATCGCGATCTTTACCGTTCTCGCAATGAGGCTGTTCCGCCCCAAGGAGGGGATCTAGGCGATGGGCATCACAGTTGTCGAAGTGACCAAGAAGTTCGGTGACTTCGTCGCCCTCGACGATGTCTCCGTCGCGATCCCCGAGGGCTCGCTGACCGCGCTGCTCGGCCCGAGCGGCAGTGGCAAGTCGACCCTGTTGCGGGTGATCGCTGGGCTCGAAGATCCCGACAGCGGCCAGATTCTGTTGGGTGACGACGACGTCACCCAACAGCCCGCGCGCGCCCGCGGGGTCGGCATGGTCTTCCAGCACTACGCGGCGTTCAAGCACATGACCGTCTGGGAGAACGTGGCATTCGGGCTCAAGGTCCGCAAGCGGCCGAAGGCCGAGATCGTCAAACGGGTGGACGAGCTGCTCGAGCTCGTGCAGCTAGACGGGCTCTCGAAGCGCTACCCGGCCCAGCTGTCGGGCGGGCAGCGCCAGCGGATGGCACTGGCCCGTGCCCTCGCCGTCGATCCCGAGGTGCTCCTGCTCGATGAGCCGTTCGGCGCCCTGGACGCCCGCGTCCGCAAGGAGCTACGCGCCTGGCTCCGGCGACTTCACGACGAGGTCCACGTGACGACGATCATCGTCACCCACGACCAGGAGGAGGCGATGGAAGTCGCCGGGCAGATCGTGGTTATCAACCGCGGCCGCGTCGAGCAGGTCGGAACTCCGCGTGAGCTCTACGAGTCCCCGGCAAACGAGTTCGTGATGAGCTTCGTCGGCCCCGTCAACCAGATCGGCAAGACCTTCTTCAGGCCCCGCGACTTGACTCTGAGCCTCGAGCAGGACGGCGACGCGACCGAAGCCATGGTCGAGCGGGTCGTCCACCTCGGCTTCGAGGTGCGGGCTGAGCTGGTGCGGGACGACGGCCAGCATCTGCTTGCACAGCTGACGCAGGAAGAGGCGCAGGCGCTCGAGCTCGAGCGCGGGCTGATCGTCTACGTCAAGCCGAACAGGCAGACCACTTTCGCGCGTTAGTGAGGTTGCCAGGCGTCCGGGTCGGCCGTGATGGCCGCGACCTCGTCGGGCAGCCGCCCTGCTGCGAGGTCGGCGAGCGTGACCGCCTCGAGCACGATCCGAAGGTTTGCCCGAACGGCGATCCAGACCTGCTGCAAGAGGGCCGCAGGGCCGTTGTACTCGACCTCCTGGGGCGGCATGCCGCGGACATTCGCGATCGGGCCCTCGACCGCGCGGATCACGTCCGCCAGCGAGATCTCTTCCGGCGAGAGCGACAGCCAGTAGCCGCCGTCGGCTCCGCGCTGGCTCTGCACCAGGCCCGCGTGCTTCAGGTCGAGCAGGATGTTCTCCAGGAACTTGAGCGGGATCTCCTGTGCCTGCGCGAGCCGATCGCCCTTGACGCGACCCTCGCCGGCGCCCGCGAGCTCGGCGCACGCGCGCAGGGCATAGTCGACCTTGGCCGAGACCCGCATGGCGGGATTGTGCCTGGTCGGCCGCCTGGCTAGACGCCGGCTGGCGTTGCTGTTTCGGCCTGCGAGTCGGCGGCCTCGACGCGGTTCTTGCCGCCCCGCTTGGCTTCGTAGAGCGCCTCGTCAGCGGCGGCCACGAGCTGCTCGGCGGCCGTCAGCTCGGCCTTGACGGCGACTCCGAAGCTGGCGGTCACCTGGAGAGGGTCGCCGTCAGGCAGCTCGATCGTCGCTGCCTCGAGCTCGGCTCGGAGGCGCTCGGCCAGCTTCATCGCTCCGATCAGGTTGGTCTCGGGCGCAAGCACGGCAAACTCCTCGCCTCCATAGCGTGCCGCGAGGTCGACCTGGCGCGCTCCTGAATCGAGAATCGCCGCCACCCGGCGCAATACCGTGTCACCGATCTGGTGGCCGAAGCGGTCGTTGACGCTCTTGAAGTTGTCCAGGTCGACGAGAACCAGGGCGAGCGAGTCGCCGATGCGGTCCGCCCGCCGCCACTCGAGTGCAAGCTCGTCGTCGAACGAACGCCGGTTTGCGAGCCCGGTCAGGCTGTCGGTCGCCGCCTGGGAGGCCACGCGACGGAAATCTCCGAGTGCGTGGAGGATCGGGCGGGCAAAGGCAAGTGCGACGAGGATCAGCAGCGCGAACGAGCCGATCGCCGCGTAGAAGATGTGCTGCCGGTACGGCCGGACGTTCGCGTTGATCAGCTTCTCTGGCCGCAGCGCGAAAAGGCTGATCCCGACAGCGTTCGGGACGCGCGAGAGCAGGCCGCGGTAGTTCTCGCCGCCGACGCGAACGTCGCGTCCCTTGATGTTCGCACGCTGCCCAGTGCCGACGACAATGCCCTTCCGGACGATCACCAGCCGGTCTTGACGGCTGTGAGCGCCGGCGTTGCGGAGGCGCGCCGCCAGCGCGGCGTTCAGGGGGATGGTGGCGACGACGGTGCCGATCTGCTTGCCGTCGACGGTCAGCGAGATCGCACGAGTGAGCGCAGCGGCGGGACGCGTTCCGGCGATTCGATCGCTCTTGAGGAAGAAGAGCACGCCGGGTGAATTCGCCGCAAGCTTCCGGATTGCCGCCCGGTCGCCGGCGATGAACGCGTGCTGGAGCACCGGCGAGCGGGCGAGGTCGTCGGCCCGATTCGAAGCATCGTCGGCGATCTGGCCGAGCTTCTGGCTGGCCGCCTGAAGCTGAAGTCGCAGGGCACTGTCGGTTCGCGCGCGCTCGTTCTGCAGGGCGTTCGTGCTGAGAATGTGAACGGTCGCAATGACGGGGATCACGCCGACGACGAGCACGCCGGCGAGCAGCTGCAAGAGCGCGCGCCCAGACACCGTTCGCTGAGCACGCCGACGCCGACCACCCGTAGGCAGTTCGTAGCTAGCCGTCGTCGCAGGAGCCGCAGGCGCCATCTGCCTGCGTTATCGACCCGAGAAGCGTTGCGCTTGAGCCTCAGCCGGTTGAAAAGCCGGCTAGAACTCGTTGTCTGCGACGCCTGACTCGGTCGCTGTGCCGCTCGGGGTCGTCCAGACCATCGTCCCGGCCTTCTTCTCATCGTGGACTTTGCCGGACGGCGTGCCGAGGACGACGGTGACGACCTTGCCAGCAAGAGTCATTGTCGACCCGGGCACAGTGACGTTGTGCTTGTCCGCATAGTTGCCCCCGAGCTGAATCGAGCCAAGAGCGGTGATCTGGCTTCCACCGGCAGTCACGACCGTGAGCACGTCGTTCTTACCGTTGCCGGCGACGTTGACCGTGACCGTCATGGTGGCGCCTGTCCAGCCGTTGAGGATCAGTGACGGAGCGAAGGCGCTCATGTACGTGAAGAAGATCGTGTCGCCCTTCGCGAGCGTGCCGTGAGGCCCGCCGCCACTCGTCGTCTGGATGTCGGCAGGCGCCGGCAGGCCACCGGGAGGCGGAGGCGACGGAGGCGGAGGCGGAGGCGGAGGCGGTGACGGAGGAGGAGGTGCGGGTGGCGGGGGAGGCGTGCCTGGGGGCGGAGGCCTGATCGAGCCGGTGTTGCCGCCACCGACGTCGCCCGGATCGGTCGCGTCGCCCGTGCTGCCCGGATCGCTGGTGTCCCCGGAATCGTCGTTACTCGGGTCGGAGCCTGGATCAGTGCTGCCCGAGTCAGTGCCGGGGGTATCGCCGGCGCCGGGGTCACTCGTGTCGCCGGTGTCGCCCGAGCTGCCCGTTCCGGGCGAGGTGTCCGGAGGCGGGGTCTTGACCTTGGCGGGTGGTGACGGGCCGGGCTTGGAATCGGATGGCGTGTCCGCGGTCGCAAGCGTCGCGGTGCCGGGCGTCGGCGGGGGTCGTAGGGCAACCGGAAGAGCCGGCAGGTCGGCCATGGCCTTTGCCTTAACCTTTGCTGTCTGGGCGCGGGCGCGCGCCTGGTGCCGCCGGGCTACCTCGGCGCGATACGCGACCACGACGGAATGGGCGACGGTCGCCGCCGCGACGGTCGCCGGCGCGCCGGCGCCGCTCGAGCCGCTTCCACCTCCCGGGCCGCTGCCCTGCGTCTCGAAGACGACCTTGCGCGCGAGTCGGTTGTTGCCCGCGGCGCTCGTGAGCTGCGAAAGCATCGGCAAGCCGATCGTCACCCAGAGCACAGCGACGAACGGGAGCGCGAAGACGATCGGCAGGAAGCGCGAGCGAGCGCGAGGCGTCGTCGCCCGCGGTGCGCGAATCCGCTTGGGTCTGTCGATGTACGAGTGCCGCATGGTTTTTCTTTCGGCCGCCGCAGGCCTTGATTGCAGGGTAGGTCGAAGGCGAAGCGCCTGATTCCCCCAGGAGGGTGAGTAGCCGTTCACCCGAACGAGGGAGTCCCGATACGCTCGCGTCCGTGGCGACTGAGGCGGAATCGACCGGTGCCAAGCTGCGCCGGCTCGAAGAGCTCCGGGAACAAGCTCGGCACGCGGGCAGCGATCGGGCGGTCGCACGGCAGCGCGAGCAAGGCAAGCTTCTGGCGCGTGAGCGGGTCGAGAAGCTGCTCGATCCGGGCTCCTTCTTCGAGCTCGACCGTTACGTTCGGCATCGGGAGTCGAGCTTCGGCATGCTCGAACGCCGCCCCTACGGGGACGCGGTCGTCACGGGCTACGGGACGATCTTCGGCCGCCGCGTTTTCGTGTTCTCGCAGGACTTCACCGTCTTCGGCGGCTCGCTCAGCGAGGTCTTCGCCGAGAAGATCTGCAAGGTCATGGATCTCGCGGCCAAGTTCGGCTGCCCCGTGATCGGGATCAACGACTCGGGCGGCGCCCGGATCCAGGAGGGGGTCGTCTCCCTGGCGGGCTACGCGGAGATCTTTTGGCGGAACGTCCAGAGCTCGGGGGTGATCCCTCAGATCAGCCTGGTGATGGGCCCGTCGGCCGGCGGCGCCGTCTACTCGCCCGCGATCACGGATTTCGTGCTGATGGTCGAGGGGTCGTCGTACATGTTCATCACGGGCCCCGACGTCGTGAAGACCGTCACCGGCGAGGAGGTCACCTTCGAGGAGCTCGGCGGCGCAGCGACCCACGCCGCGAAGTCCGGGGTCGCGCACTTCATCTCGCCCGACGAGGAAGCCTGTCTCGAAGACGCACGCTATCTGCTCTCGTTCCTGCCGCAGAACAACGTCGACCCGCCTCCGTACGCCGAGCCTGCCGATCCCGCGGGCAGGGAAGACCCGGAGCTGGACACGCTGATCCCCGACGACCCGGCGAAACCGTACGACATCAAGGACGTCATCTCCCGGGTCGTCGACGACGGGGATTTCCTGGAGGTTCACGAGCGCTGGGCGGAGAACATCGTCTGCGGATTTGCACGCCTGAACGGCCATCCCGTAGGGATCGTGGGCAATCAGCCACGGGCCCTGGCGGGGGTGCTCGACATCGACTCCTCGACGAAAGCCGCCCGCTTCGTCCGCACCTGCGACGCCTTCAACATCCCCCTCGTCACCTTTGTCGACGTGCCCGGCTTCCTGCCAGGCACAGCGCAGGAATGGGGCGGGATCATCCGGCACGGGGCCAAGCTGCTCTATGCGTACTGTGAGGCGACGGTCCCAAAGCTGGCTGTGATTACGCGCAAGGCCTACGGAGGCGCCTACGACGTGATGAGCTCTAAGCACATCCGCTCCGACTTCAACTTCGCCTGGCCGACGGCGGAGGTCGCAGTGATGGGGCCGGAGGGAGCCGTCAACATCGTCTTCCGCAAGGAGCTCGAAGAAGCGACCGATCCCGAGGCGAGGCGCGCCGAGCTGATCGATGACTACCGCGAACAGTTCGCGAATCCGTACGCGGCTGCGGAGCGTGGGTACGTCGACGAGGTGATCGAGCCGCGCCGGACGCGTCCCGTTCTGATCGACGCGCTGGAGACCTCGCTGACGAAGCGCGAGCGCCGCCCGCCGAGGAAGCACGGGAACATTCCGCTCTAAGAGATACACACGCGAGCGCGAGTAACTGGGCCCCACCGCTCCGCACCCAACTCGATCCTATTCCGGAAAGGCGCGCGTGTGAGTCACGCCTTTGGGCCGAAATTGACGAACGGCCTCAGCGCTAGACGGCCTGCTGAAGCGGGACCAGCTCGGGCTGCTGCTCGGGCTCCAGCTCAGCCTCGAGCGCTTCGACGACCTCCGGATCGAACTGGGTCCCCGCGCACCGGATGATCTCGTCGAGCGCGTCCTCGTTGGTTCGGCGTTGCCGGTAGACCCGGTCGGAGGTCATCGCGTCGTAGGCGTCGGCGACGAAGATGATCCGGGCCCCGAGCGGGATCTCGGTGCCCGCGAGGCGATCGGGATACCCGGTTCCGTCCCAGCGTTCGTGGTGGTGCAGCACCCACTCGGCGACCGGATCGATGCCGAGGCTTTCGAGCATGCGAAAGCCGATCTGGGCATGGCGCTGCAGGACAGTTCGCTCGGGCGCAGTCAAAGGTGCGGGCTTCCGCAGGAGATCCTCCGGCAACGCCAGCTTGCCGAGATCGTGGAGGCTGGCGGCGAGCCGGGTGAGCTCGAGCTCTTCACGAGGGAGACCGATGCGGGCGGCCAGCCGGACAGCGAGTTGGGCGACGCGCTGAGAGTGGCTGCCCGTGTAGACGTCACGCGCATCGACCGCTCGGGCGAGGCTTGCCGCAGCTCGCAACCTGGCGGCGCGGTCGCCGGCGGTCGCGAGTTGCTTCAGCTCCGCGAGCTCGATCGCATCGTGCCGGTAGACCCGTGCGCGATTCTTGCCGTACTCCTTCGCCCAATAGAGCGCGCTGTCGACCAGGCGGAGGAGCTCGTCACGGTCACGGGTGTGATTCGGAGCGACGGCAATGCCGGCACTGACGGTGATCGCGCCCATGTGGCCGAAGTCGAACGTCGCGATGCGGTTGACGATCGAGGCGGCGGCTGCCTGCGCGTCGGGCTCCTCGTACCCCGGGAGCAGCACGGCGAACTCGTCGCCGCCGAGTCTGAATGCCTCGCCTGTCTGGCGCAGGCGCGTTGCCACCTGCGCCAGCACGCGGTCGCCGGTCGGATGGCCGAACCGGTCGTTGACCCGCTTGAAGTCGTCGATGTCGACGAGGCAGAGGGACAGTGGCCGTTCGTGATCGAGCGCATGCTCGAGCTCGCTCGCGAGGCGTTCATGAAAGTGGCGATGATTTCCGAGGCCGGTCAGCGGGTCGGTCAGCGCGAGCCTGACGGCGCGCAGAGCGCGCAGCAGCGCGCGCTGGTAGAGCTGAATCGCCAGCAAAGGTCCGACGAGGGCGACTGAGAGCAGTGGAGCTCGCTGCCAGAGGACTACCAGCGTCAGCACCGCTGAGCCCATCAGCGTGAATGGGAGAATCGTCTTGCGAACACTGGAGGCGATCAGCCCAGGCCATCTCCGCCGCGTTCCACGGGCGACGACCGCCGTGATCAGCAGAACGTTGACGGCGTAGCAAACGTAGGTGGCGACGACGACCCGGGCGGCCGTGTGCGCGGCGGTGCTCCCACCGAGCGGGGCGATCACGAGGCCTGCGCTCGCAGCGGTCAATGCGAACGCGAACGAGTTG
>Ga0307323_10000487_pt1 | contig 12300 bp, 13 predicted proteins | sample ER_DNA_381_FD_194496 | JGI IMG/M metagenome (GOLD analysis project Ga0307323, IMG submission 194496) | Bulk soil microbial communities from the East River watershed near Crested Butte, Colorado, United States - ER_DNA_381 | ecosystem: Environmental > Terrestrial > Soil > Floodplain | place...
CGGCTGCGACATCCACAGCGCAGATCGGATCGTCCCCGAGTGGCAGAACGTCGCGGTCGGCGACGAGGTCAAGCTCGCTCCGGAGCTCGGTCTAGCGGTGGCCCTTCTGGACCGTGGACGATCGCTCGTTCTCCGTGGCGGGATTCCGATGGGAAACACCGCGCCCCCATACGACTTCACATGGGCCTTCACGCTTCGCGATGAGCTGGACGAGACCACGCGGCTGGTCGTGCGTGAGCGATATGCCTACAAGAGGCCATGGGCTCGGCTCCTCGTTGAGCCCACCGAGCTCGTCAGCTTCGTGATGAGCCAGAAGATGCTTCGCGGGATCAGGGACCGGGCTGAACGTCCGCTTCGATGACCCCGTCCGGCGCGCCGATCAGAGGGATGGCGAGCAGCGATCTTCGGATCCTCATCGGCCTGTCCGCAATCGCCTTCTCGGCCCTCTACGTCGTCTCCGACCTCATGGAGTTGGCCGCCGGGAACCTTTACACCGGGCAGCTCATCGTCACCTACGTGGCCGAGGTCGCGATCCCGTTCTACGTCCTCGGCCTCAACAGCGTGCAACAACCGCGAGGAGGTTGGCCGAGCCTCGTGGGAGCGCTGATGTACAGCGTCGCCTTCGTCGGGTTCTCGGCGACCGTGCTCTACCCGCTCGTGACCGGCACGAGGGACGCCGACACTGTCTTCGACGATTTTGGTGTCATCTACACCATCCACGCGGCCCTGGCGTTCGTGGGTGGCCTCCTCTTCGGTGCTTCGATTCTCCAGGCGCGCGTCTTCCCCAGGTGGACGGCCTTCGCGCTGATCGGCGGGCTTCTAGTCACGGCTCTGCTCGCGGGCGTCGGGCTTCCGGAAGGCGTGCAGACCGTGGGCACGGCGGTTCGGAGCGTGGCGTTCGCCGGGATGGGCGCCGCCTGTCTCCGTCCCGCGCCGGGCGCCTAGCGGCTTGCCCAGATGTCTCGCTGCTCGACCACGAGCCCGTCTCCGTCGAATCGCAGGAGTGACACGCCGACGAGCTCCTCGCTGCCGCCGTCGGTGAGTTTCGTTTCCGCGCTCCAGGTGACCGCGGCGCGATCGCCGTCGACGATCGGCGCGCCGAACTCACAGCGGGCCGATTCTTCTTCAGCGAAGACGCGTGCTAGGTAGCCGGGCTCGGGCTCGCGGAACGGATGCTGCTGCCAATACGCGCCGTCGGCGTAGAGCGCGCTGATCGCGTCGGTGTCGTGCTCGGGCCAGCCCCGCTCCCACGTGTCCGCCCAGCGCTGGGCGGCCTCTCGGGTATCCACGCGTCGAGTCTAGATCGTGATGCGCCGCCGAGCTTGCCTGAGAGGGGAAGCACGGCGACCCCGTCGCGAGCACGCCGAAGACCCACCGGCGCATCTCGACGCAACGGCCCGTCGTGCCCCGCGCTTCATCCACTTGGGGCGATGCGTCGGCCATCGGCGCGGTGCGATCTTGCTCACAGTTCGCATAGGTTCGATAGGAGGCGATCTAGATGACCAAACCGTTCCGGGGAACGATCAATCTCGACGATCGGGACTCGGTTCCAGACTGGGAGCCGTATCTGCAACCGGTAGCCCCGGCCGGCGCTCCCAACGTCCTCTACATCGTGCTCGACGACGTCGGCTTCTCTGCGATGGAGCCCTGGGGCGGGTTGATCGAGACCCCGAACATCAACAAGCTCGCCGAGTCGGGGCTCACGTACACGAACTGGCACACGACGGCTCTGTGCTCGCCCACCCGCTCGTCGCTGCTGACGGGCCGGAATCACACCACGAACGGCATGGCTTGCATCGCCGAGGCGACGACCGGCTTCCCGAACTCGAACGGCCACATCCCGTTCGAATGCGCCACCATTGCCGAAGTGCTCGGGGACCGGGGCTGGAACACGTACATGCTCGGCAAGTGGCACCTGGTCGCGGCCGACGAGATGAACATGGGCTCGACGAAGCGCAACTGGCCTGTTGGTCGCGGCTTCGAGCGCTACTACGGTTTTCTCGGCGGCGAGACGAACCAGTGGTACCCCGACCTCATTTACGACAACCATCCTGTTGACCAGCCCGCGACGCCCGAAGAGGGCTATCACCTCACGACCGACCTGACGAGCAAGGCGATCGAGTTCATCAAGGACGCGAAAGTGATCGCGCCCGACAAGCCGTTCTTCATGTACTTCTGCCCCGGCGCCACGCATGCGCCCCACCACGCTCCGAAGGAATGGATCGAGAAATACAAGGGGAAGTTCGACATGGGCTATGAGGCCTACCGTGAGCTCGTGTTCGAGCGCCAGAAAGAGCGCGGGATCTTCCCCGCGACCGCTGAGCTCTCTCCACTCAACCCCTACGCGGAGGAGCAGAGTGTCGACGGCAAACCCTGGCCGCCGCTCGACGTCGTGCGTCCCTGGGACTCGCTCGACGACGACGAGAAGCGGCTGTTTTGCCGGATGGCGGAGGTCTACGCGGGCTTTCTCTCTCACACGGACGCCGAGATCGGGCGGCTGCTGGACTTCCTCGAGGAATCGGGGCAGCGCGAGAACATGATCGTGGTCCTGGTCTCCGACAACGGGGCCAGCGGCGAGGGCGGCCCTAATGGCTCGGTCAACGAGAACAAGTTCTTCAACGGGATCCCCGACACGATCGAGCAGAACATGCAGTACTTCGACGACTTGGGGTCGCCCGCAACGTACAACCACTACCCGGTGGGTTGGGCTTGGGCGTTCAACACCCCGTTCAAGATGTGGAAGCGCTACAACTTCGAAGGCGGCGTCGCCGACCCGATGGTGATCTCCTGGCCGAAGGGAATCGCCGCCAAGGGCGAGCTCAGGCACCAGTTTCTCCATGCGACCGATGTCGTGCCGACCATGTACGACCTACTGGGGATCGAGCTGCCCGAGACCGTCAAGGGCTACCCGCAGATCCCGCTCGAAGGTGTCAGCTTCCGCTCGACCTTCGAGAGCGACGATGTGCCGACACCGAAGGAAACGGGCTTTTTCTCGATGCTCGGTTCCCGCGCGATCTGGCACAAGGGCTGGAAAGCGGTCAGCGTGCACCCCACGATCGCCGGCTGGGGGCACTTCGAGCAGGATCGCTGGGAGCTCTACAACACAGACGAGGATCCGACCGAGACCCACGACCTGGCAGCCGAGCACCCGACCAAGGTGCAGGAGTTGGTCAATCTCTGGTTCCAGGCGGCGGGCCAGTACAACGGATTCCCGCTTCTCGATAAGACGGCAGTAGAAGTCCTCGCCGACCCGACGCGCCCTCAGGTTGCCCCGCCCCGCGACCGGTACGTCTACTACCCCGACGCGGCCGAGGTACCGGAGGCCGCGGCGGTGAACATCCGTAACCGCAGCTACAGCATCGCGGTCGAGGTGACCATCGACTCGGAGGATCCCTCAGGCGTGCTCTTCTCGCACGGCGCCCGGTTCGGCGGCCACGCGCTCTACGTGAAGGACCGCAAGCTGAAGTACGTCTACAACTTCGTGGGAGACAAGGAGCAAGTGGTCGAGTCCACGAGGGACATCAAGCCGGGAAAGGTGATTCTCGGGGCATCCTTCGTGCGTGAGGGCGACTCGATGCCGACCACCGGCACCCTTTCGCTTTTCATCGACGACGAGAAACTCGGCGACGGGCAGATCATGACTCAGCCGGGCAACTTCTCGCTCGTCGGCGAGGGATTGAACGTCGGCAAGGACCCGGGCGAGCCGATCACTGATGATTACGCAGGGATGAGCCCGTACGCCTTCACCGGCGGCACTATCCAGGAGGCGGTCGTCGACGTCTCCGGCGAGCACTACGTCGACGTGGAGATGGAAGCGCTCGCGATGATGAAGCGCGAATAAGGGGGTCGTGTGGGCGCCGCGTTCGGCTGGGGTGTGCCCCAGGACTCTCAACGCTCTCGACTTGAAACGGACCCATGGTGACCATCGACGAGGTCCGTGCGTTTGCACTCACGCTTCCTCGCACCAGCGAGGGGCTCGTGGGTGGCCGCGTCAAGTTTCGCATCGGCCGGATCGTCTATCTCTCGCTTTCACGCGACGGTTCGACGATGGGCTTTGCGTTCCCGAAGGAGCTGCGCGTCGCGCTGGTCGAGTCCGATCCGGCGAAGTTCTCGCTGCCGAGCGAGTCCGACATGCGCTACCACTGGGCTCACGTCCGCCTCGACACGATCGACGAGGACGAGATGCGCGAGCTGGTCGAGGACGCCTGGGCGTTCTGCGTGCCGAAGAGCGTGGCCCAGGAATACGCGGCGTCGAGGGGCTACCGCTAGTAGTGCTCGGCCAGCCAGGCCTTGGCGACGCGCTTCTGCGCTCGTGTGAGCCAGGCCTCGGCCACCAGGTCGCCCAGCTCGTCGCGGTTCAGGCGAGGGAGCTGCGGGATGCGCACGAGCACCGCGGGGTAGCCGTCGAAATGCGGCGTCGTGAAGTAGATGCCGCGATCGTCGCCGAGCAGCAGATCTTTCACGTCGAGGTCGGCGACTCGGAACATCAGCACGTCGTCGAGCCGCTCGCCGGTCTCGGGATCGAGCGCGTCGGCCCTGCGGCCGCGCTGGCAGCAGAAGAGCTTGCCGTGAACGCGGTAGGAGGGCCGGCCGTCGTCTGAGACCTCTTTCGTCGTCTGCGGTAAGGCCAGCGCCAGCTCGTCGAGATCGGCCATGGTCGACACGGCGGCAACTATGTCAGGCTGAAGCGGTGAAACGGATCGGCGCGAAGCAGGTCGCTCTGATCGCCCTCGCGTTCGCGGCGTCGGCGGCAATCGTCATCGGTGGTGTTGCCCTTCGAAGCGGCCCGACTCGACCCTCGCCGGACGCGGTCGTCGCCGCGGGAAGCCCAGGCGCGCTCGTGCTCGTCGACGACGGCTCTTCGCGCCGCGAGGCGGCGAGCGGCCTCGCCGTGCTGCGAGGACGCGTGCCGCTCGACGTTCGCGACCGCTTTCGCGTAGGCAGCATTACGAAGACGTTCGTCGCGGTCGTGGTGCTCCAGCTCGTCGACGAGCATCGCATCCGGTTGGGCGACACGGTCGAGCGCTGGCTGCCCGGTCTCATCCCCGGTGGCGGCCGGATCACCGTGCGAGAGCTGCTCGGGCACAGGTCTGGGCTTGCCGACTATGCGGGGGACGCGGCGTTCGTACGCGAGACGCTCGCCCAACCGCGGCGCCTCTGGAGGCCGCGCGAGCTGGTGCGTGTTGCCCTCGCCGAGGGTCCGGTCGCGCGGCCCGGCGAGCGTTTTGCCTACGCCAGCACGAACTTCGTCATCCTCGGCATGGTCGTCGAGCGCGTGACCGGCACCAGTCTCGAACGCCAGTTGCGGGACCGGATCTTCGTGCCGCTCGAGCTCGAGGACACGAACTTCGCGCCCGGCCGACGGTTTCGGGGCCGTTACGCCCACGGCTACGCACCGAGCGAGCACGACGGCATCGTCGGCAGCCTCTCGACCGCTCGCGACCGGAGCACGGTGGGCACATCGTGGGCCTGGGCAGCCGGCTCGATCGTCTCCACAGCATCGGATCTCTCGCGCTTCCTGGGTGCTCTTCTCCAGGGCCGCCTGCTTCCGTCCCGCCTGCTCGAGCTGATGCGCCCGGAGCCCGGCGCGCGGTACGGCCTGGGCCTCGCGGCGTTCCGCACCCCCTGCGGCACGGCGATCGGCCACACCGGCGCCCTGCTCGGCACCGTTTCCGCCGCGTTGAGCAGTGCCGACGGCCGCCGCCGCGTCGTCGCGATGAGCAATAGCCTCCCGCTGACCCCGCCGGCCGAGTCCGCGTTCCGGCGGTTGCTGGAGAGCTCCTTCTGCGGAACCTAGGTCTTCACGACTAAGAACCTCGCACTGGCGAAGTCACCGTTCCGGCCCAGCTCGTCCAGACGCAGCTCGATCCGGCGCGGCAGCAGAGGCGCACCCGCACCCAGAGTCACCGGCGCGATCGACACGATCACCTCGTCCAGCAGCCCCTCGTCGGCAAACTGACCGGCAAGGTCGCCGCCGCCGACGATCCAGACGTTCCGGTCGCCGGCGGCGCCCACCATCTGCTTGTGCACGGTTGCGACGTCCCGGCTCGTGAACTCGATTCTCGCGTCGGGGACGACCGGCAGCTCCCGGTGCGTGAAGACCCAGCACGGGATGTCGTACGGCCACTTCCACTCCGCCGGATCCTTGCCCGCGAATTCGTGGGCGAAGATCCATTCGTACGTCGTCGACCCCATCGCCAACGCACCAACCTCGGCAATGAACTCGCCGTAGTTCATCGGCCCGTTCTCCTCGCGTTTGCGGGTGAACAGCCACTCCAGCGAGTTGTCGGGATCGGCGATGAAGCCGTCGAGGGTGGTCGCCGTGTAGTACTGGGTGACGCTCACGACGCCGGCTTCTCCCAGACCGAGACGTGCTTGTCGCTGTCGCTCGTGAACGGCTCCCGCTTCCACCCGCTCCAGCGCTCGCGAAGCGTCATCCCGGCAAGCTGCGCCATCAGGTCAAGCTCCGAGGGCCACGCATACCGGAAGGGAATCGAGAGGCGCTCGGCTCTTCCGTCGACGATCTCGAAGTGATGGGAGATGAGCCCTTGATTCGCGACGTCGTACTCGTCGAATCCCCATCTGTTCTCGCTCACGTGGAAGACGCGAAAGGTCTCGCCGGGCGGGAGCTCCTGGAGCCCGGGGACGCCGACCTCGATGACGAAGCAGCCGCCGGGCTCGAGGTGCGCCGCGACGTTCTGGAAGCACGCGACCTGCGCCGCCTGCGTGGTCAGGTTCAGGATCGTGTTGAAGACGAGGTACGCGACGGAGAACGTCTCGTCCACGGTGGTGGTCGCGAAGTCGCCGATCGTCACGGCGATGCCTTCGCCGCCCGGCTTCGCGCGCAGCTTCGCGGCCATCGCGTTCGACAGCTCGATCCCGTGGACTGGTACTCCTCGCTCTGCCAGCGGTAGCGCGATCCGGCCCGTCCCGATCCCGAGCTCGAGCGCGCGTCCGCTCCCGGCGAGCTCGACGAGGAGGTCTACAACCGGGTCGACGACCTCCGGGTCGAACATCTCCGCCGAGGTCTCGTCGTATCTGGCGGCGACGCGCTCGTCGAAGTAGCCGTCGTCAGACATAGGCAAGCAAGAGGTTAAGCGGCCTGGGCACCTCGGTGAGATCGAGCGCCTCGACGAGCAGGCGCGCGTAACGGATCTTCCGCCTGCCGCCGCTGCCCATCCAGCGGCGGAGCTGCTCCTCCCTCGGCCGTCCGCGCCACGCTGGCTGCTTCTGGAGCGTGCGGAATGCCCCGAGGTCGCCCTGGGCGTCGGCGATCTGCTCCACGCTCTCGGCGCCAAGCGCGCGGATCAGCTCGTCTTCGAGGTCTGCGTCGCAAACATAGAAGCCCAGCGCCTCCATCTGGGCGCGGGTGAGGTCGGAGCCGAGTCCGGCGCGCTCGAGGCCGCGCCCGAAGTCGCGCTCCTCGCCGGCGTCGCAGAGGCCGGCGAGCCTGACGTCGAGCCCTTGCGGCCCGAATCGCTCGAGAAAGGCCCCGATGGCCTGCGCGCCGCCGATTGGGACGATGGAGACCTGCTCGGCCTCGAGATCCCGGCCACGGCGCTCGGCGAGCGTTTCCAGCGCGACCTGGTCGCTGGTTCCTTCGACGAGCACGACCGCACGTGCGTCCATGTCCTGAAGCTACAGAGTTCGGGTCTACAAATTCTTTGGCTAACCCCGTGCCCGGAGGCGCGTCTGAACGCACATGAAGGTCTTTGCGCTCGGGCTCCTGGTCGTCGGGCTGAGCGGAGCCGCAACGCCGGTGCACGTGTCGATTCGCGGAAAGCCACCGCTAGCGGTGGCGGGGAAAGCGTGGACGGTGCGGCTTGCGGTGCGGCCTGCTTCGTTTCGAGGGATCGTCCGGATCACCGCGACTGGCCCGAGCCGTGCCCGCGCGCGGGCAACCGCCAGGCCCGGCTCGTATCGCGCAAGACTCCTCTTCTCCAGGGCCGGCCGCTGGACGCTGACGGCCCGAGCAGGTGGCTCCGTGTCACGCCTCGGCTCCGTGCGCGTCCGGCCGGCGCCGCCCCAGCCGCTGGCCTTCACGCAGCCGACGGCGATCGACCTCGAGCCCGCGGGAACGCTGCTGCTCGTCGAGAACAATCCGGGCCGGGTCCTGCGCGTTACCCCCGCGACAGGACGCGTCACGGTGCTCGTGCCCTCGATGAGCGCACCATACGCGGTCGTCCGCGCTCCCTCGGGAAGCGTCTTCGTCTCCAGCGGAAACCTGGTGCAGCGCCTCGACGCGGCGGGAACGCCGACGACCGTCGCTCAGGCCGACACCGACATTGGCCCGCTCGCGGTCGCAGCGAACGGCGATCTCTACTACGCGACTTCCACGCGCGTCTTCCGTCTTGCCGGAGGCGTCGGTCCGCCGATTCACATTGCCGGCACGGGAGTCGAAGGCGGCGGCGGCGACGGCGGGCCTGCGGTCAACGCGCAGATCGAGCAGCCGCACGGCCTCGCGATCGCGGCGGACGGTGCGCTGCTGGTCTCCGATACCGGCAACGAGCGGATCCGGCGGATCGATCTCGGCAGCGGGGTCATCACGACTCTCGCGCTGGTCGGGACACCTGACGGCATCGACGTCGGCCCCGCGGGGACGATCTCGGTGGTCGACAGCCGGGCCCGTCGCATCGTCCGCTTCAGCGCCTCGGGCACGCGCATCGGCTTCTTCGGTCCTCTGTTCGGCTTGCCCTACGACGTCGAGGCCACCGCGGACGGAGGCGCGTACCTGCTGGAGGCGGGCCAGCTGGGCCGGCTGCGCCGGGTCGCTCCGAACGGAACGGTTACAACCGTCTCGCGGAAGCCTTAAGCGCGCGTGCGGTAGTGGAGGTGGACCATGCCGTTGCCGAAGCGGCGTTCGGCCAGCAGTTCGAGCTCGAGGCGGACAGTGTCGGGGAGGAATCGGGTGCCACCTCCCGCCACGTGGGGCACGACGAACACGTGGTACTCGTCGACCAACCCGGCCTTGATCGCCTGGGCGGCGAGATCGGGGCCGCCCGCGCTGATGTCATGCCCCGCTGACGCCTTCAGCTCCCGGACGGTGTCAGGGTCGAAGTCACGTTCGATCCGGGTCCTGGCGCTGGAAACCGTCTCCAGCGTCTTGGAGTAGACGATCTTGTCGGCCGCCTGCCAGATCTCCGCGTAGTCCTGGATGAACGGTGGCTGGTCGGCGCGGGTGTGAGCGGTCTCCCAGTAGCTCATCACCTCGTACATCCGGCGCCCGTAGAGATAGGTGCCGATCGGCCGCTCGAGGTCGTTCACGAAGGTGTGAACCTCCTCGTCCGGCGCAGCCCAGTCGAACTTGCCCTCCTTGTCCGCCACGTAGCCGTCGAGGGACGCGATCGCCGCGTAGATCAGCTTGGCCACAGGCTCTAGGCGGCTGCCGCGGCCCGCTCCAGCTCGTCGATCTCGATCTTCTTCATCTCCAGCATCGCCGCCATCACCCGCTGCGCCTTCTCCTTGTCCGGGTTCGAGAGCAGCTCGGGCAGGGCGGTGGGGACGATCTGCCATGAGAGGCCGAACTTGTCCTTCAGCCACCCGCACGGGCCTTCCTCGCCGCCTTCGGAGAGCTCGCTCCAGTACTTGTCGACCTCGTCCTGGTTCTTGCAGCTCACCTGGAACGAGATCGCCTCGCTGAACTCGAACTGCGGGCCGCCGTTTAGGGCGAGGAACTCCATGCCGTCCAGCTCGAAGCTCACGGTCATCACCGTTCCCTCGGGCCGGGGGCCGGCCGAGCCGTAGCGCTCGATGTGCCCGATCTTCGAGTTCGGGAAGATCGACGTGTAGAAGTTCGCCGCGTCTTCTCCGTCGGTGTCGAACCACAGGCACGGAGTGATGTTCTGCATCGAGTCGTCCTCTCTGTTGTTGGCGCTGCTTGTCTTGTTAGACAGCCGCACCATTAGAAACTCATCGCTACGGCCCGGGCAGTACGCCGACCTGTTGCAGCACGCGCGCGATGTCGGTGACCGACCAGTATTCGACGATCTTGCCGTCGCGGACGCGGTGGATTGCGATGCCCTCGGTCTCGACCTCCTTGTTCGTCGCGGGGATGCCGAGCAGCTCGCCTGCGTGCACGCCGCGGCCCATAACCTGGCTCACGACGAGATCGCCCTCCGCGATCTGCATCCCGATCTCATGGCGGCCCGGAGTGGCGACCCGAAAGATCTCTGCAGCCTGCTTCATTCCCTCGCGGTCGAGGCTGACCCCGGGAATCGCAGGGTTGTGCGCCACGAAGTCTTCCGCGATGTACTCGTCGAGGACGCTCCAGTCGCTCGTCTGGTTGTCGTCGATCGCCTGGATGTAGCGGCGGATCAGCTCTTTGTTCTCGTCGATGGACATCGGCAGACCTTACTCACCAGGCACCGCCGCCGCCCCCTCCGCCTCCTCCTCCGCCGCCGCCCGAGAATCCGCCGCCCCCGCCGGACGACGCCGGCGGCGCGAGGGCCGAGCCGAAGCCGGATGACAGGTCGCCAATCGCGAGCGCGGTCGGGCCGGAGCCAAGATCGCCGGTCGGCGTGATCCAGTAGAGCGTGCTCTGGTTGTGCAGCTCCTCGGGCATGTGAAGGTGCGCGCCCTGGAGGACGCGCTCGGCGATTCCGAACGCGATCCCGTAGACGAGGAAGCGCTCCCAGAGCTCGAGCGTGGCGGGCGGGGCTTCCTGCAGGCGTGGAAAATCTGTCAGATAGCGCCGGAACGCCTCCCAGCGCTCGGCCTCGACCTGGCCCGCCTTGGTTCGGCGCCGCCAGAGCCGCGTCCTCGTCCCCGCGGCGATCAGCGTGACTGCGTTCGCCGCCGCGCAGACGCCGAGCGCGACGATGACGATGTCGCTCCAGCGGGGCGCCGCCGAGCGAAAACCGTGGATGCCGACCCAGAGGAGCACGATGGCGGCGACGACGAAGACGAGGATCCCGAGCCCGAGTATGCGGAGGCCGTCGCTCAGGTACCAACCCTTCGCGTCGATCGCCGACGCGACGTCCTTCTTGAAGCTCGTGAAGCGCTGGCTATTCCTCTTGCGGTCGTCCTCGATCCTGTCGCGGAACTCGGTGAGTCGCTTTCCCTGGTCGCCCACGACCGCGTCGACGACCCTGGTCACCGGCTCCTCGAAGTCGGCCAGGGGAACGCTCTTGTCGGCGACCGTGAGCTGAAGGTCGGCCACGTCCTGGTGGCGCAGGCCACCCCAGACCGAGCGTTCGGTGGTGACCGGGGTGGACTTGTACCGGCCGCGACGGATCAGGTCAAAGAGCGTTGCGGTGAACTCGTTCGAGCCAATGGTCGTCTCCTGGCGGAGAAGCGGCGGCACGAGTGCCGGCTCCGTGTCCGAGGGCGGCTCTTGCTCGTACTCGCGGTCGTAGCCCGTCTTGCGCTCGCGCCCGTAGACGAGCCAGACGAGCAGCATCAGCGCGAGAGCCGGCCCCTGCCCGAGGAGGAGCAGGTAGAGAGCCGTTCGCCCGAGGTGCTGCTTCGCGTCGTCGATGCGCTCGCGGTCGTGCTCGTAGGCGCGTTGTGAGCCGAGCTCGCCGGCGACGATCTTCTGCAGGCCGTACTCGTGCCGGACCTGCGCCCCGGCGGTCGAGGTGAGCAGGCTTCGCGGGAAGACCACGCGCATCTCGACGAATTGGTGAGCCGGAACGCCCGCTGCTTGCAGGAGCGAGCGATCGGGGAGGCGCGTGACGGTGCCCTGAACCCACACCGGGCTGCCCCAGACCCGATAGGAGGGCGAAAGCTGCGTCGTCTGTGGGAGCTGCATCGACGCCGTCAAGCGGCCGAGCGCGGCCGGCCAGTTGTCCCCCCAGACGTTCAGGTTGACGTCGACGACATCGTCGTAGGCGACCGCGAGGCCGCGGAAGCGGTAGGAGATGTCGAAGGTCCTCCGCTCGGTGTTCGCGGCGTAGTGCCAGACGATCCGGATGCCCTTGTTGATCCGAGCCACCCCGTAGGTGTTCGGCAAGCCGAAGCCACCGAGCTCGGTATTGGCGCCGGGCCGGTAGAGCGTGTTCCCCTCGCTGACAGTCACGTGGTCGATCGACTCGCCCTTGCGGAGCGGGATGTCGCGATAGGCCCCGCTGAAAGGCCCGTCGAAGTCGAAAGCGATCTGCTCCCGCACGAGCAGCGAGCCGTCGGGCTGGATCCGCACTGCGACGTCCGCGAGCGGAAGGGAATAGGTCTTCGCTACTCCGGTCGCAGGCCACAGCAGCGTGGCCGCGCCGAGCGCGAGGAGGGCTCGGCTGAGCCGGCTCAGGTCTGGAACTGCACGGACGGCGCCTCCCGCGTGGCGCCTTCCGTCTCGAAATAGGCTCG
>Ga0307323_10000490_pt1 | contig 12286 bp, 15 predicted proteins | sample ER_DNA_381_FD_194496 | JGI IMG/M metagenome (GOLD analysis project Ga0307323, IMG submission 194496) | Bulk soil microbial communities from the East River watershed near Crested Butte, Colorado, United States - ER_DNA_381 | ecosystem: Environmental > Terrestrial > Soil > Floodplain | place...
GACGATCTGGCGCTACGGCGCCCGCGGCGGCGAGAGCGTGGCGGAGGTGCAGGCGCGGGTCGATCGCGTCGTCGAGGAGCTTCGGCGCGCAGACGGCGACGTGCTGGTGTTCGGCCACGGTCACGTGCTGCGCGTGCTCGCGGCGCGGTGGGTCGGCCTCGCGGTCGCCGACGGACGGCTGTTCGCGCTCGACTCGGCGACGCTCAGCACGCTCGGCTACGAACGGGACGAGCCGGTGATCCGCGTGTGGAACGCTCCGCTCGCCTGATGCGAGACAGCGCGGAGATCCTCACCGACCCGCCGCCGCCCGCGGCGGACGCGCGCGTGGCATACGGGCGCGAGCCGCTCCAGTTCGGCGACCTGCGCGTTCCCCTCGGCGAAGGACCGTTCCCGCTCGCGGTCGTGCTCCATGGCGGCTACTGGCAGGCGACCTACAACCTGATCCATACCGGCCACCTCGGCGAAGCGTTCCGCGACGCCGGGATCGCGACCTGGAATCTCGAGTACCGCTGCGTCGGCGTCCCGAACGGCGGCTGGCCCGCGGCGCGAGAGGATCTGACCCTCGCGCTCGCGTTCCTCGACGAGCTGCCCGTCGAGCGAGCAGCCACCGTTCTCGTCGGACACTCTGCGGGCGGGCAGCTCGCGCTCTGGGCGGCGAAGCGTGCACGGCTCCCCGTCTTGGCGCTCGCACCCGTGTCCAACGTGCGCGATGCGGTCGAGCGTCGTGGCCCGGAGAGCGCACCGGGCCGGTTCATGGCGGGCGAGCAGTTCGCCGAAGGCTCGCCCATCGAACTGCTGCCGCTCGGCGTGCCGACGATTGTGATCCATGGGACCGAAGACGACGACGTCCCCTACCCGATGAGCGAGCGCTACGTCGCGGCCGCGGGCGGCGAGGCCGAACTCGTCACGCTCGAGGGCACCGGCCACTTCGACTTGATCGACCCGCTCGCGCCCGCGTTCGCGCAGACGGTCGCGGCGGTGCGCCGCCTCCTCTAGGTCAAGTCGATCACGCTGCGGATGCCGTCCTGGGCTTCCATCAGCTCGAAGCCGCGGTTGACCTCGTCCAGCGTCAGCTTGTGCGAGACGAACGGCTCCACGTCGATCTCCCCGGCGAGCCAGCGCTCCACGAGCTGCGGCACCTGGTCGCGGCCCTTGACGCCCCCAAACGACGAGCCCGCCACCCGCCGGCCCGTGATCAAAAAGCGCGGCACGACCGCGAGAGACTCGCCCTTGCCAGCGACGCCGCAGACCGTGGCTAGTCCCCAGCCCATGCGGGCCGACTCGACCGCCTGCCGCATCACTCCGACGTTGCCGGTGGCCTCGAAGGTGTAGTCGGCGCCGAAGCCGCCCGTCAGCTCGAGGATCCGCTCGACCGTGTCGGGCCCGCCGACGAGCGTCTCGGTTGCGCCCTGGCCGCGCGCCAGCTCGAGCCGTTCCTCGGAGAGGTCGACGCAGAGGATCCGCTCCGCTCCCTGCAGGCGGCAACCCGCGACCGCGCCCAGACCGACCATCCCAGCGCCGAAGACGACACACGTCGAGCCCGGCTCCACCCGCGCGGTGTTCATTGCCGCCCCGAGGCCGGTCGAGAGCCCGCAGGCGAACAGGCACGCCCGGTCGAGCGGCGCCTCTGGATTCACCTTCGCGAGCGCGATCTCGGGTATCACGGTTGCTTCGGCGAAGGTCGAGGTGCCCATGAAATGGCGCACCGGCTCGCCTTCCCGGGACAGTCGCGTCGTCCCGTCAGGCAGGAAGCCCTGGCCCTGCTGCTCGCGGATCGCGAGGCAGAGGTTCGTGCGCGGGTCGAGGCAGTGCACACACTCGCGGCACTGCGGCGAGAAGAGGGTGACGACGTGGTCGCCGGGCGACAACGAAGTGACGCCTTCGCCGACCCGCTCGACCACACCCGCTCCTTCGTGCCCGAGCACGGTCGGCGAGTAGCCGGACGGATCGGCCCCGGAAGCCGTAAACAGGTCCGTGTGGCAGACGCCGCAGGCGACGAGCCGGACGAGCACCTCGCCCGTGCGCGGCTCGGCGAGCTCGAGCTCCTGCACCTCGAGCGGAGCCCCGAACGACTCCAGCACTGCCGCGCGGATCTTCACGCGGCGATCCTACGGTAGGCTCGATCCATGGCCGCGTTGCGAGGCAGCTGCCAGTGCGGGGGAGTGCGGTTCGAGGTCCCGGAAACCTTCGCGGCGCGCACTTTCTGCCACTGCACGACCTGCAAGAAGCTGTCCGGCGGCGTCGGCACGGCGAACGGCCGGGTCCACAGCGACGAGGTAAACATCCTCGAGGGCGAGGAGCTCCTGCGCACCTACCAGCCGGAGGAAGGCAGCGCGAAGACGTTCTGCTCGGTCTGCGGCTCGAACCTGTTCGGCGGCGGCTGGCCGGAGTCCGACGCGGCGAGCGTGCGCCTGAGCGCGATCGACTCGCCACTCGCGAGCAAACCGACGAAGCACATCTACGTCCGTTCTCTCGCCTCCTGGGAGACGCTCCCAGACGACGGCCTCGAGCGCGTCGACGGCGGCGCCTAGCTCGGGTAGCTCGTCCCGCTTGGCAGCGCGAGCCACACGTCAGCGCCGCCTGCGGGACCATTTGCCGCTTCCGCGACGCCGCCGTGAGCCTCGGCAATCACCCGGACGATCGAAAGGCCGAGCCCTGCGCCTGACCCTTCCCGGCCGGGTTGTGGGCGGCTGAACCGCTCGAAGGCGTGCTCCAGAAAGGCGGGTGGAAATCCGCCACCCTCGTCCTCGACGTGGAGCTCGACGGCTCCGTCGACATTGCTCGCGCGCAGGCTCACGCTCCCGTTGCCGTGGCGGAGCGCATTGTCGACAAGGTTGCCGAGAGCCTGTTCGAGGCGAAGGCGGTCGCCGTGGAGGGGCACTCCGGACGGAGCATCGTGGGCGAGCGGCCTCGCGCTCTCATCCGCACGCCATTGGAACCGGCTTACCACGGACGAAAGGAGCTCGTCGGCGTCGAGCGGCTCCAGGCTCAGCGGCAGCTTCCCTCGATCGGAGCGAGCGATGAGTAGGAGGTCCTCGGCGAGCTGCGTCAGGCGGTCGACCTCCTGCGTCGACCAGCGCACCGCCTCGCGGAGCTCCTCGGGCGAGCGGCCGTGCCGCAGCGCGAGCTCGAGCTCCGTCCGGAGCAGCGCGAGGGGCGTCCGGAGCTCGTGCCCAGCATCTGCGACGAAGTCGCGCTCGCGCTGAAGGGCGTCTTCGAGCCGCCCGAGCATCTCGTTGAGGGTCTGGCCGAGCCGCTCGATCTCGTCTCGAGTGGTGGGGACCGGCAGGCGCTCCCCCGGCGTTTCGGCCGAGATCGCGGCGGCACGGCTGCGCATGGACTCGACCGGACGAAGGGCTAAGTCCGCGAGAAAGTACCCGGCAATCGAGGCCAGGATGAGGGCGATCGGGCCTGCGATGAGTAGCTCGTTCCGGAAGGCGGCGAGCGTTTCCGCGTCGTTCCCCCGCGTGGCGCCTACGACCAGCACGAGCTTGCGACCTCCTCGCTCGATGGGGCTCGCAAGCAGCCGCGAGGGCTCGTTCAGGCCCGGGATGGAAGATCGATTTGCATAGATCGGTTCGCTCTCGGCCGCCTTGAACTCCGTCCGGCCGAGGAGCGACGCGGAGCCGAGCGGCTTCGTCGCATCCACCACGGCACCTCCGCGATCGAGGAGCTGCGCGAAGCTCTCGCCCTGCTCGATGAACCGCCCGCCGCTGTCCTCCGCAAGCGAGGCGTTCGACTGGCGGACGAGCGTCGTGAGGTCCTGCGCGCGAACTTGAAGCGCCGTGTCGAGCGCCGTGGCGAGATGAGAGTCGAGGCGGTCATAGAGGAACCACCCCGAGGCTGCGAGCACGAGCGCCATCGCGAGCGCGAGGGCCGCGGTGACGCGAAGCCTGATCGGCAGTCTGCTCACGTTCCGTCCGCCCGCAGCCGGTAACCGGCGCCACGGACGGTCTCCAGCGAGCCGCGGCCGAAAGGCTGATCGATCTTCTGTCGGAGGTGGCGAACGTAGACGTCGACGACATTCGAGCGGTTCTCGTAGGCGAAGTCCCACGCGTGCTCGAGCAGGTGCAGGCGGGAAAGGACCTCGCCGGGCCGGCGCATGAACGTCTCGAGGAGCGCGAATTCCTTCGCCGACAGCCGGATCTCGCTGTCCCCGCGCCTGACTTCGCGGCTCGCCGGATCAAGCCGCAGGTCGCCGACCTCGAGCACGCTCGGGCGTTCCGTGTCGCCGCGACGAGCCAGCGCGCGCAGGCGGGCGAGCAGCTCGGCGAACGCAAAAGGCTTGACGAGATAGTCGTCGGCGCCCGTGTCGAGCCCGGCCACCCTGTCCTCGACCGAATCGCGCGCAGTCAGCATCAGCACTGGCGACCAGATGCCCTCTTTGCGAAGCCGCCGGCAGGTCTCGAAGCCGTTGATCCCCGGGAGCATCACGTCGAGCACGATCGCGTCGTACTCGTGCGCTTGCGCCATCCAGAGCGCGTCTTCGCCGGTCGGGGCGACGTCCGCGGCCAGGCCCTCGGACACGAGCCCGCGGCGGATCAGGCTCGCCATGCGCAGCTCGTCCTCGACGACCAGAACTTTCATGTCCGCTGAATGGTGCCCGCGCTTTCATGAACGCGGGATGAACAACCGCGTACGCGCTGCTTTCATGGGCCGTTCATCTCGCACTTCTAGCGTTCCGGCATGACCACGAAACGAACTCTCACAGTCGTCTTCGCGCTTCTGGCGTTCCTGGTCGCGAGCCCTGCGGGGTCGAGGCCCGCAGGCTTCAGCGCGCGGGTAGACAACCCCTGGTACCCGCTCAAACCCGGATCGGTGTACGTCTACCGGGGCGTCAAGGACGGCGAGCCGTCTCGCGAGGTGATGACCGTCACGCGCCGCACGAGAGTGATCGACGGCGCGCCCTGCGTCGTCGTCCAGGACCTGCTCTACCTGAGGGGCCGGCTCGAGGAGCGCACGATCGACTGGTACACCCAGGATGCGAAGGGCAACGTCTGGTACTTCGGCGAGAAAACCGCCGAGCTCGACAAGAACGGCAAGGTCAAGAGTACGGCCGGTAGCTGGACGGCAGGCGTCAACGGCGCGAGGGCAGGGATCTTCATGTTCGCCCACCCGACGCCGGGCCGCTGGGCGCGGCAGGAGTACTACAAAGGCCAGGCCGAGGACCACTTCAAGGTCGTCAGCCTGCGCGTCTCCGTGCGCGTTCCCTACATCTCGACGAGCCGGGCGCTGCTGACGAAGGAGTGGACGCCGCTCGAGCCGGGCGTGATCGACCACAAGTACTACGTTCGCGGCGTCGGCACCGTGCTCGAGCAGACGGCCAAGGGGCCGCTCGAGCGCAACGAGCTCGTGTCCTTCAAAAAAGGCTCGTGAGCGCAGCGATCACGGCTCGCGGCGTCGAGAAGCGCTACGGCTCGCTCGTCGCCGTCGCCGATCTCAGCTTCGAGGTCGAGGCCGGCGAGATCCTCGGCGTCCTCGGCCCGAACGGGGCGGGCAAGACGACCGCGATCCGAGTCCTGACCACGATCTTCGCCCCGACGCGAGGAAGCTTCGACGTTGCCGGCTCGCCGCACACGTGCCCGACCGAGATCCGGCGAATCATCGGCGTCCTCCCTGAGAGCGCCGGCTACCCGGAGCGCCAGACCGCCGAGGAGTACCTGCGCTACCACGCCCGCCTCTACGGACAGAGCCGGTTGGGAGCCCGTGCCGTCACGAAGTCGCTGCTGGACGAGGTCGGCCTCGGCGAGCGCAGCCGGTCGCTGATCTCGACGTACAGCCGCGGCATGCGCCAGCGCCTCGGCATCGCGCGCGCGCTCGTGAACGAGCCGAAGGCCGTGTTCCTCGACGAGCCGACGCTGGGCCTTGATCCGGCCGGCCAGCGTCAGATCCTGAGCACGATCCGCCGGATCGCCGCCGAGCGGGGCGCGACCGTGTTGCTGAGCACGCATCTCCTCGCCGAGGTCGAGGAGACCTGCTCGCGCGTCCTCATTCTCAGCCGCGGCCGAGTGGCGGCGCAGGGAACGGTCTCCGAGGTCGCGCGCCAGGCCGCCGCGCCTCGCAGCGGCAGGCTGCGCGTTCCTCGGGAGCACGTCGAGTCGGCGATCGCAGCGCTGCAGGCCGTCCCTGGAGTTGAGGCGGCGTCCGCAGACGGTCAGCCCGGGCTGCTGAAGGTGACCCTGGCTCAGACCGACGGGCGGCCGCCCGAGGAGACGATGAACGCGGGCTTGCGCGCGCTCATCGAAGCGGGGATCCCGTTGCTTTCGTACGAGCTCGAAGGCGCGCGCCTCAGCGACGCGTTCCTCGCGATGACGGAAGCCCTGTAGGTGGTAGTGGTCGCCGGCCAGGAGCTTCGCGACCTCTGGCTCGGGGGCCGCGGTCTCGTGCTCAGCTTCGCCTTTAGCCTTCTGCTGAGCGTGATCTCCTACCTCGTCGCCACCAACCGCGCGCTGAACTTTCTCGAGCAGCGCGAGTCCGTGAATCTCACCCTCCAGGTTGCGATCGCCGTCGGTGCGCTGCTCGCCCTGCTGACCGCGGCCGACGCCGTGAGCGGCGAGCGTGAGCGCGGCACGCTCGAGAGTCTTCTCGTGACCCCGGTCTCGCGACTCGAGATCAGCCTGGGCAAGCTGCTGGCGGCCCTGTCGCTCTGGGCCGCAGCGTTCGTGATCACGGTGCCGTACGTCTGGTTCCTTGCCCGTGGCGTCGGGCTGGTCGGAAACGCGATCGCGGTCGGCCTCGTCGTCGGGACGCTCCTCGCGATCTTCCTCGCGTCCTTCGGCTTCCTGATCAGCGTCTTCGCCGCCTCGAACCGCGTCAGCCTCTCGCTATCACTGCTCGTCCTGCTCGCGCTCTTCGTGCCGACGCAGCTGCCCTCGAGCGCGCAGCAGGGCTGGGCGAGCGACCTCCTGCTCCGGCTTAACCCGATGACCGCAGGCGAGCACTACGTGGGCAAGATCGTCACCAACGGGCACGCCTGGAGCCAGGACATCTCCTGGCTCGTCTCGCCGTTGATTGCGGCGGCGCTCTTCGCGGCGACTGCCCTCGTTGCCGGCGCGCGGTTCACGAGGCTGAGAGGCGGGGCGTCCGGATGAGCTCCGCGCGGCTCGCTCTCCTGATCGGTCTATTGCTCGCCTTCGCCCCTGCTGCGCAGGCCGGTCTTAGCGTCTCCAACGACCGCACGGCGATCGCGACCAAGCTCGGGCACAAGTTCGTTTTCCATTCGACGATCCGCAACGACAGCACGGCGCCGGCCGGTGGCCTCGTCGCTCATCTGAACGTGGTCGATCTCAGCGGGCATACGTACGTCGACCCTGAGGACTGGTCGTCGCATCGCACGCGCTACCTGGCGCCGATTCCCGCTGGAGGCTCGACCACGCTGCCCTGGCCGATGAACGCTGTCAACTCCGGGACGATCGGCGTCTACGTGGCCGTCCTCCCGCGGAGCGGAGCGCCGGTTCCGCCGACCACGGGTCCGACCCTCCGCGTGCGGATCCAGGACCGCAAGACGCTCAACTCTGGCGGGATCCTTCCGCTGGCTCTCGGCCTCCCGGCGCTCCTCGGTCTGATGGCCCTCGGCGTTCGCTTTCGTCGGGCGCGCTAGCGCGCGGTCATCCCGCCGTCGATCACGAAGGCGCTGCCGGTCATGAAGGACGACTCGTCCGAGGCGAGGTAGACCGCGGCGTCGGCGATCTCCTCCGGGTAGCCCTGGCGCCCGATCGGCTGCCACTCCGGGAGGCTCTCGAGCACGCCGTCGAGCCCGCCCATCCGCTCAGCGTGGGGGTGGTTGATGGGCGTGTCCACCCAGCCGGGGCAGAGGCAGTTGCAGCGGATTCCCTTGTCGGCGTAGTCCAGCGCGACCGCCTTCGAGAGCATCAGCACGCCGCCCTTCGAGGCGCAGTAGGCGGCCAGGAAGGGCTCCGCCACGAGGCTGTTCACCGAGCCCGTGTTGACGATGGAGCCGCCGCCCGCGGCCAGCAGCGCCGGCACCGAGTACTTGCAGCCGAGGAAGACGCCGCGCAGGTTCACCGAGATCGTGCGGTCGAAGTCCTCGACCGAGACCTCGGTCACGTCGCCCGGGATCGAGATGGCGGCGTTGTTGCACATCGTCGTGAGCTTCCCGTGCCGCTCGACGGCGGTGGCGACAAGCCGCTCGACCTGCTCCGGTTGCGAGACGTCTACCACCTCGTAGCTCGTGCCCGCAAGCTCGGCGGTCTCGGCCGCGCGCTCCTCGTTCACGTCGGCCGCGACGACCTGTGCGCCTTCCTCGGCCAGCCGGACAACCATCGCGCGCCCGATCCCGCCGCCTGCGCCGGTGACAATCGCGACCTTCCCGTCGAGCCGTCCCACGGCTCGATTCTCTCAGCGCGAGCCTTCCCATGCGCACGGCAGAGTCGTAGGCTGTATCCATCGCCACGATCGCAGCCGCCGCCGCGATCGCCCGCTCCCGAGAGATCGCGCGGGGCGAGCTCATAACGGCGTGGACAGGGATCGGGCTGATTGCCCTCCATGTCCTCGACGACAACTTTCTCCAGCCGGAGCCTGGGACTTCGGCCGGCGACCACCTGGTCAGCGGTTTCGTGCCGTTGGTTGCGCTGCTCGCGATCGCGTGGTTCTACCCGCGCATGCGCGCCGGAGCACGAGCCTCGACCGCGCTTTTGCTCGGCGCGCTCGGGATCGCGATCGGGGCCGGCGAGGCCGTCTACTACACGCTCAAGGTGGGCCCTGCCGGCGACGACTACACGGGCTTCCTCGTATTGGGGGCGGGCCTCGCTCTCCTTGCTCTGGGCGCCGTGACGCTCTGGCGATCGAGACGCACCGACGACAGCCTCGTGCGCCGCCTGGTTCGACGGCTCGCCGTCGGGGTCGGCGCGGTCGCCGTGGTCTTCGTATTCGTGCTTCCGTTCGCCCTCTCCTACGTCTTCACGCACGCCTCGCGCCCAAAGGTGCCGCCGGCGAGGCTCGGCGCCGCCCACGAGGACGTCTCGTTCACCACGAGCGACGGCCTGAAGCTAAAGGGCTGGTACGTCCCGTCGAAGAACGGCGCCGCAGTGGTCGTCTTCCCTGGCCGCACCGGTACACAGAGGCAGGCGAGGATGCTCGCGCGCCACGGCTACGGCGCGCTGCTCTTCGACCGTCGCGGCGAGGCCGCGAGCGAGGGCGACCCGAACGTGTTCGGCTGGGAGTTCGACAAGGACTTGAAGGCCGCCGCCGCATTCCTGAAGCGCCGCCCCGACGTGGATGCTCACCGGATCGGCGGGCTCGGTCTCTCCGTAGGAGGCGAGGCGCTCCTCCAGACCGCCGCCGGGTCGGACGCGTACGACGCAGTCGTGTCCGAGGGCGCGGGGGCGCGCTCCATCCGAGAGGACCGGCAGGTCTCCGGAGGTGCGGGAAAATGGCTGGCGCTGCCGTCCTCGGCGGTCATCAGCCTCGGCACGGCGATCTTCTCCAACAAGCTGCCGCCTCCGAGCCTCACGGCCCTCAGCGGCCGGATCGACGCGCCGGTCTTCTTCATCTACGCGGCCCACGGTCAGGGCGGCGAGGAGCTCAACCCGAAGTACTACGCGGCTGCCCACGAGCCGAAGACGCTCTGGAGGGTCACGGAGGGCAAGCACACCGGCGGCATCCAAGCCCGGCCGGCCGAGTACGAGCGCCGCGTGGTCGGGTTCTTCGACGAGAACCTGCTCAAGCCATAGTCGTGTATTGTTCACCGATAGGTGAACAATCAAGCGGAACTCGATCGCAGCTTCCTCGCGCTCTCGCACCCTGTTCGCCGGGCGATCGTCGAGCGGCTCGTGTCCGGGCCGGCAACCGTGGGCGAGGCCTCCGGAGGAGTCGGCGTCTCCAAGCCGGCGGTGACGAAGCACCTGAAAGTCCTCGAGGACGCAGGTCTCGTCAGCCGCAGGGTCATGGGGCGCACGCACGTGCTGCGACTCGACCCGCGCTCGTTACGTGAGGTGTCTGACTGGCTCGAGCTGCACCGCTCGCTCTGGCAGCGGAAGTTCGAGACCGTCGAACGGCACCTCCGAGGAGAGGAGAGCTTATGACGGAGACAGGACAGGAAGTCGCGCTGCAGCTGGAGCACCGCTTCGCAGCTCCACGCGAGGAGGTATTCGAAGCCTGGACGAGCCCGGAGGTGCTGAAGCGCTGGTGGCGCGCAGCACCGACCTGGGAGACGCCGCTGGCCGAGGTCGACCTGCGTGAGGGCGGCAGCTACCGACTCTCGATGCGCACCGACGAAGGCGAACTTCACACCGTGGGCGGTCAATACAAGGAGATCAGCCCGCCGGAGCGCCTGGTCTACACCTGGCGCTGGGAGGAAGGCCCGGGGCCGGTCATGGCGGGGAGCGAGGACACGCTCGTGGCGATCGATTTCCTCGAGGATGGCGAAGGCACTCTCGTCAGGCTGACTCACACCGGCTTCGCGAGCGAGGAGATCAAGGGCATGCACGCCCACGGCTGGGAGTCGGTACTCGCGAACCTCGAGAGCAACGTCTTCTCCTAGTCCACTCGGTTCGCCGGCGATCGCGGCTAAGGTCGGCGCACCCGATCGAGGAGGAGCGCAGCATGAGCATCGTTGTCCGTTTCCAGCCCACATCGCTGACGGGCGAGCAGTACGACGAAAGTCTCCGGCGGCTCGAGGAGAGTGGCGGGTTTCCTCCGGACGGTCTCGATTACCACGTCTGTTTCGGATCCGAAGGAAACCTGCGTGTCAGCGAGATCTGGGCCTCGCGCGAGCAGCTCGAGTCGTTCGGCGAGCGGCTGATGCCCTTGCTGGCCGACGTCGGGATCCAGTTCTCCGGCGAGCCGGAGATCTTCGAGGTTCACAACATCGTCAAGCGCTAGCCGGCCGGGCTCAGCTCGTCGACGAATACGTTCCATTCGCGGATCTCCTCGAGGACGAAGACGCCGTTCTTCATGAACGGGTCGTCCTCGAGGATCCGGCGGGCCTCGTCCGCATCGATGCCTTCCAGCAGGCTCATGGAGCCCGAGTTGTCGCTGAACGGCCCGCCCATCACGAACGTTCCGCGCTCGATGAGGGCGTCGACGAACTCCGCGTGGGCGTCCCAGTCCGGCTGTTCCCTGACCGAGCCGCTCGTCCAGGTCGGCCCGGCCCGGAACCGCACCATTAGTCGCATCCGAGGCATCGAGCCGGATCGTACGCCCTAGACTCGCACTCGTGGCTGCTTGCACGAGCTGCGGGGCCGAGAACCGGGAAGAGGCGCGGTTCTGCGACTCCTGTGGCGCCGCGCTCGCGGAGGCCGCCCCCGTGCGCGAGACGCGCAAGACCGTCACGGTGCTCTTTTGCGACGTCACCGGCTCGACCGCCCTCGGCGAGCGCATCGACCCGGAGAGCCTGCGCCACGTCATGGCGCGCTACTTCGAGACGGCCAAGGCCATCGTGGAGCGGCACGGCGGCACCGTCGAGAAGTTCATCGGCGACGCGGTTATGGCGGTCTTCGGCGTTCCGGCTGTGCACGAGGATGACGCGCTCCGGGCGGCGCGGGCCGCCGAGGAGCTGCGCGGCGGGCTCGACGAGCTGAACGACGAGCTCGAGCGGAACTACGGCACGCGCCTCGAGCTCCGTATGGGTGTGAACACCGGCGAGGTCGTCACGGGCACCGAAGAGCGGCTGGCCACCGGCGATGCCGTCAACGTGGCCGCCCGCCTCGAGCAAGCAGCCCAGCCGGGGGAGGTGCTGCTCGGCGAGGAGACCCACCGGCTCGTGCGCGCCGGCGTCGAGGCCGAACCGGCGCCCGCGCTGACCGCGAAGGGCAAGGCCGAGCCGCTCACGGCGTACCGGCTCCTCTCCGTCCAGGCCGAGGCGCCGGCCCGCCGCGACGCCGCACCGATGGTTGGCCGCGAGCGGCAGAGCAAACTGCTCGAGGACGCCTTCTCGAACGTCATCAGCGACCGGACCTGTCAACTGTTCACGATCCTCGGAACCGCGGGAGTCGGCAAGTCGCGTCTCGTGACCGAATTCCTGAGCGGTCTCGACGACGCAACGATTCTCCGCGGCCGCTGCCTCTCGTACGGCGAGGGAATCAGCTACTGGCCGGTCACCGAGGTCGTGAAGCAGCTCGACCCGGACGGGAGCGCGATCGGGCCGCTGGCCTCGATTCTCGGCGACGACTCCGCAGCGAGCTCGCCTGACGAGATCGCCTGGGCCTTCCGCAAGCTGCTCGAGTCCCGCGCCACGGAGAGCCCGCTCGTCGTCGTCTTCGATGACGTCCACTGGGGCGAGCCGACCTTCCTCGACCTCGTCGAGCACGTTGCCGACCTCAGTCGC
>Ga0307323_10000493_pt1 | contig 12253 bp, 10 predicted proteins | sample ER_DNA_381_FD_194496 | JGI IMG/M metagenome (GOLD analysis project Ga0307323, IMG submission 194496) | Bulk soil microbial communities from the East River watershed near Crested Butte, Colorado, United States - ER_DNA_381 | ecosystem: Environmental > Terrestrial > Soil > Floodplain | place...
GAACCGGCCCGAGCTCGTCCACGCGGCCGAAAGGGCAGCAGGGTCGCTCCTCTCCCCCGCCTCGCCGCTCGTTGTCGAAACCGAAGAAGGGCCGGTGCTTCAGGAGTATCCAACCGACCCACCCACGCATGTGCTCAACGGATGGATCAATGCTCTCTGGGGGCTCTACGATGTCGCCAACGCGAAGGGCGAGCTCGCAGAGGACGCCCGTGACGCATATCAGCGCGGTCTCGAGGCGCTGGTTGCCCGTCTGCCGCTCTACAACACAGGCTGGAACTGGTCGCGCTACGACCTCTTTCCTCACGCGATCATTCACGTCACGAGCCCGTTCTACCACCGCCTCCACGTCGAGCAATTGCGCGCGATGCATGTACTCGACCCGCGGCCGATCTTCGCTGAAACCGCGGATCGCTGGGAATCGGGCGTGGAACACCCGCTTGCACGGACGTACGCGGTTGCGCGCAAGGTTGCGTTTCGGGTGCTGAATCCCCGGAAGAAGGTCAGCTAAATCCGCCGGAACCCCTTCTCTCCGCTGGTCGGCATCACCATTTGTGCCGCAGCCGTGTTCGCGACGAGCGCGTGCGGCGGCTCGAACGACTCTCAAAGAGCTGGCAAGGCGCCCCGGGCATCGTTCCCGACCACGGACTGCCGTAAGAGCCCACTCGCAGGCGTTCACTCTCCCGATCGTCTCCGGCTTCTCGACCGCTGCCGGGCCATCGCCGGGACCGTCAAGGAGCCGGAGAAGAACCGTGGCGACGGAGATGCCACGTTCAACCTGGCGCCGGACCCGGCCTACGCGTCGATGCTCGATGACAAAAACCGACAGGAGGGTGGCATTCACGTCGAGATCGTGCCGGCCGACCAGGTCGGCTGTGTCAAAGGTCAGCCGGTGGAGCATCCGGGCGTGACGGGGCTCGGCGACTGTACCGGGGCGCACCTGAAGCTGCCACGAGCGGGAGCCCACGTGCGAGTCGTAGGGGCCTACGTCCTCGACGTGAGCAACAACTGGAACGAGTTCCACCCTGTGTGGAAGATCACGGTCCCGTGAACAGCCCACTCGCTGTGGTTGATAGCTTGCGGCGCCCCCGAGGCTCCTCGATGTACCAAGATGCCCTAAGCCTGTACACCCCCCTCTCGACGTGAAGGTCCTTGTCACCGGCGGCGGGGGCTTCATCGGGTCGAACCTCACCCGCGCCCTGGTCCAACGCGGCGACGAAGTTCGCATCCTCGACAATTTCTCGACCGGCAATCGCACGAACCTCGCCGAGCTCACCAACGAGGTCGAGGTCGTGGAAGGCGAGCTGCGGAGCTACGAGCGTGTACACGCCGCCACGCGCGGAGTCGAGGTCGTGTTCCATCAGGGCGCACTACCCTCGGTCCCGCGCTCCGTCCAGGATCCTCTGACCACAGGCGCCGTCAACGTCGAAGGAACGCTGAACGTCCTGCTCGCAGCGCGGGATGAAGGAGTGCGGAGGATCGTCTTCGCCTCGTCCTCATCGGTCTACGGGAACTCCGGGGAACTGCCACGGATCGAGTCCGCGCATCCCGACCCCATCTCGCCCTATGGTGTCTCCAAGCTCGCCGCCGAACGCTACTGCGTCAGCTTCAGCCGCGTCTACGCCCTCGAGACAGTCGCCCTTCGCTACTTCAACGTGTTCGGGCCGAACCAGGACCCGACGTCCCAGTACTCGGCCGTCATCCCGCGATTTCTGACAGCAATTGCCGCCGGCCGCGCGGTCTCGATCTACGGCGACGGCGGCCAGCGGCGCGACTTCACCTACGTGGACAACGTCGTCGACGCGAACCTGCTTGCCGCCGAGGCCAAGGACGCAAGCGGCGCCGTCCTGAACATCGCCACCGGCCTCGCGACCAGCGTGAATCAACTCGCAGACGTGATCGGCACGCTCCTCGACCGCCCGGTCGAGCGCGAGCAGCATCCCGCGCGAGCCGGCGACGTGCGCGACTCCTGGGCGGACATCGCTCGTGCAGGAGAGGTTCTGGGATGGGAGCCGAGAGTCAGTCTCGAAGCCGGGTTGCAACGGGCCGCCGAGGAATTCGTGAGCCGTTCAGTCCCTGACTAGTCCTCCAAAACGGCGATACGCCGGGCACGCTCAGGAAGCGTAGTTCTTTCGGCGGAAGAGCCCCCGGACTTCCGCGAGCAGCTCAGGTGCGCGCCAGAGCACCAAGCCGCCGTACACGGCAGCGCCCAGCACGACGAGCACCACCAAGCGCGCCGCGGCCGGAACGCCGGCGTCGATAAGCCCAACCCGCGCCAGGTAGACCGCGACGCCCATCGGGAGCGAAAGCGCGGCGACCCAGCCGGTGCTCCGCACGAATTCCCTGACGGGCATCGCGATCGTCCGGCAAGTCAGCCAGGTAAAGACCACCATCGCGATCGTGCGGGATACGGCGAAAAGCGCTGCCACCCCCACGATGCCCCAGTGCAACCCGAGCACGAATGCCACCACCGTGATCACGGCCGAGAACGTCATGAAGCGCAGGACGCGTCCTGGCCGACCAACGGCCTGGATGACGCTCCAATCCAACGTCTGGAAGCTGTGAGCGACCCCGGCAAGGCACAGAAACTGGAGAACCGGCACAGCGCTTTCCCAGCGCGAGCCGAGGACGACCGGAACGAAATCCGGCGCGATGATCGCCAGCCCCAGGAAGGCCGGCACGTTGATCGCGGCGACCAACTGGGTGCCTCGCAGCCACGCCCGTCCGAGTCGGGCGGTGTCGTCCTGAAGTCGCGCGAATGCCGCATAGAAGACCGTCTGGACCGGCAGCGCGATTCGAGCCGCGGGCAGGACCATCAGGTTGTACGCAATCGTGTATACACCGAGCGCGAACGAGCCCAGGTACCGGCCGATGAGCAGGTTGTCGGTGTTCACGATGATGTAGCCCAGAACCTTGGAGAGAAGCGTCTTGATCCCAAAAGAACCAAGCGTGCGCAGGCTCTCGCGCGAATAGATCCATTTCGGACGCCAGGTGGAGAGACGCCAGACGAGGAACACCGAGGCTACGGATGTGAAGAGCGTCTGGCCGATGATCGTCCAGGCGCCGAACCCGGCCACGGCCATCGTGATCGCGACAGCAGTCCCGAAGAGCGTCGACGCGATCTCGCGAATCTCCAGACTGCGGAAATTCATCTCGCGCGTGAGAAGCGCCATCTGGGTGCCGCCGAGCGCGGACAGGAACGTCGACAACGACGCGACGGCGAAGAGCGGCGTCACAGACGGCATCGAGAAGAAGGCGCCGGCAAGCGGGGCAAGAGCCACTCCGACCAACGTCATCACGGCCCCCGTGGCCAGCGTCGTCCAGAAGACGGTCGAGCGATCGGCCTCGGTGAGGTTCGGTCTCTGGATCAGCGCCGACCCGAGCGAGAGGTCGGTGAAGATATACGCAAGACTGGTGAAGACGAGGGCCATCGCGGCCAGTCCGAACTCCTGTGGCGTCAGGAGATGAGCGAGCAGGATCCCGACGATCGTCCGAGAGCCTTGCGCGATGATCTGGCTGAGCAGCTTCCAGCCGAGCCCGCCGACGACCTTCTGGCGTAGGGCACTCGCCGCGGGCGTGCCCGCCGTCATGCCTGAGGACGCCTCGCCCGGAACTGGCGATATCGCATCGGCAGTCCTCTCCTGCTACCCAGCTTGAACCCTCGCCCGCAAACGCGCACCCGACGCTCTGGCGAATGCTCTCGTCACCTGGCCTGCCCCGGCTACCCGTCGGGCCAGGTCGGGCGAGCTGAACTCCCCGCCGAGGATCCGCCGGGCGGCCGCGGGCCACACGAAGTCGCGGGGGGCGCTGCTACTACGGCGCCCACCCGACTTCGCGCCCCACAGGCTCTCGCTGTGATTGACGGTGTAGACGACGGCGGGGAACGGAACGGCGGCCGGAGGGCGGCCGAGCTCGGACGCTACCTGGTCGTAGTCCGGATGCCCGCGCTGATCCGGCGACGAGCCGAACTGGGCGAACGGGGAAGCGGTGTCTTCCCAGGACGACGGCAGCTCCTCGCGCCTGAAGCGAACGACGAACGAGCTGCCGCAGGTCCGGTGGAATCCTTGCCTCCGGTGCCAGAGCAATCCTGAAGCCACGTCGAAGACGTATCCGTGGTCGACAACGTAACTGCCGTGCCCGTTGGCCAGGACATGCTCGAGGATGGTCTTGTGGACGAGGTCGTCCGCGTCGAGGAACATCACATAGGCCTCGTCGCCGATGAGCGCCTGGCGTAGCCAGGCACCGATGAACCGCCGCTTGTTCGCCTTGTCACGGCCACCCCCCCATTGGTCGGTGGGCTCGGCGAACGGAACTGGAAGCACGTGAACGTCGTCCCTACTGACGAGGTCCAGCTCAGGCTCCTCGTGACAGGCGACAGCCACGATGGCGGGTTCGGTGACGGCCGCGCCGCGCACAGAGCCAATCGTCCGCCGCAGGTTGGCCTGGGCTTGTTCCCAGTCGGTGCAGGCGCTTCTCGGTTTGAATGGGATGGCGAACGCGAACTGCACCCCCCGACTCGGCCGCGACGTCGAGTTGGCAACGCCCGGCGCCCGCATGACCTCGGTCGGCATCTTCGTTCAGAGCCTAGCCACTGTGGCCGCCGGTGGCGGGGATCGGGAGCAGGGGTACACTCGCTCGCGGATGGGTCGCCAGAGGCTGCATGTAGTCCGAAGACGACTCGATCTCCTCCGGTCGCTCGGCCTCAGGAATGGGTTCCAGCGTTGGCGCAGCAATCGCAGGCACGCGCGAAGCTGGGGCGAGCGCCAGCTAGGCGTGACCCAGGCCCTCTGGCGTGATGCGGCACAAGAGCTCGGCGCCGACCTTCGGGAGCTCTCGCTGAGCGACGAGCTTGCGCCACCGATCTTCGAGTTTCGGCTGGAGGGCGCCTTGACGCGTGTCTTCGGACAGCAGACACCCTTCGTCGAGCGGCCCTCGACGGCGGTCGCATCCGACAAGCCCCTGTCGTACCGGCTCCTGACGGAGGCTGGGATACCCGTTCCGGAACACGTCGTGATCGATGCAAGTGATTTCGAGGCGGCGCGCGCGTTTCTCGAGCGCGGCCCGTTTCCCTGTCTCGTGAAGCCGGCCACCGGCCGCGGCGGTGAGGGCGTGATCGGGTCGATTCGAACCCCTGCTCAGCTCAGGCGCGCGCTTCTCCATGCGTCCGCGGAGTCATCAATGCTGCTGGTCGAACGGCAACTCGACGGCGATCAGTTCAGAGTGGTCGTGCTGCAGGGAGAGATTCTCCTGGTCTTGCGACGAGTCCGCCCGCGGGTGCTCGGTGACGGCGAGGCATCGGTGGCCGAGCTCATGCGGCGAGAGTACGAGTCTCGGCTGAAGCTCGAGGGCGCTGCTGGACTGAAGCCGTTCAGGATCGGTCTCGATTGCGTGCAGACGCTCGAGGAGCAAGGCCTCAGCCTTCGCTCTGTACCGCCGGCGGATACTCCAGTGACCGTGATGACTGCGACGAACTTCGGCGGCGCTCAAGATTCGGAGGTAATCGCTAGCCCGTTCTCCGCGACACTCGAAGCCGAAGTCGTGCGGGCTGCCGACGTGCTCGGCGTCCGGCTGGCCGGCGTCGACCTGATCACATCGGACCCGAGCCGCTCACTCAAATCGAGCGCCGGGGCGATCCTCGACGTCGGGCCTGCTCCCGCTCTCCACAACCTCGGAGATGCATCAACTGCGATCCCTGTCCTGGTGGCGATTCTCCGGGCGCTGCTCGCTGATACCCGCGCCACTAGCGTCGAAGCACACGAATCAGAGCTTCCTTCAGTCTGACTCGAGGCGGGCGGTCAGCGGCCGAGGAGCCGAAAGCGACATACACGAACTGGCGAGGGCCATCCGACTGGTCCCAGTCGAGCGTGAAGCCGTCGGAATCAAGCTTGCTGACTCCAGCGCGGGAATGAACGCCGCCGGTTCGAGTGTCGGGCACGAGGATCAGCGCCTCATCCGAGTGGACGTGTGTCTTCGTCGGTGGCGCGGTGCGGTGCTCCTCGTCCCAGCTAGCGCATCCGCATGCGGACGAATCCGCCGCGCCGAGGCTGAGCCTCCCGACTTCTTTTGCCTCCGTCGAGGGTGGGAGGCCCCAGCTGAACGCAAGGAGAGCGTCCGGGCGGAAGCCAACCCTGGCGGTCCGCCTCTCGCCAGGCGCCTGGGACGAGACGTCGGCTCCGATCTTGTAGCGACCGCCCTGCACGGCGAGGCACATGACGGAGCCCAGCTTCTCGACGTTGCCGGACCACTCAACCGTGAAGCCATCGGGATCGACGGAGACGAGCCTCCCGAACGCGGAACTCTCGGCGGGTCCGGGACCGGGTAGGGCCGCGATCAAGCCCGTTCGTTGGTGACTTCGTGACTGCCCTCCACTCGCCGCAGCGGTCGACAGGAAGGCGCTCGCAGCCTGGGAGGCTTGATCAGCCGCGACGCCAATGGACAGCAGACTCCCGGCGGCTCGTTCACCCGGTCTCTCGACGCCGCTGGGAACCAGCAGGACGAAGTCCGGCTGAAAGGTCAGGCCGCTTACGCGCTGCCGGCCCTCCTGGTCGGCAGCGAAGCTGGAGACCACGGCCTCCTTCAGGTCGCCTCCGAGAGCGAGGTAGTGGACGAGCCACGGCGTCTTAGGGCGGGTGAGCCAGGTGAGGACGAACCCGTCGTCGTCAAATGCGGCAATCTGAGCGCGAACGTCTGGGCCGTCCGCGCCGGCGGCGTCGAAGCCGAGAATTGCGACGTCCTCGAGCCAGCGCGAGGCGCGAATCGACTCGGCGCCGTCGTCCGATGCCCAGGCAACGGCGCTCTGCCCACTCGCAGCTGCGAGCCCGATGCCGCCGCGATTTCCAGGCGCGGCCCCCCAGTCGTTCTGGGCAGACCACCAAAGGATGAGCGCGGAAGGCTCGAAGCCGAGTCCAGCGATTCTCTCGTTCCTCGGCCCAGACGGCCGAGCGTGCAGGACGCCCTTCGAAGCGCTCAGCGGCTCGGCTCTGCTCCGCCCGCCAGCCCCGCAGCATCCGCCAAATACTTGATGAAAAGGGTTCCGTCAGGTGTGGCGAGGGCGCCGACCCGGCTCGCAAGAACGCCGGCGACGAGACTCGCGCAGAACCACGCGAAAACCCCCACGGTTATCCAAGACGATACGACCATCCTGCCTAACCACACGACTGTAAGGGAAGTCTCGGACGGGTACCGAGCCTTTGCGTCGGCTACTCGACTTCGCCAACCGACCGCAGGGTCCGTTCCACCGCCTCCGGTCGTTTCCCGAGCCAGAGCCAGCGGCTCAAGGCTCGACGCTTCGTTGCACCAGCGAGTCGACGTAAGCGCACCAGGACGGTCGGATCCTCCAGGCCCCGCAGATTTCGAGTCCACACGTCGAGCTGTCGACGTGCGAGCGTCCTGGCCTCCGCGTCGACAGCCGGATCGTCTGCAATCCGCCGATACACCTCGCAGATGTTGCGAGTCATCTTGCTCGTGTCGTTCACCAGTGAGGAAGGATGATTCCGGTGGATCGCAAGCAGGCCGGGAGGTCGCACCGGTCGCAGCCCGCGTCCGACGATACGCAGCCAGAGATCCCAGTCTTCACCCGTAGAGAGGTCCTCGTCGTAGGTGCCCACTTCGTCGAGGATGGATCGACGTACCGTCACCGAGGTGTAGACGAAATTGCGCTCGACCAACAGCAGGAAGAACGCTCGTGCATCCGGCAGCGTTCTCGGCGGTCGCTGATAGAACATCGCCGATGCCCGACGAATCCTCCCCGTGCCGTCGTCGAGGACCCACGCATCGGTATAGGCGAAGGGGGCGTCCGGATTCGCGTCGAGCGCTCCCCCCATGACCTCGAGATACTCCGGTAGCCAAAGGTCGTCGGCGTCGAGCATGCTGACGTAGAGACCTCGCGCCGCTGCGACGCCGGCATTTCGTGCAGCGGAAGGGCCTTTGTTGTGCTGGGAGATCACGCGCACCCGGGGATCGGTGGCGAACGATCGAGCGCATTCGACCGTATCGTCCGTCGAACCGTCGTCGACGACGACTACCTCGAAGTCCTGCTCCGTCTGCTGAAGCACGGACCGGATCGAGCTGCCGATGGTTCTAGCAGCGTTGAACGCCGGGATTACGATCGTGAAGCGAGGCGAGCTCAAACGGCCGGAACGTGTGCGAGCCGCGTGGTTTCTCTGCCGCGCGCAGGCGCGCGCTCCAGCCTCGCCTTACTGACGAGCGCGGCCGCGGCCACGGACATCCCGAGCAGCACCCACAGCTGCTTCGAATACTCACCCGAATTGAAGACCTGGGACGTCAGCACACCGACCGTGCCAGCCGTGATCGCGCGCGCAAGCAAGCGTGTGCTGTCTTCTGGCCCGGGCTGGGTGAGCATCGCGGCGGCACGTCCGACCGTCATCGCCAGTACGGAGAGGAACAGGATGAGGCCCACGATGCCGAGCTCGGCGAGGAGCTCGAGATACGTGTTGTGAACGACGAGTTGGAATCGTCGTAGCGAGCCGACCTGGACGATGTTCACATTCGTGGTGAAGTACTGCGACTCGAGGGCGGGAAAATTGCCAAGTCCGACTCCGCGAACAGGATGTGCGCCTGTCATCCGTAACGCGATCTGCCAGGTATCTTCGCGGAGCGGGCTCGCCTGGCTTGTGCCAGTCACGATGCTGGTCACGCGCTCGCGGAGCTGCGGCGATGCGGCGTACACGTAGTACGTAAGGCCCAGAGCGGCGACGATGAGGATCACCGCTGTGATGCGTCCTCGCAAGGGCCCGGCAACGACCAGAGCGAACGCGAACGCGGCCCCCAGCGCGAGAATCCCCGACCGCGACTGAGTTTGGACGAAGACGACGGCGAAGACCGAGACGAGCGCAAGACAGATAAGCCGAAGGGACAAGCGCCGAGTCGCCACGAGCAGAAAGATCGCCATCACGATCGCAACGACGATCTCCGCGGCGAGCGTGTTCGGGTTGAAGATCCCGCCCGTCAGGCGGCCGTAGCGCAGGGTTCCATTCGCGAGGGCATACACGCACGTCACCAGCGCTCCGATCAGGAACGCCCAAACGAGAATCAAGAGATCCCTGGGTTTACGGACTGCGGAATACGTCACGAAGATGAGCCCGACGAGTTGAACCAACCGACTCGCGCTCTGGAGTGTCAAGCTTCGGTCGGAGGCCCAGACGAGCGACGCCAAAGACCACACCACGAGGGCAAGCAGCGTGTAGGTCAGGACCGGCGCCTCGCGTGGCAAGAAGGGAATTGCCCGCTCCCGATCGGCGACGATCGTGAGGAGCCAGGAGAGCAGGATGACTACTCCAAGCGGCTTGGCGAGGGTCGAACCAACGCCGAGCGCGCCGGGGAGCTGATCCGGGAAGGTAAGCACGACGAAGAGCGCCAAGCCGGCGATCAGGCTTCTGAGCACGACGAAGACGGCCACCCCGGCGATCAACAGGTAGGTCAGCCGACCCGGCGAAGCCGCAGCTAGCGGAGCGAGCGCGAGAGCAGGGAGAAGCACGAGGAGCGACACGCCTCGCTCCGCGCTCGGAAGCGAGAGCGAGCGCCCGCTCATTGATCGACCGCTCGGATCACCTTCGATCGCGCGGTCTTCGCGACCCGTGCGGCTCGCCGCGCGGGCGGGGCGGGAATCTCACCGGTGTAGTCGTAGTAGGCGCCGGTGCTCTCGGCACGAATGCGCGCCGCGACCACGAACCCGACCGGCGCGACTCCGCGCCGCATGAGCAACTCGCGAAGCTGCTCGAGCTTGTCACGCCGCGTGTGGCCCAGCCGAACGCTGATCAACACCGCTTCGACTGCTTCTGCCATCGACAACGCCTCGGCGACCTCAGGGAGAGGCGGCGAGTCCACGACGACAACGTCGGCTTCGCGCTCGAGGTTGTTGAGCATGGCCCGGAAGCGCTCGGTGTCGAGCAGGTGGAGATGATGCGCATGTTCTCGAGTCCCGAGCAGGAGCCGTAGCCCGGAGTGGCTCGGCGCAGGGACCAGCACGTCCTTGGCAGACTCGTTTTCTGCCAGGAGCCTCGTCAGGCCGTCGCGCTTCGTGGTCACGTTGAAGATGCTGCCGACCATCGGCCGGTGAAAATCTCCGTCGACGAGAATCACGCGTAAGTCAGCGGCGGCCAGGGTGATCGCGAGGTTCACGGCCGTCATCGTCTTGCCGTCGCCCGGCGTTGCGCTTGTGATCAGGATGGAGCGCGGAAACCCGCCTCCTTCCCCGGCGTTGGCGAGCACGGCCCGCAACGTGCGGTAGCCCTTCCAGGTGTCTCCCGGCAACACGCCGCGCCCGGTCAGATATGCGCGCGCAACGCGCTCGCGTACGCGTGGGATCCGTGTGAGGATCGGCAGACGGTGAGCCAGGCGTAGCTCGTCCTCGTTGCTCAGACGCGGGTTGAAGAACTCGCGCGCGATCGCGACGCCGCAGCCGAGCAGCAGCCCAGTGAGGAACGCGACGCCCAGGCTCAGCTTCGGGCGGGGTGAGGAGGCTGATACCGGGGGCGTGGCGGTCGTCAACAGGTTGATAGAGGGGTCCTGCGCGTTGAGGTACCCGCGAAGCGTCGCCACGTTTCCCTGGAGGGTGGAGTACTGGAAATTCCCCAGCCGTTGATTGGGTGGGATCGTGGCGATTTGATTGTTGAGGTTGTCGATCCGGTCCTTGAGATCGCTCTGGAACAACGCTGTACGCTGCGCGACGAAGACTCGCGCGAAGGTGTTCGCCGCGTCGGCCGCCTGCTTCGGCGAGCGCGCTGTCGCTGTTGCCGCGATGATGTCCGCCTGCGAGAGCGGAGTGGCGCTGAGAGAAATGTCCTTCGTCGTTCCCAGTTCGTCGAAGGTCTGGTGGCGCACGCTTGGCGTATCCATCACGCGAGCTGCAGTCACAACGGCAGAGGAGCCATCGAGAGGCTGGCGGAAAACGTTGAAGCCTTGAAAGTTCGCGTCCGTCGACGAGACCGCCGTCACCTGGACGTCGGCCGTGGCCTGATACTTCTTCGGAGCCGTGAAGGTCAGCACTGCGGTCACGCCTACCGTCGCGACCACCGACAACGCGATCAGCGACCACTGCTGACGGAACGCCCGCAGGTAACGGATCGCCCCCTGGCGATCCTCGTGCTGACTCAGTGATTGATCGAGGTCTCGGATATCCACGGCAGGCTCGGCTTCCTCAGGATAACGACGAAACGGGAACTGTCGATTCTGGGAGTCAGAGCAGTTTCAGCTCTGGGGCCCTTCTTCCTGCGCTGGCAGCCCCCAGCTATGCGTTCATTGTCTTTTCCAGAACCGGTGCCGGCGGCTGGATGGACGCGGGGGGACCGCTTCGTCGGAGACGATCGCCTGTGGGACCTCGGTCGTCAGCCACCGCGCCAGTGGCTCGTCTGAAATCTCCTCGACAACCGCGGCGAGGCCGGCCCGCCCGCCGAGTGCGTGGACGTCACTTGCAACCATATGCGCAAGTCGGAGTTCGAGAAGGCGGAATGCGGCTGTCCGGCACCGGCGGCCGAGACTCCCGGAGAGCGACGCGGATGTAAGCTGAACAAGGGCGCCACTGTTGACAAGCGGTTCCAATCGACTTGGCCCGGCTTGCACCTCCGCGTTCCGTTCCGGGTGAGCAAGGACTGCACTGAAGCCGGCCGAACGCAAACCAGCTAGCTGCTCTGCAAGGTTCGGCGGCCAGCCGTAGTAGGGGAACTCGATCAGGAGGTAGCGGGAATTTCCCGCGAGGCCGAAGCGACGGAGCTCGGCCGTCGGCGTGACCGCAAGACGGTCGAGCGCGATCTCGCCCCCGGTCATGATCTCGAGCGGGATCGCGTTCGCCGCTGCCTCCATCCGGAGAGTCGCGACAAGCTCTTCCATCACGGCCCCCGTCGTCGGGTAGTCGTCTCGGACGTGCGGGGTGGCGGCCACTGCTCGGACTCCCGACTCGACAGAGCTCGCCAGTATTTCCAGGCTCTCGGAGATCGTCGCGGGACCATCATCGATCCCCGGCAGCACGTGGGTGTGGAGATCGATCATCGCGCGCTGTCTAGCACGTCCGCTTGGGTCGCCGAGGCCCTCTCGGCTCGGAGTAGCGCTAGAGGAGGTAGCGATAGAGGGCGTAGCCGAGGCCCACGAGCCACATGAACTCGACCGTTAACATCACGAGCAAGAAGATGAGGCTCCTGCTGCCCGCGGCGCCTTCACCGCGCAGCAGCCGCCGGCGGGGAGGAACAACCGCCGCCGGCTCAGCCGTCGGGCGCTGTTCAGGAGTCTCCCGCTGTCTTTC
>Ga0307323_10000501_pt1 | contig 12158 bp, 8 predicted proteins | sample ER_DNA_381_FD_194496 | JGI IMG/M metagenome (GOLD analysis project Ga0307323, IMG submission 194496) | Bulk soil microbial communities from the East River watershed near Crested Butte, Colorado, United States - ER_DNA_381 | ecosystem: Environmental > Terrestrial > Soil > Floodplain | place: USA...
GCTCGCCTCGATCACGCTCAGGATGTGATCAGCCCTCTGGGCGACCCAGTAGGAGTCGGCGAGCGGATCGGTCCCGGCGTGCGGTGCCAGTGCCGTCCGCACCATCGACGCGACAGCGTCAGGTCCGCCCAGCACGGTCGCGGCCTCGTTGAGCCATGTCGCGCGTTGCTCGGCCAGGGACCGGGGTTCGTGCTTGGCGTCCCGGGTCTCCAACGTGGCCTGCTGCGCTAACTGCAGCGCTTCGACCGGTGTCGGCGGTCGGCCATGATCTTTTTGGAATTGGATGGCCAGCTCACCGCGGCGGACCTCGATGTGGGCGCGGCGGGTCGACCAGCGCTGGTTCAGTCGGGGATCGACACCGACGATCTCGCGGATCGGCCGCTTCGCCGGATCGCTACCGGGGCGTTCGGCGAACCGCACGCCTAACGTGTCGCGAAGATGCTGCTCCAGCGCGGTGTTGTAGGTCTCGGATGCGGCGACGTTGGCCTTGAACAACACACGGCCGTCGATGGACAGCCACCGTCCGTCAAGAGTCTGCACCTTGTTCGCCACCGCAACGTGGGTGTGCAGATCCGGATCGCCCGCCCGGCTGTCCCGATGGGTGAACGCGGCGGCGACGAGGCCTCGGACGTTGACCTGCCGGATGCCTTGCGGCCCGGTCCGGGTGAACAGGGCATGCTTCTCAATGAACGCCAAAGCGTCCTGGACCGCAGCGTGGTGGGCGCGTTCGATGACGGCTGCCACCGCCGGATCAGCGACCGCCCATAAAGTCGAGACTGACTTCACCGGTGAGAACGTCAGGTCATAACCAGCCACAGTCTGGGTTCGCGGCCGCGAGTCTTTCGCGATCTGTCCCGCCAGCTCCCGGGCATCCATGGGCTCCCGGCCATGCTCGGTCAGGAAGAACTCACGGGCCACCTCGGTCCGCACCCGCGCCCGATCGGCAGCCGGCAGCGGCGCGCCTGCCGGAAGGCCGGCCGCCGCATTGATCGCCCCGATGCGTTTCGCCACCTCGAGCCGGAACGGGCTGACGACACCATCGACGATCCTGAACGGAGCTCCAAGACGGGCCGCATCCTGATAGTCGCCAGGGGAGAGGTCCGGTCCTTCCAGCTGCTCCTGTCGCACTTCGGCAAGCGGGTGGAGGCCGCAGCCGAACAACGCTCGCATCTGCTCGGCGGTCACCGGGTCGCCGACGCTTAGGCCGTCGATCCCGTCCAAGCCGGAACCGGTCCACATCCCGGGCGTCTCACCCCGTTCGGTGTAGTAAGACGCCAGCCCGGTGTGACCCTTCTCGGTCGCGTCCAGCGCCGCGACCTGCCGGGTCAAGTAGTCATACCCGGCCCCCGCTGTGAGCTTGTGGAGGCTCATCGTCACACCCACCCGAAGGGGGTACATACCGCCGGGGCGGTCAGGCTGACCCGAGCAACTTCCGGCGGTGCATGGGGTGTGTCCAACATGATGCTTGCGCGGATTGAGGGGGTACTTCCGATAGTGGTAGCGGAACCCGACTGGCTGGCCGGTGTGCGAGTCCTCAGCACGGCACGCTTCTCATAGTCAGCGTTGTGGGTGGCTAGATCGTGGAGCAGCTGGCGTCGTCAGGGATAGGAGCGTTTGGCGTGGTCGGCGAGCGGGACAATGACGCCGGTCGGCCAGCGCCAGAGCCGGGTTAGGCCGACCGATGTTGCACCACCGGGTGATGCTCCGCTGAGGCTATTCAGGACGACCCCCGTCGCTGGGGAATTACACTCCACTCCGGCCCACCGAGGGTCCGAACAGCTTCTTGGAGGAGCCGAGGTGACCGTCGTCGGCCCAGCCGGATCGGCAAATTAACCGGGGAGTGTCACTGAGATCGCGAAGGCGCCGTCGCCCAAGCGCGCGACGAGCGCCCCCATACTAGGCGCCAAGGTCACACCAAGGCGACTCACCCGCAACGGGTGATCCTGCAGTCGCTGGCCAGGCCAGAGCCGGGCTGCCACGGCGCAGCAATGGGTCTGTCTCAGTCGCCGGTCGGTGGTCCCTGCAGGTCGATCAACATGGCGCGAATCTCGTCCTGTTTGGCGGCAAGTTCGTCGAGGCGATCCAGCAACGGGGCCTGGGAGTCGGCGGTCGTGGCGGCCGCAAGCTCAATGTCGACCGACGCCTCGTCGGTGGGCTCGCTGTGTCGGGTGACGAACCAGGCTGCGACGGTTGCGCTCACCGTTCCGATCAGTCCGATGCCCACGATCATGACGCCCGTGGCGATCCCACGGCCCACAGGCGTGACAGGTGTGTAGTCGCCGTAGCCCACTGTGGTGGTGGTGACGACGGCCCACCACATCGCGGCGCGGAAAGTGGTGATGGTTGCGCCGGGCGCGTTGTACTCCACGCGCCACATGAAGAAGGCGCTGACGAACACGACCGCGACCACGATGCTCACGATCGACCCGGCGATCTTCTCCGTGCTCACAGACGCGAGGCTGCGACGCAGGAGCAGGAAGATCCGCAGCAACCGCAGCATCGGCAGCAAGACCATGAGCAGGTCCAACTTGTGTGTCCGGACGAACCTGGCCTTCCCTACGGACAACAGCAGCCGCGCGACGTAGTCCACCGCGAAGCATGCCCAGACGATCCACGCGATGACGTTCAGGGTGTTCAGAAATGCCGCCGGTCCGTCCGGGAAACTCCAGATCAAGATCACATCGATTAGGAAGACGACGGCGAGCACGTCGAGCGGACGCTGTGCACGCTCGACCCAGCGGCGTCCGGCGGGGGTCAGGATCTCGGGCTCGACGTTAGGCACATCCGGATTGTCCGCCAACGCGCCAAGCCCCGACTGCCACCACGCCGAACCTGTAGAGCTTGCATGCCGCGCCGAGGTGAGCTCGTCCTGCCTCGGACTTGACGTTCGACTCGCTACGAAAGTGGGGCTGGAACTGTGAGTACCGTTGCTGGATCATCGGCCCGCCCTCAACCGCCCGATGGCTACGACACAAGTCGTTTGACAATGCCCATGTACGAATAGTGAATCGCTCCAGGAGCTAACGACGTCGGCGCCTGATGCTGCTGAGCTGAGAAGTCCGGGCAGACCGAATATGCGGCGATCTAAGGGTGCTTCATGTTGTGAACTCGATGATGCTTGGGCGAGGGGTGAGCTGCCGCCTACTCAGTCACGGGTCAACGCGTCGATGCAGACCGTAACTGCCAGGATGAGCGCGTCGTCTTGGCCGGGTTTGATCTCGACGCCATACGTCTCCCTGACCCGGAACCACTTCTTCGACACCGACGCGACCGTGTCGCCGTCGCACTCGATCTCGTACTCGTGATCGACGAGGTTGCCGTGTGCGCTCATGTCGGCGCCGCCGTCCACATCGATCTTGAAACGGTCTCGCAGACCGACCAATGCCTTGTGAACGGTCGCGTTCCCGGCGTCGCGCTCGATTTTCATCGAGTCGCGAACATTTAGTTTGCGCTCCTGGATCTTGGCCACTTCCGCCCCGGCCACATCCCGCAGCACGAAGGTCTCGCGTAGCCGCACTGCCTTCCCGTCGACCTTGAATGCGCGTTCCCCGGACTCGTTTTCGATCCAGTAGTCGTCCCCGATGGTCAGCAACTGCTCGCGCATCTGATATCGCTGCAGGTCCGAAGCGTCATCGCGGCGTCCGCGATCTCGAAATCCCATAGTGCTTCTCCTTCGGCGGGTCTGTAAGAGCAACGGTGTTTGGCGGTCTTCATTAGTGTGCGAGCCCAGCCCGGTCGAGCTTAGCGGCGGGAGCCGCTGTCCGGGTATTCCCGGGCTGCGTTAGCCGTTGGGCGTTGGGACCATCATGGGAGTGGTGGGAATCAGCTGCTGTCACCGCTGCGCGCGGCGGCATGTGCGATGTGGCTCGCTCCGCTAGTCGCCGCTCGCCGCGAGCGCGCGACGCCCTCGATCTCGATTTCGAGCGAAAACTCAGAACCGTGCGAATCAGCACGATAGTCCGAGAGTTGCGACATTCTTGAGAGTGGGTGCAAGGGCAACAGTTCAGACAAGGTCTGCGGCCGCCAACAGCTCCAGCCCGAGCAAGATCGCGCACCGCCGAATGTCGGAGAACGAGATATGCCACATGTTCGTCCCACGATCGACACAGCGACCGGATCTTGCCCGTTATGCGGTCCCGGCGGTGCCGGAGTGAGGTTATTCGGGGACGCTGGGACGAGCCGGCGGACGGGTGAACAGGATCGCGACGCTTACCAAGAGCACCCAAGTGGGGAACACGAGTTGGGTCCATTTGTGCTCGCCAGCTGCTACCAACAGCACCAAGGCGACGGCGTATCCGAGAAAGGAGACCCAGCGCGGCATGGCCGAGGTGCGGAGCCCGAGGGTACTGACCGAGAGCGTGAACACCGCCGCCATCCGCATCGCGTAGACAGAGATGAGTGCCTGCGTCGAGCTCCGGCCGAACGCCCAGATATCGGCGTTCACATTCGCCCCGGCAAGCATCTCCATGAGGCTGGTCGAGGTAACCGTACCCACGAACACCATTGCCAGGAAGAGCAGTCCGCTGCCTAGAAACACGGTTGAGAACAGGCGGTCCTCGATGACGCCGAGTTGCTCGCGCACGACCCCGATGAACCACAAGAAGGCGATGCCGGCAAACGGGACAAGGTTGAGGCTGATTCGGATGAGCGTCCGCCGTGAAGCGTCGGTTTGCAGTGATTGCAGACTTCCCTCGCTCAGCGCAACCCGCAGCATAGTCATAGCAGTGATCAGCAGAACTGCGAAGATGATTCCGGCGAGGGCGGCAGCGCGTCGGCTTCGCCAGAAACGAGCGGTCAACATGGGGCTCTCCCAGGTGAATGTAGATAATTTCGGTCGCGCAGAGAGCAACCGGATGCTCGCTGGCTTTGCTCAAGGGGGGCCGGCGGCCTGAACCGGTGGACTCACAACCGGGAGCCGGCTCCACTCGATCACAGACGGTGATTCGCATGAACCGCGACACCTTGTACTGCTCATTCGACGGCGGATGTCAGCCGCGTGACTTGTCGACCCACCGCTCGGCCAGCGGTCGGGTCTTCCGCTGCTCCAGCGTCATCTGGCGGGGACAGTGAGCGGTACATGTCTTCAGATTTCGCGCGTCCGGACTACGAACGACGAGCCGCCGGTGCACATCATGGACACCTCGAAATCCAGGTTGAAGGACCTGGTGTCCATGTTGCTGGAGCCGATCACGCCCGTGTGGCCCTCGACGGAGAAGTGCCTGGAATGCAAGGACGAACGGCGCCGGATACAGGTAGATCCGGACGCCCGCCCCGAGCAGCTGCCGATAGTAGGAGCACTGGGCATGGTGCACCATGAACTGGCCACCCTGGTCGCCGACGAACAGCTCGAGGGCGACCCGGCGCTGCGCGGCCGTGGTAATGGCTCAGTGCCAGAGCTCATTGGCGCGCCATGGCGACTTTCATGTCGGTGTCAGTGTCGGTAATGAGATCTCCGGAGAGGTCGAACGTCACGCGTTTCAGCGTGCCGGTGAAGGCGAAGTCATCCTGGTAGTCATCGGGCGCGACGCGGCTGCCGCCGTCGTGACCGCAGGTGAGTCCCTCGGTGCTGAACACGTTTGGAACGGTGTGCGGCATGTCGACGGCTCCGACCAGTTTCCCGTCGATGTACAGCTGGCCGCTGGCGGGTACACCCTTGCCGGCAGCAAAGTCGGGTTCGCCGGTGGGTTCCAGCTCGTAGGTGAGCGAGACCTCGCCGACCGGCACCTCGGTGTTGGAGACGACTGTGAAGAAGTCGCGTCCGAGGAAGTTGTAGACGAAGTGGAGTCGGCTGTCCTTGACGAAGAAGGAGTAGCCGCCCACCCGGCCGCCGTGGGCAACGAGGACGCCCTCGGCGCCGGCTTCGGGGATCTGGACGTCGGCGGTGATGCTGAAGGCGCGGTTGTAGACCTTGGGTGCCGCGGAGAACGGCACCGGTGAGCCACCGGGGTAGTACACGAATCTGTCGCGCGGCTTGGCGATGGTCGGACGCTCGACTCTCAAGCGTTCCAGCATTGATCCGTCGATGGGCATTACGTTGTACTTGCCCGCCTCGGCCCACCAGCGACCGATCATTTCGATCAGCTTGTCGCGGTGGTCGGCTGCCACGTTCTTGGTCTCGGCATAGTCGGTGGTGAGGTCGTACAGCTCCCAGTCGTTGGCTTCGATGTCGGCGAGCACCGTGGCGTCGATCGGGCTGCCGTAGTGGCGTCCCTTCTGCGCGGCCTCGGTGAAGGTGGGTCCGGGCCAGGGGCAGACCGCGCGCCATCCGTCGTGGTAGATGGACCGGTGACCGAACATCTCGTAGTACTGGGTGTGGTGACGGGTCGCAACCTCGGCGTCGTTGAAGGTGTGGGCGAAGCTGACGCCCTCGATCGGGGCCTGGGTGACACCACGGATGGTGGCGTGTGGTGTGATCCCGAGGGCGTCCAGCACGGTCGGCACCAGGTCGATGATGTGCCCATACTGGGTCCGGATCTCACCGCGTGCGGTGATCTTGTCGGGCCAGGAGATGATGCACGGGTCGGTGGTGCCGCCGCGGTAGGTCTCCCGCTTCCAGCGGCGGAACGGGGTGTTTCCCGCGTTGGTCCATCCCCAGGCGTAGTGGTTGAACACGTTGGGGCCGCCCAGCTCGTCGATGCGCTCGAGGTTGTCCTCGATCGACTCGGGGACACCGTTGAAGAACATCATCTCGTTGAGCGATCCGACCGGACCGCCCTCAGAGCTTGCGCCGTTGTCGGAGATGAGCAGGAACAAGGTGTTGTCGAGCCTTCCGATCTCCTCGAGGAAGCTGACCACTCGGCCGAACTGGTGATCGGTGTAGCTCACGAACCCGGCATACACCTCCATCATCCGCGCGAACACCTTCCGGGCATCCTCCGGCAGGGTGTCCCACTCGGGAACGTCGGGGTCGTGGGCGGACAACTCGGTGCCGGCCGGGATGATGCCCATCTCGAGCTGGCGCTGGTGGACCACCCTGCGGTACTCGTCCCAGCCGGCGTCGAACTTGCCTTTGTACTTGTCGGCCCACTCCGTGGGGACATGGTGCGGCGCGTGACCGGCGCCGGTGCAATAGTGCAGGTAGAACGGCTTGTCCGGGGCGTTGACGTGCGCGTCCTGAATGAACTCGATCGCCCTGTCGGCCAGGTCGGCACTCAGGTGATAGCCGTCCTCGGGCTGCGCAGGCTGCTCGACGGAATGGTTGTCGTAGACCAGGTCGGGGAACCACTGGTTGGTGTCCCCGCCCAGGAAGCCGTAGAACCGCTCGAACCCGCGGCCCAGCGGCCAACGCTCGTACGGCCCGGCCGGCGTCTCATGCTCCGGCGGCGACAGGTGCCACTTGCCGACCAGGAACGTGTTGTAGCCGTGCGGCAGCAACATCTCGCTCAACATGCCCTTGTCGAACGGCAGAACAGAGTTGTAGCCCGGATAACCGGTGGAGAACTCCGCGATCACACCCAGGCCGAGCGAGTGGTGGTTCCGCCCGGTCAGGATCGCCCCACGCGAGGGCGAACAGAGTGCGGTCGTGTGCATGTTGGTGTAGCGCAGCCCGCTGTCCGCGAACCTGTCCAGGACAGGCGTCTCGACCAGACCGCCGAAACTCGACAACTGTCCGAATCCGACATCATCGAGGACGAAGATCACTACATTGGGTGCTCCCTCGGGCGCCCGGGGCGGCGTCGGCCAGGCCGGGCTCGACTCGTCGCTCGTACGCCCGATCACACCCGGAAACGGCTCCCCATCCTCATAGGTGACCAAGCTGCTCATCCGCCCCACCCCTCTCGATACGACGACGAGCAACGCTTTACCAGGTAGTACCTGAACACAAGCGGACCCTTTCGGTCTGAGCGGAATGGTCGAGGTGACTGCTCGAGGCCGGATAGTGCTCGACCAGTCGCTGTTCGGCACCGAGGCGCCCTGGCCCCCGGCACTTGGAGAGCATTGTGGCATGACCAGCATCGAGCGTGACCTGTTGCCGCACAGCATGAGCAGCCAGAACCCAGTTCGGCCACATTGCGCGACTGAGGGTCCATCGCCTCGAGATCGGCCGTCATCTGATACCTGGCTCCTCCGACAGTGTCCCCAGGGGTGGAGGCCCTAGCGACATGCTCCTCGGCCCGAATCTCTCGTACGGCAACGCGCAGGCTCAGCGAAATCCGCGTCGCCTCGGCCATCAGTGGCGAGAGCGGCCAGCGGGACCTCCATTGCCCGGGCTCAGAGACGGTCCCGCCGCGCGGGCCTGAGCTACTTCCGATACGCCTCTGCGCTGGTGCGCGTCACTGGCCGAGCAAATCGCGTCGATCTCGACGTGCCGATGCGACAGAGCGGGCTCGCGCTGAATTTAGTGCCTTGCCGCAACGGTTCACTGAACTTCGTGCCTATCAGGCGCCTGGCTGACGAACCGCCGAACGGCCGGCTCCGGGTGTAGCGACTCGTCCAGCTGGCCACGGCTGGCGGCGTATCGACCGGCGAGTGGTCGTGCACTGAGCCCATGGGCGACCACGCTGAGAAGCACAGTCAGACCGATCGCACCGACCACCTCATCGATCGGCCCCGCTACGCCGTGCAGGTCCTCCAGAGCAATGAGCGCGAAAACGATCGAGGCTAGCCCGCGAGGTCCGAACCAACCGACGAAGAGCACGGTGGCCCTGTCCATTCGTGAGCCTAGGAGCGAAATCGCCACGGGCAGCATGCGAACCACGGTCAGGCTGAGCACCGCGTAGATCACGATGTGCCACGTCCAACCCGCAGCCAGGGCCGGGATGATGACGGCGCCGAAGACAAACCAGGAGATCATGGATGCAAGACCGCAGGTCTGCTCGACGTAGTAGATCTCCTTCTCCCCGCCCCGGCCGCCGAAGGCGCCGTAGGCGCTGCCTGCGACAAAGGCGGCCACGAAGCCGTTGGCGTCGATCAGCACCGCACCCAGGTACGCGATCAGGGCAAGGGCCAGCACCGCTGGGCCGGCGAATTCGTCGGAGCTCCAGCCCCGGCGTCGCGCGATCCGTAGCAAGGCGCCGCCCCCGGCGCCGATCACCACGCCAACCACCACCCCGAGGAGGAGACCGATCAGCGCATGCCCCGCACTTTCGTGGTCCAGACCTGCCGCGGTCGCGATGCCTGCGATAGCAACAGTGACGACGGGAGTGGCAATGCCATCGTTCAGGCCACTTTCCACGTTGAGGGTCTGGCGGACTCGACGAGGCACTCGGCGGTCCGACATGACTGCGGAGCCGAGGGCCGCGTCCGTCGGGGCCAGGGCGGCGCCCAGCAAGAGGGCGTACCACGGACTCACTCCCAACACGGCAACGGCTGCAAGAGCGCCCAACGCAATGGTCAGGGGAAGACCCAGAGCCAGCAGCCGCACGTAGCGCCCGCGGTCCGCTGAGAGATCGGCGATCCGCACCCGGCTGGCGTCGGCGAACAACACCCAGACCAATGTGACCTCAGCCACCACCTTGATCAGGTGGGGATCGGAGTCAAGCTGGAGCAGCTTCAAGCCCTGCGCCATGACGACACCAGTAGCCACGAAGAAGATCGGTGTCGAGATAGCGGCTGCCCGTGCGGAGAACATCCCCCACACAAAGATCGCGGCCAAGATCAGACACAACGCACCGAGTTCCACGGCGCCACCCCTTTCAGATTCGGCGCAGTTTGCTGCCTTCTCGTACTCATCTCGAGGTCGAACGACTGATCTCGCTTGGGACCATGATTTCCCACGACGTAGTGTCCGTAGGGAAACATCAGGCATCTTGCGCCGGCCGCACGACCCGGCTGGCGGCGCTCAGGAAAGCAGCTGAAGAGCCCGAGCTGCGTGCGCGCGAGCAGGACCTGTAGGGCCAGAGCCCCGAGGCCGACGGCGAGCGCGGCCCACACGATCTGACGGTTCGGCCAGCGCGTTGATGGCCTTGGTCAACCGATGCTTCCGACGGCTTTGACGCCCGGCATGTCGGGCACCTGGCTCAGGATGATGTTGAGGCCGATGCCGGTCAAAAACCGAGCATCACCGAGTGGGAGACGAATCGGAGATACCGCCCGATGTGGGCGAACGCCGCCACGACCATGATCAGGCCGGCGAGCAGGGTAAGAAGGATCAGGGCGTCGGGCCGCTGTTTCTCTGCGACGCCTTCCAGGGCGGAGGCCGCCCGCCAGCGCCGCCGCTCTCGTCGTCGTGATCACCACCAGTCGGGTGCTGGCCGTGAGCCCGCCAACGATCAGTCCGGCGAAGCTGGCGTAAAGGCCGTGGACCGGCTTGACGCCGGCCAGGACGCTGGCCGGCCTGCCGTCCGCGACTGCTGATCGCACCTGGCAAGTCGTCGTGTCTGACACCGACGGCATCACGCTGGAGGGATGAGTCGTCAGCGCCTGCCAGGTTGGGCGGGCGCCAACTGCGGTGGCCGCGAGGGCACGGGCCGCCACCCTGGCGGCTGGTGGTTGATCAGGCCCGCGGTCGGCGTCGACCCAACCAGCGGTACAGACCGGCGGGTCCTCACACGATTCGAGATGCGAGCCCGGCACACAGGGTGCATGCTTAGTCCAGGTGCTCTCGATGACCTGGACGGCAAGGAATGAGTCTTTGACGATCCGCATATCACTCTGAGGAGACGGTCTTGGTGGGCGAAGTCGATGGTGTCGATGAGTTGGGGCCGGTGGACTGGATTGTGGTCGAGTTCCCGGGTAGCAAGTTCAACGGGCAGATTGCACCCGCGCTCCTCGATCTGGTCGAACGTGATCTGGTCCGGGTGCTTGACCTGCTGGTGTTGAAGAAGGATGCCGACGGGTCGCTTGAGGCGTTTGAGCTTTCCGACCTTGAGGAGGGAGAGATCGGAGAGTTGCGGGGGTATGAGTCGGAGCTGGCGATGCTGCTCAGCGAGGAGGACGTGACCTCGCTCGCCGCTGCGATCGAGCCTGGCAGCTCGGCCGGGGTACTGGTTTGGGAGAACACCTGGGCCGCACCATTTGCCTCTGCGGTGCGTCGTTCGGGCGGTCAGCTGGTGGCTAGTGGCCGCATTCCCATTCAGGCGCTACTCGCCGCAATCGAGGCTGACGAGGAAGTAGAAGCAGCCCAAGAGGGCACCGAGCAGCTAGCAACCGCAGAAGGAGAAATCTGACATGCCCCTAGCCGCACGACGTATGGGCCGGCCCGGTGTGGTTGGGCCCAGACCGGTGGCGCGGACCGCTGCCGCCGTCGGTACTGTCGCGGTGGTTGCGCATGGCGTCAACCGCCGAACAGGCCGGCGAGACGACCGACGAGACGACCGCAGAGACCGTCGCGACTGACCGAGCACGGCGCCCAGCGGTGCGGCGTGATCGGGACTGTTCCACGCGAGTCGCGCTGGTGTGTCGGCATCAGCGGTCCGTGTTGCTGTCCTCCGGTACCTGCCGGTGTAGGCCCTTCTACGTGAGCGCGGACCCTGACCGGGTTGTCGGGAACACAAGCTGACCGTGCGCGAGGTCCCGGTCGACGCCTTCGGGCCGATCTCGTTGTACAACAGCCTCTTTCGAAAAAATAAGCGCACGCGAACAAAATCACCGCGACCCGCACCGACGACAGCTCCATCAGCGTTCATTTCGGCGGTTGTGAAGACGATCGGCCTGATGCCTGCCGATCATGGACGGCTCGAACTACCTCACCCGGGCTGTACTGTCCCGACCCGTGATCCTGGAAGGATCCTGGACGTTCCCCCAGCGAACGGCCCGACCACGCTGGCATGCAAGAGTCCGGCCCGCTCCGGTGCGGGGATCGAATGGCCGTCCAGAATTGGCTTCAGTATCGGGCCTGGTTCGAGGACGAGCGTCCAGATCTCTATACGGTCGACATATCTGTTCCACCTCATAGTCCTCAGCCAGGCGACGCAGCCCTGGGACGGATGCCGCTACGAGCGGGACCGGCCCGGAGTGTCACCAACGTCATGACCGAGTACACCTAGGCTAGTATCAGCTGCCCGGTCAACGGATCGCAGTCAGCCAGGTACGGCAACGAAGTCGGGGTATCACGACAGTGCGCGCACCGCTGGGTCGCCCGCTTCGCCGCCGAGGGCGAAGCGGTGCTGCAGGACCGGTCGTCGCGACCGCAGCACAGTCCGCGGCGGACCAGCCCCAGCCCGACTAGATGATCCACTCCATCCGACCTAGTCGGACGTGCATTCAACCGACATTGA
>Ga0307323_10000502_pt1 | contig 12154 bp, 14 predicted proteins | sample ER_DNA_381_FD_194496 | JGI IMG/M metagenome (GOLD analysis project Ga0307323, IMG submission 194496) | Bulk soil microbial communities from the East River watershed near Crested Butte, Colorado, United States - ER_DNA_381 | ecosystem: Environmental > Terrestrial > Soil > Floodplain | place...
CAGTCGTGGTTCGTCCCCCCGGTCCCGCGTCCGGTGCTGGCGCAGTGGTACCGCGCCGCCGACCTCGTCCTCATGCCGTCGCACAGCGAGTCCTTCGGCCTGGTCGCCCTCGAGGCCGAGGCCTGCGGAACTCCCGTGGTCGCCGCCGACGTCGGCGGTCTGCCCATGGCCGTCGGCGACACCGGAATCCTTGTCGAGGGACACGACCTCGGCACCTGGACCCACGCGGTCGAGTCCCTGATGGTCGACCCCGAGCGGCGCCGGGACCTCGGCCGCCGCGCCTCGATCCATGCGCAGGACTTCGGCTGGGGAGCCACCACCGACCACCTGCTCGAGGTGTATGCGGAAGCCCGCCGCGTCCGTACGCCCACACCGCTGGACCCGCTCGCCGCGGTGGTCCAAGCGCCGCCGGCGCTGATCCCGTGACGGACGACCCGGCCGGGCGCACGACAGCGCAGGCGGAGGCGACCGTTCGCGCATACCTGGAGGACGCCGGCATCGAGTGGGAGCTCGGCGGACGGGCCGGCGAGTTCGTCGTCACGCTGCCCGGCGAGAAGAAGCTGCGGACCGTCGCGTCACTCCTCGTCGGCGACAAGGCCACGTCGGTGTCGGCGTTCGTCGTGCGCAACCCCGACGAGAACCACGAGGCGTTCTACCGCTACCTGCTGCGCCACAACCTCCGGATGCCTGGCCTCGCCTACGCGATCGACACCTCGGGGGACGTCTACGTCAAGGGCGAGGTACCCACGACCGCCCTCGACGCCGCATACCTGGACCAGCTCCTCGGCGTCGTCCTCGACGCCGCCGACTCGCCGTTCAACGACCTGCTCGTCCTCGGCTTTCTCACGTCGATGCGCAAGGAGTGGGCCTGGCGCATCTCCCGGGGCGAGTCGACCCGCAACCTCGACGCCTTCCGGCATCTCCTGGAGGATCAACCCGGCCAATAGGGTGGGCGCATGACGTACACCCTCGTCCTGCTCCGTCACGGTGAGAGCGTCTGGAACGCCAAGAACCTGTTCACCGGCTGGGTGGACGTGGACCTGTCGGACAAGGGACGGGACGAGGCGGTGCGGGGCGGCGAGCTGCTCGTCGTAGAAGGGCTGCTTCCGGATGTCGTCCATACCTCGGTCTTGCGCCGGGCCATCAACACCGCGAATCTCGCCCTCGACACCGCCGACCGTCACTGGATCCCAGTGCGCCGTCACTGGCGGCTCAACGAGCGTCACTACGGCGACCTGCAGGGCAAGGACAAGAAACAGACGATGGCGAAGTTCGGCGAGGAGCAGTTCATGCTCTGGCGCCGTTCCTACGACGTGCCGCCACCGCCGATCGACTCCGACAACCCCAACTCACAGGCGGGCGACCCGAGGTACGCCGATCTTGGCGCCGACATGCCGCAGACCGAGTGCCTGAAGGACGTCGTCGCGCGGATGATCCCATACTGGGAGAACGAGATCCGGACCGACCTGCGCGACGGCAAGATGGTTCTGGTTGCCGCGCATGGCAATTCGCTGCGCGCATTGGTAAAGCACCTCGACGGGATCAGCGACGACGACATCGCGGCGCTGAACATCCCGACCGGCATGCCGCTGGTCTACGAGCTCGACGACGACTTCCAGCCGATCACTCCCGGTGGCCGGTACCTCGACCCGGAGGCGGCGGCCGAAGCGGCGGCGGCGGTGGCGATCCAGGGCCGCTGAGGCCTCAACGACCGAGGGGCAGCGACCTCAACGGCGCCTCAACGGCGTGGCCCGACGCTGGTCGGTGATCGGCTATCGAAACGCATGGCCGAGTCACCTCAGCGAAGGGAAACCCTCATGAGCACCCAGATCGACGACACCCAGGTCCTGACCGCGCTGCGCGCCAAGCAGCAGCAGATGTGGAGCTCCGGGGACTACAACAAGATCGCGGCCATCGCCGTCGGGGTCAACGAGGTCTTCCCCGCACGGGTTGGCGCGGCTCGACGAGCTTGGCGCCCTGAAGCTCCTCGCCAAGCGACTCGACCATGCTCCCGCCCGCTACTCATGGCGCGTACTGGGTCACGAAATCGCGGGGTCCTTCACGCCGGTCGGCGGGCACACTCGTGCCCTGTCGGTGCGCCGGATCAGTCTCGACTCCGTGCTCGTCGACCTTGCGGAAGAGGCCGGTGCGACGATGGTCCTGGGCCACAAGCTCACCGGGCTGGTCGGTGCCGGGACCGAGGACGACCCGGTAGGCGGCGTCGTCCTCGACGACGGGCGCCGGCTCCGGTCGCGGGGCGGATGGGCAGCACTCGAGCGTCGCGCACCACCTGGGCCTTGGTCGGGTCGAGGAGCGCCAGGGCGAGGTGGCCATGCTGCTCGGATACTGGCGCGGCCTCCCGGCGTCCGACTGGATCCGCTTGGACATGCACGAGCGCTCGGCGTTCATGTCGGCACCCTGCGAGGACGGCCTCCACCTGCTCACGGTCGCGGGCCCGGCGGATCTACGCGCGGCTCCCGCGCCGCGGTCCAGGTTCGCTACCGCCAAGCCTCCTCGACTTCCCCGCGGTGCTGAACCCGCGGCTGCTCGACGCGGCCGAACTGGTCTCTGCGGTCCTCCGCGCCCCAGAGCCGATGATGCGCGGGTACTACCGCTGGCCCTCGCCGCGGCACTCGTCGGGTTCTGGGTGCTGACCAGCCCCTTGACCGCCATTTCGAGCTCAGAGCGCGACCCGCGAGTCCTCCTGCTCCTCGTGGTCGAGCTCTGGCAGGTCCAGCTCGCTGCGGTACTCCCCGGTGACGAGGTAGACCACCCGCTGGGCGACCGAGACCGCATGGTCGGCGAACCGTTCGTAGTACCGGCCCAGCAGGGTGAGGTCGACGAGCGTCTCGCGAGGAACGTCCGGGGCACCCTCGCCGGAGTCGCGCAGGATCGTCTCGAACAGCTGCCGGTGCAGCTCGTCCATGGCGTCGTCCTCGCGCTCCAGGCTGAGCGCCGCGCCGGTGTCCTTGGAGGCGATGACCGAACCGGCCTTAGCCACAATGCGCTCGGCGACCTGGCCCATCTGGAGGATGTGCGCGACGAGCGCTGGGGGAACGGCGCTCGCCGGATACCGGAGCCGCGCGACCTTGGCGATGTGACGGGCCAGGTCACCCATGCGCTCGAGATCGGAGCTCATCCGCATGGACGTGACGACGACCCGCAGGTCGGTGGCCACCGGCTGCTGACGGGACAGGAGGTCGATCGAGAGAGCGTCGAGCTCGACGCGGATCGCGTCGAGCTCGTCGTCGGCCGCGATGACGCTCTCCGCCAGGTGGATGTCCGCGTCGAGGAGCGCGGTCGTGGCGCGGGCGACCGCCGACCCGGCCAGTCGGGTCATCTCCACGAGCTGGTCGGTGATCTTCTCGAGGTCGTCGTGGAACGCGTTACGCATACGGCTGAAATCCTTGTCGTCGTTCTCAGGTTTGGTCCGGTCCCAAGCCAGCGCGAGGTTCGCACGGCCGGATGAACGGTTGTGGCCAGCCGGGTGAACATTGTCCGACGCCCTGCGGCGCCCGGCAGCCGTCGGTCCGGGCGGAGCCGACGAGCACCTACCCTTGAAGTGTGGACGTGACAACGGCCGCCACACTCGGGGCGATCGGCGGGATCGCCCTGTCGGCGCTGGCGGTGTATGCGGTGCGCCTTTCCGAGCGGCAGCAGCGCCGGGTGCCGGCCGCTGACGAGGATCGGGCCGCCATCCCTGAGGGTGTCGCCGACGTTCTCGCCGTCCTGAGGTCCAGCGGAATCCTCCTCGACTCCGCTGACGCCGTCGTCAACAACTCGCCCGCCGCGGTCGCGAACGGGCTCGTCCGCGGCCAGGACCTCACCCAACCCGAGCTCCTCGCGCTGGCCCGTCAGGTCCGGCGCGACGGCGTCATCCGCGAGGTGGAACTGGAACTGCCTAAGGGTCCGGCTGGGCGGCCCGGCCTCGTCGTGGGCGCCCGCGTCGCCCCACTCGGCTCCTCGCATGTGCTGCTGCTTGTCGACGACCGTAGCCAGGCGCGTCGTCTGGAGGCGATCCGACGCGACTTCGTCGCCAACGTCAGCCACGAGCTGAAGACACCGGTTGGTGGGCTGGCCCTGCTGGCCGAGGCCGTCCTCGACGCCCACAACGACCCCGAGGCGGTGGCCCGGTTCGCCCGGCGGATGCAGGTCGAGTCGACCCGGCTGACCCGGCTGGTCCAGGAGATCGTCGACCTCTCGCGGCTGCAGGTCGCCGCGTCACTCAGCCAGCCGCATCCGGTGGACCTGGCGCATGCGGCCCGGGAGGCCGTGGACCGGTCCCGGCTGGCGGCGGAGGACAGGGATATCGAGGTCGCTCTCGTCTCGAGCGGCGACTGCGCGGTCTGGGGCGACCACGAGCTCCTCGTGACGGCGATCCGCAATCTCATCGGCAACGCCGTCGCCTACTCCGACCCGCACACCCAGGTCGTCGTGGCCGTGCGCGCAGCCGCCGGCGACCTCGTCGAGCTCGCGGTGACGGATCAGGGGCAGGGGATCGCCCCCGCCGACCAGCAGCGGATCTTCGAGCGGTTCTACCGGGTCGACTCGGCCCGGTCGCGATCGACGGGTGGCACCGGCCTGGGCCTGTCGATCGTCAAGCACGTCGCCGCGAACCACGGTGGCGAGGTCTCCGTCTGGTCGGAGCCGGGTCGGGGATCGACATTCACCCTCCGCCTCCCGGCCATGACCGTCGGTCGGATGCGGGACGCCGACTCGCGCCAGACCGACGACACCCTCAGTGTCGCGCGCGCCCGATGACGTCCGACCGGCAGGAGCCCCGCCGCAGATGAGCCGAACACCGTGAGCCGCATCCTCGTGGTCGAGGACGAGGAGTCGTACTCCGACCCGCTCTCCTACCTCCTGCGGCGCGAGGGGTACGACGTCGTCGTCGCCGCGACCGGACCCGCCGCCCTGGCGCAGTTCGACAGCAACGGCGCCGACCTCGTGCTCCTCGACCTCATGCTGCCCGGACTCTCCGGGGTGGACGTCTGCCGCCGGCTGCGGCAGCGCAGCTCGGTCCCGGTGATCATGCTGACCGCCAAGGACAGCGAGATCGACAAGGTCGTCGGGCTGGAGATCGGTGCGGACGACTACGTCACGAAGCCGTACTCCTCGCGCGAGCTGCTGGCCCGCGTCAAGGCGCTGCTGCGCCGGCTCGCCGAACCGGAGGAGCTCCTCTCGCCGACCCTCGAAGCCGGCCCGGTCCGGATGGACGTCGAGCGACACACGGTCACGGTGGGTGGAGTCTCGACACCGTTGCCGCTCAAGGAGTTCGAGCTGCTGGAGATGCTGCTACGGAACGCGGGCCGCGTGCTCACCCGCATCCAGCTCATGGACCGGGTGTGGGGCAGCGACTACGTCGGCGACACCAAGACGCTGGACGTCCATATCAAGCGGCTCCGGGCCAAGATCGAGCCGGATCCGGCCAACCCGCGCCACATCGTCACCGTGCGGGGTCTCGGGTACAAGTTCGAGGCCGCCTAGGCAACCTCACCCGCATACCGGTATGCGGGTCAGCCGCCGGTCGTCGTCGTCGTGGTGGGCGCCGCAGTCGTCGCCGACCCGGTGACCGTCGTCGTTACGGTGGCGGTCGCGGTGCTCCCGGTCGTCGCCGTGGTCGTGGCGGTGGTGGGCACCGCCGTGGCCGTCACCGAGGAGTAGTAGCCGTCGGGGAGGAGGACCGGCACGTTGGCGAAGACCTGGCCGGCCTTGATGCTCTGCAGCACGACGGTGGTGAGGTCGCCGGGCGCGGCCGGCACGCTGGCCAGCTGGACACCGCTGATCGCCGTCTGCGAGTAGGCCTTGACGTCCATGCTGGGCCCACCCGTGGCGTTTGACTGGGCCTGCTCCGCGGTGAGGAAGGTGACGGTCACGGGCTCAGCCCCGTTATTGATGAGCGAGCCGACCATCACGCCGGCGGCGCCCTTGGCCGCGGACACCAGCAGCAGGCCGCGAGCGTCGAGGGAGCCGAGATTGACGTTGATCCCGTCGGCCGGCTGGTACGGCACGTTCGTCTGCGCCTGCGACTGGGTCGAACACGCGGCGAGCACCGTCGCGCCGAGCGCCGCCGCGGCGAGGACCGCGGCGGTCCGGCGACCGGGATGCCGGAGCCATGAGGTGACGGGACTGACGCGCAGCGTGATGGTCGCGGGCCGAGGCACGCGCGTCAGCCTAGCGGCAGCATGCCTCGCGCGAGAGGCGACGAGACCGGGCTGAGACACCGGTGAACGAGGGCGCTCCACAGGCCGCCGCTGAGCCGCCGTTTCTCCGCGCGTTGCACGCCCGGAGCCGTTTGTCAAGAGGCGGACCGCCGTTCGACGCGCGCGTTGCAGGCCTCTGACCTGCGCAAACGAGCGCTTTCAAGTCGTGGGTGTCGGTGCTCGCGTGGTATTCTGGTCGTCGCGAAAGGGGAAAACAGCACATGGTTTTCAAGGTCGGCGAAATGGTCGTGTACCCCCACCACGGGGCGGCACTGATCGAAGACATCACCACCCGCACGATCAAGGGAGAGGACAAGATCTACCTCACCCTCAAGGTCGCCCAAGGCGATCTGACCATCCAGGTCCCCGCCGAGAACTGTGACCTCGTCGGCGTCCGCGACGTCGTCAGTCAGGACGGGCTCGACCGGGTGTTCGAGGTGCTTCGAGCCCCGCATACCGAGGAGCCGACCAACTGGTCGCGCCGCTACAAGGCCAATGTCGAGAAGCTGGCCTCTGGCGACGTCATGAAGGTTGCCGAGGTGGTTCGCGACCTCTGGCGTCGTGACAAGGACCGTGGGCTCAGCGCCGGCGAGAAGCGGATGCTCGCCAAGGCCCGCCAGATCCTCGTCTCCGAGCTGGCCCTCGCCGAGAAGACCAACGAGGACAAGGCCGAGGCCATCCTCAACGAGGTTCTGGCCTCCTAACCCCGCTCGCGTCCCACCGCCATGGCCGAGCCCCGGGTCGGGGTGGTCGTCGTCGCGGCCGGGGCCGGGGCGCGCTACGGCGCCGGCGTGCCCAAGGCGTTCGTTCCGCTGTCCGGCCGGTCCCTGCTGGCCTGGTCGGTGCAGGCGGCGCTCGGGTGTCCCGGCGTCAGGTGCGTCGTCGTCGTGGCGCCCTCATCGCACCTCGCCGAGGCCGAGCGGGAGACCGCCGGGTATCCGGACGCCCCGGTTCGGGTGATAGCCGGCGGGATCGAGCGCCATGACTCGGTGGCGGCCGGACTGGCCGTGCTTCCCGCCGAGCTGGACGTCGTCCTAGTCCACGACGCCGCCCGAGCCATGACGCCGTCGTCGTTGTTCGCCGCGGTGGCCGCCGCGGTCGCCGACGGCGCACCAGCCGTCGTGCCGGGGCTACCGGTTGTCGACACCATCAAGCAGGTCGACGAGGCAGGCACCGTGGTGGCGACTCCGCCGCGGGCCGCCCTCCGGGCCATCCAGACCCCACAGGGGTTCCGCCGGGACGTGCTCGAACGCGCCCACGCCGCAACGAGATCGGGGCCGGTGACTGACGACGCGGCGCTCGTCGAGGCGCTCGGGCAGCCGGTGCTGGTGATCCCTGGTGATCCGCTCGCGCACAAGATCACCACGCCGGCGGACCTGGACCGGGCCGTCGCTTTGGTCGACAGCGGAGGCGCCGATGCCGAGTGACCCGACCAGACCCGTTGCGGTCGTCACTGGTGGCGGATCCGGAATCGGCGCCGCCACAGCCAGACGGCTGCACGCGGAGGGCTTCGACGTCGTGGTCACGGGGCGACGCCGTGAGCGACTCGACGCCGTCGTCGAGGCCCTGGGCGACCACGCTCGCGGCGTAGCTATGGACGTCACCGACCCGGTGAGCGTCAGAGCGGCCGCCGAGGACATAGGCGACTGCGACGTGCTGATCAACAATGCCGGCGGTGCGCTAGGGACCGATCCGGTCGAGCATGGCGACCCCGCCGAGTGGCGGGACATGTTCGACAGCAACGTCGTCGGCACCCTTCAGGTCACCCAGGCCTTGCTTCCTGCCCTGCGCCGGTCGCCTCGGGGCACGCTGGTGGTCGTGACCTCGCTCGCCGCCGAGGTCGTCTACCCGGGCGGCGCGGGCTACACGGCGGCCAAGCACGCCGAGCGCGCACTGGCCGAAACCCTGCGCCTGGAGCTCAACGGTGAGCGGATCCGGGTCGTCGAGATCTGCCCGGGCATGGTGCATACCGAGGGGTTCTCGCTGGTCCGTTACCACGGCGACCAGAGCAAGGCGGACGCCGTCTACGAAGGCGTGGACCGGCCGCTCACCGCTGAGGATGTTGCCGAGTGCATCGCGTTCTGCGTCAACCTGCCGCAGCACGTCAACGTCGACCGGCTCGTTGTGAAGCCGGTCGCCCAGGCGGCCCCACATCTCCTGCACCGCGGCCCGATCGACTGGGACGACGGTGCCTGACCTCCCGCGCGTCGGGATCGGTGTCGACGTGCACGCCTTGGCCGCTGAGGGCAGCGACCGGCCGCTCAGGCTGGCCGGGCTGCACTGGCTTGGCGAGCGAGGACTCGACGGACACTCGGACGGTGACGTCGCCGCGCACGCCGCCTGCGATGCGCTGTTCTCGGCCGCGGGAATCGGCGATCTCGGCGCCCACTTCGGCACGAGCCGGCCGGAGTATGAGGGGGCCTCCGGGGTCGCGCTCCTCGCCGAGGCGGCACGGCTGGTTCGGGAGGCGGGCTGGCAGATCGGCAACGTCGCCGTCCAGGTCGTCGGCAACCGGCCCAAGGTCGGGACACGGCGGGCCGAGGCCGAGGGCGTGCTGAGTCAGGCGGCCGGCGCGCCGGTCTCGGTGAGCGGAACCACGACCGACGGTCTCGGGCTGACGGGCCGCGGTGAGGGAGTCGCCGCCGTCGCGACCGCGCTGGTGGTCCGGCGGCCACGCGACTGAGACCCGGTTCCACCCACCGAACGGCTGCTCAACCGCCTGGCTCGACTGGCATTCGGGCGGCTTGACTGCCTGAATACCGGCAGCCAAGCGCCTCGACTGGCAGCCGAGCCGAACGGTGACCGGTGACTCAGCCGAGCCGGTGACCGGAGACTGTGGCCGGCACTCAGGTATGCGCCGGTGAGGGATCACTCTGCCGTTCGGCGACGTGGGTGGCGAGGAAGTTCTCCCAGGTCTCGCGGCCGTCGGCATGGTCCGGCGCCAGGTTCGCGCCGTCCCGGATGGCGCGGGCGGCCCGACCGGGCATCCGAACGGGAATCAGCCACCGCCGACGACCGGCGGTCCGCACGAACCCGCGCAGCATCTCCTCCATCCCGAGAATGTGCGGGCCGGCGAAGTCGGACACCAGCCCGGACGGCCGGCCCAGCGTCAGCTCGACGAGCCGGTCCGCCACCTCGGCCGCGGCGACCGGCTGGAACCGGGTGCGGCTGGGCACCGGGATCACCGGCAACCGGGACATCGCCGAAAGGGTGGTCAGCGCCAGCTCGTGGAACTGGGTCGCCCGCAGCGTGGTGTACGGGATCCCCGAGTTCTCCACGACCCGTTCGGCAGCCCGCTTCGACGCGAAGTACCCGAACATCGCGCGGTCGACCGGGCTGACGACCGGAACCCGGTCGGCGCCGACGACGGAGATGAAGACGAGGTGCCCGACGCCCGCGGCGGCGGCCGACCGCGTCAGCGTCAGCGCCTTGACGTCGTCCGCCGTGGCGGTCCCGGCACAGTGGACGACTGTCTCTACTCCCGCGACCGCCCGGTCCGCGCCGGCATCGGTCAGAAGATCGCCGACGACGACCTCGATCCCCGGACCGAGCCGACCGGATGTCCGGCTCAGCACCCGGACCTCGCGCCCGGCGTCGCGGAGTCGTGCGACGACGAGACGGCCGAGGGTTCCGGTACCGCCGGTGACGAGGACGGGTGAGGACATGGTCTGCTCCTTGGGTGAGGTGGCTTGGTGGACCGCGACCGGTCACAACGGGAACCTCTTGCGGGTCTACTGCTACGACCCGGCAGACGGAAGGAACGTGACACCGTGCCCGAGAACGACCAGGACTGGCTCGCTGACCGCTTTGAGCGAGAGCGCGGACGGCTGGCTGCCGTGGCGTACCGCATGCTCGGGTCCGCCACCGACGCGGAGGACGCCGTGCAGGAGACCTGGCTCCGGCTGAACCGCACAAACTCCGCCGAGGTCGACAACCTGTCGGCGTGGCTGACCACCGTCGTCGCGCGGGTGAGTCTCAACATGCTCCGGTCGCGGCGAACCCGGCGCGAGCAGCCGCTCGAGGCGGCGGAGGTAGTGGACACTTCCCTCGACGAGGGGTCCGACGCTCAGCCGGAGCCGCAGGCCGTCCTCGCCGACTCGGTGGGACTGGCCCTCCTCGTCGTCCTCGACACTCTGAGTCCCGCGGCGCGCCTGGCCTTCGTCCTGCACGACATGTTCGACCTGCCGTTCGAGGAGATCGCGCCGCTCGTCGACCGGACGCCCACGGCGACCCGCCAGCTGGCGAGCCGGGCGCGGCGGCGGGTCCGCGGCAGCGGCCACCTGTCCGGTCGCGACGTCGTCCGGCAGCGCCGGCTGGTCGAGGCCTATCTGTCTGCGGTCCGCACCGGTGACTTCGAGGGGTTGGTCGCGGTCCTCGACCCGGACGTGGTCCTCCACGCCGACCGCACGGCGGCATCCACCTCCACCCCCCGGGTGCTGCAGGGTGCGAGAGCCGTGGCGCACGGCGCTGTTGCGTCCGCGGTCCGGGCACCGCACACCGCCGTCGCGCTGGTCGACGGGTCGGTGGGGCTGGTGATGGCGGTGGAGGGACGGTTGGCCGTGGCCCTGGCGTTCCGGACGGCTGGAGAACACATCACCGCCATCGACGTCATCGCCGACCCGGAGCGCCTACAGGAACTGGCGGTGTCCGTCCTCGACTAGCCGCGCTCGCGCGAACCTGATCCGCGAAGCCCGTCGCCAGCGGCCGCCACGCCGCTTCCAGCTCCCTGCGGGCCCCCGTGACCGCAGCGAGCGCCCGGTCGACCACGGCCGCCTCGGCGTCGGACGTCGCGAGCGCCCGGTCCTTGGTCGCCCAGCCTCTGACGATCTCCGGCCGGGCCTCGGGGTGGCACTGCACACCCCAGGCGGTGGGCGCGTACCGCGCGGCCACCAGCTCTCCGGTTTGCGCGCGGGCCAGCACCCGGGTGCCCTCGGGCAGGCGCGTGACGACGTCGCGGTGCCAGAAGACCGCCCTCGGGCCGCACGCACCGAGCACGTCGTCGTCGGCCACGTCGTCGGCCCAGCTGGTGTCGAGGACGCCCCGGCGCTTGCCGGTCGCGTTGACGACGACCTCGCCGCCCAGCGCGACCGCCGCCAGCTGGTGACCGAGACAGATGCCGAGCACCGGAACGCCGAACTCGGCTCCGCATCGGATGAGGTCTTTGGTCGGGGACAGCCAGGCGTATGCATCGTCGTCGTTCGCGCTCATCTGGCCGCCGAGGACGAGGAGTCCGTCGTGCTCACGCAGGTCGTCGGGAAGGGGCTCGTTCGCATACGGGTGCCGGACGTCCAGCCGTAGGCCTTCCTCGGTGAGCCACTCACCGACCCAGCCCGGGGGGCACAGCTGCTGGTGCTGGACGACGAGGACCACCGGCGTCATGACGTCGAGGCTACGTGACCTCAGAGCGGGTCCGAGCAGGGCCGGCGGCTCGCCGACGGCCCCGCTCGAGCTCCAGACCCTTAGCGACCGTCCTGCCCGTGGTGGCGCGGATCGCCCAGCCGAACGGCGGCGGTCAGGTCCTTGACTATCGCGTCACGGGTGTCGACCGGAGCCAGGTCGTAGCTCCGCTCGATGGTTGCCATGATCGACGTAGTGTCGTACTGGGTGTGGTCGACGCCGGACTTGACCATCCCGGCCGAGAGCACGAGCGCGGGGATCCGGGTTCCAGGTCCCCACTTGTCGACGACCGGCGGCGAGACGTGGTCCCACTGACCGCCGAACTCGTCGTAGGTCACGACGACGAGCGTGTCCTTGGCCTGCGGCCCGGACGTGACCGCCTGGAGCAGGTCGACGAGGTGGTCGCTGCCGTTCGGCTCACTCGCATACCCCGGGTGCTCGTTCTCGGCGCCATACGGCTTGACGAACGAGACCTGCGGCAGCGTGCCGTTCTTGGCCGCCGTGAAGAACGTGGTCTCGTCCTTCAGATGGGTGCGTCCCGGCGTTCCTGGGGC
>Ga0307323_10000514_pt1 | contig 12040 bp, 12 predicted proteins | sample ER_DNA_381_FD_194496 | JGI IMG/M metagenome (GOLD analysis project Ga0307323, IMG submission 194496) | Bulk soil microbial communities from the East River watershed near Crested Butte, Colorado, United States - ER_DNA_381 | ecosystem: Environmental > Terrestrial > Soil > Floodplain | place...
GACCGTCGAGGCCCCACCGCCGGTGACGTCGCAGGGGACGACGACGGAGGCGCCTGCCGGCACCGATCCAGACGACGTCTCCGGCAGCCTCGACATCCGCGATTTCAACGCCGATCAGGGGAACGGCCTGCTCACCGTGACGCTCTCCACCTACGACGCCTGGGACCCGAGCGTCCTCACGGGCACCCCTACCGCGCCAGGCCCCAACACGCTGACGGTCCTCTACGACGTCGATCTCGACCAGAAGGCCGACTACCGCGCCAGGCTCATCTTCTCGGGCGGCAGGCTCTCGGCCTTCATCTCCGGGAGCGGCTCGCAGTTCGAGGGAATCCCTGTGAAGCGCCCGGACGCTTTCACCGCCCGCTTCACGCATCCCGTCGACGTGTTCACGAAGCTTCCACCGAACGGCGACATCCAGCTGCAGGCGCGCTCCGACTTCGCCGGCGAGCAGGATCGAGCCCCCGACGACGGGCAGTGGCTTGGCGTGCCGTTCAATCCCTAGGAGGGGCTGAAGAGGAGCGCGTTTCCGGAGGGGTCGCGCAGAAGCGGGCCCTCCAGGGTGTCCTCGACCGAAACGCCGGCCTCGCCGGCGCGCGCTCGCAGCGCGTCGAGCTCTGCCACGTCCTTGAGCACGATCGTGAAGTGACGCAGGCCGACTGCGTTGTCCGGCGCGGGCGGGACCCCCGGCCCACGCCAGGTGTTGAAGCCCACATGGTGGTGGTAACCACCGGCCGCGACGAACACGGCGCTCGGGAGATGAGTCATGACGTCGAAGCCGACGACGTCGCGGTAGAAACGTGTGGCGGCGTCGAGGTCGCCGACGTGCAGGTGGACATGGCCTATCGTCGTCGCCGGGTCGACCGATGGCTGCGGCTCTTCCTCCGCCACCGGCTCGAGCAGCGCGCCGAGATCGAGCGGGTCGGGCCCTCCGCTCATGACGGAGAGGTCGGGCCACTCTTCCCTGGGCCGGTCGGCCGCGAGCTCGATCCCGTTCCCATCCGGATCGGGGAGGTAGATGGCCTCGGAGATGCCGTGATCCGATGCGCCCTGAATCGGCGTTCGGGTCGCCGCGAGCCGGGCCGCGGCCCGCGCAAGCTCGAGCCGCGAGGGGTGCAGGAGCGCGAAGTGGTAGAGGCCCGCATGGCGGCCTGCCTTCACAGCGTCCGGCCTCTCGACGAGCACGAGCAGGTCCTCCCCGCCGGCGCCGAGGGCGGCACTTCCGTCCTCACGCCGATGCTCTTGTAGCCCGATCGCGTCCTCGTAGAAGCCGACCGAGCGATCGAGATCGGTGACGGTCAGCTCGACCGCTCCGAGGCGGGTCTCGGGGGCGAGCCTGGTTTTTTCGGGTGCAAGCTGGCTCATCCGGACACCTCGGCGGGCTTGCGCGGATTGGGAAGGGGGGTCAGGCGCGGCTCGATCTGGTCGCGGAGGTGCTCGAACGCGGGCGGCAGCGAGAGCCGCTCGCCGAGCAATTCCTTCGGCTCGTCCGAATCGAAGCCGGGCCCGATCGTGGCGATCTCGAAGAGGACGCCGCTCGGCTCGCGGAAGTAGATCGAGCGGAAGTAAAAGCGGTCGATGACCGGCGTTGGATGCGCACCCGCCTCGGCGACTCGCTGCTGCCAGGCCTTGTGGTCGTCCATCGTCGAGGCGAAGGCAATGTGGTGGACGGTCCCGGCACCGGGCGTCCCGAGGCTCTCGGCCTCGTCGTAAACGTACTGGCCGCCGCGCTCCTCGCCGCGAACCTCCCAGCCGTCCTCGTCGCCCGACTCAAAGCCGAGGACCTCCTCGAGGAAGCGCCGGCTGCGCTCCGGCTCGCGCGTGAGCGCGCGCACCTCGTCGAAGCCCTGGAGCGCGACCTCGGCCGGGATCCCCGGGCTGAGCGCGACGAGTGGCCGGTCGGGCGTCTCGACGGCACGCAACTCGAGCGAGAGGCCCTCGGGGTCGTCGAAGAGGAGCGACTGACCCAGGCGGCTGGTCTCGACTCCCTCAGCGGCGAGCCGGTCGGCCCAGAAGGCGAGAGCCGCCTCGTCGGCAACGCGAAAGACGACGCGATGCACCATTCCCGCGCCGGCGCGCCCTTGGCGGGCGCCCGGGTATTCGAAGAAGGTGATGTCTGCGCCGGCCGAGCCGTCCTCGTCCGAATAGAAGAGGTGGTACACGGTCGGGTCGTCCTGGTTGACCGTCTTCTTCACGAGGCGAAGCCCGAGAACGCGGGCGTAGAAGTCGACGTTTCCCGGTGCGTCCGCGGTGATCGCCGTCACGTGGTGAATGCCTTCGAGCTTCATGTCCTTCTCTTTCTCCTCGAGGGTCAGGCCGCGGTCCGGGCGAGCTCTTCCCGCTCGGCCACCGCAGTCACGAGCGCATCGACGACTTCGCCGAGCTGCTCGCGGAGATCTTCGTCAATCAGCGTACCGCCGGTGTCGAATCGCGTCGGCGCGTGGCCGACTGCGACCTCTCCGTCGACGATCCGGGCTCCAATCGTGGCGAGCACCTTGCGGAGCTCGGCCTGCGCCCACACGGCGCCGAACGCCCCCGAGGAGGCGCCCACGACGGCGGCGGGCTTATTGCGCAAGGGATTCGTGGCGAGCGGCCGCGAGACCCAGTCGAGCGCGTTCTTGAGCTGGCCGGGAACCGAGCTGTTGTACTCGGGAGTTGAGATGAGGACGGCATCGGCGCCCGCGAAAGCCGCGCGCATGCTCGCCACGACTGCCGGAGCGCCGTCGCCGTCGTCGTCCTCGTCATAGGGTGGGACGTCCTTGAGGCCGTCCCAGAGCTCGACGTCGACATCTGAGCCAAAGAGCTCGGCGGCGTTCCGGAGGAGCTTCGTGTTGTACGAGTCGTTCCGAAGGCTGCCAGAGATGGCGAGGACCTTGGTCATCGTTAGGCCGCCTTCACCAGCTGGAGCTCGGCGATGATCGTCACGTCGTTTGCGAGGGCAGGGTCCCCGGTCGGCAGCGGCGTGTTCCAGTCGAGGCCGAAGTCGGTGCGGTTGACGCGGGCAGAAACCTTCATGCCGACCCGCTCGTTCCCGTATGGGTCCTTGATGGGGTCTGAGATCGTGCCTGCGACCTCGACGGGCTTCGTCACGCCCTTGATCGTGATCTCGCCGGGAACCGTCACGGCGTCGCCGTTCAGGTCGATGTTCTCGGCGATGAAGGTGAGCGTGGGGAAGCGCTCGGCGTCGAAGAAGTCGGGGGACTGCAGGTGCGCGGCGAGGTTCTCGTCCTTCACGTCGACGCTCGCGACCTCAGCAGCGCCCTCGATGCGGGCACCCGAGTGGTCGAGCACGAGACGGGCCTGCGCGTCGCGGAACTCGCCCCGAAACGTGCCGACGAGATAGTCGACCTCGAAGCCCACTGCCGAGTGGACAGGGTCGAGGTTCCACGTGCCGGTCGGAATCTTCGTGTCTGCGATCGTGCTCATGTCTCTTGCCTCCTGCTTGAGTAGTGTATTATTGAACACGCAAGCAAGTGTAGCGAGAAGAGATTGAGAACGCAAGTATCTCCAACCCAACCGGTTTCGGAACAGGTGCCGCCCGCAGTGCGCGCCTGGACGAGGCTTCTGCGTGCGCATGCGGCGGCGACTCGCCTCCTGAACGCCGAGCTCCAGGCGGAGCACGGGCTCTCGGTCAGCGACTACGAGGCGCTCTACCTGCTGTCGCGCGCGGACGGCCGCCGGCTCAAGCGCATCGACCTCTCACGGCGCCTCGCGTTGACCCCATCCGGGGTGACCCGCTTGCTCGAGGGCCTCGAGGCCGCCGGCCTGGTGGCGAGGACCGTCTGCCCGACGGACCTGCGCGTCGCCTACGCGGAGCTCACGAACGCGGGCGCCGCGAAGCTCGAGGCCGCGTCGTGCGGGCATGTCGGCTCGATCCGGGAGCTCTTCGAGGAGCACTTCGCCGACGGAGAGATCGACGAGCTCTCGGAGCTCCTCGGTCGTTTCCCGGGAGTCGCGGGCACCGACGACTCCTGCCCCGCCGCCTAGGAGGGCTCAGCAGGGAGGAGCTCGGAATCGTGGAGCGCAAAGAGCGCGGGAATGTCAGCGTCCGGCTCGTGGATCTCTTCGATCAGGCGGGCGAGGTTCGGCGTCAGCACGAGGAGGTAGCGCGCGGGGACGGGCCCGGCGTTCCAGTACGTGTGCGGCGTTTCGCGGCGGGCGAGAACCGCTGACCCGGCCGGCGCCTCGACCTCGTCGTCCCCGAGCCTGAAGCCCAGCGTCCCTTCGAGCACGTACCAGGCCTCGTCGTCGGCATGGTGGACATGGAACGGCGCGATCCAGTGTGTCCCGACCTCGGCCGTCCACTCGACGATGACGAAGTCGTCGTCAGGCGACCCCAGAGAGCTCCCGGCAAGGCGCTCGACGAACATCCCCGGCAGATTAGAGTGGTGTTGACAGGAGAACGTGTGTTCGTGTAGAACATACGTTCCCATGATCGCCTGCCTGAACATCCAAGCGTTTTCCCTCCGCGCCGCCCTCCGCTCCCGACCAGAGCTCGTGCGCGGGCCCGTTGCGCTCGCTCCGCCTCCCGGCAGCCGGCCGCTTCTGGGGGCGTGCACAGCTGCCGCCGAGGAGGCGGGCGTGCGCCCCGGGATGCGTCTCTCCGAGGCGCTTGCCACCTGTCCCGACCTCGTTCTCGCCGAACAGGATCCTGCCGCCGCCGAAGAGGAGTGGGAACGAATCCTCCGGCGGCTCGAGGACGCCGGTCTCGCCGTCGAGCCCGTCGAGCCCGGATGCGCGTACTTCGAGACCAGGGGCATCGAGCGGCTGGCGGGAGGCCTGAACTCCGCGCTTCGCCGTGCCCTCGACGCCGTCGGGCCCTTCTGGGAGCCGCGTGTCGGCGTTGCCGCGCGCCGCTTCGCCGCGCTCGCGGCTGCGAGCGTCGCGCCGGTGGGTCGTGCGCTCGTCGTCGACGATGCCGAGACCGAGCTCTTCCTGGAGCCGCTCCCGCTGCACCTTCTCCCGCTCAGTCCCGAAAGGCGCGATGCGCTGACCGAGCTCGGCGTCAAGCAGCTCGGCGAGCTCGCCCGTCTTTCGCGTGCGGCCGTTCACGACCGCATGGGGCGAGAGGGAGCCGAAGCCTGGCGGCTTTTGCGCGGCGAGGACGACAGCCGTGTCGAGGCGAGGCGCCCACCGGCCGAGATCGCCGAGGCGCTCGAGTTCCCCGAGCCGGTGGCCAACGAGCTCACGCTCGAGCGCGCCTTCTCGGCCCTTCTCGAGCGGCTCCTCGCGCGCGAGGAGCGGGCAGGACGCATGCCGCGCCGGCTCGCGGTGTCCGCGTGTCTCGTCGGCGGAGGCTCGTGGCGACGGACCACAACGCTTCGAGAACCGACTTCGGAGCCCGAGCGCCTGCACCAGTCGCTGGCGCCGAAGCTCAAAGAACTGCCTGCGCCGGCGGTCGAGCTACGGCTCGAGCTGGGGGAGCTGACCGAGTCCGTAGGGACTCAGGCCGAGCTCGTCCGCCCGCGCGGCAGTCGACTTCGAAGCCGTCTCCGCGAAGGGCTGCGCCAGGTGCGCGCCGCGGTCGGCATCGAGGCGGTCTGCACCGTCGTGGAGGTTGCGCCGTGGTCGCGCGTTCCCGAGGCCAGGGCGATTCTCGTGCCGCGCGACGACTGAACGAGCCTCGACCCGTGCATGTCGCGGCCGAGGAGGGGATCCCGACTGCCGTCGCACGGGTGCCCGTCTTCCAGATCCGCGAGGAATGGCGTGTGGTCGACCGCTGGTGGACGGACGCACCGGTGCGCCGGCGCTACTTCGACGTCGTCCTCGTCACGGGCGAAAACGTCGCCGTCTTCGAGGACGAGGAGGGGGGAGGCTGGTTTCGCCAGAAGGCCTAGCCGTGCAGTGCCTGGCCGGCCGCGCGTGAGTGGGACGGAATACGTCGAGCTGCACGCCCACTCGGCCTACAGCTTCCTCGACGGCGTCTCGCTCCCCGAGGAGCTCGCCGTCCGGGCCGCCGAGCTCGGTTATCCCGCCCTGGCGCTCACCGATCATGACGGCGTCTACGGCTCGCTGGAATTCGCCTATGCGGCCCGCGCCGTCGGGCTCCGCGCGATCACCGGCGCCGAGGCGACCCTCACGGACGGCTCCCATGTCACCCTCCTCGTCGAGACCACTCGCGGCTACGCGAACCTGTGCCGACTCCTGACCGCTGCCCACGCGCGCGAGCGGCTCAACCCCGCACTCGAGCCTGAGCTGCTCGCCGAGCTGAACGAGGGGCTCGTGTGCCTTTCCGGCTGCGCGCGTCATGGCCTCGGGGTCAAGAGCCCGACCACCGCCGCCCGCCTCGCCCGGGCGTTCGGGCGCGACCGCTTCTTCGTCGAGCTCCAGCGCCCGTACGCGCGTGGCGATGCCCGCAGGAACGCCGCGCTCCGCGATCTGGCGGCCGCGCTCGATGTCAACACGATCGCCACGGGAGACGTGCACGCCCACCACCCGCGCCGCGCCCGCCTCCAGGACGTGCTCGTCGCCGTGAAGCACAACGTGGCGCTCGAGGGGTGTGAGTTCGAGCGGCGCGGCAACGAGGAGTTCGTCCTCGCCGCGCCCGCGGAGGTCGCAGCGCGCTTCCCGGAGGACAGAGACGCCGTCCGGGCGACGGTCGAGCTCGCCGAGCGGCTCGAGTTCGACCTCACGCACGAGCTCGGCTACCGCTATCCCGACTTCTCGGACGGGACCGACCCCGCGGATGTGCAGCTCGCACGAGTCTGTGAGCGGGCCTTCGAGGAGCGCTACCGCAACGCGCCGACCGGCCTGCACACCCGCGCCCAGGCCCGCCTGCGAGAAGAGCTCGCTCTCACCGCAGAGCTCGGCCTCTCGGGCTTCTTCCTTCTCCACTGGGAAGTGCTCGAGCTGGCGCGCGAAGTCGCGCTCGAGGTGCGCGGGCCAGGCTCGCCTCGCCATCTGCTGCCCCCGGGCCGTGGCAGGGGAAGCTCGGTCGGCTCGATCGTCTGCTACCTGACCGGGCTCTCGCACGTCGACCCGGTCTCCGCCGGGCTGGCGCTCGGCCGCTTCCTCAACCGCGAGCTTGTCTCCGTCCCCGACATCGACCTCGACTTTCCGCGCGACATCCGCGAGAAGCTGATCGTCGCCGTCATCGAGCGCTACGGACACGAGCACTCGGCGCTCGTGGCGAGCTTCTCGACCTACCACTCGCGCGGCGCGATCCGCGACGTCGGCAAGGCGCTGGGCCTGCCGCAGGCCGAGCTGGAACGGCTCGCCAGGCTCACGGAGGGGAATCCCCGCCGCGTCGTGGAGGAGCTCGAGCGCCTGCCCGGCGCCGACACGAAGCTCGCGTCTCCGCGCTGGCGGGCCTTCGGAGAGCTCTGCGCCGAGATCGGCGGCCTCCCGCGGCACCTCTCCCAGCACCCGGGCGGCATGATCATTTCGAGCCGCCCGCTTGTCGAGCTCGTCCCGGTCGAGAACGCGGCGATGGAAGGCCGCAAGCTCTGCCAGTGGGACAAGGACTCCTGCGCCGACGCCGGCTTCCTCAAGATCGACCTGCTCGGGCTCGGGATGCTCTCGGCCGTCGAGGAGTGCGTCGACCAGATCGCCCGCCTGCGCGGCGAGCGGATTGACCTCTCCCGCGTCCCGCTCGACGACCCCGCGGTCTACAAGGAGATCCAGGACGCGGACACCGTCGGACTTTTCCAGATCGAGAGCCGCGCGCAGATGCAGAGTCTCCTGCGCACGCGCCCGGAGAACCTCGACGACCTCACTGTCCAGGTGGCGCTCGTCCGGCCCGGCCCGATCCAGGGGAAGGCCGTGCACCCGTACGTGGAGCGGCGGCAGCGCAGGCGTGAGGACCCGTCCTACGTCATCCCGCACGACCATCCGCTTCTGGCGGAGTGCCTGGAGGAAACCCTGGGGGCGATCATCTTCCAGGAGCAGGTGCTCGAGGTCGCGATGGCGCTCGCGGGCTTCACCGTCGGGGAGGCGGAGGGGTTGCGCCGGGCGATGAGCCGCAAGCGGAGCCAGGACGCGATCGAGGCCCACCGCGAGCGCTTCTTCGCCGGGGCGGCGCGAAACGGCGTGCCGCACGAGACCACGGAGCTCGTCTTCTCGAAGATCAACGGCTTCGCGTCCTTCGGCTTCCCGAAGTCGCACGCGGCCGCCTTCGCCCTGCTCGCCTACCAGTCGGCGTGGCTTCGCCACTACTACCCCGGGGAGTTCCTCTGCTCGCTTCTGAACGCCCAGCCGATGGGCTTCTATCCGCCGGCGAGCCTCGTCCGCGACGCCCAGCGACGCGGAGTCGATGTGCTCCCGCCGGATGTGAACCTGAGCGCCGCCTCGTGCCGGATCGAGGGGGACTCGGTGCGGATCGGCCTCGGCTACATCAAGGGCCTCGGCGAGGAGCTGGCGAAGGCGTTCGTGGCCGAGCGGGAGGAGGGAGGAGCGTTTCGCAGCGTGATCCAACTCGCCCAGCGGGCGCCCCTCGACCGGCCGGGACTCGAGGCCCTCGTGGCGAGCGGCGCTTGTGATGGGTTCGGTTGGCCTCGCCGTCAGCTCCTCTGGCGGCTCGGGCTCGCACCACGCTCGGTCTCGGTCGGCGCGGGCGGGGACGAGCGGCAGCTCACGCTTCCGCTCGCGCCCACCTCGGAGATTCCCGAGCTCCCGGAGCAGACCTCCTGGGAGCGCATGCTCGCCGACTACCGGACGACGAGCATGTCGATCGGCGTCCACCCGCTCGAGCTTCTGCGCCCGCACCTCCCCGCGGAGGTCGCGACGAGCGCCGACTTCGAGCACCTCGAGCACAAGAGCCGGATTGCGATCGCCGGCCTCGTCGTCGCCCGCCAGCGCCCGTCGACGGCGAACGGCGTCGTCTTCATGCTCCTCGAGGACGAGCACGGGCAGATGAACCTGGTCGTGCCGCCGCAGGTGTACGAGCGCTTTCGCCCGCTCGTGCGCGGCGAGCCGCTCCTGCTCGCGCGCGGCCGCTTCGAGCGCTTCGAACGAAACCGGAACCTGATCGTCGACGAGATCGTCAGCCTCGCGCCGCTTGCGCGGCAAGCGGCGGGGGAGGCTGAGGTGCGCTCCGCGCTACCCGAGGCTCATCATTTCGGCCATCGGTAGGCTTGAACGAGATGGCCGGCCCGCGTTCACTGTGGCTCCAGGAAGCCCTGCGGGCAGAGGACGGCGTCGAGTCGCAAGAGCTCCTCGAGGACGTCACCGCCGACGTCTGCATCGTCGGAGGCGGCTACACCGGCCTCTGGACGGCCCTCCGGATCAAGGAGCTCGAGCCGGACGCAGACGTCGTCATCGTCGAGCAGGACATCTGCGGCGGCGGGCCCTCCGGCCGCAACGGAGGCTTCGCGCTCACCTGGTGGTCGAAGATCCCGACGCTGATCAGTCGGGCCGGGGAGGAGGAGGCTTTCCGCCTCGCCAGGGCCTCGGAGGAGTCGGTGGTGCAGATCGGCGCCTTCTGTGAGCGCGAAGGAGTGGATGCGCACTTTCACCAGGGCGGCTGGCTCTGGACCGCGACCGCGCCCGCGCAGGTCGGCGCCTGGCGGTCGAGCGTTGAGACGGCCGAGGCGCACGGGGCGCATCCGTACGAGATCTTGAGCGCGGAGGAGGTGCAGGAGCGCACCGGCTCCCTGATCCACCTCGGCGCCGCCTACGAGAAGACGGCGGCGACCGTGCAGCCGGCCATGCTCGCCCGCGGCCTCCGCCGCGTCGCGCTCGAGCGCGGCGTCCGCATCTTCGAGCGCACCCCGATGGTCGAGCTCGACCGGGAGGCGGGGATCGTGCGCACCCCCTCGGGCTCAGTGCGGGCAGACGCGGTCGTTCTGGCGCTTAACGCCTGGGCGACGAAGATCCCCGAGCTGGCGCGTGCCGTCGTGGCCGTTTCGAGCGACATGGTGGCGACAGCGCCGATGGCGGAGGAGCTCGAGGAGAGCGGCTGGACCGGCGGCGAGGCGATCTCCGACTGCCGCCTGCTCGTCCACTACTACCGAACGACGAAGGACGGGCGCGTCGCGTTCGGGCGCGGCGGAGGCCGCTTGGCGTTCGGCGGCCGCGTCAACTCGAACTTCGACTACAACGGGCGCCAGACGCGGGAGCTCGAGGAAGAGCTTGTCAATCTCGTCCCGGCCGCGCGAGGAGTGCCGGTCACCCATGCATGGGGCGGGCCGATCGACCGCACGACCGACGGGCTTCCCATCGTCGGGGCGCTGCCTGCGCGAGCGAGGATCGTCTACGGCACGGGCTATTCCGGGAACGGCGTCGCGCCATCGCTGACCGTGGCGAAGATCCTCGCGTCGAGCGCACTCCGCCGCGAGGACGAATGGTCGGGCTCGGCGCTCAACTGCGGCGTCTGCGGGACGTTTCCGCCCGAGCCGATCCGCTACGTCGGCGGCCTCGTCGTCCGGCAGGCGGTGCGCCGGAAGGAAAGCCGCGAGGACCGCAACCGCAGCGTCGATCCCGTCACGAAGGCACTGGCAGGTCTCGCGCCGCAAGGGTTCTTCCGCCGCACCCGCTGAGCGTGCCGAAGGCCGAGCAGCCCGTCGTCTTCTTCGCGACCCAGGACGACATGGACGAGTGGCTCGCCGAAAGCCACGCCTCTTCAGACGGGGTCTGGCTCAAGTTCGCCAAGAGGGCGTCCGGGATCGAATCGGTCGTCTACGCGGAGGCGCTCGACGTCGCGCTTTCGTACGGGTGGATCGACGGCCAGGTGAAGCAGCTCGACGACGACCACTACCTGCAGCGGTTCACCCCGCGCCGACCGCGGAGCAAGTGGTCGAAGCGGAATCGCGGCAAGGCGGAGCGACTGATCGCCGAAGGTCGCATGCGCGCCGCCGGCCTCGCCGAGATCGAGCGCGCCCGCACCGATGGGCGCTGGGACGCGGCCTACGACTCTCCGTCGACTGCGACCGTCCCGGACGACTTCCAGCGTGCGCTCGACGAAGCGCCCGCCGCACGCGAGTTCTTCGCGAGCCTCGGGTCGACGAAGCGCTATTCGTTCCTCTACCGCATCGAAGACGCTAAGCGGCCGGACACGCGGGCGAAGAGAATTGCGGAATACGTGGCGCTCCTCAGAGAGCGCAAGACTCTGTCCTAGAGCTGAAGCCCGAAGCGGGGGATGCGCTTGCGCACGGTGCGGTTGAAGAGCTCTTCGTATTCGTCCGAGGAGTCCTCGTCGAGCGTGGCGGAGTAGTTGTCGCGAAGCTCGACGAGCTCGTCCGTGCCGGTCTCCACGAGGTCGAGGTAGTCGCCGTAGCGCTCCTCTGCCTCGTCCCGCACCGCGCGGTTGTAGGCGGCGAGGGCCGCCTCCGTGTCGCGGATGAGACCTTCGTGCTCGGCCGCGAAGAGGGCGAGCTGCCTCTCGACAAGATCGACGAAGCGGTCCTTCACCTTCTTATGCTGCGTCGGCCGTGGGACTCGTCATTCGCACGTGGAACCTCTATCACGGGCGGACGCGTCCGAAAACGGGGCGGACGTACCTCGAGCGCATGGTGCGCCTCATCAGCATCGACGCGCCGGACGTCGTCGCCCTCCAGGAGGTGCCGCTCTGGGCGCTCGGCCGGCTGGAACGGTGGAGCGGGATGCGGGCCGTCTGGGCGGTGGCGGTTCCGGGCCTCCTCGGACCGGTCGCGCGCTTCCTCACCGACCTCGACCCGGTGCGCATGAAGTTCGCCGTCGCCGGCCAGGCAAACGCGCTTCTCCTGAACCACCGGTTCGAGGTCGCCGATTCGCGGACGCTCGTGCTGAACCCTGAGGTGGGGCGCCTCGAGTGGATCAGAGGAGGGCGCCAGCGCCGCGTCTGCCAGGCCGTCGACCTCGAGGTGGACGGACGCGCCCTGACCGTGGCCAACCTGCACGCGACCAACAAGGCCTCCGTTGCGCGGGTCGAGGCAGGGCTGGCCGCCGATTTCGTCGCCCAGGCCGCACGGTGCATCCTCTCCGGCGACTTCAACGTGCCGGCTTTCGCCATCCCCGAGTTTTCGCCGCCGATCGAGGGAATCGACCAGATCCTCGCGCGTGGTGTCCGGTTCGAGCGTGAACCCGAACCATGGGCGCCCGAGCGGCGTCACGCCGAAGGACGGCTGCT
>Ga0307323_10000532_pt1 | contig 11831 bp, 15 predicted proteins | sample ER_DNA_381_FD_194496 | JGI IMG/M metagenome (GOLD analysis project Ga0307323, IMG submission 194496) | Bulk soil microbial communities from the East River watershed near Crested Butte, Colorado, United States - ER_DNA_381 | ecosystem: Environmental > Terrestrial > Soil > Floodplain | place...
ACCCGGCGGCACCCGCTACCGCGAGCGGGTGAGCTCATGGTTGTCGAGCGTGGGGTGGTCGTGGCACTCGGCGCCGTAGATCCAGCGCTGGTCACTGGCGTCCTCGGCGAGGAGGTTGCGTTCGTCGCCGATCCAAGCGCGCACGACATCGCCAACGCCGTCGGCGCGATCGTTCGGGCCGACGCCGTCGTCGATGCCGCGCTTCTCGAGTGCGCCCCGCGGCTGCGCGTCCTCGCGCGCACTGGTGTCGGCGTCGACCACGTCGATCTCCAAGCGGCCAGCGCACGGGGCATCCCCGTTGTGATCACGCCGGGCAGTGGCACGCGAGCTGTGGCCGAGGGGGTGTTCGCACTGGCCTTGCATCTGGTCAAGCGATTACGTCCATTCACCGATCTCGTCCGGCACGGCCGGTGGGCGGATCGCAGTCAGGTTTCCATGGGTGACCTGGACGGCGCCACGATCGGCATCATCGGCTACGGACGGATCGGGCGACGGGTCGGCGAGCTTGCCACAGCCTTCGGGATGAACCTCCTGGCGTACGACCCCTTCAGCGGGCCGCCGGCGGAGATTGCATGTCGTGAGGTGTTGGAGCTTGCCTTGACAAGCGACGTCGTTACGCTGCACCTACCCCTGACCGACGAAACCCGTCACCTGATCGACAAGGCATTTCTGGACCGCGTACGGCCCGGAACGATTCTGATCAACTGCAGTCGCGGCGGGTTGGTTGACCTCGATGCGGCCCTCGCAGCGCTCGAGTCCGGGCGGCTCGCCGGCGTCGGCCTCGATGTCTTCGATCCCGAACCGCCTGAGCGCCATCCCTTGTTCGACCACCCCAACGTGGTCCTCACGCCGCATCTGATGGGAATGACGCGTCGCGCCGCGGCTGCCACCTTCGTCGACGCAGCGCGCGGTGTCGTCGATGTGCTCGCGGGTCGCCGGCCGGCGGCGGTGGCGAACCCCGATTGGGTGGACGCGTACGAGGAGGTGCGGAACACATGATCGCCGAGCAGACCACCCGTTTAGAGCACAAGATCGCCGGCGCACCAATTTCCTGGGGTGTGTGCGAAGTGCCGGGCTGGGGCTATCAGCTGAGTCCTCAGCGGGTGCTCAAGGAGATGCGTGAGGTTGGCCTACTGGCGACCGAGCTCGGACCCGAGGGCTTCTTGCCCAGCGAGCCGGCGGCGATTGCCGCTGTGTTGTTCCAGCACGGGCTGCAAGCTGTTGGTGGGTTCACGCCTTTGCTGTTGCACGTGCCAGGACACGACCCGCTGCCCGAGGTGGACCGCATCCTCGGTGGCTATGTCGCCTCCGGAGCACAGGTCCTCGTGTTGTCAGCCGTCACCGGCTCCGCCGGCTATGACGCCCGGCCGCAGCTCGATGAGGCGGGGTGGCAACGACTGGTATCCAACCTTGATCGGGTGGCCAAATCGGCCGCTGACAGAGGCGTCCTGGCGGTGCTGCATCCGCACGTCGGAACGATGATCGAGACAGGGGACGAGATTCAGCAGGTGCTGCACGGCTCGTCGATCTCATTGTGCCTGGACACCGGTCATCTACTCATCGGCGGGACCGATCCTGCTGAGCTGGCACGACAAGCCCCGGAGCGGATCGCACATGTGCACCTGAAAGACGTCGACTCGACGATTGCGGCAAGGGTGCAGTCCGGTCAGCTCACGTACAGCGAGGCCGTGAAACTCCGAATGTATCGGCCACTGGGTCAAGGGGACGTCGATGTGCCCGCCATCATCGAACACCTATGGGCAAACGGCTACGGCGGCTGGTACACCCTCGAACAGGACACGATCCTCACCGAAGAACCCAGAGACGAAGGGCCTCTCGCGGACGTACGGACCAGTGCCGAATATCTGCGGAGGGTCCTTGGTCAATTGCATTGAACGGACTCAGGTCGCGAGGCTGCCCGTGGCCGGTGACCCGACGGTGAGATTGCCAACGCGGCTTGCGTCATCTAAATGCGCCCTGAGCTTGTCGAAGGGCACATCGACAGGCTCGGCCCACATCCGTTTCGTCTAGCCGATGCGGGTCCTTTGTGAAGGCAGTCAGGAAGCGTTCAAGCGCGAGTTCACTGTCGCCAGAAGCCCAAGCTTCCAGTCCGACCGTGCCTTGGTAGCCAATGGCGCGCAGCGCCTGGGCAATGCGGGAATAGTTGATCTGCCCCGTTCCGGGCTCGCACCGCCTTGGAACGTCGGCGACCTGGGCTTGGATGTCCAACATCAGCCGGAGAGGCAGGCTGTCGACGGCCGCCACCAACGCGAGCGAATCGGCAGCTTTCGCGAGCGGGCGCACCAGGATGATCAACAGCGGTGTTGAGATTCTCCAGGCAGCGAAGAGGCCAAGAACCCGAAGCGTGACCTTCCGGTTGCGATCATCGGATCGCTGGTCATCTGCACCCTCATCTACGTCCTGGTCTCGATCGGCGCGGTGGAACGGCGACGCAGCGCTTTACCGCAACGTCGCCTCGACATCAGCGGCGCACGGCTTGGCCGATCTCGCCGAGGACGTCGAGGCGGTCCTGGTGATTGTGGGCACGGCACAGGAGACCGGTCTCACCCGGGCGTTGCTCGGCAGCAGCACCGAGCGGCTGCTGCACGGGGCCACGGTGCCGGTCACCGTGGTGCCGCCGGGGTGGCGGAAGTCAGCACCGGACCAGATCTCCCGCATCGGGGTGGCCTCATCGACACCCGGGACGCCCGCGAGGCGTTGCGGATGGCGGTACGGGTCGCCCTGCGAATCCCGGCCCGGTTGACGCTCTACACGGTTCTCGGCCAATCGTCGGAGCGCTATTCCTACCTCGTCGGCAGGACGGACGAGCAGGCGTTCTGGGACAAGGCGCGCGACTCCTTTCGCACAGCGCTGGAGTTTGCTGCGGCGGGGGTGCCGCCCGAGCTCGAGCCGCGGACGGTCCTCCTCGAGGGAGCGGTCGTGGAGTCGTTGGCTGCGTTGGGCCCGGACGATGTCGACGTGCTCGTCAGTGGCTCCCGAGGCTATGGCCCAGCCCGCCGGGTTCTGCTTGGTGGCGTCTCGTCGCGGCTGATCCGACGCGCCCGGCTGCCGGTAGCGGTCGTGCCCCGGGCCACTCACGCATCCGCGGAGTAGCTGCCCGACCGTCGTGCAGCATACCGAACAGCTAACGTGCCACAGCGAACGCAGTCCGGAAGCGTTCCAGCGCGAGCTCGCTGTCCACAGATGCCCAAGCCTCGAGTCCAACGGTGCCTTGGTAGCCGATCTCGCGTAGCGCCTGGGCAATGCGGGGATAGTTGATCTCCCCGGTCCCAGGCTCGCAACGGCCCGGAACATCGGCAACCTGGACTTCGCCAATGTACGGCGCACACTTATTGATCAGCTCAACGAGGTTTCCCTCGCCGATCTGAGCATGGTAGATGTCCAGCATCAGCCGCAGATGCGGGCTGTCGACGGCTGCGACTAGTGCGAGGGTGTCGGCAGCCTTCGCGAACGGGGTACCAGGATGATCAACAGCGGTGTTGAGATTCTCCAAACAGAAGATCACTCCCTCGCGTTGGCCGAGATCGGCGATCCGCGCCAAGGTGTGTTCTGCCTTCAGCCACATGTCGCCGGTGATCACCTCCACTGCCTTGATGGGGAAGCCTCGGCTGTCCAAGCCTGTGCCATGCAGGTTGAGTCGAGGGACGCCGAGCTTCGCTGCCACCGGGATGGACTGCTCAGCTGTGGCAAGCAGCTCGTCGGCCCCATCCGAGTCGATGAGATCGCCGGTCACATAACCCGTCATCGAGGAAAACCTGGCCCCGGTCGAGGCGAGACCATCGATGTCATGCCTCGTCCAATCCCAGATCTCCACTTGGAAACCAAGATCGTCAATCCGCCGTACTCGCTCGGCGATCGGCAGCTCAGTGAAGATCATTTCCGCACACGCGGCGAGGGTGAAGTCGGTGATCATCGCGCCACTCTAGCGATCATGAGACCCGCTCACCGGCCAGCACATCGGCAAGCATGTGCGCGAAGACGGCAGTCGTGGTCGTGTGATTGCCCACGAAGTCCGGTGGTCGGCCCATCGAGTCGCGGCTGGCGCGGATGTAGTCGTCACTTTCCGGCCGCGGCTTGATATACAAGAACATTGGCAGGCTGTATCGCAGACAGATGAACGCGACCAGCAGCCGCGCGATGCGGCCGTTGCCGTTGGCGAAGGGGTGGACCCGCAGGCATTCGCCGTGGGCAAGCGCGGCAAAGCTGATCATTTCGAGTATCTGGTCGGCGGTTGTAGGTGACTGGCCGACAGGCAGCCGCCCGTCCAGTTCAGCGAAGACCGCGTGAAGGCCAGCGAGCACCGCGTTCATCTCGTCATTCACCGTACGCGCCCAGACGCCCATCTTTTCCAGATTGCCGTCTTTGAGCCGCGCCCCCAGGCCGACCTCATAGTCGAGAAGCTCCTTGACGGTCGGGTCCCCGCGGAAGTGTCCGACGTAGCCCACGATCGGCACGTCGCAGCCGGCATACAGCCGTGCATGCCAGCGGCAAAGTTCTTCGCGCGTTGGCAGGATCCGCTCTGCAGCGGCAGCACGCAGCTCGGTAATCAACTGAGCGGCATTGCTCTGAATGAGGGAAAGATTGTTTGGGTCGTCTTCCTGCCACGACGGAGCCGTCATGCGAGCTCAGTGCGTGCCGATCTGTAGATCGCTGTGACGTCCCGGGCGATTGCAGGACGGTCGACGGCGACACTATCGACTGTGGCGGCACGCGGTGTCAGTCGAGCTTGAACCGGCTCAGGAAGACCCTCGCCAGCGACGAAACCCTCGACGTTGCGGGCTTGGAGTCGTTCGTACTGCTCCCGGGTGAGCTCGGCCAACCGATCGGCGGCTGCTCGTAGATCCTCACTGAGCATCGCTCCCCGGGCCACGACCTCGTGTTCGATTGCCTGCTCGATGAGCTCGTTCTGGCTGATGCCCAGCCGGGCGGCGACCTCAGCGGTTAGGGCTCGAAGCCTCTCATTGCGCCAACGCAGTGGAAAGACAGCGCGCGATGCCATGCCTCCAGCATGACGCTCATCCGAGTGATGTCAAGTAGCACACATGACATCATCGCGCCAGCCCAGCCAACAGCTGCCGCGCCATCACGATCCGCTGGATCTGGTTGGTTCCCTCATAAATCTGGGTGACCTTTGCGTCCCGCATCATGCGCTCAACGGGGTAGTCCTTGGTGTAGCCGTAACCGCCAAGGAGCTGAACCGCATCCGTGGTGATCTCCATCGCGACATCTGAGGCGAAGCACTTGGCGGCAGCCCCGAAATAGGGCAGATCGGCGTCTCCACGCTCTGACTTGGCGGCCGCGGCGTAGGTGAGCTGCCGCGCTGCCTCCAGCTTCATGCCCATGTCGGCGAGCATGAACTGTAAGCCCTGGAACTCAGCAAGTGCCTTGCCGAATTGCTTGCGCTGCTTGACATAGCCCAGCGCATAGTCCAGAGCCCCCTGAGCAATGCCCACTGCCTGCGCGGCGATGGTGACTCGAGTGTGGTCAAGGGTGTGCATTGCCGTCTCGAAGCCGGTTCCCTCTGCGCCGATCATCCGCGACTCGGGGATGCGCACGCCGTCCAAGTACACCTCACACGTCGGAGAACCCTTGATGCCCAGCTTCTTCTCCGGGGCGCCGAAGGACACTCCGACGTCGGACTTCTCAACGACAAAGGCGCTGATGCCCTTCGAACGAGCGTCTGGATCGGTCACCACGAACACCGTGTAGAAGTCCGACAGCCCTGCGTTGGTGATCCAGCGCTTGACGCCGTTCAGGACAAAGTGGTCGCCGTCGCGTACGGCCCGAGTCCGCATGCTCGCCGCGTCGGACCCCGACTCCGGCTCGGACAGGCAGTAGGACGCCATCGCCTCGCCTCGGGCGATAAGCGGCAGGTAGGTCCGCTTGATCTCCTCTGATCCGACGAGCAGCCACGGCAGCGTTGCCAGCTTGTTTACGGCCGGGATGAGTGAGGTGGCGGCACAGGCCCGAGCGACCTCCTCGATGACGATCACCGTCGCCAGCGCGTCCGCCCCAACGCCTGAGTACTCCTCGGGTATATGCGGCGCATGGAAATCCGCCGCGACCAGCGCTTCAAAGGATGCTTTGGGAAACTCCGCCAATTCATCGGCCTCGGCGGCGTTCGGAGCGACTTTCTCCTCGCACACTTCCCGGACAGCGGCGCGGAATGCCTCATGCTCTTCAGTGGGTCGGTAAATATCCGCAAAGTCCCTCACACGCGGAGCCTAGCCCGGCAGCGATCGCACGGACGCCACGCTCGACCCCTGGCTCGAAACCTACGTGCACGTAGCTTTCTGACGGTCTGCATAGGTAGCAACCTGTGCAGGCCACCAACAACCTATGTCTACCTAGGAATCCGACAAGGGGCGCTTTGCTCAGACCGTTCGGGCTAGCGGATCCCAGCTATCCGGCAGTAGCGAGGGCTTGTCGACTGAGCTCGCGACATCGACGAAGGCACGCGATTCGACCGACTCTGCCACGGCGATCATGGTGTCAAGGACGTGATAAGCCAGCGCTCCCTGAGCGCGATGCGGCCTGCCCTCACGAAGAGCGCGAGCCATCTCCAGCACTCCAGTGCCGCGGAAGGACTTCGCTGTCGTGGTGGCCACCGTCTCCCAATCCTCGCCGTCTCGTCGTCTGATGGCGATGTCGCCGTCGAAGTAGTTGGGATCAGGAAAAAGCATTGTTGCGTCAGTGCCGTTGACCTCCAGCAGAGTACGCGGAAGGGCTGAGTCGAAAGAGAACATTGCCTGCACAGACTGCCCCGACTCAAATTGGGCGAGCGCACTCACGTGACTGGGCACCATCACGTCAAACTCTTCTCCTGCCTTCGGCCCAGAGCCGATCACCCGCCGTTCTCGGGCCTTCGACCCAAGCGCAGCGACAGAGGAAACTGAGCCGAAGACCTGGACGAGCGCCGTGAGGTAGTAAGGCCCAAGGTCGAAGAGGGGGCCAGCTCCCGCGGCAAACAGGAACGCGGGGTTGGGATGCCACGACTCCGGTCCAGGCAACTGCAGCAGCGCCAGAGCCGTGAGCGGCGTCCCGATCATCCCCTGCTCGGTGAGCCGGCAAGCCGTCTGCAAGCCGGTGCCCAGGAAGGTGTCAGGAGCACAACCAACCCTCAGCCCCACCGCCGCGGCGTCGTTGAGCAACCTCTCGCCGCTGAAGCGATCGAGGGCAAGCGGCTTTTCGTTCCAGACGTGCTTTCCGGCCGCGATCACCTGACTTGCGACCTCGGCATGAGCCGCCGGGATCGTCAGGTTAACCACGATCTCCACACCCGGGTGGTCGAGCACGGTGTCGACATCTCCAGCGGCGGCAACGTCGTACTTGGCGGCCTTCAGCCGAGCCGCCTCGGGAACGATGTCGCCGAGCGCAAGGACGTCGGTGTCGGCGAAGCTGGTGAGGTTCTCCAGATAGGTGTCGCTGATCGTTCCAGCCCCGATTACCCCGATGCCTACAGGGCCATTCACAGTTGGACCTGCTCGCGGAGCAGGAACTCCCGGCTCGCCCGTACAGCGTCGAACAGATTGGTTTCGGAGTCATCCAGCTCGACGACCCGTAGTGCGTCTGGAGCCGCAGCGATGATCTCCGACACCGGCAGCACGCCGGATCCCACCGCCACCTGCTTGCTCGTATCGAGACTCCCATCGCCATCCTTGAGATGCAGTGCGGCCACCCGATCACCGAGGCGCTTGAGCAGAGCGGGCACATCGGCACCACCCGCGTACGCCCAATAGGTGTCCACTTCTAAGACCACCTCAGGCGCCAGCTGAGCTGCCAGCACCTCGAGCGCATGGGCGCCGTTGATCATGGATTCCAGCTCGAAGTGATGGTTGTGGTAGCCGACCGTAAGACCGTGACGGGCAGCGTTCTTCGCTGCTGCGTTGAGCTCGGATGCGATCTGGCTGACGTCAGCCTCCGTTTGCCAGCGGGCGGGGTCGACGTACGGGTCGATGATTGTCTGGATGCCGAGCTCGACTGCGAGCGCACAGATCTCGTCCTGGTTACCGCTGAGCAAGCCGACATGTGTAGTCGGCGCGGTCAGGCCGCTCTGGCGGAATCCGGTGCGCAACTCATCGGCGAACTTGACGAGCTGGAATGGCTCAACTTGGGTGAACCCGACCCCAGCGAGCCTTACCAAGGTGCCACCAAAATCCTGCTCTAGATCCTTGCGCAGGGTGTACAGCTGGACCGACAGTTCGGACATGAACGACCTCCTTTGACAGTGGGCATGCTACGTGGGCTCGTCGAGCAGTTGACGGGCGAGGAGGGTGCCGCCGGCTGTGGCAACCGGGAACACCACAATCCCCACGAACGGGATGGCGAGTAGCAGGAAGGTGGGCACCGCGAAACCGAGTACTCGAAGTCGCCGGGCGCGCATCGCAGCCCGGCGATCCGCCAGTCGAAGCAGCCCGCGTCGTTCGAAGGGCGACCCGACCAGCTCGATCCCGAGCATCCAGCCGCCAAAGATCGCCGAGAGGACCGGCACGACGGTCTGTCCGACGACCGGCACGAACCCGGTCGCGAACAGTAGCAGCGCCCCGAGTATGGCGACCGCGATGAGCGCGAGCGCCTGCCGCAGGGCCCGTGCCATGCCACGTGCCACGTTTTCGTTGAGCTCAGGTACGTCACCGAACTCTCGCTCGACAGACTCCGACAGCTTGTCGTAGAGAGGCGACCCGAGGGCCAGGGTCAGTGTGGTGAAGGAGATCACCATGATCAACACGGCACCAGCGACCACGGCGCTGCCGATGAGCACCCGGATGGTGGTGGCCAAACCTCGAGCCCAGCCGTCGGCAAACGGCGTGAGCCAGTCGATAAGCGGGTGAAGCTGGGTGATGAGCACAATCAGCAACCCGGTGAAGATCACCGAGGTGATTGCAGGCGGGATTGCCCCCAGCAGGAATATCCGAGGCCGACGCGTTATCAGGCTCAAACCCCTCGTCAGCAACCCGGCACCGGTCACCAACTCGCCTACCGCTGACCGCACCATCGCGCTGAGACTAGCGGAGTCCGCCGACCTGGTTCTGCGCGTCTGCCCGGACGGCGGCGCCCTTGGCCTCTGCCGCCTGTCGAAGTTGATCTTGGAAATCAAGCATCTGCTGGCGCAGGTCAAGATCGCTGGCCGCGAGGATGCGCACCGCCAGGAGGCCGGCGTTACGCGCGTTGCCGATGGCGACAGTTGCCACGGGAACCCCCGCCGGCATCTGCACGATCGACAGCAAGGAATCCATACCGTCGAGGTACTTCAGCGGTACCGGCACCCCGATCACCGGCAGCGGCGTGACAGCTGCCAGCATGCCGGGCAAGTGCGCCGCGCCGCCCGCCCCCGCAATGATCACTTCCAGACCGCGACTGTGAGCGGTACGCCCGTAGTTGATCATCGCGTCGGCCATCCGGTGCGCTGAGACCACATCGGCCTCGAAGGCCACTCCAAACTCGTGCAGTGCCAGCCCGGCGGCACTCATCACCGGCCAGTCCGAATCCGAACCCATCACAATCCCGACCCGTGGCCGAAGGATGTCTTTAGGCATTGGGATCTCCCATCAAGTAGGCCGCGGCGTGCAGCGCCCGTTTCCGTGTTTCGTCAAGATCATCTCCGAAGGTCGTGACATGGCCCACCTTGCGGCCGGGCCGGACCTGCTTGCCGTACAGTTGCACCCGCAGCCGCCGGTCACGGGCAAAACAGTGCAGCAACGCCGAGGGCAAGTCCTCGATGCCGCCGCCGAACACATTGGCCATCACGGTCCATGTCTCCTTGCTGCGCGGGTCGCCGAGCGGTAGATCGAGCACAGCGCGCAGGTGGTTCTCGAACTGCGACGTGTGAGCTCCGTCGATCGTCCAGTGGCCGGTGTTGTGGGGCCGCATGGCGAGCTCGTTGACCACCACTGATCCGTCAGCGCGCTGCATCAGCTCGACCGCGAGCATTCCCACAACCCCCAACTCGTGAGCGATCATCAGGGCCAGCTGCTGGGCGGCGGTCGCGTGCTCATCTTCCAGGCCAGGTGCAGGTGTGACGGTCTCGACACAGATCCCGTTGCGCTGCACGGATTCCGAGATCGGGTATGCGGCTGCCTGCCCGGACGGCGAGCGGACAACGAGGGCGCTCAGCTCCCGGGTGAAATCCACGAACTCCTCGCCGATGATCTGTACGCCGTCGCTCAAGCGCGCGAAGGGCTCGCCCGCCTCCGCAGCGGAGTCGAGTCGCCACACACCGTTGCCGTCGTACCCGCCACGCGAGGCCTTCGCCACGATCGGCCAGCCCAGCTCGCCGCCGAAAGCAGCCAGGGCCGCTTCGTCGGCTACCACCCGACTGATGGGACAGGGAGCACCGAGAGCTGTCAATCGATCACGCATGATCGCCTTGTCCTGGGCATGGATGAGCGCCGCCGGCCCTGGCCGAACCACTACCCCGGCCGACTCAAGATCTCGGAGCAGACCGGTGGGTACGTGCTCGTGGTCGAAGGTCACCACATCGCACTCGGCGGCAAAGCGCCGCACGGTCGCCGGGTCTGTGTAATCGCCGACCGTGACCTCATGCACCACGGCTGCAGCCGAGGTGTCCGCGCCCTCGGCGAGCAGCCGCACGTTGATTCCTAGACCGATTGATGCGGCGTGCATCATCCGAGCAAGCTGACCACCGCCGATGATGCCGACGGTGAAGGTCCGACCACTGGTCACTCGCGGAAGCGTACCGCTCACTGCAGTCTGAAGATCACCGAACGCTGCACGATGAAGTTGACGGTGGTGGCGACCCCTTGGGCGATCACGAACGCGATGATCTGAACCGCGAGCCGGCTCAGGCCCTGAGTGGTGAGAAAAGTGAAGAGCACGCTGAACAGGCCGACCTGCAAGGCAAAGGTCACGGCGTACAAGACCACGACCGCGATGAATCGGCGCGTCGAGGGCGAGGCCCGGAAGGTCCAACGCCGGTTGATCAGATACGCGGTTGTGGTTCCGGCTATGAAGGAGAGTGCCTTGGCCGGTGTGTGCCCCAGGCCCACAGCCATCAAGATCACCAACAGTCCGAAGTCGACGATCGCCGAGAAACCGCCGGTGATGATGAATCGGGTGAGCTGGGCGGGCAGTGGGAGGGCGCTCTCACGTTCGTCAACCGGCAGCTCGACTGGCTGCGGGAACTGGTGGGGATGCTCGGTCATGAACCGCTTTCTTGCCAGCTCGGCCAACGCGGAGTCCGGCGCTGGTTGAAGGCCTCGATGCCCTCCACCCGGTCGGTGGAGAATGCGGCTTCTTCCCACGCGCGGCTCTCGATCTCCAGGCCACTGACAAGGTCGACGTCGACACCTTGCCGCAGCGCGCGCTTGGCCGCACGGAGGCTAATTGGAGATTTGCTCGCGATGTCCGCGGCAAGTTCCAGTGCTTCGGTACGAGCCGCGCCTTCGGGAACGAGTCGGTCGACAAGCCCAATCCTGAGCGCTTCCTCGGGTCCAACCCTCCGTCCGGTCAGCAGCAGATCGGCGGCCCTGTTCAACCCAATGCGACGAGGCAGCAGCTGTGTGCCGCCCTCGCCGGGAATCAGGCCAAGCCCCACCTCGGGCAGTCCAAAAGTTGCCGTCGCGGATGCAATGATCAGGTCACAGCAGAGCGCGAGTTCACAGCCTCCTCCCAGTGCGTATCCCTCTACAGCCGCGATCACTGGGACTGGCAATGCGCGCAGGGACCCGAAGGCTTCCTGGAATACCGGCCGCTGGCGGCGAAGATCACCGTTGTCGAAGCCACGACGCTCCTTGAGATCAGCCCCTACGCAGAAGGCCCGATCAAGAGCGCTGGAAATGATCACGACGCTT
>Ga0307323_10000533_pt1 | contig 11823 bp, 9 predicted proteins | sample ER_DNA_381_FD_194496 | JGI IMG/M metagenome (GOLD analysis project Ga0307323, IMG submission 194496) | Bulk soil microbial communities from the East River watershed near Crested Butte, Colorado, United States - ER_DNA_381 | ecosystem: Environmental > Terrestrial > Soil > Floodplain | place: USA...
CGTGCACGATCGCGCGCGGCGTAACCACGATGGGTGCCTCATTCCCTGGCGTCCTGCTCTCGGAGCTGCGCTTCTTCATTTCGAAGTCGATGATGCCACGGACCTGCGTGTTTGCCTATCCGCGCAGACACCGGGCGGCTGCGGGAAGTACGAACGCCCAAAAAATGCAACCGCTACGGGTCCACGATGTCCCAGCCACCTAGCGACAGGTCGACCGCGCGACCGTCAGGCTCTTCGGGACGAACGGCCTGGGGCGCGGAGTGCGGAGACACCGCTGCGCGCGTTCCTGCGCACGGAGACAGGCGCCCCCGCGTTCCTGCTGACTGCGACCGTCGCGGCACTGGTCCGGGTGAGGGCGGCAGCCAGAGCGTTCTCATCGCGGTCAGTCGGGTGCTGCAGCCCGTGTGGCTCTGCTATGTGTCGGAACCACGCCTGCGCCGCCGGCACGTGGTAGCCGTGCTTCGCTGCAGAGCTTGTCCAGGCTCTTGCACACGAAGCTTGAGGACACGAAGCCGGAGCACCTCGAGCTGTCCGTGCAGTCGCTTGATCGCTTGGCAACGAAGACGATTGCGCGCTACGCCTGACTTAAGCCGGCGCGAGCGCGCGTGTCCTCGCCGCGTGCCAGCCGAGCCCCATCGCGTCGAAGCGCTCGACCGCCTGTTCGGTCAGGCTGCGGTCGCTCCGCGCGAGACCGAGCGTACGTAGGGCGAACGGCTCGAGATACGTCCCCGGCTGAAGAAGGCGATTCGCGGCTTCCTCGGCCTCGCTCGTCCGGCCGAGCGCGATCAGCGCCTCGAGTTTCGTCGCCAGCGCGTAGAGGCTGCCGTCCAGCGACCATTGCCAAGTCGCGCCGGACGACTCGAGTAGGGCGGCGACCCGTTCGAGGTCGCCACGGAGCAGTGCGAGATGTGCCGGCGGTGGGTCGAGCCAAAAACCCATGCCGCCGTCTTGAAAGCCCTGCTCGACTGCAGCCCCTTCGAGACGCTGCGCCTCGGCATCGAGACCGAGCTCGCCACACGCGACAGCACACGAGAAGAGCGTCCTCGGATTGAGTACGCATGGCGTGCCCTGGTTGTCGGCGACGGCCCGCTCGACGCGGTGCTGAAGCCAGCGCACCTCGTCCCAGTGTCCGAGCGCCTCCTCGACGAAGAGGAGGACGCCGAGCGCGTGAACCTCGTGGTGCGCGCTCAACCGTGAGGCGACGATGTCGTGCTCGAGCGCGAGCGCCTCTGCCTCGTTCGGCCGACCGGCGGCGAGCGCAGCCGTCGCTCCGTAGTAATGGATGTGTGCGATCTTGTCCGGATCGGTCAGGCGATCCAGTAGCTCGAAGCGGCGTTGCGCCCAGCGGTCGGCCTCGTGGAAATCGAGGCCAATGAACGCGGCTCCCGACCGGGCCCAGTACGCGTAGGACAGCAGAACGGGATCGTCGAGTCCCTCGGCAAGCGCAACCGCCTGCTCCGCCAAATCGGCGTCGTCCTCCCACAGCGACTTGGTGACGAGGGCTTTGGCCTGCGCGGCGCTGCCGGGATCCGCGAGCTCGAGCGCTCGGGCGAGCCAGCTCTCGACCAGACGGTGCTCGAGCGGACGCTTCCACATCCCGCCGCGCATGATCGATTCGAACGTGAGCTCCGCGTACAGGTCCGCCAGCGCCTCCGTGCCCTCGGTCAGCTCGATCGCCTTTTCCATTGCCGGCCACATGGCTTCGCCGTCGAACTTCAGAGCATTCACCCTGCCGATCGCACGCCAAACCTCGGCCTCGCCCGGCGCGAGCTCGGCGGCGCGGTGAAGCTGCGAGAGAGCGTCGTCGAGATCGAAGCGCGCCAGCGAGAGCTCGGCGGCGCGCCGCAGCCAGCGCAGCGCCCCCGCCGAGAGCTGCCCAAGCTCTTCCTCGCGGCCCCGCCAGGCGAGCTCCGCGATGCCGGGAGCGACCGCCTCGGAGTAGTGGTACGCCAGCACGCCGGCGCGGCCGTCTCTCGCGTCCTCCGCCTCGAGCCACCGCGCGAAGGCGGCGTGCAGGCGCGCGCGGCTCGCCTTCGGCAGGCTGCCGTACGCGACGTCGCGGGTGAGCGCGTGCTTGAAGACCAGCTCAGGTTCCGTGGGGCGGACGAAGCCGCGCTCCACGAGTGTTCGCACCTCGGCACTTGAGCCGGTCAGTGCGGCCAGACCTCCTGGACTGAACGAGCGACCGATCACCGAGGCGGCCTGGAGCGCCTCTTTCGCCTCGGCCGGTAGTAGGTCGATGCGGGCGGCGAGGATGCCCTGAACGGAGTCCGGAATGCCGAGATCGACCGCGGCATCGCGCAGCGACCAGCCGCCGTTTCTTCGCTCGAGCAGCCCTCTGTCGAGAAGATCCGCCAGCACTTCCTCGACGAAGAACGGGTTTCCCTCCGCGTGGTCGGTGACCAGCTCAAGTGCGCGCGACTCGAGTGGGCCCGCGAGCGCGGCCTCGATGAGCTCGATCACCTCCTCGTCCGCGAGGCGTTCCAGGCTCAGCGTGTCCGCCGCCGGGAGTGCGGCCCGCTCGGGCCGCATGGTCGCGAGCACAAGGACCGGGCCCTCCGCGTCCGAGAGCAAGCGCTCGAGCACTTCGACCAGCGGTTCGGCGGCCCAGTGCAGATCCTCGATTGCCAGCACCGCAGGTCCCCCGGCGCCGAGCTGCGAGATCAGATCCACCCACTCGTCCTGCAGCCGCAGAAGCGCCGCCCGCGGCTCGAGATCGCCGGCGACGTCGAGACCGAGCGTAAGGCCGAGGATCTCGCGGCCGGCGAGCCGCTCCAACATGTCTTCGGCCGAGTCCTCCTGGCGCAGGGCGAGTTCCTGTCGCAGCACGTCGGCGAGCGCGCTGTAGGTCACGCTGCGACCGTAGGAGAGGCAGCGACCGAGCCGAAACGCGGTCCCGGCCGGCAGGCGCTCCCGGAACTGGCGGACGAGGCTCGTCTTCCCCATGCCCGCCTCACCCACAACTCTGGCGAGCCGCGGGTGCCCGTCCGCCTGCGTACGCGCGAGCATGTCCTCGAGCCACTCGAGCTCGCGCTTGCGACCCACGAACCTCGCCTCCAGGCCGTGCCCGCCGCGCGGCCGCCTCGGCGCGCGCATCCGCCGGAGTTCCCTACAGGCGACGCCGCCCTCTTTCCCTTTCGCCTCGACCGTCCGCGGCTCGCCCAACTCGAACGCGCCGCCGACGAGGGATGCGGTGCGCTCCCCAACGAGTACGTGGCCGGGCTCCGCCGCCTGTTCGAGGCGCGCGGCCACATTCACCGCGTCGCCGGTCGCGAAAGAGCTGCCCTCGCGAGGGCGACCGACCGCGACCTCGCCGGAATTGACGCCGATCCTCAGAGAGAGCCGGCCGTCGAAGAGCTCCTGCAGCCGCTCCTGCATCCAGAGAGCGACCTGCAGCGCCCGCTCGGCGTGGTCCTCTTGGGCTGCGGGCGCACCGAACGCGGCGACGACCGCGTCGCCGATGAACTTCTCGACCGTTCCGCCGCCGAGCGCGATCTCCGCTTCCATCGCGTCGTAAAAGCGGTCGAGCAGGTCGCGCGCGTACTCCGGGTCGAGCGACGCGCCTAGCTCCGTCGAGCCGACGAGGTCGGCGAACAAGATCGTCGCCAGCTTGCGCTCCACTCGGCGAGTGTAAGTCGCAGGCATGCGGATGTCGAAACAGCGGCGGCAACAGCCTCAACGGGAGCAACGGACTGCCGAGCTTTGCTCATCGCGAGTTCCGCGGCGCGATTGCGCCGCCTACCCGCCATACTTCCTCGCATGCTCGTGCTCACGCCTGAGGCGGTCGGCGCCGTCGTCGAATTCGTCGTCGGTCAGGATGCCGGCACGGCTGCAGGACTCCGAATCTCGCCCGGCCCGCACTCGGCCGTCGACCGTACGTGGAATTACTCCGTCGTGCACGAGCCCTTCGAAGGCGACGTCGTGATCGAGGACGGCCGCGCCCGTGTCTTTGTGGATGGCGATGCGGCGAAGGAGCTCGAGCACGCGGTGTTGGACGCAAACGTCGACGAGCACACCCTCGAGCCACGCTTCATCGTTCGTACGCGTGACGGAAGCTGAGCACCAGCCGCGCTCGGCCGCAAACCGCAGCGGGCGATCACGGTTCTTTGTCACGAGCGGCCTGCGTTTTGACCTGAACGCGCTGTTTGCCAGCGCGTCGACCGTGGCGCGAGTGCCGCTGTTCCTCCTCGCGATCTACGTCGTTCGCGGGCTGCCGGCGATCGTGTACCGACTGCTCGGTCGCTCGCGCTCGGTGATCGCCGGCGTGCTGCAAGCCACCTCATTGACGTTCACGGTCGCCGCCACGCAGATCGGGGTCCAGCTCGGCGGTCAGCCGGGCCAGCGCCGCCGGTCTCGTGGCCGCCGGGCTTCTCTCGGTAGTGATCTCACCGGCGTTAGCGCTTGTGCTGCTCCGCCGCGAGCAGCCGGACACTCGTTCGAACTCGTCTGCTCAACCATCGCCCGCGACCGCTGGGTTATGAGGACAGTTGGCGTTCTGCCTTTCGCTCTCCGGTGACGCGTTCTGCACCGGCGAGCTGCGCCGACAGGAACCTTCCGGCTCTGTCCAGCGCCGCGGCCGCTTCGTCAAGGATCGGGTAATAGGCCTGGAAGACGTGGGGCACCCGAGGGGTGATGTCGAGCGTCAAGTCGACGTCGGCGGTGGCGGCTTGTCGCGCGAGGCGGAGGGCATCGTCGAGGAGAACCTCGTGAGTTCCGGCCTGGATGATCAGAGGCGGCAGGCCCGACCAGGTCGATTCACTTCGGGCCTTCTCGGTGATGAAGTAAGTGCGCCTCCGTCAACGTGAGCGCCGCTAGCCAGGCCGAAGTTTGAGCGCAAGCCTGCCGATGCAGCGCCGTCGCGTACCGACCCGTTCTTCACGTCATGCCGCGGCGGGAGTGGGGGCTGGCTGCGACGGCCGCCCGTGCCTGGTCGAGGTCGAGGAGCTGACCGTTCAGGCCGGCGTTTTGGTGGAGATCGCCGCCCGGAACCTCGATTCGTCCCGCGTCGGCCACGCCACCTTCCTTGAGCGGGTCGAAGCCTACGGCACTGATCAGCCGTTCGATCGCCGCCGACGCAGCGTCGTCATCGGTTGCGTAGAACAGCACTGCCCGCCGAGGCTCGCGGTTCGCGGCGCTTGCGAGCGAGTCGGCCCCGAGCGAGCCGAACGCCTTCACGTAGTGCGCACCGGTGGGAAGCATCGCGGCGACCACGGACCCCGCCGACTGGTCCTCGGGCAGCGTCCGCATCATCTGGCCGTTCTCGTCGACCCCGATCGGGTTCGAGGGATCGACGACCACCTTGCCCTCCAGGAGGTCCGTGTCCTTCGCGGTGAGCTCCGTGATCGTGTCGAGCCAGACGGCGAAGACGACGGCGTCGGCCTCCGCGATCGCCTCTTCGACCGAGGCGGCGCGCGCGAGGTCACCCAGTTCTTGCGCGAGCGTTGCTGCATTCGCTTCGTCCTTCGCCGCGAGGACGACGGGCTCGCCGCCACGGACTAGATGCCGCGCCAGCGTTCCACCGATGTTGCCGATTCCGATGATTGCAGTTGCCATGGCGACTCCTCCTTTGCTTGACCCCGCAACTAACGAGCCCTAACCACCGGCTATTCCCCTTAGCCGAACGTACAGCCGACGGTGACGTTGTCCAGGGCGTTCTTGAGCGCGGCGAGCTCCTCGTCGAGTCTGCAACGAACAGTTCCGAGGCGCCGCGGTCCGAGCCTTGGCTCCGGCCGTCGGCAATTAGCCCCACGCGTGCTCGACCGCCACCATCGCCGTGACCGTCCAACACACGATCTCCTGCGGCGGCTGCTCGATCCGGTTCGGTCGGTCGTTGACCGTGTCGTAGACGTCCACTATCCGTTTCGTGAAGGGTGCGTCGCCCGGCTCACCGCCGCCGACAAACTCCGGAAAACGGTGCGTCGCGCGGCAGAACGATGCGAGCCGGCGTCGCAGCTCCTGCGCCTCGTCGACGAAGCCGCGTTGTTCGAGACCGAGCGAGATCAAGTAGTTGTCGTGCGGCCAGACCGTCCCGTTGTGGTAACTGCGCGAACGGAAACGGACCTCTCGGTTCGAGAGCGTGCGGACACCCGACTCGGCGAGGAACTCATCGGAGAAGAGCAGCTCGACGATCCGCCTTTGACGATCTTCGCGTCCATCGAGAAGTCGGGAGCGCAGCAGCCAGCCCATGTTCGACGCACGCGTAGAGAGCGGACGCGGCGCGCCGGTCGCAGGATCGCGGTCGACGCCGATCGCATAGAAATCGCCAAGCCAAAAGTGCTTCTCGACCGAACGGGCGAGTCGGTCCGCCGCGTGCAACTCACCGACCTCGACGAGCGCGTCGTACGCGAGCGCCTGCGCCTCGAGCGATGCTACGGGGGCCGCATGGTTCGCGACAGTCCCGTCGGCATGCGACATGCTGTCCCAGCTGTCCTTCCAGACCTGGTTCGCGATCCCGTGGGGGTTGACGCGCTGATGGCTGAGGAGGCCGAGGTCGTCGGAAGCGAGCCGCCGGAGTAACCACGCGACGGCCGCGGCGAGCGCGTGGCGGATTTCTCCCTCGAAGGTCGGTCGCGCCTGGATCGCGTGCATCGCCGCGCTGATGAAGTGTGGCGTCGCATCGACGGTTCCGAAATACGGATACCCCAGCTTCGCATCACGATTCGGATTCCAGATCATGTGCGCAATCCGTCCCGGCTCCTCCTCGTGCCACGGGTCGTATCTCTTGCCCTGGTAGTGGGCCAGGTACAGGACGGTCGCTTCCCGCAGGAGCGGGAAGAGTTCGCCCACGAAGAGCGCGGCCATGAGCGAGTCCCGCCCGTAAACGATTTCGAACAGCCGCAACGCCGCCTCGCTGGCGTTTGAGTCGGTCGCGCGCGCTGCAATCAGCGGCCCGTTCCGCCCGACCTCCTCCGGACGCTCGACGCGGGCCAGCTTGCACAGCTCGTCAAGTGGGTCCGGCGTTGCCAACGGATCGACGATGTCGAGCTCCTGCACACGCTCGAGACGTTCTCCCGGGAGCAGCTTGACGTCATTCCTCTGCACTCGGAGCCCTTAGCGCATCGTGGAGTCGCTCCGAGCGCGTCTCGGCGATGGCCATTACGTGGTGTTTTCGGTCGGGGGGTTCCAGATGATCTCCCAGAGGTGTCCGTCGGGGTCGCGGAAGTAGCCGGAGTAGACCCCCCACGGGCGATCGTGGGGTCGTCCGGTGAGGGTCGCGCCGGCCTGTTCGGCTTGGGCCAGCAACACATCGACGCTCCGCTCTCGACGAGTTGTCCGATGCTGAACTCGCCCGTTTTCGGTGGCCCGAAGGGAATGTCGGCACAGGCCTTGACTATCCCTCTCGGGGTCGTGCGGCATTCCCCTGATGGTCATCTGCCAATGTGCCGTGGCGCGGCGGGTAGTTGCACCGTGACGCGGAGCCCGCCGGCCGCCCGGGGGGTGAGGCTGAGGCTGCCGTCGTGTGCCTGGGCGATGCTCTTGACGATCGCCAGACCGAGCCCGACACCTGCGTGGTCGGTGCGTATGCGGTTGCTGCCGCGAAGAAACGGCTCGGCAAGCGTGGCAACCAGCTGAGGGGTGAGCTTCTCGCCGGTGTTCTCGATGGTGAGCGAAGCGCTCTTGGGTTGAGCGCTGGTCGTGACCCAGACGGTGCCCTGTTCGGGCAGGTTGTGGACGATCGCGTTGTGCACGAGGTTCGTGCTCAGCTGCAGCAGGAGCGCGTGTGAGCCGATGGTGGGGGTCACGTCGCCGGATGTCTCGATGGTGAGGCCGCGTTTTTCTGCGAGGGGGAGGAGCGTTTCGGTCGCTTCTTCCGCTATGAGGGAGAGGTCGACGTGTTCTCGGGTGAAGGACCGCTGGTCGGCGCGGCTGAGCAGGAGCAATGCTTCGGTGAGGTCGATCGCTCGGGTGTTGACGGCGTGTAGGCGGTCGACGAGCTCGCCGGTGTCGCGGTTCAGATCGTTGCGGGCGACGTCGAGGAGTGTCTGCGTGATCGCAAGTGGGGTGCGCAGCTCGTGGGAGGCGTTGGCGGCGAATCGTTGCTGTTCGGCCACGTGTGCCTCGAGCCGCGCGAGCATGGTGTCGAAGCTGTCGGCGAGCTCGCGGAACTCGTCCTGACGTCCTTCCAGCTCGATCCGGTGGGCGAGCGATCCGTTCGCGGCCACGCGTGTGGCGTCGCTGATGCGACTCAGGGGAGCGAGCATGCGGCCGGCGAGAAGCCAGCCTCCGACCAGACCGAACACCAGCAGGAACGCCATCACGATGGCCGCGGTCGGAGCGAAAGCGCGCAGGAGGTCGGCGTGGCTGCGCACCATGAAGATCACACCCGGGTGCACACCACGCGAAAGGGAGAAGTACCCGACGGCGAGCAGCACGGCACCTGCGAGCATGAGGAAGCCGGCGTAGCTGAGGGTGAGCTTGAGGCGAACGCTCAGACCAGTGGCTCTATCCACGGTCTCCTTCTTCCCGTCCGGTGTCTGGTCCTGTGTCGATGCGGTACCCGGCGCCGGGCACGGTGGCGATGATCAATGGTTCGCCGAGGCGTTTGCGCAGTCCTGAGACCGTGATGCGCACGGCGTTGGTGAACGGGTCTGCGTTCTCGTCCCAGCCTCGCTCCAGGAGCTCTTCGGCGCTGACGACACCGCCTTCGGCAGCGACGAGGACTTCGAGCACTGCGAACTGCTTCCTGGTGAGCGCGACGTAGGCGCCGTCGCGGTAGACCTCTCGGCGAAACGGATCCAGCCGCAGGCCTGCAATCTCTCGCACGGGTGGCCTGTTGTTGGCGCGCCTGCGGTCGAGTGCTCTGAGACGGAGCACGAGTTCTCGGAATTCGAATGGCTTCGTGAGATAGTCGTCCGCGCCGAGCTCGAATCCGGTGGTCTTGTCGTCGAGACGGTCGGCAGCGGTGAGCATCAGGATCGGCATGCCGCTGCCGGATGCGACGATGTGTCTGGCGATCTCGTCACCGGAGGGCCCGGGAATGTCTCGGTCGAGGACGGCGATGTCGTAGGCGTTGACGCTCAGCAGTTCCAGAGCGGTGTCGCCGTCAGCAGCGATGTCTGCCGCGATCGCTTCGAGGCGTAGGCCATCGCGGACGGCTTCCGCCAGATACGGCTCATCCTCGACAACCAACACACGCATGCTCCGATGGTAGAGCGCGCGCGTATCGCCGGCATATCGAAAAGCCCTTACGTGCTGGCAACACCACGCTGCCTTGAATGGCGGCATGACCTACTACGAACCGGCACGAACAACGACCCGTCGGATCCGGATCCGCAGGATCCGTGTCGCCGGCCTGCTCGTCGTCATCGGGTCGATTGCCGCAGCCCTCGGCTACCAGTTGCTGGTGTCCTCGCTCTCGACGGCCGAATCACCCATTGACGTCCTTCGCAGTGAGCATCGTGGTGGGCTCGGCGAAGTGCCCAGCACGGTGTGGCCGGCTTACGGCCAAGCCGCGTTCCTCCAGACAGGACGGTCGCAGGTTCAGGCCGGTCCGAGCCAGCATGCGGCTGCAATCGCCAGCGTCGCGAAGGTGATGACCGCCTATCTCGTGCTCCGTGACCACCCGCTACGGCTCGGCCAGGACGGGCCGACGATCACGCTCACCGACGCCGACGTCGCCGACACCGACCGCCGGCGCCGACAGCAGGAGTCGGTCGTGCCCATCGCCGCCGGCGAGCAATTGACCGAGCGGCAGGCGCTGCAGGCGCTGCTGCTGCCGTCGGCGAACAACATCGCCGCGGTTCTGGCGCGATGGGACGCCGGCTCGCCGGATCGGTTTGTTGCCCGGATGAATGCCACCGCACGGTCGCTGCGCATGACCCACACCCGCTACACCGATCCGAGCGGCTACGACGACGCAACCGTGTCGACTGCCGCCGACCAGGTACGCATTGTCGATCGGGCCATGAGCCTGTCGGTGTTCGCGAGCATCGTCGCCACACCGAGCGCGACGCTGCCGGTCGCCGGCACCGTGCACAACACCAACGGATTGCTCGGGCACGACGGGTTTGTCGGCGTCAAGACCGGCTCTGACGACGCGGCCGGCGGCTGCTTCGCCTTCCGGGCCATCCGCTGGGTCGACGGCAAGCGGACGACGATCACCGGGGTCGTGTTGGGCCAGCCCGGCCACGACCAGATCGTGGCGGGTCTCGCGGCCGCCGACGCGATGGTCGACCGCATCACCGGTCAGCGGGCTGCGCAAGATCTACAGCAAACGCTGCCACTTGCAACTGCGCCACGAAGCCATCGACCACGGCTGCGCATCCGCCTCCGCCGACCCTAGGCAGAGACCAGGAGGAGAACACTGTCGCCGCTGGCCGCCCTCCAAAACCTGCAAGTCCGGCCGAACAGAAAAGCGCCGACGTGCGGCGCTTTTGCAGAGCCCTCTTCCGGACTCGAACCGGAGACCCCTCTTTACCATGGAACTTGTCCGGCAACTGGTGGCAACCGAGGGCAACGGTTTCGCCGTGATTCCGCCGTTTTCGCGGCTGCGCGATTTGCCACCGCTTGCGACCGGTTGCAACCACGGGGCTCCATAGAGGCTCCATCCTCCGTTGTCAAAGTTGGCGACACACCAAAGTCTTTACGCTGGGAGCGTGCCTGGAGCGAGCGAGGAAGCGCGTCGGGTCAAGATCATGAACGCGAACTGGATCGCAGGCGCCGATGGCGACGACGGCGATTTTGAGCTGATGATCGTGACAAGCGATCACCGCCACCACGTCGTTGCTCCCAGCCCGGCGGCGATGACCGCGCTCGTCGCACTTGCCCGGGCCGACACGGTTCTCGTCTGGGACCCGGCGGACCGAAGGCTGATTGCCGCCAACCTGCGGGGCACGATGCCCTGGACGGAAAACTCAGGCACGCGGGATATCTGAACCAGCTGAACGGATCGAGCCGGTAGGTGAGCTACGCAGGCCGCCGCGGTCGTAGCTGGCAACGCCAGCGAGAGGAGAACCTGGTGGCAAAGATCGTGGTCAGCCTCTCACGTACGAAGCAACGTTGATCACCGGTGAGAGTAGAGCCGATCCGCTGGCATGAGTCGTGCGTCGCCTTGAGCGCAGTGGGTGACGTCAGAGCTAGGTGGGAAGGCGGAGGGTAAAGCTGGCTCCGTTCGGAGTCGGATCGCAGCTGAGGTCGCCGTGGTGTTGCTGGGCGATGCGGAGGGCGATCGCAAGGCCGAGGCCGTGGCCGGGTTTGCTCTGGTCGAGTCGGACGAAGCGTTCGAAGATGCGTTGGCGTTGGTGTTCGGGTACGCCGGGTCCGTCGTCTACGACGTGCGCCTGGACGTATCCGTTGAGGCGTCGTAGTTGCACGTCGATTCGGCCAGTGGGTTGGATCGCGGCGAGCGCATTGTCGATGAGGTTGCGGAGGACGCGTTCGAGCCCGTCGGGGTCGCCGCGCACGGTGGCGTCGTTGTCGGCATTGAGGGTGATAGTCGCGTGGGGTGCGCGGGTGTGTGCGTCTTCGACGAGTGGCCGTGCGATCGTGGCGAGGTCGACCGTTGTTCGGGTTGGGTGTCCTTCGAGGCGGGCGAGTCCGAGGAGGTCGTTTACGAGGCGGCCGACTCGTTCGCTGTCGCGCGCGACGGCTGCCTCGAGGCGGTCGCGCTCAGGCCGTTCGGGTTGTTCGCGCAGGAGGGTTTCGACGCTCGCTTGGAGGGCGGCGATCGGGGTGCGCAGTTCGTGCGAGGCGTCGGCCAGAAAGCGGCGGGTTGCAGCGTCGCTGGCGCGTGCTTCCTCGATGGCCGCTTCGAGGGCGTCGAGCATCTGGTCGAAGGCTTGGGCGAGGCTGCCGAGCTCGGTGTCGGTGCGGCTGGGCTTGAGG
>Ga0307323_10000534_pt1 | contig 11823 bp, 9 predicted proteins | sample ER_DNA_381_FD_194496 | JGI IMG/M metagenome (GOLD analysis project Ga0307323, IMG submission 194496) | Bulk soil microbial communities from the East River watershed near Crested Butte, Colorado, United States - ER_DNA_381 | ecosystem: Environmental > Terrestrial > Soil > Floodplain | place: USA...
ACGGCGGGCCGGTCGGAGCTGTCGATGTCGTCCGGCGTCACGGCCAGCTCTGAGACCGGGAACGACACGTGGACGACCAGCGACGTTCCGGCCACGAGATCGACCCGCGCGAATCCGACCAGGCGCTTCGGTGGGACGACCACGTCGCTGACCGGCTGGCTCACGTAGACCGGTACGACGGTCGCTCCATCGCGGCTGCCCGTGTTCGCCACCGTGAACGTGGCGGTGACGGTTCCGTGGCGCGAAACCGAGCTATTGGCCGAGAGGCCGCTCGTCGCGAAGGTCGTGTACGACAGCCCGAAGCCGAAGGGCCAGCGGGGGTTGTAGCCCGACCCCTGGCCCGAGTTCGTCCCAGGCAGTTGGTCGAAGAACTTCGGCTCGTCGCCGGCTGTCGACGGGCCGCCGCTGTCGAAGTCGCCCGCGTTGTGATCCGACGCGGACGGCCAGGTCACCGGCAGGTGGCCGCTCGGGTTGAACTTGCCCAAGAGGACGTCGGCTACGCCGGCGCCTCCTTCGGTTCCGGGCAGGTACGCCATCAGGATCCCAGCCGAGTTGTTGACGATCGAATCGGGGCCGAACCCGAGCGGTCGGCCTGCGATGACGACGATGATCACGGGCTTGCCGGTCGCCTCGAGCGCCGCGATCAGGGCCTGCTGATCGGCGGCGAGCACCGGTGTCGGGTTGTCGCCGAGACCCTCGGCGTACGCCTTCTCGCCGACGACCGCGACCACCGCATCAGCCGACGCGGCTGCGGCCACCGCGCTCGCCTGGTCCGGCGCGGAGACGACGTTCGGATCAGCGGCTCGCATGGCCTGCAGCACGGTGGTCGCCGGCGGGATCTGGTCCGGCGGGCCCATGCAGCACACGTGACCGGCGCCGAACACGCCCTGCCAGCTCACGCTCCAGCCGCCGAGCTGGTTGGAGACCGAGTCGGCGCTTGGTCCCGTGACGACGACCTTGGCGGTCGGCGAGAGCGGGAGCACGCTGTTCTGGTTGCGAAGCAGCGTCACCGACTCGTCGGCGGCCTTCTTGGCGAGGCCCTTGTTGGCCTCGACCGCCGCGTCGGCCTTGGACGGGTCGACGTACGGGTGGTCGAAGAGCCCGAGCTCGAACTTGAGCGTCAGGATCCTGCGCACCGAGGCGTCGATCCGCTGCTTCGAGACCAGGCCGTTCTGCACGTCCTGGATCAGCCCATTGTTCCAGCCGACATAGTCGAACGGCGTCATGCTGACGTCGACCCCCGCGTTGACGGCCTTCGCGATCGCGCCGGGGAAGTCCGGGGTCACGTGGTAGGCGGTCTGCAGCGCCGGGACGTCGCCGTAATCGCTGATCACGACACCCCTGAAGCCGAGCCGGTGGCGCAGCTCTTCGGTCAGCAGGAAGTGCGAGGCGGTCGCGGGAATGCCGTTGATCGACCCCGAGTCGACCATCACGGTCGCGGCGCCCGCGTCGATGCCTCCCGCATAGGACGGAAGGAAGATGTCCTGCAGGTACCGGATCGGCAGCTGGGCCTCGACCCGGTCGTGGCCGTTGATCGACTCCGAGTAGCCGGCGAAGTGCTTGACCGTCGCGGCCACCTGCGGCGAGTCGAAGCCGCCGCCCTGGAGTCCCTTGATGTTCGCCCCGCCTAGCGCCGCCGCGAGCTCGGGCTCCTCGGCCCAGGTCTCGTAGTAGCGACCCCAGCGATTGTCACGAGCGATGTCTTGAACCGGCGCGAAGTCCCAGTTCCCGCCGGTCGCCAGCAGTTGCTCACGCGTGGCGGCTCCGGCTGCCTGGGCAAGCTCCGTATCCCAGGTCGCACCCATTCCGATCGACTGTGGGAAGAGGGTCGCCTGGTACGGATGGCCGAACCCGTGGACGGCGTCGACGCCGTAGATGATCGGGATGTGGAGCCGCGAATGCTCCACCGCGTAGTGCTGGATCGTGTTGTACTGCTCGGCCCAGCCGTGACCGGTGTTGTCGGCCGGGTTGTCGGTGCCCCCTGACAGGATCGACCCGGTCTTGTAGTCGATCAGGGTTCGCTGCAGGCAGGTCGTCTGCAGCGGGTCGTTGTTGCCGCCGGCGTTGTTGCAGTCGCCGTTCGCCGGCGAGGTCGTGTCTCGCAGCTTTCCGATCACGATCTGGTCCATCTGGCCGACCTTCTCCGCCAGGGTCATCCGCTTCAGCAGGTCGTCCACGCGCGCGCCGATCGATGCATGCGCGTCGAGGTAACGTGGCCCTCCGGCGCCCGGGGCGGCCCCCACGGTGATGGCGAGGGTTACGCTCGCGAGTGCGACGACCGAGCCAACTGCGAGGAAGAGCCGTCTCATCCTCACTCCTTTCGGTCGTTTTCCGCCGCGCTGGTTGTCTTCCCCTGAGCGGGAGGATGGAAACCGTTCTCGCGGGCTGCCGCGCGTCGCCCAACCACCTGCGTCAAGCGTCAAGTTGAGGTGCGAGTGCCACCGAAGATCGCACCCAGGAGGTCGCCGGTTCGAGTCCGGCTACTTCCGAGGGCTCTGCGTTGCTGCAAACGCAATGCCAAGGACGCCGAAGCGCCTCAGCCTCGTAGTTTCGGAGACGGATCGCTCCGAAGGAGGACGAGATGACACGGGCAGTTTCTCGAATCACCGCGCTGGGTTTGGCGAGCATCGCAGGGACGATCGCGATCGCGACCGCGAAGGCCGACGGATTGCCGGTCCTCGGCCTTGATGTCGGCCCGACGGGAGTCGCGACACCGCGCACGGACGCTCGTTACGTAACGCTTCCGTCGAGGCGTGCCACGGTCGTCGCACGCGTCCGGCAAAACGGCGGCCAAGTCCTGAACTCGGCGACCGTGCCCGGAAACTTCACGATCCCCGCTGTCGCCTACGACGGAAGCGCGGGCGGCTTGTCTGCCGACGGCCTCGAGCTCGTTCTGATCGAGCCCCGCGCCCAATTTCCGCGTGCCCGGACGACCCTGGCGGTTCTCGAGGCGCGGAAGCTGCGGGTGAAAACGATCCTGCGGTTCCGGGGAGACTTCAGCTTCGACGCGATCTCCCCCAAGGGCAACCTGCTCTATCTAATCCAGTACATCTCGCCGAAGGATCCGACTCGATACCTCGTCCGCGCCTATGACGTCCGGCGGCATCGGCTGCTCGCCGCGCCTGTCGTCGATCCGCATGAGCAGAGCGACAAGATGCGGGGGAATCCGCTCTCGCGTGCGCTCAGCCCGGACGGGCGGTGGGCCTACACGCTTTACGACGGCGGCGGCCAGATGCCGTTCATCCACGCGCTCGATACGAGCCGGGCCACAGCCCGGTGCATCGACCTCGACGCCCTTTCCGGCAACCGCTACCTCTGGCGACTGCGGCTGCATGCGACCGATGACGGAGGCGCGCTTTTGATCCGGGATCGGGCCGAGACAGAGCTCGTTGTCGAGACCAAGACGTTCCACGTCCGCACTCCCGGTGGAAGCGCAATCAGTCAGGGTGGCGATATCAACTGGGGGTTCGTTGGCGCGACGAGCGCAGCAGTCCTCCTCGCTGCGGGAGCCTTGCTGCTGTTGGTCAGACGCCGCCACCGAGAGCTTGTCGTCGAACGGTGATCAACGACGTGCCGTGGCCCCGCGCTACCCGATCGCGCCCATCACCTGGAAGTTTGTGCTGACGAAGACGTGGTGCGGCCAGCTGATCTTGATCATGTGAACTGCGTAGGAGCCGTCGCTCAGCATGCCCTGAGGCCCCTAAGACCAGCCTGAAGCAGGCCTAACAATCAGGTGAGAATCCGGCCGGCCTCCGCCTGGGGAGCGGCGCGATCCGGCCGCGCGAGCAGGATCGCTCCCGCGACGACCGCGGCGAACGCGAGGATCCGCAGGACGCCGTAGACACCTGACGGCACCGGCTCGCCGAGCACGACCGAGCCTGCCGCGATCGGCAGCGCGTTGGTCAACAGCGTCGCCAGGCCGGCGACTGTCAGCGCGCCGCCCTTCTGGTAGCCGAGCTGCAGGAAGCCTGTGCCGGCCGCATAGCCGACGATGACGCCGATCGCGAACGCCGTCCGCGCGCCTCCCTGCGTGGCGATCTTGACCGAGATGTCGCCGATCGAGAAGAAGAGCCCGCCCGCGATCCCCTCGGCAACGGCGAGCGCGCCGAACTTCCGCCCGAGCGCGACTGCGACAACCGCGCCGGCCGCGGTCGCGCCGAGCCAGAGCAGGATTTCGCCCGTCTCGCCGCCGGTTCCCTCGCCGGTCCCGGCAGCGAGCGAGATCGCAAGAGCGAGTAGCCCGAGCATCGAGATCAGCACTCCCGCGAGCTCGTGCCGGCCGAGCCGCCGTCTGCCCATCCGGGCGGAGACGAAGGCGAGGATGCCGATGCCGCCGGCGGAGACGCTCTGGACGAGCGAGAGCGGCGCCAACGCAAGTGCAACCACGTAGAGCGCGAAGCCTGCGCTCTCGAGCGCGAAGCCGAACAGCCAGCTGCGATCGGTCAGCAGGACCTGCGCCGAGTGAAGCGGCCGCCGCAGCGAGAGAGTGGGGAGGGCGGCCGCGGCATCGTGCTCGCGCAGGTAGGCGACGTTCGTCAGGGTGGTCGCCGCCAGCGCGAGCACAAGCGCGAAGCCGGTTTGAGCGCTCATCCGGGAGATCGTCCAGGATCGGCGCTGCGGAGGTGGTCGCTGGGGCGCCGAGCGCCCTATGCCGGAGGGGCGACCACCTCGCGCAGATGCTGTCCGACCTCGACGAGCTCTTGCTTCAGGTCACGAAGTCCGGCGCGCCGGACCCCGTGGGCCTTGAGGCGATAAAGCTGTCGCCGCCGCTCGTCGAGCTCCATGAGCAGCGCCTCGACCTCGCTCTGGCGCGACCGCCGGTCGGTCTGATCGATCGCCAGGGCGCTCACGCCGCCTCCCTTGCAAACTCGCCATCAACGTGTGGCAGCTCGGCGACCGGTGCCGGGGGCCTCGGCCGGACGAGCGTGATTGCGACCACGGCTCCGACCACGAGCAAGCCGACGAGAGCGTAGAGACCCGTCTGGAAGCCGTGGTCCAGCGCCGCAGCGCTGTCTGCCGCGCCATTGAAGTGGCCGGTAGAGGTTGCCGCAATCGCGCTGGTGGCGGCGATGCCCACTGCGCCGCCGATCTGGCGGCTGGTGTTGACGAGGCCGGATGCGATGCCTGCGTCCGCGCGATCGACGCCGGAGAGGCTGGCGATCGTGACCGGCACGAACGAGAGCCCCATGCCGGCGCCGCCAAGCACGAAGGCCGGGAACAGATCCCAGAAGTAGTGCCCTTCGACCGGCAGGCGCGTCAGCCAGGCGACCGAGAGCGCCGAGACCAGCAGCCCGGCGGTCAGCGTCGCGCGGACGCCGATTCGGCCGACGATCAGCTGGGCCAGGTTCGAGACGATCACAACGGCCCCGGCGAAGCCGACGAAGGCGACGCCGCTCTGGACGGCGCTGTAGTGGAGGACGTCCTGGAGGTACAGCGTCAGCAGGAAGAACTCGGAAAAGGCCACGGCGCCGACGACCGCCATCGCGATGTTGGCGCCGCTGACCGTTCCAGAGCGGAAGATCCGCAACGGCAGCAGCGGCCAGGGCGAGCGGGACTCGATCACGACGAACGAGCCGATCAGCGCGGCGGAGCCGGCAAGGAGCGCGAGGGTGGAGTCGGAGCTCCAGCCGTCGGTCGTGGCGCGCGTCAACGCGTAGACGAGCAGCATCAGGCCGCCCGTGACGGTGGCTGCGCCGGCGATGTCGAAATGACGGTGCCCGAGCTCGGGGCGGCTTTCGCGCAACAGGACGGGCGCGAGCAGCACGGCGGCGACACCGACCGGGACGTTGATGAAGAAGATCCACGACCAGCTCAGATAGCTGGTCAGCAGACCGCCGAGCAGGACGCCGGCAGCCGCGCCACTCCCTGAGGCGGCGCCGTAGATCCCGAGTGCCAGGTTGCGGTCGCGTCCCTCCGCGAACGAGGTCATCAGCAGCGACAGGGCGGCAGGCGCGAGCAGCGCCCCACCGAGGCCTTGAACGGCGCGGAAAGCGATCAGCGAGCCCTCGGACCAGGCAAGTCCGCAGAGCAGCGAGGCCGTGGCGAAAAGGACGAGACCTGCAATGAACAGCCGGCGGCGACCGAAGAGGTCGGCCAGGCGACCGCCGAGCAGGAGGGCTCCGCCGAAGAAGATGGCATAGGCCGAGATGACCCACTGCAGATTGGTCTGTGAGAAGCCGAGATCGGTCTTGATCGACGGCAACGCGACGTTGACGATCGCAACGTCGAGGATGACCATGAACTGCGCCGTGACGATCAGCGCCAGTGCGCTCCAACGTCGCGTTCCATTCGTTGTGCTCTTAGTCAATTGACCTCCATAATCGTTGATTGGATCAACAGTATACATAGACAACGTTATCCGCGCTACACTTCTTCCATGGGCACAACCGTCACAAAGACGCCGCCTCCGACCGTGGTCGAGGGCTTCCCCGAGGAGCTCCTTTCCTCGGCGCTCTTCTTGCTCAAGCGGCTCGGTTGGAAGGCGAAGGAGCAGTCGTTCGTCGCCTATGAGGAGGCCGGGCTGCACCCCTACCATCACGCAATCCTCGCGGTCCTCGACCAGGGATCACGGGAGACGCAGGGCGCGATTGCCGATGCTCTCGGCTACGACAAGGGCCAGCTCGTCGGGCTCCTGGACGAGCTGGAGGAGGCAGGGCTGATCGTCAGGGAGCGCGACCAGGCGGATCGACGCCGCCACGTCGTCGAGATGACTCCCGCGGGCCGCAAGGCCCTGGCGAAGGCGAGGCGGCTCTCGGCCGAGCTCGAGGACGACTTCCTGGGCTCGCTCGATGAGAAGGAGCGCGCGCAGCTGCACGCCTTGCTTGTGCGGCTCGCTCAGCAGCACCTGCCGCACTGCCGCATGAAGGCCGGGGCCGATCCGGCGCTCGCCGGGACTCCGGCTAAGAGCTAACGCCGGCTGAGCCGGCGAACCGCGCCAGCGCGCTCATCAGCGCGCGCAACTCCCGGCCGCGCCGAGTGAGTCGATATTCGACGTGGGGAGGGCGCGAGTCGATCACCTTACGCTCGAGCACTCCGGCCTCCTCGAGGTCAGCCAGCCGCTGCGTCAGGGTCGCGGGCGGGATGCCGCCGAGCGCCTGCTGGAACTCGTTGAAGCGGACGGCGCCCTCGTGCGAGACGTAGAGGATCGAGACCGTCCAGCGCCGCTCGAGGAGGTTCGCCGCCTGGCGAACCTCCTCGGGAAGCGGTGCGCAGCTACGACAGCGCATGCGCAGACTGGGGCTCGAGCGAGAGCTCGAGCACCTCGTCGAGGCTCATCACCGGATGGAAGCTCATCTCGTCGCGAACGTCCTCCGGGATGTCGTCGAGGTCGGCCCGGTTTCGCTCCGGGATGATCACGTCGGTGAGCCCGGCCGCGTGGGCGGCCAGCGCCTTCTGCTTGAGGCCGCCGATCGGCAGGACGCGGCCCTGCAGCGTCACCTCGCCGGTCATGCCGACAGTGTGCTTCACCGGTCGGCCCGTCAGCAGCGAGGCAAGCGCCGTCGTCATCGTGATCCCGGCACTCGGCCCGTCCTTGGGGATTGCCCCGGCAGGGACGTGCACGTGGAAGCTTGCGTCCTCGAAATCGTGCTCGTCGAGTCCGAGCTTCTCCGCGTGCGAACGGACGTAGGAGAGTGCGATCCGCGCCGATTCCTTCATCACGTCGCCGAGCTGGCCGGTCAAGACGAGCCCGTCCTTGCCCGGCATCTTGGTCGCCTCGACGAACAGCACGTCGCCACCCGTTCCGGTGACCGCGAGGCCGGTGGCCACGCCGGGCACCGCCGTCCGCTCAGCCGACTCCTGGTAGAAGCGCTGCCGCCCGAGGGCGTCGTGCACGACGGCCTCGTCGATCGTGATCGGCGGCTCCGCGGTGCCCGAAGCCACGGTGGTGGCCGTCTTGCGCAGCAGCTTGCCGAGCTCGCGCTCGAGCTGGCGAACGCCCGCCTCGCGCGTGTACTGGCTGACGATCTGCTCGAGCGTAACGTCGTCGATCGACACCTCGTCCTCGCGCAGACCCGCCCGGTCGCGCTGCCGGGGCCAGAGGTAGCCGCGTGCGATCGCGACCTTCTCGTCGACCGTGTAGCCGTCGAAGCGGATCACTTCCATCCGGTCGAGCAGCGGGCCTGGGATCGTCTCGGCCATGTTGGCCGTGGCGATGAAGACGACCTCGGAGAGATCGAGCTCGACGTCGAGGTAGTGGTCGCGGAAGGAGTGGTTCTGGGCCGGGTCGAGCACTTCGAGCAGCGCGGCAGAGGGATCGCCGCGCCAGTCGGCGCCGACCTTGTCGACCTCGTCCAGCAGGATCACAGGGTTCATCGTCCCGGCGTCGCGCAGGGCGCGGACGAGCCGGCCGGGGAGGGCGCCGATGTAGGTACGCCTATGGCCCCGGATCTCGGCCTCGTCGCGCACGCCGCCGAGCGACATGCGGACGAACTCGCGGTTGAGCGCGCGGGCGATCGACTCGCCGATCGAGGTCTTGCCCGTGCCGGGTGGCCCGATCAGGGTCAGGATCGCGCCGGAGCGCTTGTCCTCGGCGATGCCGCGCTCCTCTCGGAGCTTGCGCACGGCCAGGTACTCGACGATCCGTTCCTTGACGTCGTCGAGCCCCGCGTGGTCGTTGTCCAGGACTTCGCGCGCGTGCACGGGGTCGAGGCGCTCCTCGGAGCGCTTCCCCCACGGCACGGCGAGCAGCCAGTCCAGGTAGGTGCGGATCATCGACGACTCGCCGCTCTGGTCGCCCATCCGCTCCAGCCGGCCGATCTCGCGCTCGGCCTGCTCGCGGACCTCGTCAGGGAGATCCGCCTCGGCGAGCTTCTTGCGGTAGTCCTCGGAAACCGAGCCCTCGTCCTCGCCCAGTTCCTTGCGAATCGACTCGAGCTGCTTGCGCAGGATGTACTCGCGCTGTTGCTTCTGGGCGCCTTCCTCGACGTCCTCGCGGATCCGGTGACGGATCTGCAGCTCGGCCAGGCGCTCGCGCTGAAGGTGAACGGCGAGCTCGAGCCGCTCGACCACGTCGATCGCCTCGAGCAGCTCGATTCGCTGCTCGAACGAAGCCTCCGGCGCGTATGCGGCCGTGTCGGCCAGCGTCCCGGGCTCCGCGATCGAGCGGACGAACGACGAGATGCGTCCGTCGTCTCCGCGCAGCTCCAGAATCTCTTCGACCACGGCGCGGTACTCGCGCTCGAGGTCTCGGGTCTTGAGGCCCGGCGGCTGGACGTCGGGCTGTTCCTCGACCTCGACGCGCAGGCGCCCCTGTGGGTCGGTATGGGCGGCACCCGCGATCCCGCGGTGGAGGCCGACGAGGTTGGCGGCGGCAACGCCGCCGGGCAGGCGAACCCGCTCGGAAACCTCGGCGACCGTGCCGACTTTTGCGTACTCCCCGTCGTGGCGCGGCACGAGCAACACACGTTCCTCGTCGCCGACGTCGGCGGAGATGGTGACGTTCATGTTCGGAAAGACGACGATGTCGTCTAGGGGGACAAGCAGAAGCGTGCTCACGGTCTCGTTCAACGCCTTTCTGTCGTAGCTAACGAGATCAGAGTAGCTACAGATATTGAAGTGCCGTCGACTGTGTTAGATCGTGAAAGCTTGTTCCTCGCATGAGCAGTAGAGCCGGCTCAGACAGGCGCCCGACGTTCTCGGGAACGACGGCCTGGGCGCGAAGCCTGCAGACGCCGCTGCGGTCGTTCCTCCAGACCGAAACCGGAAGCGCGGCAGTCCTCCTGGCCGCCGCGGTCGCCGCACTCGTCTGGGTCAATGTCGACGGCTCCTCCTACGACTCCGTGTGGCGGACACAGCTCTCGATCGACTTCGGCGGGGCTGGGATCGAGCTCGATCTCCGCGACTGGGTGAACAGCGGGCTGATGACGTTCTTCTTCTTCGTCGTCGGGCTCGAGGCCCGCAGGGAATTCGACCTCGGCGAGCTACGCGAGCGGCGGCGTTTCGCACTGCCACTGGTTGCGGCACTTGGCGGGATGGCGGTGGCAATCGCGATCTATCTCGCCTTCAACGCCGGCACCTCCTCGGCGCACGGGTGGGGCATCGCCATGTCGACCGACACGGCCTTCGCGCTCGGCCTGCTGGCGCTCGTCGGGCCGCGATTTCCCGAACGGCTGCGCGCGTTCATGCTCACGGTTGCGGTTGTCGACGACGTCGTTGCGCTCGTTGTGATCGCGACCGTCTACACGGAGTCGCTTCGCATCGTCCCGCTCCTCGCCGCAATCGGCTTCTTTGTTGCCGTTCTCGTTTTCCGCAGCGTGCCGGTGCGGGTCGGGCTCCTCTACTTCGTCCTCGGTGCGGGGGCGTGGGTCGGCCTGCTCAAAGCGGGTGTGGAGCCGGTTGTCGTCGGCCTGGTCATGGGCCTCCTGGTCTGGGCCTTCCCGGCCGAGCGCTCGAGTCTCGAGCGGGCCACCGAGCGGTTCCGCGAGTTTCGCGAGCAGCCGACAGCGGACCTGGCGCGCGTAGCGGGAGCCGAGCTGCGGTTGGCCACGTCACCCAACGAACGCCTGCAGCAGCTGTACCACCCGTGGACGAGCTACGTGATCGTGCCGCTGTTCGCCCTGGCGAACGCCGGCATCGCCCTCGATGGCTCCTTCTTGTCGGAGGCCTTCCGGTCGCGGATCACGCTCGGGATCCTGCTCGGCTACGTCGTCGGCAAGCCGGTGGGCATCTTCGGCAGCACGTGGCTCGCGACCCGGCTGAGCGGAAGGCGCCTGCAGCCGCCGGTGGGTTGGGCGGCCGTCGCCGGCGCCGGCACGATCGCCGGGATCGGCTTCACCGTCGCCCTCCTCGTCGCGGCGCTCGCCTTCGACGGCCGCCGGCTGGAAGAGGCAAAGCTCGGCATCCTCAGCGCCGCGCTCGCAGCGGCGGTGCTGACCTGGCTGCTCTTCCGTGCGACCGCGCTACTGCCCCGGATGCTGCGGCGCCGTGCACTGCTCGGCACCGCCGAGCCGCTCGTCGACCTGTACGTCGAGGTCGATCCGGAGCGGGATCACATCCGCGGGCCGCTCGAGTCTCCGGTCACGCTGGTCGAGTACGGCGACTTCGAGTGTCCTTACTGCGGTCAGGCAGAGCCTGTCGTTCGCGAGCTTCTCCGCGACGTCGGAGACGTCCGGTACGTCTGGCGGCACCTGCCCCTGTCCGACGTTCACCCCAACGCCGAGCTGGCGGCGGAAGCTGCCGAGGCTGCGGGCGATCAGGGTGTGTTCTGGGAGCTGCACGACCGCCTGCTCGACCATCAGGATCAGCTGAGCCCAAGCGAACTGGTGGGCCACGCCGAGGAGCTGGGGCTCGATGTGGAGCGGTTCACCGAGTACCTGCGCCACCACGACGGAGCCGGCCGTGTTGCCGAAGACGTCGACAGCGCCGACCTCAGCGGCGTCTCGGGCACGCCGACCTTCTTCATCAACGGCCGGCGCCATTACGGCGCCTACGACATCGACACGCTCAAGAACGAGGTTCGGCTGGCGCGGGCCCGGGCCGCCGTTGCGGCCTAGGGTTCTCTTGTGGCGCTGCTCCTCGCCGTTCTCCTCGCGTTCTTCGTCCTGCCGTGGCCGTGGGGCCTGATTGCGATCGCAGGAGGCCTAGCCGTGGAGACGGTCGAGCTGACTTGGGGCCTGAGGCTCGCCCGGCGTTGGAAGCCGGGAACGGGCGCCGAGGCGATGATCGGCAAGGAAGCCCGGGTGGTCGCTCGCTGCCGTCCTCTCGGCCAGGTCAAGGTTCACGGCGAGCTCTGGCAGGCGCGCTGCGAGGAGGGAGCCGATATCGGCCAGAAGGTTCAGATCGAGGCTATCGAGGGGCTGATGCTGGTGGTACGGCGAAAGGAGT
>Ga0307323_10000538_pt1 | contig 11800 bp, 11 predicted proteins | sample ER_DNA_381_FD_194496 | JGI IMG/M metagenome (GOLD analysis project Ga0307323, IMG submission 194496) | Bulk soil microbial communities from the East River watershed near Crested Butte, Colorado, United States - ER_DNA_381 | ecosystem: Environmental > Terrestrial > Soil > Floodplain | place...
GACGCAGTCATCCTCGGCGTGGCTCGATCGGCGATGATGGCGATGCTGTTCGCGGCGACACACCCCGACCGCACGAAGGCGCTCGTCCTGTATGCACCCGTCGCGAAGACGGTGTCGACACCCGGCTTCCCGTACGGCAAGACGCCCGAGGAGCAGCAGCAGTTCTTCGAACGGTTCGTCCGAGAGGTCGGCACCGGGAAGAACCTGGCGTTGCAAGCGCCGTCGGTCGCCACCGACGAACGCTTCGTCAGATGGTGGGCCAGGTTCGAGCGGCTCGTCGCCAGCCCGAGCGCTTTCGAGGAGCTCGGGCGGATCCTCACGAACGTGGATGTCCGCGACGTCCTCCCCACGATCCACGTCCCCACGTTGGTGATCCGTCGGAAGGACGACACGATCGTCTTGGAGCGACAGGCCCGTTACGTCGCCGACCAGATCCAGGGCGCGACCTACGTGCAATTCCCGGGCCAGGATCATCTGCCGTTCATCGGAGACGCGGACGCGATCATCGACGAGGTGGAGCGGTTCGTGACGGGCAGGAGACCGATCCGAGAGACCGACAAGGTGCTCGCGACGATCCTATTCACCGACATCGTCGATTCCACGAAGTGGCAGGCGGAGCTCGGCGACCGAGGATGGAAGGATCTCCTCGAACGGCATCACGCGATCGTTCGCGATCTCCTGACGGAGCACCGCGGTGAGGAGCAGGACACGGCCGGCGACGGCTTCTACGTCCGGTTCGATGGTCCGGCGCGAGGGATCCGGTGCGCCGAGGACATCGTCGACTCGATCCGCCCGCTCGGCATCGAGGTCCGCGCAGGCCTCCACACCGGCGAATGCGAGATCGTCGACGGGAAGTGCAGTGGCCTTTCCGTCTCGATCGGCGCGCGGGTGATGGCGAACGCCGGGCCGTCCGAGGTGCTCGTGTCCCGGACCGTGAAGGACCTCACGGCCGGATCGGGGATCGCCTTCCAGGATGCGGGTGAACACGAGCTGAAGGGCGTCCCGGACCGCTGGCGCCTCTACCGGGTGGCAGGCGACTGAACCTGACGCCCGCTATCGCGGCCTCCCTCTCCCAGCGTCACGAGATGCGTGAGGGTCCACGACCCCTCGACGGCGGTTGGCCATCGCGAACCACACACAGCCGCTCACGAACAGCAGGATGCCGATGACGAGCCAGGGCCACGGGCTCCACTCATCCGAGCAGGTCTGGCTCGTAGCGGTCGTGGTGCAGATCGTTCCAGGACCTGATCGGTTCAGGTAGGCAACGTAGAACAGCGGGAGGCTGAAGCCGGAGACGAGACCGGGCAGGCCGACCCGGTTCCCAGCGCGGGTGGCAAGAACGATCGTGGCCACCACGGTGATGAGCAGGACATACGCACCGATCGACAGTGCGCTCAGAACTCCGAGGGCATACCCGGCCCCCACGAGCATCCACGCGATGAACCACATCACGCCCCTGCGGTCACGCGGCGCGGAAGTCATCGTCACGTCGGCATCCTTTCGTCGAGGAACGTCTCGATCGGCCATGTCCCTTCCGAGGTGTTGGAGATCACGGTACGGGTGGTCGCCGACGCAGGATCGTGCGTGCTGCGGAACGAGACGCCGGCGTCGTATCCGTGCAACTCCACGACGTCGCCCGAACCATGGAGCCAGAAGCCCAGGCCGTTACGCAACGACTCGCTGGGCACGTCGCTGCGCGGCCGCACCATCTCGGTCACCCAATCCCCCGACACGATCCGGCCGGCGAAGAACGCGCTCCACAACGAGCTGACGTCCGGTGCGGTGGAGTAGATCCCCCCATCGCCGGTGCCTCGCACCGGCAGGTGGAACACGTTGATCCTGGAGCCGTCCGCCGTCAGATAACCGAGCGCGGCTCGCCCGGGCAGTTCATCGGACCGAAGGAACTCGGTATCGGCCATGCCAGCCGGTTCGCACACGCGTTGGCGCACCAGCTCGTGGAACGGCATACCGCTCGCCCGCTCGGCGATCAACGCGAGCACGACGTACCCGCCGTTGTTGTAGGCGAACCGCTGGCCCGGCGGGAACGCTTGGGGGTGACGATCCAGCACCGCGAGGAACGCCTCGGTCGTCGCGAGCTCGTGGACGGGGACGGGCAGCGCGTAGTCGGTGACCTGTTCCATCGCATCCTCGTCGAAGTAGTCACCGATGCCCGATCGGTGCGAGAGGAGCTGTTCGATCGTGACGTCGTCGCCGATGAGCGGGAGATCCTCGCCGAGCACCGAACGTGCGGTGGTCCTGAGCTCGAGTGATCCGTCTTCGATCAGGCTCACCACCGCGAGCGCGGTCAGGCCCTTCGTGCCGCTCGCGATCCCGAACTGGGTATCGGTCCTGTTCGGGATCCCGTGGCCGCGATCGGCCAGTCCGTACGCCTTCGCGAGCTGGATGCCGCCCACGTCGTCGATGCGGACGACGCCGGAGAAGCTAGTGCGACCAGCGACGACGTCGAGTGCGTCCTCTAAGGGCTGCATCGGGCCCGACTCTATCGGTCGGGACTAAGCGACCTTCACCGAGCGCGCGATGAGCGACATCGCTGCGACCCCGACCACGGCGGCGAGACCGAACGCGACCGTCCGCCGGCTGTGTCGCGCGACGTGGAGCGACGCGAGAACGGCGACCAGAAGCGTGAACCCGGCGAGGAGCGGCAGCTTCGCGAAGCTGGTGTCCGGCGCGACGATCCCCGCTTCGATCGGAGCGAGACTCGAACCATCACCCAGCGGGATAGGATCATGAAGCGCAGCCAACCCTTGGTCTTCCGTGGCGTATCCATCGCGCACCATCGAGGTGAGCACCTGAACCTGTCGCTGACGTGCCAGCGATGGATCCAGGAGCGGATCGTATCCGGACGGATCCTGGATGACTCCCGCCAAGAGGCTCGCGGTCGCGAGGTCGAGGTGCGCCGGGGTGATCCCGAAGTAGCGTTCCGAGGCCGCGCCGACCCCGTACGCGCCGTCCCCGAAGTACACGGTGTTGAGATAGAGCTCCAGGATCTGCGGTTTCGAGAGCTTGGACTCGAGCCGCATCGCGATCGCGGCGTCCTGCAGCTTGCGCCACGGCGAGCCGTCGTTGCCTCCCAGGTAGAGGACCTTCGCGAGCTGCTCGGTCAGCGTGCTGCCGCCCTGCGACAGCGTGATATGGCTCGCGTCGTAGGCGACCGCTCGCGTGAGACCGATCAGGTCGATCCCGTGATGGCGGTAGAAGCGCTCGTCCTCCGTGGCGACGATGGCCCATCGGAGGACCGGCGAGATGGCGCGCAGTGGGACGAACCGACTGCCGTCCGCACGCAGCCGTCCGAGGACGACCTCTTTGGGTCGGACCGGCGCGGGGGCCGTGAGCCACGCGGCGACGAGGACGCCCGTCAGGAGGGCGACGATGCCGACGACGCCGGCAAGCACGCTTCGTCTGCGCCAGAGGGGCCGTCGTTCCGTCTCGTCCCCGTCCACAGCGAAACGGTAGGTCGGACGCGCCATCGCGCGCAGGCTGTGGTGTGACGTTTCGGTGTCGCCGCGGCGTCGGCCGCCATGAGGGAGGGGGCAGTCCTTCCCTCACCGGTGGTCACGAGACGAGGACCGGATGACCATCCGAAACGATCTCGACCGGGAGCAAGCAGCCCGTCACCGCCCCGTCCGGTGTCACGGTGACCTCGGCGACTGCGCTCGCCGAGGTCATCGGCGTCAGGCGGGGCCACACGAAGTTGCCCAGGCTGTAGAAGATCGGCCGGCCTCGGTACGTCTCCATCGGTTGGATCCGATGCGGGTGTGATCCGAAGATCACGTCCGCGCCGGCGTCGATCATCCGATGGGCTTGGTGAACCTGGTACCGCCTCGGCCCTGCGTCGAGCTCGACACCCCAATGGATCATGACGACGACGAGGTCCGAGACCGACGCCGCGTTCCGAACGGCACGCAGCGCAAGCGCGAAGTCGTGGCCAGCGGCCGTTCCCGGTTTGTCCGGACCCGCGACTTCGTCCACCGGATCGAGCACCTCGTCGATCCCGAGGACGGCGATCGTCCACCCGTTGACCTGGACGCTGGCCGCTCGCAGCGCGTCCGCCTGGTCGCTCCCGGCGCCGACCGGGGTGAGGCCGGCGGCCCGGATGTTGCTCAGGGAATCCACGAGTCCGGCCGGTCCATCGTCGTAGGAATGGTTGTTCGCCTGGCTCAGGACGTCGACCCCTGCGCCGCGGGCCGCCGGGAGGGCTCCGGGGGCGCAGCGGAACGCGAACGGCTTGGGCTCGGGATCCACCACATCGGTCGCTGGACATTCCAGGTTCACGACGGTGAGGTCGTCGCGGCGGAACAACCCGCCGAGCCCGCTCCAGGCCCAGCCATATCCGTTGGTTCGGAACGCCGGGATCTGCGAGGGATCGAGGCTCACGTCACCGGTGCCGTGGATCACGAGGGTCCCCTTCTCCTGCGCGTGCGGGGTTGCCGTCGAGGTGACCCCACAGGACGGGAGGATGAGCGCAAGGCTCACCCCCGCCGCCCAGAGCAGGCCGCGCGATCGACCTTCGCTGGCTCGCACCGTTCTCATCCCCGTCGGGCTCAACAGGCCGCCACGGCGATCTTCTGCGTGATGCCCACGACACTTCCGCCGACGACCGTGACGTCGTAGTAGAAGGTGTCGGTGAACGGCGTGGTTTCGTTGCGCAGTTCCTTCAGACCGATCGACCGGCTCGGGGCCTCGCACATGCCGAGGAGCTTGATGTGGGCGTGCCGGGCAACCGGGAGCGTCCGGAGCAGCGGGTTCTCGTTCCGGATGTAGACCGGGTTGAAGCGAACATCGGTCCAGGACACGCCGTCCTCGATCGCCGCCTGGTGCGCCTCGGCCCCAACGAAGATCTGGAGAACGTCGACCTCGACCGTGGCGCCGTCGAGATCGACGGCGCGGACGAACGTCGGGTAGGTGCCGTCGGCTAGTGCCGTCGGATCCGGCGTGGGCGGAGCTGTCGTCGAAGGCTGCGGAGTGGCGGGGGGTGTGGAGGACGTCACGGCGGCGGTAGCACTCGGCGAGGTCGGAACGGACGTGACGGCCGGACCGGGTCCCGCCCCGGACGAGGACCCTCCACCTGCGAGCGCATAGACGCCGGTGACACCGAGCCCCAACGCGAGCACTGCGGCGATGAAAACGACCAGTTTCCTCATGATGTTCCTCCTTCTTCTGGTCTCGACGACCGTCCTGGTGGACGCCGCTCGATCCCATCCCGTCGATCATGCCCTGCCGCCGGTCGAGATCCCATCGTCGTTCGGCGACGTTTCGCCTCGCGCGGGGGTAGGTTTCCGTCACCATGAGTGACACCCGCGGAGCGGAGCCGGCAGCCAAGGGAGGGAACGGGAACGACCACCTTGAGATGTGGGTCGGGAGCACGCGCGACCTGATCCCGCTGGAGCGTGGCGGTATCACGATCGGGCTCTCACCCACGAACGACGTTCCGCTGGCTTTCGATCGAACGGTGTCGCGCGTTCATTGCGCTCTCGAGCTGGTCGCCTCGCGCTGGTGCGTTCGCGATCTCGCTTCGCGGAACGGGACCTTCGTCAACGGCGAGCGGGTGTGGGGGGCCGTTCCTCTCCGAGCGGGCGACGAGATCAGGGTCGGAACGGTCCGGTTCGTCGTTCGGATCGACGAGGGCGTTGCTCCCGGCGAGGAGACGGTCGGCGCGGAGACGGGCCCGGCCCTCACCAGGCGAGAGCACGAGGTGCTCGTCGCGCTCTGCGGTCCCATGTTCTCGGGAGACGTCTTTCGCGAGCCTGCTTCGACCCGACAGATCGCGAGCGAGCTCGTGGTCACCGAGGCGGCCGTCAAGCAGCACCTCTCGCGGCTCTACGACAAGTTCGGGATCTTCGATCAGGAGGGCCGCCGGGCTCGCCTCGCCAACGAGGCGATCCGGCGTGGGGCGGTCAGCACGGCCGAGATCCTCGGAAGGAAGCCCTCCGGCACGTAGCGGAACGCACTCAGGAACGCGGGTTCCTCCGTCGAGGATGATGGTGTCGTGGACGCAGACCCGATCATCGGAACGAACGTCGCCGGCTACGCGATCGAGTCGGTGCTCGGGCACGGGGCGATGGGCGTGGTGTACGTCGCGCGTCAGGACTCGCCAGCGCGGAGGGTGGCACTGAAGCTGATCGCACCCGCCTTCGCCGGCGATGAAGTGTTCCGGCGTCGGTTCCTGCGCGAGGCGACGGCCGCCGCCGCGATCGAGCACCCACATATCCTTCCGGTGTACGCGGCCGGCGAGTCGAACGGCATCTTGTTCATGGCGATGCGGCTCGTCGACGGCCAGGACCTGGGGCAGATCCTTCGGGGATCGAACGAGCTCCCGCTCGAGCGGGTCGTCCGGATCATCCGGCAGATCGGTGAAGCGCTCGACGCCGCGCACGCTCGCGGCCTCGTCCACCGAGACGTGAAACCCGGGAACGTTCTCGTCACTCGTCAACCAGACGGTGAGGATGCCGACTTCTGCTACCTCACCGACTTCGGTGTCAGCACGTGGACCGCGTCGTCGGCGGCCACGATCACGATGACGGGCCAGATGGTGGGGACGGCGAGCTACGTGGCGCCCGAACAGATCGAAGGAGGAAGCGTCGACGGCAGGGCTGACCTGTACTCGCTCGGGTGCGTGTTGTACGAGTGCCTCACCGGGCGGCCACTGTTCAGCGGGCGGCAGGCGGCGGCGATCCTGTATGCCCACCTGCATGAGGAGCTGGCGCCCCCGAGCTCGATCCGCCCGGATCTCCCAGCGGGTGTCGACGACGTCACGGCCCGCGCACTCAGGAAAGCGCCCGGGGAGCGCTACGCGTCCTGCCGCGAGTTGACGCACGACCTGGACGAGGCGCTGGCTGGCACGAACTCCCGTCGAGGGAGGGTTCCGATTGAGACAGCCCCGAGGACAGCATCCACCCGTGGATCCGTTGGGCGGTCGACGTGGGCCGTGGTGGCCGTCGTTGCGACGGTCATCATCGTTGCCGTTGCTGGAGCTGCGTTCCTCGCCATGCGCGATCGGGGACCCACGCAGAGCGCCTCCTCGTCGGTCGCGGCTCCCCCGCTGATCCGGGAAGGGGTGCAGGTCACCGCGAGCAGCACGGCGCCGTCCTCGACGGACGCTGCGGGGAACCCGGTCACGTACGTTCCGGCGAACGTGATCGACGGGAACGTGCAGACCGCGTGGCGGACGCCCGGCGACGGGCACGCTCAATGGGTCACGCTGATCTTCGACAACCCGATCGACGTCGTCCGGATCGGCTTGATCCCCGGCTACGCGAAGACCGACCCCCAAACGGGTGCGAACCGATTCCTCCAGGATCGGATCATCAAGGCGGTCGCCTATCAGATCCCCGGGCTTCCGAACACGCCGCAGACCTTCGAACCGCTCCCGGTTCCCCAGTTCGTTCCACTTCGCGTCACGACGTCGCAGATCACCGTGAAGATCCTCGCCACGACGGCGGCAGGAGGCCTCGACTACACGGCGATCTCAGAGATCTACGTGTACGGATATCCCCAGTAGCGATCCGCGAACCCCGTTCCGTGCCGCCGTCGGCAGATCGTGCTTCATGTGAGCGGGAACGGCGGCTGCCACCACCACGGCTCGTCGGTGACGTCGATCGCCGTCACCCACTTGACCCACCAGAACCCGCGGCGGCCGGGCGCGACCAGGCGCGCGGGAGCACCGTGGCCGGCGGACAGCGGCGCACCTCCGACGTGCGTCGCCAGGAGTAACGCCGACGCGTCGGAGCGTGGGAACCGCCGGCTGTAGCCGGTGACCGACCGGACGACGATCGACCCGCCTTCCGAGCCGTCGAGCAGGCGATCCAGGCGCGCACCTCCCCACTCCTGCTCCGAGAACCACCCGCCGGTACAGTCCAGCGTCGCGCGAAGGGTGTCCCCGAACCCGAGGAGTTCGTCGACGGGATAGCTCCGAGCGCCGTCCAGCACGTGCAGGCGCCACGATGCCGGATCGAGCTCCTGGACGGAGTCGTTGAACCACTGCGTGACCGGCATGATCGTCGGAACACCGGACCCCGTTTCGAAGGATCCCGTCACCCGCCGGTCAACACCTCGTGCGCCGGTTGCTCGGAGCACGCCCGCGAGCGCCAGCCAGCCGGCCGCTCCGGCACCGAGGACCGCGCCGCTCCGGAGCAGGTTCCGACGCGAGAGGTCGGTCATCCGAGGCCTGACGGGTCGTTGCACGACGTGCGCAACGCCGACCGCGGTCGCGGCGACCGCTGTCGCGACGTGGACCCCGAGTGGCGAGAACGTCCCCGCGGACCGAACGATCCCGGTGACGTGGATCAGGGCCGCCGCGATCGAGGTCACGACCAACGCGGCGAACGCGATCGCGGTCCCCCGCCCCGCACGCCGGCGCGCGAGACCTCGCCTCGCGATCGTTCGCTTCCAGGGAGCGAGCGCGACGATGCCCAGTCCGACGATCCCGTGGGCGATCACGATCCACCGGACCACGCCAGAGCCGACCGCCCAGGAAGCCACCCCCGTCACGAACGCGAGTACCAACAGCGCGAGCAGTGCGAGGTTCGTCCGCCGGCCGGCCACGCCTCGATCGTGCCATCGAACGGATGGAAGACGTGCCGATCCGATAGCCGGTGGCGCGGCGGGATGGCGCCCCGGGACCCCGGCCGGATAGATTCAGCCCCTCGACCTCGAACATCTCAGGGAGGGGATCCGATGTCGTCCACGGTTACCGAACCCGCGCCGCCGATACCGCCGCCCGATCAACCGCGGGACGACCTGGGACCGCTCCCGCGCATCGCGCGACCCTTCGTGGACTGGGTCGCCAGGGCCCGGGCGACCGTTCACACCAAGCTGCTGGCCGGGTTCCTCGTGATCGCCCTGCTCCTGTTGTCCATGGGCGTGCTGTGCATCGTCGTGCTCGACCGCGTGAACCGGCAGGTGGTGACGCTGACCGCCCTCAACCGACAGACCGACCAGGCTCGGGAGATGATCTATGAGGTGACGGCGCAGAGTCACTACCGCGCGATGGCGCTGCTCACCGGCGACCAGGCGTACACCGGGAAGATCTATGCGGCGAAGGCCCTCTTCGCCCAGAACCTGGCCGAGCTGCGCACCTACGCAATCCCCGACAGGACCGCCTTCTTCGACGAGCTGCAGGCCGCGAACGATCGCTTCACGGAGATGAGCGACCAGGTCACGGCCCTGGACGAAGCGGGTGAGCGAGCGAAGGCGATCAAGATGCATATCGACTTCGAGCACACGCAGTCGCACGTGCTCGAGGACTCGCTGAACGCGCTCATCGCCGACTCACAGTCGCGTGTGATCGCGGAAACCGCAGCCTTCGCGAGCCATCGTCGCTTCCTCACTCTGGCGGTCGCGACGTTCTCCGGCATCACGCTGCTGGGTGCCCTCCTGCTGGGGGCGATCCTGTCGTGGTCGCTGATCCGCCCGGTCCGGAGGGTCGATTGGGGACTCGACCGGATCGCGAACGGCGATTTCCTGACGCGCGTCTCGGTGCCCAATCGCGATGAGTTCGGGAACCTCACGAGCAACCTCAACCGCACGGCGGAGCAGCTGGCGACGCTGTATACCGAACTGGAGACCCTCAACACCGGTCTGCAGACCACGGTCGATACGAAGGTCGCCGAGCTCGAGCGCGCGTCGCGCCTCAAGCGCTACCTGTCGCCGCAACTCGCCGAGTCGATCCTCTCGGGCGAACGCGACGTCTCCTTGACGACCAGTCGGAAGCTCCTGACCGTGTTCTTCTCCGACGTCCGGGGGTTCACCGCCGCAGCGGAACGGATGGAGCCCGAACAGCTCGTGGACGAGCTGAACGACTATCTGACCGAGATGACGGAGATCGTCTTCAAGCACGGCGGAACGCTCGACAAGTACGTGGGAGACGCAGTGATGGTGTTCTTCGGCGATCCGGTAGCCCAGGAGGATCACGCGAGGCGCGCCGTCCTGATGGGCTTCGAGATGCAGGAGCGCATGGCGGAGCTGCAACAACGCTGGATGGGTCGGTATCAGCACTCCTTCGAGATCGGGATCGGCATCGCGACCGGCTGGGTCACGGTCGGCGACATCGGCTCTCCGGCACGCAGCGACTACACGGTGCTGGGCAACGAGGTGAACCTGGCGGCGCGGTTGGCCGACCGGGCCGCGTCGGGTCAGATCCTGGTGACCGAGCGAACGCTGGCGGACGTGACGGACATCGCCTCTGCCCAGCCCATCGACGAGATCCTCCTCAAGGGGATCAGCAGGCCGATCAAGATCTTCGAGTTGCAGCCGCGCACCGCGTGAAGGTGCTCAGCCGACGTGCACGTTGTACGTGGCGCTGAACTCCCCGTCGCCCACGAAGCTCACCGCGCCCTCGATCACGTGATCACCCGGCGTGAGGGGGTGGAGGAAGACCACGTTGGCCCGCAGAGCCGTCCGGATCGCGCCGGTGCCGACGCCGAGAACCGTGTCGTAGAAGCTCCCCGGCTGCGAGATGACGTCGTAGACGCCGGTATCGATCGGCTGCAGCGGCAAGGCCTTCCCGTCGAGGGTGAGCGAGTTCACCGACGTCACGAAGCCCGCGACCGCGGCGGCCTCGAGCTCCGCGTCGGTCTCGCCGTCGATGCCCTCCGTGGAGAACCAGCCGGCGTGGGAAAGCACGATCGGCGTGCCCGTGGGAACGTCGCAGTCCAGCTCGACGCCGACGTCGATCGGAGCCGCCATGAAGAAGACGCCGTTCATCACCTCGCCGCAGTCGCCCCCGAGGGCCCCGAAGAGCGGGTTCGACGCGTCGCCGAGGAACCATTGGCCCACCATCCGCGTCCAGCTCGCGTACGAATGGCCATGCGGGTGAGCGTTGTACGGAAGCACCGGGCCCGCGGCAGCGGGTGAAGCACCAGCGACCAAGCCGAGGGTCAAGACCAGGGTCAGGACGATGACGTTCCGCCTCATGCTCGTTCTCCTTCTCTCGGTCGGCCCCTTACGGGAGCGTCAGCGTTCCACTCAGCGACGCATGCCCCGAGTCACCAGCAGGCATGTCGCTGTCCGTCCCGGACCCCGTCGCGCCGTCGAAGGCGCCGGTTCCTCCGCTCACGGCGAACGTCGTTTCGATCTTCCCTGGGTTCCCGAACGACTTCTGCGCCCCCGGCGCCAAGGACGAGTTCCCGGGGAAGCACACGGTCCCGACCTCGTCCAGTTCCAACGTGCTGCCGTCCGAGCCGAGCGTGATCGTCCGAACCGCGCTCAGGTCGGCGCAGTTCGTGTCCCCGATCGGGGCGAAGTCCGTGATATCGAACGTGCTCGTCGCCGCGCCGTAGCCGGCGACCGTGCCCGTTCCGCACAGGAAATGCTCGCAGGGCTGCTTCGAGTGCGCCCTCCCGAACGTCTCCTTGAACGAAGCCTTGAACGCGGATGTCGTGACGGCCTCCGCGGAAGCCGAGATCAAGAGCGATACGAGCATGCCTGCCGTGAACAGGAGCGCCCCTCTGCGCATCTTCCCCTCCCCTGTGAGGCATCAAATGTAGGCCATCCGGCCGAGCCCGGCCATGGGACGTTCGACCCATGCAGATCGTGAGAGGGAGCCTTGGTGTGCTCGCCGGAGTACGGCGATCGCCTCCAACACAGGAGTTATCGATCGGCGAACTGCAGCGTAGCCACCGCCTGATCGACGATCCGTCGATCCTCGCTGTAGTCGTCGGGTCCGCCTGGAGCGTCGAACGTCAGCACGGTCAACGTACGTTTGGGCTGGAACTCAACGACGTACGTGTAGAGGCGGGAACCTGTATCCACCAACGGCGAGTCGCGGAACTCGATCTCGAGG
>Ga0307323_10000539_pt1 | contig 11795 bp, 12 predicted proteins | sample ER_DNA_381_FD_194496 | JGI IMG/M metagenome (GOLD analysis project Ga0307323, IMG submission 194496) | Bulk soil microbial communities from the East River watershed near Crested Butte, Colorado, United States - ER_DNA_381 | ecosystem: Environmental > Terrestrial > Soil > Floodplain | place...
GCCTCTTCGCGATGTTCTACTTCGCGTCGCTGTACGTGCAGGACGTGCTGGGCTACAGCCCGCTGAAGGCGGGTCTCGCATTTCTGCCGGTGACCGCCGGGATCGTGATCGGCGCGGCGCTTTCGCAGGTGGCGATCAAGGCCATGAGCGCGCGGCGCGTGCCGTTGATCGGGATCGTGCTGGCCTCCGGCGGTCTCTTCCTGCTGGCACGCATCCCGACCCACGGTTCGTATCTGCCCGATCTGTTGCCGGGCCTCCTCCTGATGTCGATCGGCATCGGCCTCGTCTTCGTGCCGCTGACACTGATCGCGACGACGAACATCGAGTCGGAGGACGCCGGGCTTGCCTCAGGGCTTCTGAACACATCGCAACAGGTCGGCGGTGCGCTCGGGCTCGCCATCCTCTCGACCCTCGCCACGAGCAAGACGAACAGCGTTGTCCGTGCGCTCGGGCATCCAGCCTCGACGGCAGAGCACACGGCGGCGCAGGTCGACGGCTATCAGATCGCGTTCACGACGGGTGCCTTCCTGATGCTCGCCGCCGCCGCGGTCGTGATCCTGCTCATCCGCCACGCCGACGTCGCGACGATCGACGAAGGGGAAGCGGTGACGGTTCCCGCCTAGAAGAGGACACGCGCCTACAGAAGAAAGGCGGCGACGGCGACTGCGAGGATCTGGGCTGCAGCGTGGTCTTCGACTGCGACCAGCGTGTCCCGCACCTGTTCCGTGTTTATCCGGGCGGTCATGAGCAGAGCCTGTGGTCCGCGCACGCGCCGGCCTGGCTCGCGCTCGCCGTCGACCATCTGGCCAGCGGCTGAAGAGGGCGTCTAGGCCGTGACGATCTCGGCTGGGACCTGTTCTTCTTCCGTATTGCGCTCGTCGACGTAGCGCTGCGCGTCGCCGAGTGCCGTGAAGAAACGGAAGAACGCGGCGATCGCGATCGTCAGGACGCCGATGATCCCGTAGACGAGTGCGACGTTTCCCGTGGCGCTGACCACCCAGCCTCCGACGAGCGCGCCGGCTGGGATCGCCGACCACGCCAGCACGCCGGCGATCGACAGGACTCGCGACAACATGTGGTTCGGGACGATCGCCTGCCGCAGGCTCCCGGTGTTGATGTTGAACAGGATCCCGAGACCGCCCGCGGCGGCCCAGAACGGCAGTGCGATCCAGAACCAGCGCATGCCGGCGAAAACGATCAGGCAGAGGCCCATCAGCATCAGCGACGTCATCGCGAGCGCCGTAAAGCTGAAGCGCTTCCGCAGACGTCCGGCGAGGAGGCCGGTCACGACAACGCCGGCGCTGCCTGCTGCGAAGAGCAGGCCGATCTGGCGTTTGCTCGCGTCCAGGCGGACATCTGCGAAGAGCACGAGCTGCGCGTAGGTCGACGCTCCAACGAAGTTGATCAGCGCCATCATCACCGAGATGTTCCGCAGGACGGGATGCGACAGCACGTAAGCGAGGCCTTCACGGACGTCGTGGAGGATCTTCGTCGGCTCCTTCGCCTCGTCGATCGGTGCGTTGAAACTCGCGCGAACGAGCGCAAGTGACAGGGCGGAGACGGCGAACGACGCGGAGTCGAACGACATCACCCATGTCAACGGCATGACCGAGAGGAGCGCGCCGGCGAGGAGCGGCCCCGCAACCTGCGCTGCCGAGAAGGTCGCCTGGATCCGGCCATTGGCGGTCACGAGATCGTCGGTTGAAACGAGGCTCGGGATCGCTGCGAACTCTCCCGCGCTGAAAGCGATGAAGATCGTCGACTGGATGAACGTGACGACGTAGATCCACCCGACCGTCAGGTGCCCGAACTGTGCGACTAGGGGAATCGAGAGGATCACGATGGCGTTCGCCGAGTCGAGCAGGATCATCGCCTTCTTGCGGTCGACGCGGTCCATCCACGCGCCGATCAGCAGGCCAAAGAGGAGGTAGGGCACGAAGGTCGCTGCCGTCGCGACGCCGAGGCTCAACGCCGAATGGGTCAACTGGTAGACGAGCAGCGGTACGGCCCACTGCGTGAACGAGCTGCCCAGGTTCGAGATCGTCTGGCCGATCCAGAACTTCTTGAAGTCGGAGCTCACGACACCTCACGCAGGATCTCGAGGAACTGGTCCTGCTGCTTCGGCGCGAGCGCGTGGATCGCCGGGTCCTGCGAGATGCAGGCGACCAGACGGCGACGCAGCCGAATGCCGTCGGCGGTCAGGCGGACGATTCGAATGCGCTTGTCGTGCGTCGCCGGACGGCTCCGGACGAGGTTGCGCTCGGTGAGCTGGTCGACGACGCCGGCGAGGTTCGAGGGATCGACGCCGCAACGCTTCGCCAGCTCCTTGAGCGAAGGCGTGTCGTTTGCCTCGAGGCGCCAGATGAGCTTGGCCTGCGAGTAGGTGAGGCTGAGCGTCTCGAGACACGTTCCCTGATGGTCGAGCAGGCGCGCGAAGAGATCCATGAGCCGGCTCATGATCTCCTCCCGTGGCTCGGATTCGCCACTCATTACCGGTACTTTACCGCTGTTTCGGCGGTTATCTAGCTGCGCTGCTGGCGTTGCTGCCAGCGGTGGAGCACCTTGGACTTCGTCGCCGACTTTGGCGGTTGCGGCTTCGGCTTCGGATCGTGCTCGTCGAGCCAGCGCGCGGCGTCGTCGTCCGGCTCGAGACCGACAGAGCGCTCGCGTTCCGCGCGCTTTTGCGCGCCGCGATGCGTCAATTGCTGCTTCCGGGCCACGGCCCAAGCCTAGCGGCCTCCTCCCGTCTCTTAACGGTTCGCTAACTAATCCAGGCGGCCGGGCGTCCAACCTCCTGCGCGACCCCCCTACAATCGAGGAGGCCATGGAACCTACGGAGGTTGCTCGTCTAGAGGGGTCGGACCTGTTCCAGCGCGCGACCGCGACGGCGGATCGCTTCCTGGAGAACATCGAGACCGTGGTCCACGGCAAGCGCGACGAGGTCAAGCTCGTGTTCGCCGCCATGATCTGCGGCGGGCACGTGCTGTTCGAGGACGTTCCCGGAACCGCCAAGACCGTCCTGGCTCGTGCGATCGCCCAGACGATCTCGGGGGCGTCCCCATCGCGCATCCAGTGCACGCCCGACCTGCAGCCGACTGACGTCACCGGGCTCTCCATCTTCAACCAGCGGGAGCGGGACTTCGAATTCAGGCCGGGGCCGATCTTTGCCAACGTCATCCTCGTCGACGAGATCAACCGCGCCATGCCGAAGACGCAGTCCGCGCTGCTCGAGGCGATGGCGGAACAGCAGGTGACGGTGGATGGACAGACGCGCGTGCTGCCCGATCCGTTCCTCCTGCTTGCGACGGAGAACCCGATCGAGTACGAGGGCACGTTCCCGCTGCCGGAGGCGCAGCTCGACCGCTTCTTCCTCAAGACCGCGCTCGGCTATCCCTCGCTCGACGAGGAGATGCAGATCGTCGAGGAGCAGCGTCACGGTCACCCGCTTCGCTGGCTCGAGCCGGTCGTCGACGTGGACGACATCCGCGCGGTGCGCGATGCAGTCACGACCGTCTACGTCGATCCCTTGCTGCAACGCTGGATCGTCGAGCTCGTTCGCGCCACGCGCAACCTCGACGAGGTGGCGGTCGGCGCTTCAGTGCGCGGCAGCCTCGCGCTCGAGCGCGCCGCTCGTGCGTGGGCGTTGCTCGATCATCGTCCGTACGTCGTCCCCGAGGACATCGATCGGCTCTTCGCGCCGGTGCTCTTGCACCGCGTCGTGTTCCGTCCGACGTTCCTCGCCGAGGCGCGCCGCGTCGGCTGGAACGAGGCCGTCGAAGGGATCGAGCGCAAGTGCTTTGCAGCCGCGCCTCGGCCTGAGCCCGAGCCGGTCGAGGTGCAGCCGGCTCCGGAGCCTGTGCCGGTCGCGCGTGACCAGCACTGACGTCACCTTTCCGCTGGCACCGCGCCGGCGGTTCGCAGGTCTCCCGTTCGGCGGGATGAATAGCGTTCGTCGCGGCTCGGGCTCGGACATCGCGGGCTCGCGCCCCTACCGCCCCGGCGACGATGCACGCTCGATCGACTGGAACGCGTCCGCGCGCCTGTCCTCGGCGCACGGCGCCGACGAGTTCATCGTCCGCGAATACATCGCAGAAGAAGCGCCGCGGGTCGTCCTGCTCTGGGACCGCCGTCCGGCGATGTCGCTCTTCCCGAGGCCTTTACCGTGGCTCGCGAAACCGGAGGCCGTGCGCGTTGCGGCGGATCTCGTCTCCGAGGCGACGCTTGCGGCGCGCGGTTTTCTCGGCTACCTCGATCTCGACGACGAGAAGGCGACGTGGGTCGCGCCGCGGTCCGAGCACGAGCTGCCCGACGCGGCGCACGGCGGAGCCTTTCGGGCATCCGAGGACAATCTCTCGCACGCGTTCGACTTCCTCGCGCGGCAGCACCCGCCGCTTCCGGGCGGAACGTTCATCTTCGTCTTCTCCGATTTCCTCGCACCGGTCTCCGACGACACCTGGGTGTTCACGCTCGAGCGCGGCTGGGACGTCGTCCCGGTGATCGTGCAGGACCCTGTCTGGGAGCGAAGCTTCCCGGAGGTCGGCGGTGTCGTCGTGCCGTTGCACGACCGGTCGACGGGGCGTTTCGTCTCGGTCCGGCTGACCGACCGCGAGGCCATTCGCCGGCGTGAGGAAAACGAAGCGCGTTCGGAGGACCTGCTCCTGCGCCTGCGTGCGCTGGACCTGGGCCCGGTTGTCGTCTCGACCACCGATCGTGAGCAGATCTTCCAGGCGTTCCTCGAGTGGGCGGACGAGCGAATCATCTCGCGGGGTCGTTGGTGGTGAGCAGGCGCCGTAACTGGATCATCGTGGCCGTCGCTGCGCTCACGGTCGCCGCCGCGATCGTGCTCGCGGTCGTGCTTACCGGCAGTTCGACCCAGGCCGTTCCGGAGCACGCGCTGACGGCCGAAACTTCCCTGTCGCAGTCGGGCGCACTCTTCGCCGATCCAATGCGCGCGACGATCGAGGTGCTCGTCGACCGAAAGCGCGTCGATCCTGCGCGCGTCGGTTTCAGTGTCGGCTTCGAGCCTTACTCGCGGATCGGTATCCCGCGTCTCGCCCGTCACGACACGGATCGGCTGACCCAGCTCGTGTTCAGCACGGATCTCGTGTGCTCGACCGACGCCTGCCTGCCGAAGGGCAGGAGTAGTAGCATGAGGATCCGCTTCGCGCAGGCCCAGGTCTTCTACTTCCCGCGGGACGGCAGTGGACGGAAGACGCTCAAGCTCAACTGGCAGCCGCTGACGCTCGGCACCCGGACGACCCCCGCCGATCTCGCCGGCGACGATCCGTTCTCGCAGCCGATCTGGCACGCGTCGACGGATCCGCTCGCGGTGTCGTACCGTTTCTCACCGTCCGTGTTGAAGACCGTGCTGCTCGTACTCAGCGCGCTTTTCTTCGCAGGCGCGGCCTTCGCCCTGTGGCGGGTCTTGCGGGCACTGCAGGGGCGGCTGCGGCTGCCGCTCCCGAGCGCGCTCGAGCGTGCGGTCCGGCTCGTCGAGCGGACCGAAGCCAGAGAAGACGCAGCTGCGAAACGCAAGGCACTCGAGTTGCTGTCACGCGAGCTGACGCGTAGCGGAGAGAGCCAGCTGGCCCTCGCCGCCCGTGAGCTCGCCTGGGCGGAACCGACGCCAATCCCGGCAGCCACTCAGCCGTTGACCCTGGACGTCCGGCGTCTGATCGAGCAGCGGTCGAACGGACATGGCGCGTAGCCCGCTTCCAGCGCGCACGCGCGGTCCGGCGATCCCGCTCGCAAGCACTGCCGAGCTGGCCGGTCCGGCGCGGCGCACGCTCGTGCTGCGCGTCGCGCTCGCCGTCGTGCTGCTCGTGCTCGCGCTGCTCGCGAGCGAGACGGGCCGCAGCAACGCCGCGGCAGCACGCGGGCTCTTGCCCGGTGGGGGAACCGGCATGCTCGTGCTCGACGTGTCGCGCAGCATCAAGCCGGAGGCCAACCGCACGATCACGAACGTGTTGCAGCAGCTGATCAGGTCGCAGAGCCGGCTCGGGCTGGTCGCATTCTCGGACATCGCCTACCAGTTGCTGCCACCCGGAACGCCGTCGCGGGAGCTGCGCTCCCTGCTGCGGTTCTTCGCGCCCGGACCGCCGCGGCCCGGACCCGACGGGCCTCCGCCGAATCCGTGGTCGAGCAGCTTTTCCGGAGGCACTCAGATCTCCCTGGGGCTGACACTCGCGCATGACGCGCTCGTTCGAGCCGGCAATCCTCGCGGCTCGATCCTGCTCGTGAGCGATCTCGACACGGCACCCGACGACGTCCCGCGCGTCGCCCAGACGTTCAACACGTTCCGAAGTCAGGGCGTGAAGTTCCGGATCGTCGCGCTCACGCCTCGCGCGGACAACCTGTCTCTCTTCCAGAATCTCGCGGGGCGCGACGCATTCGTGCCTCACGTCGGCTCTGTCGCAAGCGGCGTGGGGGACACGGAGGGTGCGTTGCAGGGCCGGACTCCCTGGTCGCTCATCTTCATCGCCGTGCTCGTGCTCGTCGCGCTCGCCGCAAACGAGCACTGGAATGGGCGCCTACCGGTGCCGAGGACCCAGTCATGATCCGGTGGGCCACGGCCTGCGTCGTCGCCCTGACCGTGGCGATTGTCGCGCTGCTGCTCGCACTCGACGTCGGGCGCTGGCAGACAACGATCTCGCGTGACGACGTGCGTTTCAAGGCGACGCCCACCCGCGCAAATCTCTGGCAGCCCGACGAGCTGCTCCCGTTTCACGCGGCGCGATCCCTGTTGCGGCTCGACGACGACATCGAATACCGCGAGACGCTCCGGAACTTCTGGCTCGCCCGCCCACATGCGAGCTCCCTCACGCAGCTGAATCTCGACGCTTTGCGTAGCGAGGCGATCGTCACGCTCGCGAACTTCGCACGGGAACAGAAGGAACCGCTCCGCCGGGGCCAGACCGCGAATCTCCTCGGCGTGATGGGACTGGGCCTCGCAACGACCGACGACCCGGGCCAGCGCCTTCGCTTCCTCCTCTACGCGTCGCGGGCGTTCCGCGGTGCACTGACTGCAGATCCGAACAACGAGGACGCCAAGTTCAATCTCGAGCTGACGTTGCGCCTGCTGCAGCGCCAGCCCACGCGGACCGGCGGCGGCACCGCCCACGGGCCGGGACGCGCATCGGGCGCAGCCCTCGCGCAACCCGGCAGCGGCTACTGATGACGTTTCTCACGCCACTCGCGGCCCTGGTCGCTCTGGTCGTGATCGTGCCGCTTGTCGCGTACGCGCTGCTCGAGCTGCGCGCCCGCCGCGTTTCGCGCGTCTTGAAGTTGACACCGCCGTCGTTTCGCTCGCGGCCGGGCATTCCGATCGCGATCGTCGCGGTGGCCGCGCTGCTCGCCTTTGCGGCGGCCCAGCCCGTCGTCGCAGGCACGCAGAAGCGGGTGGGCCGGTCGGACGCAGAGGTCTTCTTCATGTTCGACTCGTCGCGGTCGATGCTCGCCAAACAGAGCTTCGACTCGCCCACGCGTCTCGCGCGCGCGAAGGATCTTGCGCTGCGCCTTCGTCAGAGCCTCGCGGACGTCCCCGTCGGTATTGCCTCACTGACCGACCGTGCGCTCCCGGATCTCTTTCCAACGCTCGATGCGCAGGTCTTCGCGTCGACGCTCGAGGACTCGATCGGAATCGAGCGCCCTCCGCCGAGCGGCACGGAGAAGCTAGCGACCGATTTCGGCGAGTTCGGCTCGATCGGCGCGAACAGCTACTTCAAGCCACAGGTGTCGAAGCGGCTGCTCGTAATCTTCAGCGACGGCGAGAGCCGCTCCTTCGACGCGAACAAGCTGGCCGGGAAGCTGCACGCCGGGCACGTCCGCGTGCTGTTCGTTCACCTCTGGGACCCGCACGAGAGGATCTTTCTCACCTCGAAGGCGCAGGATCCTGGCTACCGGCCCGATCCGGAGAGCCAGCGCGAGGCGGCCCAGGTCGCAGCCGCCGGCGACGGCAAGGTGTTCCACGACGGCGACGGCGACGCGCTTGCCTCAGCGGCGAAGGACGTGCTCGGCAGCGGTCCCGCCACGACATCGAGAGAGCAGCGCACGCGCGTCTCCCTTGCGCCCTACGTTGCGCTGTCGGCTCTGTTCCCGCTCTCGTTCGTGCTCTATCGGCGGAACTTCGCCTAGCTCAGGATCGACTCATCGAACCACGTCCAGGTGTCGGACATGGTGACGTTGGTGTCACCGAAGCGTTGCGGGGCTCCGGGAATCGGGTCGGGGCGGGCGTTTCCCGGGGAGCTACTCCGGCCACGTCCCGGTGTCGGACATGGTCACGGAAGTGTGACGAACTTTCTACAGTGTTCTCGATCGGCGGGGTCTACCATCACCTGTCGAAGATGACCGGTCGGACGGCCAGGGGGTTCGGAGCCGCCGCCTGCATCGCGGCGATGCTCTGCGTGTCGCCGCCGGCTCACGGGGGCGTTCGCGACGACACCGCGTGGCTCCAGGCCAAGCTCGATGCCGGTGGCAGTCTCTTTCTGCCGCGCCTTCCGAACGGGGAGTGCTACGAGACACGCGGCCTCTGGGTCTCGCACGACGACACGACCGTTACGTCCGACGGAGCGTGCGTGGTCGCGCTCGGGCCCGGCGAGGGTCGCATTCCGAGAAGCGACGGAACGTTCGTGCGCGCGAACGCGGTCTTCTTCGTCGATCACTCCGACGTACGCAAGCCCTCGCCCGTCAGGATCTCGATCAGCGGGCTGCATCTCACCGTTCCGGCGGCAACGCGCATGCACGGGATCAGCGTGCTCGGTCACGAGGTGACGCTCAGCGGCCTTGCGATCGACGGCGCTCCGCTCACCGATGTGCGCATCGGCGCCGGCACGAAAGGCTCAGGGGGAATGTCGGGCCGCGTGGACCTCACCGACTCGACGCTCTCGGGCGGGCAGCGCGACGTCGTCTCGATCTTCGGTGCAGTGGGATTGCGGGTCGCCGGCAATCTCCTCTCTGGTGCAGGCGGGGCGGGCGCCGCCGGGCTGCATATCCGGGCGGCCGATCGCGGCCAGCCGACACTCGACGTGCAGATCGCCGGGAACAAGGTCGTCGGCAACGCAGGCCCCGGGATCTTCCTGGACCTCGCGCCGGCGAACGGCCTGCCGGTCATCGCATCGGGGATCGAGCTCGTCCGTAACGAGCTCGTCGGGAATGCGCGGAAGGCCCCGTCCGACCGGCGCGCCGGCATCGTGATCGCCGGCGGACAGAACGACGGGAAGGGCCAGGTCGTTCTCGCAGAGAACCTGTTTCGCGGCAACCGCGGCCGGGCGCTCCTGACGCGCAAGGGACGGGTGGTCGCCATCGCTGCGGGCCCGCGGACGACGGCGCCGACCGCGGGCGGTGCCGAGCGCGACGACACGGCGTGGCTGCAGGCGCGACTCGACCGCAACGCGGGAACCATCTTCCTGCCGAAGCTGCCGAACGACACGTGCTACGCGACCCGCGGATTGTGGGTGTCGCACGACCGGACGACGATCACCTCGGACGGCGCGTGCATCGTGTCGCTCGGCCTCGGGCCCGTCCGTCTGCACTCGATCGACGGCGACCCGATCGCGGCGAGCGCCGTGTTTTTCGTCAACCGGTCCAAACCGTCGAAGCCGGCGCCGGTGGGGGTCACGATCTCGAACTTGAAGATTGTCGTCCCCGACGGTCAGTCGATGTACGGCGTGGCGGTCTTCGGTCACCAGATCACGCTGAGTCACCTCGACATCGGTGGAGCTCCGAAGGATGACGTCACGATCAGCGGACGGGGCAATGGCAACTCGTACGCGGGCAGCGTGTCGATCCTGGACTCGACGCTCAGCGGCGCGAGCCGGAATGCGATCTCCGCCACCGCCGTGATCGGGCTGCACATCGAGCGCAACACCATCGTCGGTGTGCGGGACTCGCCCCCCGGACAGCCTGCGGCCGGCATCGACATCGAGCCGGACGATCGTGGCCAGCCGGCCCTCGACGTGCACATCGTCGGGAACACGATCCGAGGAAACGCCGGCCCGGGCGTCATGCTCGAGCTCGAGTCGAACGACGGCCCCGCCGTCGTCGCGACAAACCTCGAGATCAGCGGCAACACGATCCTCGAGAACGCGCTCAAGCGCTCACCGCCGAAACGCGCCGGCATCGTCCTTGCAGGCGGGCAGGATGGAGGCCAGGGGACTCTGGTGTTGAAGGACAACACCGTGCGGGGCAACGGTGGGCCTGGCATCCTCGGTAGCCGCCTTCGTCTGCTCGTGCAGGCGAGCGGTAACGATCTCGGCGGCAACGAGGGCGGTCCTTCGCGCGGCGTGTAGGTAGGTCGCGCTTACGCGGTAGCGGCGCGCGGCCGGTTGACGAAGACGTTGTCGAGCGCGGAGCGCAGGCCGACGGCCAGGGCACCCATCAGGACGGCCGACTCGCCGAGCGTCGAGATCTCGACCCGTGGCGCATAGGGAATCCAGGCGGCCAGCAATCTGCGCACCGGCGTCAGGAGCAGATCGCCGTTCGTACCCAGACCCCCGCCGAGGACGACAAGGGCAGGGTCGGCAACGGCGGCGATCGGAGTGATGTGAGCTGCGATGCGGCGGGCGACTTCCTCGACGATCGTGCGCGCGAGTGGATCACCGCTCCGTGCAGCCGTGAAGATCGCACGCGGGTCGTACGGCGGCGTCAGCGACGTCGAGGTCGAGCCGGACGGGGCGATGCGCGCCGCCAGCGCTGTAACGCCGTCCGCGGAGGGATCGACCTCCTCCGCCATTCCAGCCAGTGCCCAGTCGATCTCGCCGGCCGCGCCGTGAGTGCCGCGATGAAGTTCCCCGCCGAGTACCAGCCCCATGCCCATGCCAGTGCCGACGGAGAGAAACGCGAAGTCGTCGACCCCCTGCGCGACACCGGCCCAGTGCTCCCCCACAGCCGCGAGGTTCACGTCGTTCTCGAGGGTCACGTCGATGCCCAGCTGCTCGCGAAGCTCGTCGCCGAAGGCCCGGCCTTCCAGCCCGGGGATGTTCGGCGTCGTCAGTTGCAGCGTGCCTTTCTTTGCGTCGATCACGCCCGGAACGCCGAGAACGACACCATCGATCCGCTCGACGGGAAGGTGCGCGGAGGCGATCAGGGATTCGTGCAGCCTGCAGATCGCCTGCAGCGCCCCGTCGGCGTCAGCCCCGCGCAGCTCGACATCCTGGCGCGCACGCACCTGACCGGCGAGGTCGCAGACAGCTCCTCGCAGGAACCGCGTACCGAGGTCGAGGCCGAGCACGTACGCCGCGTCCGGGACCGGCTCGAAGAAGACGGCCCCGTAGCTCGGCCCGCCGGGGGCGTCGGCGGCCTCCCGGACGAGCCCCGCGTCGAGCAGCGACTGGAGGGCCAGCGAAACGGTCGGCTTCGAGATGTTCGCGCGGCGGGAGATCTCGGCTCGTGAGATGGGGGCGAGGGTACGGATCGTCTCCAGCACCGTTCGCTCGTTCAGGTGCTTGAGCAGCGGCGGCGTCGCGCGGGCTGGTGGGGCAGTTTCCGCCATCTTGTCAATGAAGTTAACTCGGCAAGCCCGATTCTCGTCAAGCTTGACTCCATTTCGAGACAGTCGTAGAGTCCTCGTTCGGAAACCTTACGAGATCCAGGATGCCGGCTAGAGCGAAGAAACCGGGACTGGAGCGGGAGACCGGGGTCGACGACAATCACCCCAAGAGGAGGGCAGGGTATGAGACGCGTGGGGATCGGGTTGCTCGTGGCGCTTGTGCTCGGAGCCGCCGTCATCGCGGCAACCGCGAGGACCTCGGCAAACGCCGGTACGTCTGCGGCGAAGGCCAAGAACATCACGATCTGGG
>Ga0307323_10000541_pt1 | contig 11776 bp, 8 predicted proteins | sample ER_DNA_381_FD_194496 | JGI IMG/M metagenome (GOLD analysis project Ga0307323, IMG submission 194496) | Bulk soil microbial communities from the East River watershed near Crested Butte, Colorado, United States - ER_DNA_381 | ecosystem: Environmental > Terrestrial > Soil > Floodplain | place: USA...
GATCCTCGTAGCGCTCGGTGATCTTCCAGAGGAAGAAGTCCGAGTCGGGGCGCACTCCCGAGACCGAGTAGGTGCGCAGCGAGGCCATGCGCCCGGCGAAATCCTCGACGACCTCCGCGAAGGCGTCCTTGCCGGCGCTTCGGTCCTCGATCGGGAGGCGGCGCCATGCGGGATCGACGCGAAAGAAGGTGTACGCGACGTACTGGCCGGCCACGGCCGAAACCCTAGCGCGGGCAGCGCGTGAGCCTGCTGTTGCGCAGGTCGGCGACCGCTCGCTTGAACCCGGGCAGGCTCGGCTTCGGCGTGCGGTCGGCGAAGTAGAGGCCGGACTGCCAGCCGCCGAGGCCCGGCTCGTCGAAGGTGTGGAAGACGAACAGGCCGCGGACGGTGGGCTGGCAGTAGGCCAGCGCGAGCGCACGGCGGTAGTAGGCCGCCTGGACGGCGAACGGGACGCTGTCGGTGCGCGCGGGCGAGTCGCGGTCGTCGTAGAAGCGGAGCTTCGCGGGCGGCACCCGGGTCTGGACGCCGAACTCGGTGTAGTAGATCGGTAGCTGCGTGCCGCCCGGTTGACGCGTCCCGCGGAAGGCTTCGTCCAGCAGCGCGACCAGCTTCGGGTAGTCGGCGAGCGTGATCGACGTGTTCTTGGGGTGCGCGGCGCTCGGTGGGATGCGCGAGGCCTGCATGTACGGGTGGAAGGCGAACGCGTCCATCAGCGGGCGGCTGCGATGGCTCGCGCGGTAGGCGGCGCCGAGCTCGCGGATGAACGCGGTCGGCGAATGGGTCGGGCGGCGGCCTCCAGGCCGGTCCGCGCCGCGTGGCGAGAGGGCGCCGCCGAGCACGCGCACGCCCGGGGAGACGGCCTTGACCGCGTCGTAGCTGCGGGCGAGCAGGTCGGCGTACTCGCGCGCGGCGAGGTCGCGGCCGCGGGCGCCGAACTGCGGCTTCCAGAACGTGCTCAGGTTCGGCTCGTTGCCGACGATCACGCCGGCGAGCGACGGCAGGGCCTGGACCAGCGCGCCGGTGTAGGCGGCGAAGTCCGCCCGCTCGGCCGGCCCGCGCGGAGTGTCGCGACCGAGGCCGTGCCAGGAGACGACGTAGAGCCGCATCCCGTCGCTGCGAGCCGAGGCGGCGACGTTCCGCAGCACGCGCAGCAGGCTCGGCGACGGCTTGCGCTGGCCCCGCACCCACGTCGCCGAGACGATCGCGGCGCCGAAGCCCGCGTCGCGCGAGACGTCGGCCTGTGCCTGCGCGAAGCGACGGTCACGCTGGGCGAGGGCGTCGTCCACCACCCCGACGAGGAATCTGCGGCGACGTGGGCTCTTGGGGCCCGGCGGAGGCGGCAGCCGCACCGAGCGCGTGTCGACGGGGCCGGTCGAGCTGCGGCGGGTCGTCGAATCGCTCGTGCTGAGCGTCGGCGCCTGCGTCGTCGTCTGCGAAGGCCGCGTCGTGCTCGGCGTCGTCTGCGGCGTCGTCTGCGCTGTCGTCGAGCCCGAAGGAGACACGCTGTCCCCGTCTCCCGACGAGACGATGATCGCCACGACCACGCCCGCGAGGGCCGCCGCCGCAACGGCCGCTGCGAGCAGGGCCTTCTTCACGGGGTCGGAGGCTACCCTTGGGCCGCCATGGCCAGTCGGCTCGAAGAGCAGCTGAAACGGCTCCCGGCCAAGCCGGGGGTCTACCTGTTCCGCGACGAGCGCGGCCAGGTGCTGTACATCGGCAAGGCGAAGTCGCTCCGGCCGCGCGTGCGCAGCTACTTCCAGGCGACCCCGGACTCGCGTTCGACGATCCAGCGGCTACCCGAGCGCGTGGCCGACCTCGAGGTGATCGTCACCGACTCCGAGGTCGAGGCGCTGCACCTGGAGCAGAACCTGGTCAAGCGCCACCGGCCGCCGTTCAACGTGCGGCTCCGCGACGACAAGTCGTTCCCGTACATCGCCGTCACCGTCGAGGACGACTACCCGCGCGTCATGTTCACGCGGGAGCGGCACCGGCGTGGGGTCGTCTACTTCGGCCCGTACGCGAACGCGAAGAAGGTGCGCGAGACGCTCGACGTGCTCAACCGCGTCTTCCCGTACCGGCCCTGCGAGGGGCCGAAGCCAGGCCGGCACAGCGGGATTCCGTGCCTCGACTACCACATCGAGCGCTGCCTGGCCCCGTGCGTGGGCTACGTCTCGAAGGAGGACTACCGGGCGATCATCGACAGCGTGATCGAGTTCCTCTCCGGCGAGTCGAGGCCGATCCAGCGCGAGCTGGAGCGGAAGATGAAGGAGGCCGCCGAGGGCGAGCGGTTCGAGGAGGCCGCGCGCTACCGCAACCGGCTGTTCGCGGTGCGCCACCTCGTCGAGCGGCAGGCCGCCGACAACCGCTCTGTCGGCACCATCGACGTGATCGGGATCGCGAGCGACGGCGACCGGGCCACGGTGCAGGTCTTCCCGCTGCGCGACGGGCGCCTGATCGACCGTTACGGCTTCCACCTCGAGAACGTCGAGGGGCAGGACGTCGCGACGCTGCTCGAGGCGTTCGCGATCGAGTACTACGGCTCGGCCCCGAGCGTGCCGCCGCAGATCGTCGTGCCGCCCGAGGCGGGCGACACCGAGGCGCTCGCGGAGTTCCTCTCGCAGCGGCGTGGCTCGCGGGTCGAAGTCCGTGCGCCGATGCGCGGCGAGAAGCGGCGCCTGCAGGAGCTGGCGACCGAGAACGCGCGCCTGGCCCTCGAGTCGGAGGCGGTCCAGGCCGAGCGCAAGCGCCTGCGACGGGTCGAGGCGCTCGAGGAGCTGCGCGAGGCGCTCAACCTCGAGAGCCTGCCGCTGCGGATCGAGTGCTACGACATCTCGAACATCCAGGGCGAGTCGGTGGTCGGCTCGATGGTCGTCTTCGAGGATGCGATGCCGAAGAAGGCGCACTACCGCAAGTTCGGCGTGCGCAGCCTCGATGGGCAGGACGACTACGCGGCCCTCGCGGAGGTCGTCTCACGGCGGTTCGCGCGGCTGCAGGCTGACGCCGCGGCCGAGGACTACGACGAGTCGTTCGCGGCGACGCCCAACCTGGTCGTGATCGACGGCGGCAAGGGCCAGCTTGCGGCGGCGCTGCAGGCGATGCAGGCCTACGACCTCCCGCGCGTGGCCGTGATCGCGCTGGCCAAGCGCGACGAGGAGGTGTTCGTGCCGGGCCAGCCCGATCCGATCGCCCTCGAGCGAGACTCGGCAGGGCTCCACCTGCTGCAGCGGATCCGCGACGAGGCGCACCGCTTCGCGCTGGGGTTCCACCGCCAGCGGCGCGACGCGAAGGCGCGCGAGTCGATCTTCGACACGCTTCCGGGCGTCGGTCCCGCGCGGCGACGGGCGCTGCTGCGGCACTTCGGCTCGGCTGAGCGGTTCCTGGCCGCGAGTCAGGAGGAGCTGGAGGGCGTGCCCGGGATTCCCGAGCGAACGGCGCGCTCGATCTACGCCCAGCTGCACAAAGCGGGTCGTGCGTAGAGGCGACGCCAACCGGATGAAGACGGCCGTGTCGACAAAGCCGCCACAGCCTCTAGCGGCATCGCAAGCGACGCCGTGGCAGCTGCACAAAGCCGGCCGGGCTTAAGCGCTGTCGGGAAGCGTCGGCCCAGCCGCTGCGTTTGCGCTGCTGCGCCAGCGCAGCTTCGGGCCCTACTTCTTCGGCAACGCGCTTTCGGCCAGCGGCACCTGGTTCCAGAACCTCGCTGCCTCGCTGCTCATCTACCGTCAGACGCACTCGGCGTTCCTGCTCGGGGTGCTCAACTTCGCCCAGTTCCTGCCGATCCTGCTGCTCGCGCCCTGGGCCGGGGGCGCGGCCGACCGCTGGAACCGGCGGCAGCTCCTGCTCGTCACGCAGAGCGTGGCGATCGTGCTTGCCGGCGGGCTCGGCCTGCTGGCGGCCGAGGGCCTGGCGACGCCGGCGGTGGTGATCGCGGCCGGGCTTGCGCTCGGGGTCGTGAGCGCGTTCTCGGCCCCGCCGCAGCAGGCGTTGATCGCAACGCTCGTGACGGAGCGCGAGGTGCCGACCGCGGTCGCCCTCAACTCCATGACCTTCAACCTCGCCCGCGCGGTCGGGCCGATCACGGCCGCCCTTGCGGTCGAGTACCTCGGCATCCCCGCGGCGTTCGGCCTCAACGCCGCCTCGTACCTGGTCTTCGTCGGCGCGCTGCTCCTGATCGGCCCGCAGCCGCAGGAGCAGGCCGACCGCTCCGTCAGCCACGTGCGTGCGAGCGTCGCGATCGTGCGGAGGAACCCGCAGCTGCTCGTGTTCCTGCTGATCGTCGCGGCGGTCGGGTTCGCCTCCGACCCGGTGAACACACTCGCGCCCGCCTGGGCCAACGCCTTCGGCCGCCCGGACACCTTCGCCGGGATCATCATCGGCGTCTTCGGCGCGGGCGCGGTCACGACGGCTCTCGTCGTGGCGGGGCGGGTGGGCGGCAGCCGCCGGAGGATGTTTGCGACGCTGGCGCTCCTGGGCGGCGCGATGGTGGCCTTCTCGCTGACGCCCTGGCTCGCGCTCGCCCTGCCTCTGCTCTTCCTGGCCGGGGTCGGCTACCTCGCCTCGAACACGCATGCGACCTCGCGCCTGCAGCTCGGGGTGGCGCCCTCGGAGCGCGGCCGGATCATGGCGCTCTGGAGTGTCGCCTTCCTCGGGCTGCGGCCGTTTGCCAGCATCGTCGACGGCGCGATCGCGGGCGCGTTCGGCGTCAGGACGGCGGGTGTCGTCCTCGCGTTGCCCGCACTCGCGTGTGCGGGGTGGATCGCGTTACGCGCGAGGACGAGAGGGTGGGGACCCGCCGAGGCGGGCCTGCCGCCGGAGTCCTAGCCGACCGGGAGCGAGCTGGCGAACGCGGCCTCGCGCAGTCGGCTCGAGCGCGGCGGCGCCGCGAGCACGAACACGGGCACGGCCCGGCCGCCGGCGAACGAGGTCGAGATGTAGTCGCCGACCATCGAGCCCTGCGAGGTGCGCGCGATCCCGGCGATCGGCACGTGCCGCGAGTTCAGCAGCTGCGGCCGGCTCCAGGCGGCGCCCGCGTTCTTCGAGGCGACGAACCGCACGTCTAGCGACGAGCCGCGGAAGACGTAGCAGGTCAGCGCGAGCCGACCGCTCCTGGTCGGGTCGGCGTCCAGGCCAGGAAGCTCGGCGTCGCCCACGCCCGTTGGAATGCGCGCAACCGGCGTCCAGCCAATGCCGTCGGTGGAGGAGATGTAGACGATGTCGTTCGCCGCGCAGCCTGGGTGGAACGAGCAATCCGCCCACGCGACGTAGGCCCGCCCGTCGGAGCTGACCGCCGACGTCGGCAGCGGCGCGGCGCGGAGGCCGGGATGCTCGCGGTAGTTCGCGGGAGCGATCGCGAGCTCGTTCGTCCAGGTCGCGCCCCCGTCGTCCGAGCGGAGGGCCGCAAAGGTCCCCTCGTCGAAGTAGGCGACCAGAACTCGCCCGCTCGGAAGCACGACAGGCTGCACGCCCGGCGCGTAGGCACCGCGGATCGAGGCGCGTCCCGGGAAGCCCGGCGCCGTCGTCGGCGTCGACCAGGTCAGGCCGCCGTCGGCCGAGGCCTGCGTCACGACCTGCTCGCCGATCACGTCGCTCCAGCTGAGGTAGCAGTGGCCGAAGAACGGGCTCTGCGGCCAGTTGTCGCAGGAGATCCACTCCTTGTCGTGCCCGAATGCCGACGTCGTCGCGGTCGCGGTCACCGGGTTGCCCCAATGGACGCCGTCGCTCGAGCGGTTGACGGCCAGCGACGAGCCGGGGCCGCCGCCGAAGACGAGCGAGACCGCGAGCCAGACGTGGTGGCGGCGGTCGTAGGCGATCGAGGGATCGCTTGCCCGCGGCGCCAATCCGCGCAGGAAGCCGCGCTTCCAGGTGCGGCCACTGTTACGCGAGGTGGCGAAGCCGATGTTGCGCGCGCCGCCGTCGAAGATCCGCCCGACCTGGAAGACGGCGACCACCGTCTTGCCGAAGGCGGCGGAGTCCGGCTCGACCTCGGTCTCGTGCTGGCTCTCCGTGTTGCGGTAGCCGTCGCGCGAGGCCTGGCGCGAGACCACCTCGCAATCGCGGGCCACGCGGTCGAGCGCGTCCACCGTGGCGATATCGTGACCGCGGCCGCAGGAAACGCTGTCGCGGATGCCGTTCGCGGTCTGGAGCTTGTCGGGGCCGCGCGTGCCGTGAACCCGCGCGGCCGTGGCCACCGAGGCAGCGACGAGCAGCGATGCGAGCGCGACGACGAGCGTGCGTTTCAGCGGCTGCCGCCCGGGCCGGAGCCGGGCTTGCCGTCGGTGCTCTCGCGCTCGAGGAACGGGTACCGGTAGTCGCGCGCCGGCACGAAGGTTTCCTTGATCGTCCGCGGGCTGACCCAGCGGATCAGGTTCCACATCGAGCCCGCCTTGTCGTTCGTGCCCGAGGCGCGCGCCCCGCCGAAGGGCTGCTGGCCGACCACGGCGCCGGTGGGCTTGTCGTTGACGTAGAAGTTCCCGGCCGCGTAGCGCAACGCCTCCTGCGCCTCGTCGATCGCGCCGCGCTCCTGGGAGAAGATCGCCCCGGTGAGGCCGTAGGGCGCGGTCTCGTCGACGAGCTCGAGCGTCTGCTCCCATTCGTTCTCGGGATAGACGTACGTCGTCACGATCGGGCCGAAGAACTCCTCGCTCATCAGGCGGTCCCGCGGGTCCTTCGTCTGGATCACGGTCGGCTCGACGAAGTAGCCCTCGCTGTCGTCGGTGCCGCCGCCGGCGATCACCTCCGCGTTGTTGCCCTTCGCGTGCTCGATCGCCTCCCGCTGCCGTGCGAAGGACTTGCCGTCGATCACCGCTCCCATGAAGTTCGAGAAGTCGCTGACGTCGCCCATCGTGATCGTGCCGACCTCCTCGACCAGCCGCTCTTTCAGCTCCGGCCAGAGGTTCGAGGGCGCGTAGACACGCGAGGCGGCCGAGCACTTCTGGCCCTGGTACTCGAAGGAGCCGCGCAGGATCGCCGTGGCGACCGCTTCCACGTCGGCGCTCGGGTGAGCGACGATGAAGTCCTTGCCGCCGGTCTCGCCGACGATGCGCGGGTAGTTGCGGTAGCTGCCGATGTTCTTGCCGACGGTCTGCCAGAGCGAGTGGAAGACCTCGGTCGAGCCCGTGAAGTGGACCCCTGCCAGGTGCTCGCTCGCGAGCACGGGGTCGCCGACCGCGGCGCCGCTCCCGGGGATGAAGTTGACGACGCCCGGGGGCAGCCCGGCCTCCTCGAGCAGCTTCAGCGTCCAGTACGAGGAGTAGGCGGCAGTCGAGGCGGGTTTCCACAGCACGACGTCGCCCATCAGCGCGGGGCTCGAGGTCAGGTTGGCGCCGATCGCCGTGAAGTTGAACGGGCTGATCGCGAAGACGAAGCCCTCGAGCGGCCGGTACTCCATCCGGTTCCAGACCCCGGGCGAGGAGACCGGCTGCTCTTCGTAGATCCGGAGCATGAACTCGACGTTGAAGCGCCAGAAGTCGATCACCTCGCAGGCCGCGTCGATCTCGGCCTGGTGCGACGTCTTGGACTGGTTCAGCATCGTCGCCGCGACAAGCGTCGCGCGCCACGGGCCGGCGAGCAGCTCGGCCGCTCGGAGGAAGACGGCGGCCCGCTCCTCCCACGGGAGCCGGTGCCAGTCCTCCCAGGCCTCGGCGGAGGCGGAGATCGCCTTGTCGACCTCGGCGGTGCCCGCCTTGTGCACGGTCGCGAGCACGTGGTCCTTGTCGTGCGGCATGACCGCGTCGAAAGTGTCGCCGGTGCTGATCTCCTCGCCGCCGATCACGCACGGGATCTCGAGCGTCTCGGCCGACATCTTCGCGAGGGTGAGCTGCAGCTCCGCCCGCTCGGGCGAGCCCGGGGCGTAGTCGCGAACGGGCTCGTTGTGGGCGGGCGGCGGGCGGAAGATCCCTGGGCGGCTCATCGTCCTGGATTCTACGGGGAGCGAGACCGGGCCACGCCCAGGGCCTGCTCGAGTGAGCTGAGCCACCGGCGGCCCGCGCGTGTGCGGCGCGCGCGGGCCGCTACATTCGCCACGTGAAGACGCGGCATGTCGGGTATGCGGTCGAAGACTGGGGGAGGGGCGAGCTGGTCTTCGCGGACAGAGCGCTGGTCTGGCACGAGCTGCCTGCGGCCCGGGCCGCCGCTGACGGCGCGCACCCGCTCGCGGAGCGCGTGCGCGCTTACTTCCGCGGCGAACGCGACTCGTTCGCGGACGTCGAGCTCGAACTCGATTGGTGCACGGACTTCCAGCGCGCGGCGGTGGCGGCGATGCGCGCGATCCCGTACGGCGAGACGGCGTCCTACGGCGAGGTTGCAGCGCTCGCGGGTCACCCGAACGCGCAGCGGGCGGTCGGCTCCGTGTGCGCGGCGAACCGATTCGCCCTGTTCGTGCCATGTCACCGCGTCGTGGGCGCCGCCGGGCTCGGCTCTTACGGGTCGCTCGGGCTGGCGTACAAGCGACGACTGCTGGAGCTCGAAGGTGTCGTTCTCTGAGGACGTCCGCGCCGAGCTCGCCGGGATCGCGCCCGCGCGCGAGTGCGACCGGCTGGCGGAGCTCTCGGCGCTGTTCCATTTCGCGGGTCGTTTGCACCTGCTCGGCCGCGGCGAGGTGAGCCTGCATCTCGACCTCGCGAGCTCCGCAGCCGCGCGCAGGGCGTTCGCGCTTCTGCGCTCCTTCGACGTCAGCTCCGAGATCCGCACCTACCAGCGCCGTGCGTTCGGGCGCGAGACGCGCTACCAGCTCCACGTCGAAGGCGGGCCGGCGACGCTCGGGGTGCTCGAGCGCGCAGGTGTGGTCGACTCGCGCTCACGGCCGCGTGACCGGCCTCCCAAGCGTGTTGTCGCCCGCTCGTGCTGCCGGTCCGCCTACCTGCGAGGCGCTCTCCTCGCGGCGGGCTCGGTGAGCGCACCGCCGTCGCCCCACCTCGAGGTACGGACCGAGAGCCGCGAGGGCGCCGAGGCGGTGGCGGCCGCAGCTGCCTCGGAGGGAGGCGACCTGAGCGTGACCGAGCGAGGGGAGCACGCGCTCGCGTACGCGAAGGGGATTGACCGGATCGCCGGCGTGCTCGCCGCGGCCGGGGCGAGCGAGGCCGCACTTGCTCTGCAGGAGCGGGCCGTCGTAGGCTCGGCGAGGGCGAGGGCGAACCGCCTCGCGAACGCCGACCACGCCAACCTGGTGCGAGTGGGCCGGGCCGCCCACGCACAGCTGCAGGCCGTCCGTCGACTGGAGCGCAGCGGCCGGCTGGAGGAGCTCGCCCCACCCCTGCGCGAGATCGCTGGGCTGCGCCTCAGGCACCCGTCGCTCTCCCTACGAGAGCTTGGGGCGAAATGTGAGCCGCCGGCGAGCAAGTCAACAGCTCAGCGAAGGCTGAATATGGTGGTCCGCCTGTCCAGACAGTGACCCGGGCGGGCCGGCGTCTTGCCTCCGGCCCGCCAGCAAAGCTGGCGGGCCGGAGGGGAAGCTCCGAGGACGACCTCCCCCTCCGCATTGTCGCGCTCCGGACCTTGGCGACGGACGGGGTCTGAATCCATCGCCGGACGAGCGCGAACCCGCCGACCAAGAGTATTACGCAAGGCGGGCCAGAAAAACTACGCTGTTTGCAAACTGGAAAGCGCCTGCCCAGACCGGCGCTCCCTGCCCGATAGACTCGGCGCAAAGAGACGGGAGGCTTTCGTGGCTATTCGGGTTGGAATCAACGGGTTTGGGCGGATCGGGCGCAATTTCTTTCGCGCGCACCTCGGGCGCGGCGGGGACTTCGAGGTGGTCGCGGCCAACGACCTCGGAGACGCCGAGACGATGGCCTACCTGCTCAAGCACGATTCCGTGCTCGGCACCCTCGAGGATGAGGTCGCCGCGGGCGACGGCAAGATCTCCGTCGGCAAGCACGAGCTCCAGCTTCTGAGCGAGCGCGACCCCGGCAGCCTCCCGTGGGGCGATCTCGGCGTCGACGTCGTGATCGAGTCGACCGGCTTCTTCACCGACCGCGACGGCGCCGCGAAGCACCTCGACGGCGGCGCCCGGAAGGTGATCATCTCGGCGCCTGCCAAAGGTCCGGACGTGACCATCGTGATCGGCGTCAACGACGGCGAATACGACCCGGAGTCGCACCACGTGATCTCGAACGCCTCTTGCACGACGAACTGCGTCGCCCCGCTCGCGAAGGTGCTGCACGACGAGCTGACGATCGAGCAGGGCTACATGACCACCATCCACGCGTACACGAACGACCAGCGCGTCCTCGACCTGCCGCACGAGGATCTGCGGCGGGCGCGCGCGGCCGCGATCAACCTGATCCCCACCTCCACTGGGGCGGCGAAGGCGATCGGCCTGGTCATGCCCGACCTCCAGGGCAAGGTCGACGGCATGTCGATGCGCGCGCCGGTGCCGACAGGCTCGATCGTCGACCTCGTCTGCCGCGTCGGCCGCGAGACGACGAAGGAGGAGGTCAACGAGCTCTTCCGCTCGAAGGCAGACACAGGGTCGTTCGAGGGGATCCTCCAGTACTCGGACGAGCCGCTCGTCTCGACGGACATCCAGCACTCGTCGTACTCGTCGATCTTCGACAGCGACCTGACGATGGCCAACGGGAACCTGGTCAAGGTTTTCGGCTGGTACGACAACGAGTGGGGCTACTCGTGCCGGCTCGTCGACCTGGTCGCCAAGGTCGGCGCGACGCTTCCGGCTGCCGTGTCCGCCTAAGGCGCCGACTTGGCGGCGCCGACCAGAGAGGCCTCGTCGGCTCCGCCGGCGTGGCCGTCCAACGCACCTTGTTGGAACGTGAACATCGGGCTTGTGACGCGAATGGGCTCTAGTGCGTAGGCCACGGTCGGTCCGCCAGGCCGAGGTCGGCGGGAAGAACGTGCTCGTGCGCTCGGACCTGAACGTGCCGCTCGAGAACGGGCGCGTCGCCGACGAGACGCGGATCGAGGCCTCGCTGCCGACGCTTCGCTACCTGCTTGAGTGCGACGCGAAGGAGGTAGCCGTGTGTTCACACTTGGGTCGGCCAAAGGGGCCGGACCCAGCGTTCTCCATGACCCCGGTGGCGAGGCGGCTACGCGAGCTCCTTCCCGACGAGCGGATCGACGTGCTCGAGAACACCCGCTTCGACCCCGGCGAGACCGCCAACGACCCTGAGTTCGCGCAGAAGCTGGCGGAGGATCGCGACCTCTTCGTCGAAGATGCCTTCGGCTCGGTGCACCGCGCGCACGCCTCCACCGTCGGCGTGGCCGAGCTGCTCCCGGCCTACGCGGGACTGCTGTTGGAACGCGAGCTCGAGGAGCTCGGGAAGCTGCTCGGCGAGGTCGAGCGGCCGTTCGTGCTCGTCTCGGGCGGCGCGAAGGTCGAGGACAAGCTCGGCGTGCTGCGCAACCTCGGGGGCAAGGCCGACACCGTGCTCGTCGGCGGGAAGATGGCCGAGGAGCTGCGCGACGGGAGCCCGCTCGGCTTCCCGGTCGAGCTCCCGGTCGACGTGGTCGCGGCCTCGGAGTTCGCCGAGGGTGCGGAGGCGAAGGTGGTGCCGTATGACGAGCTGCCCGACGGCTGGCTCGGGCTCGACATCGGTCCTGAGACCCGCAAGCGGTTCGCGGCGGCGATTGCCGAGGCGAAGACGATCTTCTGGAACGGCCCGATGGGCGTCTTCGAGTGGCCGCCCTTCGCCGCGGGGACGAAGGCGGTCGCCGAGTCGGTTGCGCAGGCGGACGCGTTCTCGGCCGTCGGCGGCGCCGACTCGATCCGCGCGCTGAACGAGCTCGGCCTGCTCGACCGGGTCTCGTGGGCCTCGACCGGCGG
>Ga0307323_10000543_pt1 | contig 11751 bp, 9 predicted proteins | sample ER_DNA_381_FD_194496 | JGI IMG/M metagenome (GOLD analysis project Ga0307323, IMG submission 194496) | Bulk soil microbial communities from the East River watershed near Crested Butte, Colorado, United States - ER_DNA_381 | ecosystem: Environmental > Terrestrial > Soil > Floodplain | place: USA...
GTTGTACGTGAGCCCTCCCTCGCCCAGCCGGTCGAGCGTCGGGGTGCTGATCGGTCCGCCGAATCCACTGGGGTTGCCGAAGCCCGCGTCGTCGGTCAGAACCAGCAGTACGTTCGGCGCGCCCTCCGGGGCGGGGATCGGCGCGACGTAATTCCAGTCCGGCTGTGAGCCGTCGAGCGTCCGTTCCACCTTCCCCTGAAACTGTGGCCGCCGGATCGGCAGCTTTGTGCGGTCGATCGCCTCGTCGCTCACGTTTCTTTACCTCCCTCGCGTTGCACTTTCGCCCGGCGAGGATGGCAGTCACCAGCAGCCCTCACATCATCCGATTAGGGCGAACGACTCTCTCCGCCGTTTCATCCAGGCTGGACGATGTGATCGAGCTCTGGATCGGCCAGGGTGTGCTTGTACTCGGGCAGTGATCCCGAGCAGCACAGCCGCGAGCGTGGCGGCACTATCGATTGAAGGGAGATACGTGGCAATCGGACCTGTTCAACTCATTGTTCTCGGCTTCAGCCATCCCGAGTTCCACGGCGAGATCATCGCCGAGCTCGAGCGGCTGCGCGAGAGCGACACCGTGCGCGTGATCGACGCGCTGGCGGTCCACAAGGACGCCGAGGGAGAGATCGAGGTGCAGCACCTCAGCAACCTCTCCAAGGACGAGGCGATCGAGCTCGGCAGCAAGGTCGGCGCGCTGATCGGCCTTGGCATCGAAGGCGAAGAAGGGATGGAGGCAGGTGCAGCTGCGGGCGCCGAGGCGGGAGCCGACGGCATCCAGGCATTCTCGGATGAGGAGGCCTGGGATGTCCTCGAGGAGATCCCCAACGACTCGGCTGCGGCGCTGATCCTGCTCGAGCACCACTGGGCGGTTCCGCTGCGGAACGCGATCGCGGCCGCGGGCGGCTTCCGGATCAGCGACGGGTTCATCAGCCCCGTCGACCTGGTCGAGATCGGGCTGCTCTCAGCCGAAGAGGCAAAGGAGCACCACCTGCAGTCGGCACCGGTTCCGGCCGGAGTCTAAGACGGCAAGACGAGAGATTGGAGGAGTGAGATGTTCGGAGGACGCAGAGTCGCGCGCCGCACGTCCCGGCGCGTCGCCCGCCGGCGTTAACGACGCCGGCCGATAGGTAGCCGCCGCTTCGCCGGCTCGGCGAGAAGCTGGGCGAAAGAGGGTGCGCGCACGATGTGCGCGCACCCTCAAGGGCTAATTACGGAACGTGCGGCCGAGTTTGTACGGACGGCTGCCAAACTGATTGGTCGTGGAGGTTCGGGAGCTCGCGGTCGACGGGACGTCGATCGAGTATCGGGTCGCCGGCCAGGGCGAACCAGTCGTCCTCGTGCATGGGCTCTCCGGCTCCTGGCGCTGGTGGCAGCCGGTGCTCGAGCCGCTGGCGGAGCATCACCGCGTTCACGTGCTCGATCTGCCGCGGCTCGGAGCAGGGTTTCCCGCCGACGAGCTCACGGGCTGGCTCGGGCGTTGGCTCGACGCTGCCGAACTCGAGAGGGTCGATCTCGTCGGGCATTCGCTCGGGGGCCTGATCGCAGCTGAGTTGGCGGCGAAACAGCCGCAGCGCGTGCAGCGGCTTGCGCTTGTCGCGCCAGCCGGAATCCCCTGCGGGAATACGGTGATCAGTCGAGGCGCACGGCTGCTCGGAACGCTTTACGACGTCCGCGGGCGGTTACCCACAGTCGTGGGCGACGCGGCGCGCGCTGGGCCGTTCAGCCTTCTCCGCGGAGCCCTGTTCGTATCCGACCGGGACTTGAGTGCCGAGCTCGCGTCGGTTCAGGCCAGGGCCCTGCTCATATGGGGCGAGGACGACCGGCTTCTCCCCGCGCGAATCGCCGCGGAGTGGGAGCGAATCCTGCCGGGCTCCAAGCTCGTCCGCCTCCACTGCGGGCACGTGCCGATGTGGGAGGCGCCGGGGGAGCTGGCTTCCTGCTTGCTGGTTTTCCTCGACGAGGAGCTCGTGGACAATTCGAGCGACGAGATCGGGCCGGGTGTAATGCACGGCGTGCGGTTCGGAGGGGACGACGACGAGCCGACCGCGAGGTAGGAGGGCAGTAGCCCTCTCGGCCCACGTCGCTCCGACGAACCCGTCGTTCTCACCGCGCACGACAACCGTCGGCTGCGCGATCAGCGGCAGGCGGTGCTCGATCCGGTCGGCGAGCGCCGATCGCGCGGTCGCCAGGAGCGCACCGAGGCCGACGACCGCGTCATCGCGTGCGGCGAGCCCGAGCAGCGACCGTGGTTCCCGCGCTGCATCGCGTAGACCGCCGAGGAGCTGATGACGAGCTGCGCGCCGCTCCGGATCGACCGTCGGACCGACGAGCACCATCGGCCCGACGCGCCCCGGTAGGTGCAGGGCGAGCTCGGTGACGATCTGGCAGCCCATCGAGTTCGCCACGAACGCCGGCCGCTGGAGCCCGGCGGCGTCCAGCCACCCAGCGAGCGCCGCGGCAAGGTCCGCAATGCCGAGCGCGGTGCGGGGCTTCTGACTACGGCCGTAGCCCGGCAGGTCCGGTGCGAACACAGAGAAGGACGGCGCGAGCGACTGCGCGAGCGGAAGCATGTACGTGCCCGAGACCCCGTACCCGTGTACGAGCACCACGGCTGCCCCTTCCCCACCCACCCGCGCATGGATGCGGAGGCCGAATACGTTGAGCCACCGGCCCTCGATCGGCCGGCAAGCATGCTTTCGCCGCTCACGCTTGTCCGCTGGTCGCAACCAGTCCGGGGCACGCGCCATCACGCCAGGGGATCAACAAGCTCCGGCGACAGCATCATCCCAACCGGGCGATGCCGGATGCAGAGTGCATTGATTTCGTCTGCTCCATCTGCGAAACGGGAGGCGATGGTGTCTACACAAGCTCTTGATGGTCTTCGGCGTCCGGGATGGCTCACGTTCGCGGCCGTGATCCTGGTCTCCGTCGGCATCGTCCGCGTCATCTCGGCGATCTACTACTTCGCCGACAGCACGAGAGTGAACAACTTGTCAGGTGGCGCGTTCGGCCATCACCTCTTCCTGTGGGGCCTCTGGGATCTTCTGATCGCTCTGCTTGCCTTGACGGGCGGTTTCTCGCTTTTCGGCGGAAACACCTTCGGACGAGTCATCGGCTACGCATGGGCGATCTTGGTGATCGTTCAGAGCTTCCTCATCATCTCGTCCGCGCCATGGTTCGGCTCCGCCGCGCTGCTGCTCGCCGTCCTTGTGATCTACGCTCTCTCCTCGACATCCGAGTGGAGAGAGACCGCTTAGCATGGCGAGAACGAGAAGCAAACAAGACAAGGACGTCATCTCGCGAATCGCCGACTCGGGCGAGGACGCGCTCCGCCGTCTCGTCGAGATGCCGCGTCGCATCGTCGTCCAAGCGGTGGACGACGTGGACGAGCGGCTTCACGAGCTCGCTGCGAAGGTGCGCGAACTCGACCCGCTGCACGGCCGCGTGGCGGCGATCGAAAGGCGGCTCGACGCGCTCGAGAAGACGAGGAAGCCGACTGCCCGCAGAGCGTCCACGCACGCCAGGCGATCGAGCGAACGTAGGCCAAGCGCGCCACCCGCGATGGAGCCGGGGCAGGCTGCGCGCGAACCCGGTCGCCCGGCCGAACCTCGAGCAGGAGACCAGCGTGAGCAAGGCCAAGCCCGGGCCGAGGGCGAAGGCGAGCGCGCTCCTTGATGACGTGCCACCCCGGCTAAAGGTTTTCCCGGGCTCGATAATCACCTGTAGCCGGAGGACGACGGCGCTGACCACAAGACCGGCCAGGACGGCCGGTGCGAGCGATCACCCATGGAGCCCTGCGCTGCGCGCGGCGATGCCTGCCCAGAAGGCAAGAGACAGCGCTTCCAGCCAGATGATCGCGCGAATTTGTTAGAGGCCTGTTTCGGCCTTGATCCGGCCCGAGCCGACGGCGTCCCGTAGCGCTTTGTAGTCGCGTTCGTTCTGATCGGCGTACGTTTCGGCGAAGCCGGCGACTGCCCGGTCGAAGGCGTCTGACTTACCGAGGTAGGACCCGATCGCGATCGTGTCACCGGAACGGGCGTGGGCGCGGGCCAGTGTCCAGCCGCACGCTTTCCCGTACGCAGCCGCCCCAGCCGGCAACGTGCCTTCGAGCTCAAATGAGCCCTTCCAGTCCTTCAGTTGCCGGACGTAGAAGTCACGTTCCTTGCCGTCGAGACCGGCGCTGACGTGTTGCCAGCCGAGGAAAATATCGGTGTTGGCCTGCATCAGGCGCTGGCCGGCGACGACCCGCCTGCCGCTGTTCTTGTATTCGCTCTTCCCGACAAACTGCTCGAGCACGGATGGCTGCGCCTCCTTGACCTGTAGGAACAGGGGATCGTCGAGGTCGACGCCGAGGAAGAGCACGATCCAGGCGCGAGTGCCGACGCTGCCCACCCCGACAACCTTGCGGGCCATGTCGACGAAGCGGAACTGCTCGAGCAGATGGCGGCGGTCAGTTTCCAGAGTACGCCGGTAGGAGCGCACTAATCCGCGGACTTCCTTCACGATCTCGTCGCGCTGCATCGAGGCCGGAATGAGCTCGTCGATCGGCACGATCAGCGGGGGATCGCTGATGATCCGCCGCTCGCCGTCGACCACGCAGGTCAGTTTCTTGAACGCGTGCATGCTGTCCTTGGTCCGCGCCTTGGCGAGGTCGGCTTGCGTCTTTTTCAGCCGCTTGGGGTCGACGCCGCGTGTGAATTGCTCGAGCGCCTCTTCGGCAGGCAGGCTCGCGTACCAGACATCCAGGTTGCTCATGCCGGCGAAGAGGGCGATCGTCTCCCTGTAGGAGCGCACTGTGTCGAGCAGGATCTTGCGCCGCTCCTTCCCCGAGAAGCCGAGCTCGCGGCCGGCGATCGCGAAGCTCGCTGCCAAGCGCTTCACGTCCCACTCCCACGGGCCTGGCGCCGTCTCGTCGAAGTCGTTGATGTCGAAAACCAATCGCCGCTCCGGCGAGCCGAACACGCCGAAGTTCGACAGATGAGCGTCGCCGCACAGCTGGACGCGGATGCCCGAGTTCGGTGTCCGTGCCAGATCGGACGCCATGATCAAGGCGCCGCCGCGGTAAAACGCGAATGGCGACACCAACATGCGGCCGTAGCGGATCGGCACCAGCTCCGGCACCCGCGAAACCGCCTGCTCCTCCAGCAAAGCGAGCGGGTCGCGACGCTGCTGAAAATCAATCTCCGCCTGCGACGAACGCGGCACCTCCACCCTCGCCGCCTTGCCCCTGGCGGCTCGCTCGGTAAGCGTGAGATGCGGAACAGCTTTCGGCTTGGGCGCTGGTTCATGGCCTGCCGCCGCAGGCCTCTCGACGGGATTCGTAATCGGCTCCTGAGCCGGTTCGATGTCGAGACGACCTTCGGAGAGCGGCTCGTTATCTCCCAGCGATTCAGCGATCGGATCGGGATGCTCGATGCTCGTGTAGCCGTCCATCATGTGTCTCACTTCCGATCTGGTCGGCCGCTGGGCTCACTCCCTCATCAGCATCGCGGCGGCTTCCCGCTCCAGGTCAATGTAGTGCTCGCCGCTCACGTCGACGGCGACGCGGTTGATCGTACCGCCGGTGAAGTCCCAGGGCATCTCACCCGCGTAGTCGGAGGTGACGCCGGCGCCGCTGTCGCGGCCTACACAGAGCCCCTCGCCTGCGATCATGAACTTTCCGGGCTGAGTCTTGATCGGACCCTCGCCGACCTTCGTGTCGCCGTGCCAGAGAGAGAGGAGACCGGTGGCGACGCCGGGCGGGTCCTCGCCGCTCTTGTCGAACGAGGCCGACAGGATCAGGTTCTCGCCCACCGGAATGTCGGCGGTCCCGTCGATCTTTTGCTCGGCCATGCCGACGAAGTTGTAGACGTAGTGCAGTCGGTTGTCCTTGACGTAGAGCGTGTGGCCCCCGAAGCGCGAGCCGTGCGCGAAAAGCACGCCCTCCGCGCCGGCGGCGGGGATGTTCACGACCGCTCCGACCACGTAGGAGCGGTTGCGGATGTTGACCGCCTGCGACTCGGGCACATCTGAAGCGTCCGGGAAGTAGACATAGCGGTCACGCGGCGGCGAGAGGACTGGCCGCGGCGTGATCATGATCTCCAGGGCCGAGCGGTCGTCGAGGGGGAACGCCTGATTGGCTCCCGCCTCCGCGTACCAGAGGTTCTGGAGCTCACGCACCTTGTCCGGGTTCTCTGCTGCGAGGTTGTGCAGCTCGGACCGATCGACGGCGGTGTTGTACAGCTCCCACTCGTCGGCGTTGAAGTTGCTCCAGCCGGCGATCGTTGGGTGGTTGGTGACGGCCTTCCAGCCGTCGTGCCAAATCGCCCGGGAGCCGAGCATCGAGTAGAACTGCGTCGTCCGGGTGGTCGGTGCATCGGCGTCCTCAAAGCTGGAGCGCATGCTGACCCCGTCGATACTGCTCTGCACGTGGCCCTTGATCGTCTCCGGCGCCTCGACGCCCAGGACGTCCAGGATCGTCGGGACGAGGTCGATCGCGTGGTGGTACTGGTCTCGGATCTCGCCGGTTGACTTCAGGCCTTCCGGCCACGAGATGATGCACGGGTCGCTCGTACCCCCGTTGAACTCGTACCGCTTCCACATCTTGAATGGCGTGTTGAACGCCATCGCCCAGCCGTTCGGGTAGTGGTTGTAGGTCGTCGGGCTGCCGAGCTCGTCGATCATCGGCAGGTTGGCTTCGATGGTGTCGGGGATGCCGTTCGCGAACTTCATCTCGTTCACCGAACCGTTCGGGCCGCCCTCTCCGGAGGCGCCGTTGTCCGAGACGAGGACCACGAGGGTGTTCTCACGCCAGCCGTTGTCGTCCAGGAAGGCGAGCAGCCGTCCGATCTGGTCGTCGGTGTGCGCGAGGAAGCCGGCGTAGACCTCGGCCATCCGCGAGAAGAGGCGCTTCTCCTCGTCCGAGAGTGTGTCCCACGGCCGCGTGTCGTCGAGTGGCGGGAAGGGCTTGTCGTCGGGCCCGGTGCGTGTCTCGCTCGTTCCGATCGGGTTGATGGGCGGCAGCTCAGTGTCCTTCGGGACGAGCCCGAGCTCCTTCTGGCGGGCGAGCGTTTGCTCGCGCATGGCCTCGTATCCCATGTCGAACCGGCCCCGATACTTGTCCGCCCATTCCTTTGAGACGTGGTGCGGCGCGTGGCAGGCGCCGGGCGCGTAGTAGAGGAAGAACGGCTTCTCCGGAGCAATCGCCTTCGCGTCGCGGACGAACTCGATCGCCTTGTCGGTCAGGTCCTCGGTGAGGTGGTAGCCCTCCTCCGGCGTCCGCGGCTGGTCGACGGTGTGGTTGTCGTACACGAGGTCCGGATACCACTGGCTCGTCTCCGCCCCGAGGAACCCGTACCAGCGCTCGAAGCCTCTGCCGGTCGGCCAGTTGCGCCTCGTCGAGGCGAGGTTCATCTCGTCGTCGGGGCAGAGGTGCCACTTGCCGACCATGTAGGTGTTCCAGCCGCGCTCGCCGAGGATCTCCGAGATCGTGCCGTTTTCCGGCGGAATCGTTCCACTCGCGTTCGGGAACCCGATTGCGGCCTCGGTGATGCAGGCCATGCTGTTTCGCGTGTGGTTGCGCCCGGTCAGCAGACAGGAGCGGGTGGGCGAGCAGAGAGCGGTCGTATGCCACTGCGTGTAGCGGACACCGTCCCCCGCGATCCGGTCAATATTGGGCGTCTCGACCGGGCCCCCGTAGCAGCCGAGCGCCGAGAAGCCGACATCGTCGAGAACGATGTAGACGACGCTCGGTGCCCCGTCCGGGGCCTTCGGTGGCTCGAACGGCTCCCAGTCAGGCTTCGAGTCGCGGATGTCGACGTTGACGACGCCCTTGAACGGCTTGCTCATCGTTCATCCTTCCGGTCGACAGTGTGGGCTGGGAGCCGAACTGCTCTCGCCTGACAACGACTGTCACGGCAGGTGGTCCGTACCGCATCATCCCCTTGGGACGAACGGGCTCCCTTCATTCACTCGACGAGCGAGGCTGTCCCTGGTTGTGTGGTCGGAACGCGCTGAGCCAGGAACAGGGCCACGATCGTGAGTAGGGCGAGGATCGCGAGCGCCGACCTCAGCCCGGCGATTCGCGCGTCGCTGTAGGCATCGACCGCCGCGTCGGTTGCGTTCGAGCTGGCGTTTGCCTTGTTGAGGGCGGCCTCCAGGTCGGCGTCCGAGATGAAAGGCGCTCCGCCGGCGAGCTGGACGTGCGCCTGGGACTTGACCTGCGACGGGATCGCCGAGCTGTGTTCAATGTTCGTCAGGAAGGCGGAGGTGAGCGTGGCGATCAGGATCGAGCCGGCGAGCGCGGTGCCCAACGAGGCGCCGAGGTTGGTGGCCGTGTTCTGGAGGCCGCCGACCTCGGGGCTCTCCTCGTCGGGGACCGCGGAGACAGTGACCGCGCCGAGCTGCGAAGCAAGCGCACCGATCCCGAGCCCGATCAGGAGCATCGGCACGAAGACGACCTCCGCGCCGGCGTCCTTGTCCAGCGCGCCGAGCAGGACGACCGTCCCTGCGAGCAATGCGAGCAGGCCACTGCGAACGACGAGTCGAGGCGAGATATTCGGAAGAAGGCGGGGGATGCCGATCGCGGCGGCAAGCAACGTGATCGAGAGCGGCAGCAGCCGGGCGCCGGTCGCGAGCGCCGAAAGGCCAAGGCAGACCGAGAGGAAGAGCGGCACGACGAAGAAGAAGCCCGCCTGAACGAGGTACTGGAAGAAGAACATGATCAGGCCGCCCGTCAGCTGCCTGTTTCGGAGCATCACCGGGCGTACGAGTGGCTCGTCGCCTCTCGCGACGAGGCGAGCCTCCCAGTTGAAGAAGATCCAGAGCACGAACAAGCCCGCCAGGATCAGCCACACCGTCGGCGACAGCCCCGCCCACGAGGGCCCGTCCGCTTTGGGCTGAATCCAGCCCCACTCCCCGGAGCGGAGCACACCGAAGACAAGGAGCCCAAGCCCGAGCGCCGAGAGCACTGCGCCGACCACGTCCAGGCGCGGACGCTTCTCGACCGGCGCGTCGGCAATTCTCCGCGCGAGAAGCAGGATCACGAGGACGAGTACGACCTCCCCGGCGAACACCCACCGCCAGGAGAAGTACGTCGTACAGAAGCCCCCGATCAGCGGGCCGACCGCGACCGCGATCGCCCCCGCGGCCGCGACCATTCCGTACGCGGAGGGTCGGCGTTCGGCCGCGAAGTTCCCGGCGACGAGGGCCACGATCGCCGGCAGGATGAGTGCCGCGCCCACCCCTTCCAGGAACGACCAGCCGAACAGCAGCACCGGCAGGTTGGGCGCGATCGCAGTCGTCAACGACCCACAGCCGTAGATGACGCAGCCGATCGCGAACGCGCGCTTTCGCCCGATCATCGCCCCAACCTTGGCACCCGTGATCATCAGCGCCGCCATCACCAGCGTGTACGCGGTGATCGCCCCTTGAATCCCGGTCACCGTCGTGCCGACATCCTTCGCGACCGTCGCGATCGAGACGTTCATGACCGAGCTGTCCAACGTCATCAAGAACTGGCCGGCCGCGAGCGTGACCAAGACGAGTGTGGCCCCTCCGGCGCGCGCAGACGGAGCGATCTCTGCCGTCGTCACGGGTGCAATCCTCCCAGAACTTCCGGTTGTGCCTGACGGGCGCAATCTCAATGACCATCAGACCGCGTCCCGCCCGTTCTAGCTCAGGATCGCCAAGCGGGCCGCAGACGGGCCCGGTGTCGGCGACTCGAGCGTGACGTTCCGAACAAAGGAGCGCATCATCCGATCGGGACGACGTTTGGCTCCGCCGCTGCGCCTTAGGGTGGACGCTGCGTGAGTGTGGTTTCGGCTCCCCCGGTCGATCCGGCCTCGTTGGTCCGGAGCAGGCAGTACCGCGTCCTGCTCGTGCTTGCCGCGGTGATCGGCCTGCTCGTCTCACTTGCCTCGTGGGGGTTCCTCGAGCTCGTCCACGTGATTCAGCTTGGGGTTTACAAGGATCTTCCGAGCGATCTCGGGTACGACACTTCCCCCTGGTGGTGGCCGCTGCCCTGGCTCGCCCTGGCCGGCGTGCTCACCGCTTTTGCGATCGAGCGCCTCCCCGGACACGGAGGTCATGTGCCCGCCGACGGCCTCAAGACCGGCGCTGGACCGACGCAACCGATCGAGCTTCCAGGCGTTCTTCTGGCCGCGCTCGCGACGCTCGGTCTCGGGCTCGTGCTCGGCCCGGAGGCACCTCTGATCGCCCTCGGCATGGGCCTTGGGATCCTTGCAGTTCAACTTGTCAGGAAAGACGCGCCTCAGCAGGTCCTTGGGCTGATGGCCGCCGCCGGGAGCTTCGCCGCCGTTTCCACGATCTTCGGCTCGCCGGTGATCGGCTCCGTGATCATCATCGAGGCTGCAGGTCTGGGTGGACCGACGTTGCCGCTGGTGCTGCTTCCCGGCCTGCTCGCGGCAGGGATCGGCTCCCTCGTCTTCATCGGCATGGGAGACTGGACCGGCCTCAGCACGAGCGCTTGGGCTCTGAGCCCATTTTCCCTGCCGACGTTCCCAGGACCCGGCTGGGGCGACTTTGGGTGGACGATCGTGCTCGCGATTGCCGCCGCCCTCGTCGTCTTCGTCATTGTCGAAATCGCCCGGTGGACGACTCGCGTTGTCTCGACGCGACCGTTCGTGCTCACGACGGCGGCCGCGCTAGTGGTCGGAGGTCTTGCGATCGCCTTCAACCAGGCGACTGATCATCGGACGGACGTCGTGCTCTTCTCCGGCCAGGATGCCTTCGCTTCGCTCCTGAAGGACGCCTCGACGTTGTCGTTGACCACGCTCGCGCTCTTGTTGGTCTTCAAGGGAGCCGCTTGGAGCATTTCGCTCGGAAACTTTCGTGGCGGCCCGACCTTCCCTGCGTTGTTTCTCGGCCTCGTCGGAGGTCTTCTCGCTGGGCACCTGCCAGGCTTTTCCGAGACGCCCGCGGTGGCAGTCTTGATGGGCGCTGGAGTCGTGTCGATCCTGAGGCTCCCGCTCTCATCCGTCGTGATCGCGCTGCTTCTGACGTCCAAGGCGGGACTGGCGGTCGCTCCGCTGATCATCGTCGGGGTCGTTGCCGCGTACATAACCACCGAAGTGCTCTCCGCGCGTCGCGTCTCTGGCGCTGAGACGACACCGGTGCTCGGCGGTGAGGCTCCGGTTCCCGCGGCAGGCACCCCACCAGCAGCAGCGTGAAACCGCGTCAGGCCGTCGGGTAGGTGACGACGATGTAGACGCCGATCGCAAGCAGGACCGCGGAGACGCCGAGAAGCGAGGCCCGGACCGCGTGCACCTTGAATTTCTGGGCCAGCGCTGTCAGGAAGAGCACCGTTGCAAGCAGAACTGTGTTACGGAGGTACTTGTCGCCCGTCTCGCGTGCCTTCGTCCCTTCCTCGAACGCGTGGGTAGACCGAGCGTCGTAGGCCTTCGCCCTCGCGGCCATCGCGTTGTGGTACTGGGGCATGAGGATCGGGCCTGCCGGCGCTTTCGGATTGTGGAAGGGGTCCGTCTGCAGCCAGGCCGAGAACGCCGGGCGGTACTCGGGCCGGAAGCGGCGCTCGAAGAGTGCTGCCTCCTCGTGGTCTCCCTGCCCCGTCGCCTGCAGCCAGAACGAGAAGGCGTTCGTGTCGTACAGCTCTTCCTGACCACTTCGGGTGGCCGCCTGGTTCGAGAGGGCGCGGTATTTGTTGGTGAGACCGTAGAGGTGCGCCTGCCGCCCGTCCCAGCGCGCGGTCTGGTAGCCGCTCCACGCTGTGGCGACCGCCACCACGGCGAGCAGGAT
>Ga0307323_10000556_pt1 | contig 11535 bp, 16 predicted proteins | sample ER_DNA_381_FD_194496 | JGI IMG/M metagenome (GOLD analysis project Ga0307323, IMG submission 194496) | Bulk soil microbial communities from the East River watershed near Crested Butte, Colorado, United States - ER_DNA_381 | ecosystem: Environmental > Terrestrial > Soil > Floodplain | place...
GAAGACCTTGAGAACCGCATCGTGTACCGATTCTCCCTTCTCCCGTAGCTCGATCAGCTTGGCCATCTTGGCGAGAGCCTCGACTGGATCGGCCTGCCCCTGTAGGGCCATCTGAGGGATGGCCTGAGCGTAGCCCATCATCCCTTGCTTCAGCGCGTCGGTGAACTGTTCGTTGTCGATCTGGGTCTGCATCTGGACCACGTCGATCCCCATCGGAAGCTGACGCTGGAAGAAGTCCCTGGAGATGAGCTGGTCACCACGAAGCTGAAGGAGACCGACGATAGCTCGTGCGGGATCCTGACCGGCAGCAAAGCCGTACGTGACATCCACGGTGTAGTTCCCGTTGATGTCCTTGTTAGGGATGTACGTCTCCTCGAACGGCGTACCCTGCGCAGTGCCCCTGATCGTCTTCTTCTCGTTGGGCCAGAGCTTCTGGTCCATCTCGAATGCGAGCATAAGGGCGTGGCGAAGGGTCTCGCCGATGACGGTCTGCCCGGTGGTGACTACGGTGTTGAACCCACCCATGAGGGCCTGTACGCCCTTGCCGGTGATGACGCTGGCATCCAGGTTCCCAGAGCGAACCTCGGGGCTGCGTGTGCCCGTGCGAAGTTCCTGCTCAAGGACCTGGCCCTCCTGAAACGCTGCTTGCGGGACGTCGATACCGACCCGCCTAATCTTGTCAGGGTTGTCAGTACGGATGACCGCGTCATCGCCGAACGTCATCTTCTGGACGTCGCGCGGAACTGCGAGAGGAGCGCGCACAGTCTTCTCTGTGGCCTCCAGGCCCAGGAGGGCCATGCGAGCCTTAGCGAGCTGGACCCAGATGGCGTCATCGTAAGCGCCACGAGTCTCGTTGTCGTATCCAGGTCGCTGGCCTATGGACACGAAGATTCGACCAAGGACATTGGGCATCTCGTCGATGACCCGGTTGCCATGGTTGGGCATGTAGAGGATGATGCGCTCATCATCCGTGTACTTGACAAGCTCGATCTCACGCTCAGCCCAGCCGAGGTCGGTCTGGCCGACCTCATTGGTCTGAAGGTAACGGATCAGCTCGGGGAACTTAGAGACGAGGCTGATGGCCTCTTCTCGCCAGACCTTACTGTAGCTCTTGAGTCGGCCGAACATGTCGGTCTCGGGATAGACGCCCATCGGGTTCTCCACCCGGATGTGCGGACGCTTCTCCTTGAAGTCGGGCTCGATCGCGTAGATCGCCAGACCGTAGGTCGTGTAGTGGTCCGCCAGCTCGACCTGCTTGCCAGCGTTGAGGCCGGACGACTGCATGTAGTAGTTGGCAATCTTGGTCTTCTTGCCACCGAACTTCTTGGCCTTGTCTGTGGTGATGATGCCAGTCGTGCTGTTCACCGAAGGCATGGTGCCCATGACCTCTGCGAGGTCACGAGCGCTGGTGTCGATCAGGTTTGCAACAATCGGCTTCGGCCAGGCTTCGGGCATGGAGCCCGGGATGACAGTATCAATGTCACCTGACCGGACGTCGTGGACGTCTCGGTGCCTCTGGTCTCGATCCGAGGCTGCACGGCGAAGAGCTTCAACGCGGGCGAAGATGTTGTCGTGAGAACTCGCCATGATACCTCCTTGGATTACTTAGGCTGGCCAACCTTCAGAAGGCGCCAGGTGATCGGACCGAAGTGGCCGTCGGCGTCGCCCTTAAGCTCGGCGTGCTGGGTCTGGAACCACTTGATGCCCTTGCGATCGGCCGGACCGAAGATCGGCCCAGGGCCAACCTTGTAGCCCTTGTAGCCAGCCCGCACGAGAGCCTTGCCGACCTCGGTGACGAGCTTAGAGGTGCGGCCGTAGAAGAAGTACTTGTCGCCCGGGAAGGCGGCGTAGACCGGAGCAGGCTTGGGGGCGGCAGGCTTAACGCCTGCCCACTTCTTCAGCTCGTCCAGCGTGGCAAACTTGGCCACGTTGTGGTCGATGCCGCCAGCCGAGCTGTACTGGTGGAACACCCAGTCGTGGGTGACGGCCGGGTGACCGGCCGCGTGGTTCGGGTCAGCGATCCACAGGCCATCCTGCACGAAGCTGGACGAGTCGACACCCTTCCACATCGAAGTGTAGGTATAGAGGATCACCTTGTTGTTCGGGTACTTGCTCTTGATGGTCCGCAGCCAGGCATCCTTGTCGGCGGTGTTGAGGCCGCGCTGCTCCCAGTCGAGAGCGATGATCTCGCCAGGCCGAACGTCTGCGTGCAGGCGAAAGTAGTTGGCCTGATCGGAGACATTGCCGTGGTGCTCGAAGTGGTAGTGACCGATGGCGAGCCCCTTGGCTCGCCCGTGAGCAAGCTGGTCGCGGTACTTCTCGTTCACGTACGAGGTACCCTCAGTGGCCTTCACGAAGACGAAGGACTGGCCATCCGTGTTGTAGTTGGAGGACTGGTAGTTCGCTACGTCAATCCCGTGAATCATCAGATCCTACTCCTTGGTTATCGTCTCCCGGCGCCTTGCCGAGGTACAGCTTGAGGCTCTTCTTGTTCGAGCGTGTTATGTGCACGAACGTGGCGGGTACCCAGAGTAGGGATGCCACGAGGTTGGGCCAGATCATGCCCCAGGTATGAACTATCCAGCGCATGATCTCACCTCAGTTCCAGAACTCTCCGTTGCCTCCGAAGGCCGACGTCTGGCTCAGATAGTCCAGATCGATCGTGGTCTGCTTCTCTTTATCTCTGGGGGACTGATACTCGTTGCTCAGGTGGAACACCGACTCGATGTCGTTTACCAGCTCGCGTGCTCGCGTCTCTGCGAACCACAGTGCCATGACCGTGTCCTGCTTGGCCTTGGACTGCGGGAACCAGGTGGTGAGCTGTTCGACCAGAGCCTTGACTCCCTCAGCGGCAGAGCGGCTAGGGAGCCGGATGAGCCCTCGGTTTTCGAGGGCGCCATCGAACAGCATGGACATAGAGGCGACGCCGAAGTCGGCGTCGTTCTTGTTGGAGCCAGTGAAGTGTTCCTTGAGGATACAGCCTCGGGACCCGAGGAAGTTCCTCAGTTCTCGGTTCTGCGTCACCATCAGGTTCATCGCGTTCTTCTCGATGACCCACTCGTGCATATGGTACTTGACCGTCCAGTCCTTCAGCTTGTCGAAGAGGTCGTCTGGCTTCTGGTTTGGGGCAGTCCATACGTCGAGGACATACCGCATGCCGGACATTCGATCGACACCAAGAACGATGGCTGCGGCGTGCCCGGTGATAGCCGGGTCAAAGCCGCCAACGACGTAGAGGCCGTCCATCCCGTGAGGACGGTGTCCGGGAGCGCCTGGCGACATGAGCCCCGCTGCTCGCATTCCGTCGATGGAAGCTGCCACCTTATTGGCGGGGAAGATTGCATCCTCAACCACCTGCTCCTGTTGATAGACCATCTTCCAGTTCTGGGCCGAGCTTGTGGCTCGGCGCCTTGCTAGCGCCTTGCCTGAGTGCCAGGGGTAAAGTCCATCCTCTCCTGCCTCCACCAGCTTTCTTGATCCCAGCGAGACTGGGGGTCGGTTGGTGAAGGGTGCGAGAACAACCCAGTCGTCGGGATCTTCTGCGAACTCCAGTACAGCGGGCTGGGTGAGGTAGGTCCAAGGACTCTCTTCGTCCTGGCCGTACCACTCAGGCTTCTGGATCTCGGAGTAGAGCTCGACTGGCGCAAGACGCGTGCCCACCAGGAGGAGAGTGCCTCCAGGGTAGCTGAGTCGGTTGATGACCTCTCGCTGGATCCAGTCGATCTGCTTCTCGAACTCATGAGCGTTCTTTCCCGTCACGGTGTCGTCGAGGATGATGAGGTCAGCGCGGTTACCGTAGATCTGGCCGTTCATGCCGAGAGCCTGGACTGTCGGTGTAGCTTCACCGGAGTCTCGGGCTTCGGCGTTCACGTAGATGCTGTCGGCCGTCCAGCTAGCACTGTTGGCGTCGAAGCCCCCCTCGGGGGCGAAGTCTGCCTGGAGCTTACGATAGGACGGGTTCACTCCGGAGAGGCGGTCCTTGACGGCCCTCAAGAATCGCTTGGCCATCTCCTGCGTCTGCGACACGATGATGATGCGGATGTTCGGGTCCTGGCAGATTCGCCAGGTCGTGTAGTTCACCGTGATGGTCGTGGACTTCGCGTGCTCCGGGGGAGTATTTACTATGATCATGCCGGGGTCGCCCTGCTTGAACACCTGGTTCTCGTGGAGGTTCCGAGGCTCTCGGCCTTCAAGGACGTCGTACCACTGAAGCTGATGGTTGAAGAGCTGAGTGTCCATGTACGTCATGCAGAACTCAGGGAAGTCTGGGACCTCGACCTTACCGGCCTCGGCTCCAGCCACCGCCATCAGGCGGAGGCGTTCGTACTCAGCCCTGAAGACGTTGTCAGAGTTCTTGTAGTACTGGACAGTCTGCCCCGTGATGCCCAGGTCCTCAAGGGCCCTGGCCACAGGGAGGCCATTCCTCAGGTAAGTGAGGATCGTGTCCTTCTTCTCACCCGTCGTGCGGTTGCGCTTCCGTCCGCGCTTCTTCTCCACCTTGACTGGTTCGACGATCTTCCCGTCGCCATCAACGTAGACCTTTGCCATGTGAGCCTCCTTGTGTGTCCGTACTTGATATGGACGGCTCACTATTGATGTGGACGATCAGGACTCCACGGCCGCAAGGCCGTGGGTAATATAGCGGGGAGTGATTCCGCGTTAGCGGTACCAGTTACCATGGTCTCTCATGTCAGGGCCCCCTTAGGGGGTCCCTCACCTGCATGGTGAGTAGCGGTAGTTCACGTCCGACATATCAACTCAGGGCATGCCTCCGGGGGGCCATATATAGAGTAGGGGCGGACCTGGGTTGTCGGTCCGGGTTCGTGACCATCTCTTTACCAACTATCTACGCAGAGTGATGGATCTGGTCTCACATGGCTACTCTGTGTGCACTTTGGGTGGTACATTCCATGGTACATTTCCGAGGGGTCTCACCCCTACCCACCCGGCGCCACCTTAAAACCCCCGGGTCAATATATGCCCACACGTCATGCAATGTCCAGCCTTGTCCGACTTGGCATGCTGTGCCCCAGCTTGTGGTGAGATGTGCGCTCATCTGAGCACATGCCTGCTCGACCGAGCATCAGTGTGCATACATATGCAAGGGCATGCATACATATGTAGGGCTAGAGCCGCACATGCTAGGCAGAACGTACGATCAGGGCTGCATATGCTAGGCAAAGTGTCCAATAAGCTGGCATCTGCGAGGGTGGACTGTCTATTGGTCACGTGACCAGCGCCCCTACGCGTGCACACGCGCGCGCGTGGTTCCTCTCCAGGGCTATCCATGTCCTGCGTGGATGGCTACAGCAAACCAAGGTAAGACCCAGGCTAGACCTGAGTATCAACGGATCTTCTGCCTGATGACCTTGGATCGTGAGAGCCTGCGAGTCTATCCACCTTGGATCCAAGGGGTTCTGTACAACATGTAAGATCTTTGCTCTCCAGAGCTACCAAAAGAATCATGGAAACTCATCATCTTCCCAGGTCAGACGTCCTTGAGCTCAACGTGAGGGCCTCCCTAGAGTCGGCCCGCCCGAGTCCCTGACCAGCAGGTTTGCGATTGAGGCTAGGTGTAGCTCTCGCGAATCGAGTGAAGTGATCAAGCATCACACCACGTCTGACCTGGGAAGGTAGACAAGACATGCTGCAAAGAGGATTGTTCTCGTTGTCACCACAACTCAACAGCAAGGCAAGCGAGAGAGACCCCCAAGGGGGGGCCCGCAAGGGCCCCTCACAGAGCCTCACGAGCAACGCTCAAGCGGGACAGCCCTAGTGGCCTAAAACGACGCGAGAGACGCTCACAGAGATTCTTGGTCGGGGAGCTTGACAGCAGGCCAAGCGCATGAGAGGTTCGTGATGCACAACAACAGCAAGTGATCACGGTAGCCGGAACGGCCCCGCAGGGGGTTGGGGCTACAGGGATCAGGAGGGACCTTCCCGAGGGTGCGTAACGCACTCGGAGGGCTCCGGTGAACGTTACATGCGGTCATAACGTGTGAACGGGACAGTATCCGGGGCAGTCGGAGAACTCCAGGGTTGATCTTTGAGAACTGAACAGCGTGCCGCACTGGGTGGCGGAAGTAGTGCCGGAGGTTACGGCGCCCCTTGAGGGGGCGCAGGACTTGTCCCCACGGCTACAACTGATCCAGTGCAGTCCAAATTCCCTGTAAGAGCCATCGGGGGCATCAGTCAGACCAGGCAGACCCTTTGGGTCGCCCCTGGTTGGTGCTCCCTCTTGGTTCCGCAGAGACTAGGAGATCGTCATGGACGAGTTCTACGTGGAGTCCCGCATTGCTGAGCGTGCCGCAAGGCTCGAAGCTCAGCAGGCACTCCGTGACTGGAACGAGCAGATTCGCTCAGTCCAGACCCACTTCACCGCAGAGGGAGACTTCCTCATGTGGCGACTGGGTGGGTACTACCAGGCCGCAGAGAGGGCGCGTATCGCTCTCCTGCCCTACTAGGCACAACACGTCTGAGACCAGGGTGAGCGGCCCCTTAGGGGGCCGTTGACACGGCATCTCAGCCGACCGAGGGAAGGACGACATCATGAACACTCGTGATGTGACCGAACAGTGTGTCGGCGCTTGCGCAGTTGGCAAGGGCGGACGCAGCGTGTTCTGGTGCGGCTACGGGACCAACACTCCCGGAGATGAGCCGCACAAGGAGCATGACTGGTACAGCTACCGCCAAGGTGGTTGGATGCACTGCTACGGCACGGGAGAGGGTAAGTGATGAGGGAATACTCAACCATCTCTGGTGAGTACGTGATCCGCGTCGACAAGATCGGCGGCGGCACTGTGGGTCACGCCTATACGGGTGACTGGGAGGTAACCATCCTCCGTAACGACACGGTGCTCATGGATGACACGCTCACCACAGGTTACCCGAGCACGCACCGCACAGTTGCGGATCTTGCTCTTGAGTTCCTCGAAGACGAAGAGGTTTGATCATGCGGGAGCACATGCTGTTGCTGATCACCCGCAATGCCGTGGTGGTGATCGCCTTTATGGCGATCTACCACATGGCCTACACGATCAACTATCGTTAGGGGCGCCCATGAACCGCATCTGGCTTGCGATCATCGCGCTGTACTGCTTGACAATCCTCACGCTGCCATTCATGGTGTGAGGGTGAGCCTGAACGGCATACACCTGAGTTCGAGTCTCAGGCAGGCACGTAAGCGATAGCACCTTAAGGGATCCGCTGATCAGCGGGCAGACAAACAACCGGAAGGCAGTGTCATGCGACTGATCAATGCTCAGGGCGAGGAAATCCAGCCTGGTTCGCGAGTTGTTGCGATCCAGGGTAAGGAGACTGGCCAGATGTGGCGACTCAGCCACGTCGTAGAGCACGCAATCGACGGACACCGCGTTCACGTGGTGCGTCGTCACCCGCGACTGGGGCACGTTCACCGGGAGTTTCACCCGGCTGTGTTCGGTCTGCACGTGGAGATCGACATCACTTGGCGTCAGAACGCCAAGTTGAAGGCGCACCACGTCCGCACCAAGGTGGATGACTACATCCTCGCTGGTGTGTTCGCACTTCTCCCCCTGGCGTTCTTCGAACACCTGCACTTGGGGGAGCACCTGTTTGAGGCCGTTGGCCTTGGACGCTAGCAACATCCGGGCGAATGGCCTACACCCTGGTTCAAGTCCGGGGCGCCCACTAACCTGTACAGACACCCTGTACGGGTGGTTCACAGGAGGACATCATGAACGCTTACGAGACTGCCCGCATCCTGGCTGAAATGGCCATCGAGGGTGTGGACGGAACCGTGGACACGTTCATCACTCACGACGATGGCAAGGAAGAGATGCCGACCACCGGCTATTGGGTGGGTGGCATCCGTCCGTCGCTGATCTTCAGTGACAAGTCTCGCGTGGACCGTGGCGACATCGCCTGGTTCGTTGGTGGCACTGAGTCCCGCTACTTCGGTAGCTGGGTTGACGTGGCAGACGGCACGATCTACATCGACGCGTCAGACCACGTTGACAACCGCGAGGATGCTCTTTACCTGGCGGCCGAACGTGGCGAGATCGCCGTGTGGGACATCGCCAACGAGAGTGAGATCCGTGTCGAAACAAATCAGGGTACAGAGGCCGCCTAAGCGGCCCCCCGAGCCCCCGATAGACACCCGCACGCCTAGTGGCAGGCCGATGCCCTACTAGGCTGTGGAAGGTCCCACACAGCAGATTGTGGGGCATGTACAGCCCTGTGTGGAGAGACTGACCGGTTCGAATCCGGCGCAGGGCACGTGGGCACCCTTCAGGGGTGCCCCTGAATAAGGGATAGGACAGCATGATAGACACCCTAGAATGGGTCCTCACGAACTTCTGGGGGATCTTCATGGGCATACTGCTGATCTCAGTAGTGTGGGACAAATTCAAGTCCTGGAGGACACATGCGTAAGGGTAAGATCGCTGCGGCTGTTGCTGGGGCGATCCTCCTTGGTGTCGGTGCTACGGCGTGTTCGTCGGACGCAGATGTTGCGTCCAAGAACGTGTCTAAGGCTGCCGACAACTTCGAGGTCAACCGTCGGATTGTCGTGATCAACGGCATCACCGACAAGTACCTTATGGTGATCACCGGTGCGTGCTCAATCGACACCGGCGACGCCAAGAAGCTGGTGGCCATCTGCAAGACCAGCCCCGGCCACTACAAGAAGTTCTTCGCGGGGCTGTCCAACAACGTCACGTACACAGTGGAACAGGGTCAGCCGATCAAGGCTAGCACCTACCAGTACCGGGTGGTCTTCAAGCCTGAGACCATCCTGCCGGATGTGGACTTCCGCTAACGGCAAGGGTGAGTGGCACACTCTCGGGTTCGAGTCCCGAGCACCCGCAAAGGAGCGCCATAAGGGCGCTCCCCCACATGATCACAGGAGTGATTATGGTAGGCAATGCCAGGGATGCAGAATTCATCCACGAGTGGGTGCGTTCTCACATGAGTGACTGGTGCAGGCCCAGCGACGACGCGCAGGAGAATCCTCCCGAGGGTTGGGAGTACCTGGGTAGCGGCTCGTTCAGGTCCGTGTGGCGGTCGCCGGATGGCGTTGCCTACAAGGTGCAGCACCGTCCGACTAGCGGCCAGTCCAATGAGTCGGAGTGGGTCAGCGTTCAGCAGGCATACACTAAGCCCGCGCCCGCTGGTACCCGACTCCCGCTGTGCTCGTTCTACGAGCGTGGCAACCGCGTGGATGGAGTTATGGCGATGGAGTGCATCGCTGGCTCCACGCTTGACGAGTTCTACGGCGGGGACTTCTATAGCATCCCCGACGTAGCGAGAGACCTCATGTGGAATCTTGAAACCACATACGGCCTCGGCGACATGCACGAGCAGAACGTGATGGTGGAAGATGGGACAGAACTCCTCATCCCCATTGACTTTGGCTACTAGTAGCCATAGCCTTGAGCAGCCACACCACGGTGCGAGTCCGTGGCAAGGCGCAAAGGGACATCGCAGGGATGTCCCCCAGCATGATCACAGGAGTGATTATGATCGGCAATGCCGAAGAGGCTCAGTTCATCGAGCACTGGTACCGTAACGTCCGTGATCGCTACGATTACGGCAACACTACGGCGCCAGAAGGATGGACGTACCTCGGAGAGGGCTGCTACCGCACCGCATACCTGGCGCCTTCCGGCGTTGTGTACAAGGTGCAGCAGTCCATGCTCTCGGACGGATGGCAGACAAACGAGGGCGAGTGGGAGAACTGGAAGAGGATCTACATCTCTTGCAAGATGCCCAAGCACTCTCGACTGCCCAAGCTCACCTACTTCCCTGTGGGTGAGAAGCGAGGCGTGATCGCTATCGAACGATTCACGCGGAATCTCTCCAGGGTCAACTTCTACGCCGCCGAGAACGGCGTAGACTACTGGCAAGTTCGCGATCAGATCGGAAAGGTTACCGGCCTCGCCGACCTTGGTGGTAGCAACCTGTTCGTGGACGACGAAACCAAGCAGCTTGTCCCCACCGACCTTGGTGCGGATCAGTCTGACTGGTAGCTTGACAGCCTGTCCCTAGGGGCTTAGAGTGGGTGCGATCCCCACTACAGGCACGGCCACCATGCTGGTGGCGCTTGAATAGGAGCATGACATGGCTTTCAGGAAGACTCCCATCATCGAGGAACCCTCTCGTTGCCTGGTGTGCAGCACAGTTGTGCCGGACGATGTCTTCGTCTGCTCCGGCACCTGTGAGGACATCCGGGATCTTGGGGACGACCGCCGCAAGGTGCAGTCCTATGACTGGCTCAACGATGATGAGGTGCTCTATGTCTAGTGAAGATCTGCTTGCGCTTCTGCTCAGCAGGGCGGAAGACAAGGAGCGTAGCTACTGGTATGAGTCTGGCGTCGAGGTGGAACAGCGTGCCATCAGCGTGCTGATCGAACTACTGCAAGACGTGCAGCGCAGTCTGAAGTAGTGTACTGTGACCACTCGGAGCGCTCCCCTTTGGGGGAGCGTTGCGACGGCATCACAGTGGTGCCGGTCTCTAAAGGGAGAGGGACAATGATCGTTTACCGTATCGAGCACGCCACGGTGCAGGATGCGCGTACCAAGCACGCTTGCGGGCCACTTGCTGACGTTAATAACTTCGGTAGGTACCGTGACGCCGTGGCGTACGCTCAGGACCTGGTGTGCAACGCGATGAACGGCCGGGAAGACAAGCCCACCCCCTTCTGGGATGCGAGGCTTCACGGAATCAACGAGGACGAGATCTGTGGCACAGACTCTTGGAGGAGTCTGCGCTTCTGGTTCGAGGACTCTATCCCCGCACTTGTTGCGGCGGGATTCCGAGTGCAAGAGTACGACGTGCCTGACTGGGCATGTCGTGTAGGTGAGTCCGGCCAAGTGGTGTTCAAGTACGCATACGCCACGCCGGTGGATGAGGACGAAGAGGAGAAGGTAAATGACTGACGAGACTCCGGAGATCAATTCCGCCGAAGCTGAGGCTGAGAAGATCTTCGAGGAAGCGTTCGCGTCAATCGACCTGAACGGCGAGGACTGCCCCCAGGGTGATGAGTGCGCCATCCATCACCGCATGGATGAGGAGGTCATCGATGATGACATCCAGTTCGGGCGACTCATCACCTACGTCGGGGACAACGTGGTCATCACGACCGACAACCCTGAGCTTGAGAACCCCGTGTTCCTGCTCAAGATGGTGCTCGGCAAGATCTCCAAGGATGAGATCCCGCCGCTGTACGAGACCTGCGTGATCCACGTGGGTGAAGAGGGCACGCTCGCTGACCTGCGAGCGCTGGACACAGAGGATCGAGCCGGTGCTATCCGGTTCGTGCAGCAGCACAGTGACTGGGAAGGCTTCAAGGGTGCCCACGAGATGGTCGTGACCGGCATCAAGGAAGACCTGATCGACGTCAGTCGGCCCGCGTTCCCGCAGGAGGGCTGATGGGCGCGTTCCACATCCCCAGCGAGAGCAACGTGTCATCGGTGGGGTATGTCTCCACTGCCGTCTTCAATGCCAGGGAGATCGCCGAGAGCATCGGTCGGCAGATCGAAGACGAGTGTGTCGTG
>Ga0307323_10000557_pt1 | contig 11501 bp, 10 predicted proteins | sample ER_DNA_381_FD_194496 | JGI IMG/M metagenome (GOLD analysis project Ga0307323, IMG submission 194496) | Bulk soil microbial communities from the East River watershed near Crested Butte, Colorado, United States - ER_DNA_381 | ecosystem: Environmental > Terrestrial > Soil > Floodplain | place...
CCATGCCGATCTCGAAGGTGCTGATCGCCAACCGCGGCGAGATCGCCGTACGCGTCGCACGAGCGTGTCGGGACGCGGGAATCGGCTCGGTCGCCGTCTATGCGGAACCGGATCGCGACGCCCTGCACGTGAAGGTGGCGGGGGAGGCATACGCCCTCGGCGGGACGAGCCCTGGCGACAGCTACCTCGTCGTCGACAAGCTCCTCGACGTCGCGGCGAGGTCCGGCGCCGACGCGGTCCACCCCGGCTACGGGTTCCTCGCCGAGAACGCCGGGTTCGCCCAGGCGGTCATCGACGCGGGGCTGACGTGGATCGGCCCGGGTCCCGACGCGATCGACGCGCTCGGTGACAAGGTGAAGGCCCGGCACATCGCCCTCAAGGCCGGCGCACCCCTGGTGCCGGGGACTCCCGACCCGGTCGACGGGCCGGACGACGTGGTGGCCTTCGCCGAGGAGCACGGGCTGCCGGTCGCGATCAAGGCGGCCTACGGAGGTGGGGGACGAGGCCTCAAGGTCGCCCGCACGATGGAGGAGATCCCCGACCTGTTCGAGTCGGCCGTGCGGGAGGCGGTGACGGCATTCGGCCGGGGCGAGTGCTTCGTGGAGCGGTTCCTCGACAAGCCGCGCCACGTCGAGACCCAGTGCCTGGCCGACCAGCACGGCGGCGTGGTCGTCGTCTCGACGCGGGACTGCTCGCTCCAGCGCCGCAACCAGAAGCTCGTCGAGGAGGCTCCGGCACCCTTCCTCTCCGAGGCCCAGCACGCCGAGCTGGTCAGGGCGTCCAAAGCGATCCTGGCGGAGGCCGGGTACGTGAGTGCGGGCACCTGTGAGTTCCTCGTCGGTCAGGACGGCGCGATCTCGTTCCTCGAGGTCAACACCCGGCTCCAGGTCGAGCACCCGGTCAGCGAGGAGGTGACCGGCGTCGACCTCGTGCGTGAGCAGTTCCGCATCGCGAACGGCGAGCCGCTCGGGTACACCGATCCGGCGGCCCATGCGCATTCGATCGAGTTCCGCATCAACGGCGAGGACGCAGGGCGGAACTTCCTGCCCGCCCCGGGCACCGTCGCGCGGCTGGTCCTGCCCGGCGGCCCGGGAGTCCGCGTCGACTCCGGTGTCGTCGAGGGAGACACCGTTGCCGGCGCCTTCGACTCGATGCTGGCCAAGCTTATCGTCACAGGCAGGACCCGCCAGGAGGCGCTGGAGCGATCACGCCGCGCCCTGGACGAGTTCGTCGTCGACGGCATGCCCACGGTGCTGCCCTTCCACCGGGCGGTGGTCCGTGACGAGGCGTTCGCGCCCTCGTCGGACGTGCCCTTCACCGTGCACACGCGGTGGATCGAGACGGAGTTCGACAACACCATCGAGGCGTATGCGGGTGCGGCCGCCGACGGGGCCGAGCTCGGGGAGCGTCGGCCGGTTGTCGTCGAGGTCGGCGGCAAGCGGATCGAGGTGGTCCTGCCGGCGGAGCTGGCGCTGGTCGGAACCGGAATGGGTGGCGCGGCGCGCAAGAAGGCCCCCCGGCGCTCCAGCGGCGGTCACGGCGGGGGGGCCGCGTCGGGTGACGCCCTCACTGCCCCGATGCAGGGCACCATCGTCAAGATCGCCGTCGAGGACGGTCAGACCGTCGAGCAGGGAGAGACGGTCGTCGTCCTCGAGGCCATGAAGATGGAGCAGCCCATCGCGGCCCACAAGTCCGGCGTCGTCAGCGGGTTGGGCGCCCAGATCGGCGCCACGGTGACGAGCGGCACCGTCCTGGCCGAGATCAAGGACGCCTGAAGGGCGCCACGGGGGGCTGGAGCGCTCGGGAAACCGAGCGCTCCAGCACCAGTCAGGCCGGAACGGTCAGGTACGCGTCCCTGGGTCGGTGCTCGTCGTCTCGGGCGACGACTCCGGGATGGTCTCCGGGGCGGAGGTCGGCACCGGGTCGGGGCTGGGGACGGGCGGTGCGGTGCCTGGTGCGTCCGGGTCCGGGCCCGGGTCGATGGGGGTCCGCGGCTCCGGCGCCGTACCGGGAGTCGGCGCGGGCTCGCTGGGTACCGATGGCGGGTCCCCCGGGGCCGGAGCCGGATCGGGCGACGGCTCCGGGAGGGTCGCCTCGTCCTCCGGTATGCCGAGCCGCTCGCGAACCATGTCGTCGCCCTTGGCCATCTGCTCGGAGTAGCGACCGCCGGTGCGCTCGTCGACGACCTCCGAAGCCTTGTCGAGGCCTTGGTCGGCCTGCTTCGGGTGGCCCGTGATGAAGTCCTTGACCTTGTCGAAGAAGCTCTCGTTGCTCATCGCCTCTGTCCCTTCTGATGGGGCCGGTGGCGGAACATCGTCGGCCCCGCCTCCTCGACCCTAGTCGGCAGCGACGCCCTGGACGCATACCATCGCGGTATGCCTCAGCTGGCCGGCGCGGATCAGATGCCGTGGCAAGGGTTCTCGTTCACGAACCTCCTCATCCTCCTGGTGATCCTGGCCGTGCTCTGGCCGTTGATGCGGTGGCTGCGACGGACGATCTCCGAGAACCGGCGCCAGCGCTGGGCCGGTGAGGACGACGAGGAGCTCCGCTACACGGAGGAGAACGACCCCGACCTGCGCCGGAACCATCCGGAGGACTGAGTCGTCATCGGGTGTGCAGGCGCCGGGCCGCCTCGGCGATCGACCCGGACATCGACGGGTACACCGTGAAGGACCCCGACAGCTGGTCGACGCTGAGGTGGTTCTGGACCGCGACGGTCAACGGGTAGATCAGCTCCGACGCCCGTGGCGCGACGACGACGCCGCCGAGCACCGTGCCGCTGCTCTGCTGCGCGAACACCTTGACGAACCCGTCGGTGAACCGGTCCATCTTCGCCCGGGCGTTGGTCGCCAGCGGCAGCATCACCGTCCGCGCCGCCACGCGTGCGGAGTCGACATCGTCCTGGGTCACTCCGACGGTCGCGATCTCGGGCGACGTGAAGACGTTCGCGCTCACCACGTCGAGCCGGAGCGGTGTCACCGCGTCTCCGAGCGCGTGCCACATCGCGATCCGGCCCTGCATCGCCGCCACCGACGCCAGCGGCAGGACACCCGTGCAGTCCCCCGCCGCATAGACGCCGCGGACCGAGGTCCGAGAGACCGCGTCGACCTCGATGTGCCCGGACTCACCCAGCGCAATTCCGTTCTCCAGCAACCCGATTCCTGACGTCTGCGGCACGGAGCCCACGGCGAGCAACGCGTGTGAACCGAGCACCGTGCGCCCGTCGGTGAGTGCCACGCATACTCCGTCGTCGGTCCGCTCGACACTGGCCATCCGAGACCGGCCGAGCACCTCCATGCCGTCGCGCCGGAACACGTCCTCGATGACCCCGGCTGCGTCGGCGTCCTCGCCGGGGAGCACCCGATCCCGCGACGAGACGAGAGTGACGCGGGTGCCGAGGCCGACGTAGGCGTGCGCGAGCTCCGCGCCGGTGACGCCCGATCCCACGACAACGAGGTGTTCGGGCAGCTCGGTGAGCGAGTAGATCTGCTGCCAGGTGAGGATGCGATCCCCGTCCGGCTGCGCGCTCGGCGTGGTCCGCGGCGTCGACCCGGTGGCCAGCAGGACGACATCGGCGTCCAGCTCCTCGGCCGTCCCGTCGTCGGTCACCGCCCGGACCGCGCCGGCGTCGAGCAGCGTCCCGGTGCCGTGGACGATCCGCACGCCGTCCCCCGTGAGGCGGGCGGCGATGTCGGTGCTCTGCGCTGCGGCGAGGTGGAGGATGCGTCGGTTGGCCGCGGCGAGGTCCACCCTGGCGTCGGCCAGGCCCACGCCGAGATCACCGCCGGAGGCGCGGTTCGTGACGAACCCGGCCGTTGAGATGAGCGTCTTGCTCGGGACGCAGTCGGTCAGCACGCACGCCCCACCGAGCCCGTCCCGGTCGACCACCGTGACCGAAGCGCCGAGCCGTGCCGCGACCAGGGCCGCCTCGTACCCGCCCGGACCGCCGCCGAGGACGACGACCGACGTGGGTTGCCCGATCACCCCCTCATCCAACCATCGGGGCCAGAAGTGTTGCGGCCACTAGGGTGCCGGGGTGAGCGTCGATCTCCATGACCTGGGTACCGACCCCTTCGACGTCGCCAAGGCCGCGGCCACCGTGATCGCCGAGCGCACCGGCGCTCCCACCCACGACGTGGCACTGGTCCTCGGGTCCGGCTGGGGCCAGACCGCAGAGCTGATCGGTCCCACCCTCGCAACCGTCGACAACGAGGACGTGCCCGGCTTCCACGCCGCAGCGGTGGCCGGACACCGCGGTGGTATGCGGTCGGTCGCCATCGGTGACAGCGGCCGGCGCGCGCTCGTCTACGGCACCCGTACCCACTACTACGAGGGCCGTGGGGTCCGCGCCGTGGTCCACGCGGTCCGAACGGCGAGCGCGGCGGGCTGCTCGACGATCGTCCTGACAAACGGGTGCGGCGGCCTCAACCCGGCGTGGGGGCCGGGCACTTCGGTGCTGATTCGCGATCACATCAACCTGACTGCCACGTCGCCGCTGGAGGGGCCGACGTTCGTCGACCTCACCGACCTCTACTCCGCCCGGCTGCGGGCGATCGCCCGCGACGTCGACCCGAGCCTCAACGAGGGCGTCTACGTCCAGTTCCCCGGGCCCCACTACGAGACGCCGGCCGAGGTGCAGATGGCGAAGCGGATCGGCGGCGACCTCGTCGGCATGTCGACGACGCTGGAGGCCATCGCGGCGCGGCACGTGGGGATGGAGGTACTCGGTATCTCCTTGGTCACCAACCTCGCCGCCGGCATCTCCGACGAGCCGCTGTCCCACCACGAGGTCATCGAGGCCGGCCAGGCGGCCGCCGAACGCTGCGGCCGGCTGCTCGCCGAGGTGGTCAGGCGGATCGTCGCGTGACCCCCGTGGGCGACCCCTGGGACCGGCTCACCAGCCGGGTCCGCGCCTGGGTTGACGACGACCCGGACCCCGCGACGGCTCAGGAGCTGCGCAACCTCCTCGATGCCGCGGAGCACGGCGACCGGGCGGCGGTCGCCGATCTGGAGGACCGGTTCGCGGGGATGCTCGAGTTCGGGACGGCTGGGCTGCGCGGAGCCCTCGGCGGCGGTCCGAACCGGATGAACCGGGCCGTCGTCCAACGAGCGGCCGCCGGGCTCGTCGCTTACCTCCAGACCGACTGCGCGATCTCCGAACCGATGGTTGTCGTCGGGTTCGACGCGCGGTACAACTCCGACGTCTTCGCCCGGGACACCGCCGCGGTGGTCGTGGGAGCCGGCGGCACCGCGGCGATCCTGCCGCGGCCGCTGCCGACGCCGGTGCTGGCCTTCGCGATCCGCCACTTGGGGGCGGATGCGGGGGTCATGGTCACGGCGAGCCACAACCCGCCGCAGGACAACGGGTACAAGGTCTACCTCGGCGACGGCAGCCAGATCGTCCCGCCGACCGACGCCCAGATCGCCAGCCACATCGCCGCGGTTGCCTCCGTCCGCGACCTGTGGCTCGCCGAGGACGGGTGGCAGAACCTCGGCGACGAGGTGCAGGACGCCTACGTCGCCCGGGTCGCCGCTCTGCTACCGGACGACGGGTCGCGCGACGTCGACGTCGTACACACCGCGCTTCACGGCGTGGGCGACGACACACTGCGCCGCGTGTTCGCCGCCGCGGGCATTCCTGAGCCGAAAACCGTTCCCAGTCAAGCGGTTCCGGATCCCGATTTCCCCACGGTGAGCTTCCCGAACCCCGAGGAGGCCGGCGCCATCGACGCCGCCCTGGCCGTCGCCCGCGACGTGCATCCCGATGTCGTCATCGCCAACGACCCGGACGCCGACCGGTGCGCTGCCGCAGTCCTCGACCACGGGAAGTGGCGGATGCTGCGGGGCGACGAGCTCGGCGCGCTGCTCTTCGACGCGTCGCTGCGGCGCGGCCTCGCTCCCGATGCCGTGGTCGCCTGCTCGATCGTCTCCTCCCGGCTGCTGGCCGCCCTGGCTGAGTCGACCGGGTATCGCCACGTGGAGACGCTGACCGGGTTCAAGTGGATCGCCCGGGTGCCGGGACTGGGCTACGGGTACGAGGAGGCGATCGGTTACTGCGTCGCTCCCGACGTCGTCCGGGACAAGGACGGCGTCAGTGCGGCGCTGATCCTGGCCTGGTACACCGCCTGGCTGAAGGCGCACGGCCGGACCCCGCTCGACGTCCTCGACGACCTGGCGGTCGAGCACGGCGTGTATGCGACGGATGCCTTCTCGGTCCGAGTCGCCGACCTGGCCCAGATCCCTCCGGTCATGGAGCGGCTGCGGTCCGCGCCACCGGAGAACCTCGGGACGGTCCGGGTGGCCCAGGTCGACGACCTGGCCCGCGGCGACGGCGGTCTGCCGCCGACGGAGGGGGTGCGCTGGTTCATGGCGGACCGGTCCCGCGTCATCGTCCGGCCGTCCGGGACCGAGCCGAAGCTCAAGGTCTACCTCGAGGCGATCGAGCCGGTGCCGGACCGCGACCAGCTTGCCGGGTCGCGCCGGACCGCATCCGAGCGGCTCGCGGCCCTCCGCACCGCGATGGAATCGCTGACCCGAGTCTGACCCGATCCGCCTGACCCCCGGGGGCATCGAGTCGGCACCACGCCGCCGCAACGACTGCCATCAAGGTCGTCAAGTTGCGCAATCCCAGGCCCATCGCCACAACGAGAGCGAGGACGACAGCTGTTGCGGCGGTCCGGACCCGGCCGCCTGGGTACGGGCACAGCGCCGCTCCGACCCCCGTCGCGTCGGCTGACGTGCTGTACGTCCTGGACTCGACCGTTCTGATCGACTACCTGCGGGGCCGGCCCGCCGTCGGCCGCGTGCAGGCCATGCAGCCCCGCGGAGATCGCCCGACGACGACCGCGATCAACGTCGAGGAGGTCGTCCGCGGTCTCCGCGCCCACGAGGTGGGTGCTGCCGAGCGGCTACTGGACGGCTTGGTCGTCCTTCCCATCGACCTGGAGGCCGGCCGGCTGGCGGGCGAGTGGCGCCGTGACTTCGCCGCGCAGGGAGTCACGCAGGGGCAGGCCGACTGCCTCGTCGCCGCAACGGCGATGGTGGCCGGCGCCACGCTCGCCACCGGAAACCCGAAGGACTTTCCCATGGATGGCCTACGGCTCGAACACTGGCCCACTGGCCTCTAGCGGCATCGGCACGGTGGTGATGCCGGTGCCGAGAACGCTCGGGTCCTCCGTGACGCACCGGGTGGACAATCGGCGGGGTGAGCCTGCTCGAACGTCGCCGACAGCTCGAGGACCTCGTCGCGTATGCGACGGAGGCCCGGGCCGGCGACGGCCGCCTCGTGCTGGTGGCCGGCGAGGCCGGGGTCGGCAAGTCGACGCTGGTCGAAGCCGCGGAGGCGGCGGTGCGCCAGTCGCATACCGAAGGCCGGTGGGTCTGGGGCCGGTGCGACGGCCAGTTCACCCCACGCCCGCTCGGCCCGATCGTGGAGATCGCCGAACAGCTCGGCGGCACGGTCGCTGAGGCGGCGCGGACGGACGCCCCGCGGACCCAGCTGTCAACGGCGCTCGTGGAGACGCTCCGCGGCGAGGGCAACGGCGGGGTCCTCGTCGTCGAGGACATCCACTGGGCGGACGAGGCCACCCTCGACACGCTCCGGTACCTGGGGCGACGACTCCGCCACCTCCCGGTCCTCGTCGTGGCCACGTACCGCGACGACGGCTTGGCGCCCGACGACCCGCTGCGCGTGGCGCTGGGCGACCTCGCGGCGCAGGCCGGCACTCGGCGGCTCGACGTTCCGACGCTGTCGGCGGAGGCGGTCGCCCATCTGGCGGAGGGCACCCACCACGAACCGAGCGAGCTGCACCGGCTGACCGGCGGCAACCCGTTCTTCGTCTGCGAGGTGCTGCGCTCCGGGTCGGCCGAGGTCCCGCCGTCCGCCCGTGACGCCGTGCTGGCCCGGGCGGCCGGCCTGAGCAGCTCGGCCCGAGCGGCCCTCGACGTGGCCGCTCTGGTCGGCTCGCGGGTCGAGCCGGACGTGCTCGGCGTCGCCGCCGGGGTCACCGCGGAGGACCTCGACGAGCTGGTCGGATCCGGGCTCCTCGTCGGGGACGGCACGGACCTGCGGTTCCGTCACGACATCTCGCGCCGCGCCGTCGACGAGGCCGTTCCGCCGCACCGTCGGGCGCCGACCCATCGCGCGGTCCTCGACGAGCTGCTCCGGCGGGGAAGCACGGACGACGCCCGGCTGGCCTACCACGCGGAGAACGGTGGCGCCGACGACATGGCCCTCCACCACGCCCACCGGGCCGGGGACGCGGCGGCGGCCAAGGGCGCGCACCGCGAGGCGGCGGCGCAGTACGACCGGGCCGTCCGCTGCTCCGACAGCCTCGACCCGCGCGGACAGGCCGAGCTGCTCGATGCGCTCGCCCTCGAGCTGAGCTTCGTCGACGCGTGGGATGAGTCTGCGGCGGCCCGACAGCGCGCGGTTCAGCTGTGGCACGACCTCGGTGACCGGCTGCGCGAAGGCGACGACCTGCGCCGGCTGTTCGCAGTGATGTGGCGGCTCTGCCGGGGCGCCGAGTCGGTGGCCTACGCCGCGCAGGCCGTCACCGTGCTGGAACCGCTCGGGCCCACGGTCGAGCTCGCCTGGGCGTACGTCTACCGCGCCACTGACGCCGTCGACAGGGCGAGCAAAGCCGCCGACGTCGCCCGGTGTGAGGCCGTCACCGCGCAGCTGGCGGGTGCGGCGCCGCGGGATGCGTTGTCCCACCTGCGCGGACAGGCGCTCATGGGAAGGGCCGACCTCTGCTACCGGACCCGGGAGCCCTGGGAGGCGCACCTTCGGGCGGCCCTCGACCTGGGCCTCGGCGAGGGCAACGAGCAGCTCGCCGCGACCGCATACGCGAACCTGCACCAGTACCTCGTCACCGACTACCGGCTCGGCGACGCGACCACCCTCTACCGCGAGGGCATCGAGTTCACCGACGACCGCGACATCACGACGTACTCGACGTGCCTGCGCGGGCGGCGCGCGCTGGCGCTCATGCACCTCGGGCGGTGGGACGAGGCCGAGCGCACGGCGCGCGTCGTGCTCCGCTCGCCGGCGTCCCCGGTGAACCTCCTGACGTCCCAGGTGGCCGCTGGCCTGTTGCGGGCCCGGCGCGGGGACGTCGACCGGGACCGACTGCTCGAGGCCGCCGTTGCCGCCGCGACCTCCCTCGACGAGGCCGAATGGCTGGCCCTGGCCCACGCGGCGTCGGCCGAGGCGGCCTGGCTCCACGGCGACGAAGCCGCCGCCCGCGCCGAGATCGCGGCGGCCCGGGCGCGGATCGGCGAGCTCGACGTCGTCGAGGACGCGCAGCTCTCCCTCTGGGAGCGCCGTCTCGGAATGGAGGCGCCCCCTCGTCACCCACTCGCGGACGGGCTGCCGGAGCCGCTCCGCCGCCACGTCGACGCCGACCGCCTGGGGGCCGCGCTGGCGTGGGACGCCGTCGGCTGCAGGTACGACGCGGCGCTGGCACTCCTCGACGAGGGGACCGAGGCGTCACTGCGGGCGGCGCTGGAACGGTTCGAGCAGCTCGGGGCCGGGCCGGCCGCCGCGGTGGCGCGGCGGCAGTTGCGCGCGCTCGGCGCCCGGTCGGTCCCAGCGGGGGCCCGCGCCGCGACACGGCAGCATCCGGCCGGTCTCACCGCACGCGAGCAGCAGGTCCTCGACCTGGTCAGCGCCGGATCGACGAACGAGGAGATCGCGGCTCGGCTGTTCATCTCCGTCAAGACCGTCGACCACCACGTATCTTCCGTCCTCGGCAAGCTCGGCGCGCGAACCCGACGCGACGCCGCCGCGGAGGCCGTCCGCCTCGGGCTGGTGGCTTCCGGCGGCTGACCCGGCCCGGTGCCCGGCCCCCGGGAACCTGGGGAGCCCGCCACCCAACATGGGGAACGCCTCCCCATGTGCCGGCCCTCACCCGCGCCGCACCCTTCTCGGGAGCCCGGCCGCACCGAGCGGCCGGCGCCGAGAACGGAGCATGCGATGCCACTCTTCATGGACGTCCACCACCTCGACGACGGGGTGACCCAGGACGCCGTCGCCAAGGCGCACCTGGCCGACGTGCAGACCCAGGACCGGTACGACGTGCGGTATCTGCGCTACTGGGTCAACGAGGACCGGGGCAAGATCTTCTGCCTCGTCGAGGCGCCCAGCGAGGATGCGGCCAACAGCGTCCACCGGGAGGCGCACGGCCTCGTCGCCGACGAGCTCTACGCCGTGACGGAGGGGTCGTGAGCATTCGTATGCGACGCGCCGCCGCCGCCGGCGCGCTCGCCCTGGTGCTCGGAGGGACGATCGCCACCGCGGCTTCGGCCCAGTCCACCGGGTCAGCTCAGCTACAGACCCACCGGCACTCGCACTCCACCGGAGGGCCCACGGCGCGCGACCAGATCGGGCTCGCGGTGGTCCGGGCGGCGACCGCTGCGTACCACGACGTCCGCATCGCCCAAGCGAACGGCTACGCCATCCTCGCCGACACCGCCGGCAAGACCTGCATCGACCAGCCCGGAGTCGGCGGAATGGGCGTCCACTACGTCGACGGAGACCTCGTCGGCGACCCGGCCATCAACGCGCGGCAGCCGGAGGCCGTCGTCTACCGACCCACGGCCAGCGGCCGGCTGCGGCTCGCCGCCGCGGAGTACGTCGTCATCAAGAGCGCGTGGGACGCCGACCATGCGGCGCCGCCGTCGCTGTTCGGTCACGAGTTCATGGTTACGGACGCGCCGAACCGGTACGGCCTCCCGGCGTTCTACTCGCTGCACGTCTGGGCGTGGGACCACAACCCGGCGGGCCCGTTCGAGATGTGGAACCCGGACGTCGTCTGCCCCTGACGTCCCGAACCGGTGCCGGTGCTGCTCGTCAGGACAACATGCCGACGAGGATCACCAGCACCGGCACCCCGAAGCAGGCGAGATCGAGCCAGTTCCACTCCCGGGTGATGTCTCGGCCGGTGACCGCCGCGGAGTCGCCCTCGGCGACCAGCTCGGCATACTCGCCCATGGCCGTCTCGATGAGCCGGCTGGCGGTGCCCACGGTGGCTCCCTCGGACGGCTTGGGGGCGTTCGCTGCAGCGTTGCTGAAGTCCAGTTTTCCGTAACCGGGGATCCCTTGGCGCTTCGGGCGGTCGATGTGCGAGGCGATGGCCCAGGCCGGGTACGCCTTGCCTCCGGCCCAGACCTCGAGGTTCCATCGCGGCGAGACGTCCTCGACGTGCGACCACGGGATGGTGGTGCGCCGGAAGGGATTGTCCAGCTCAACACCGACGACGGTGAGCACTACCGACGGCCGGATGAACAGCACCCAACCCATCGCGACCAGCAGCAACATGAACCCGATGAGGACCAGGGACGGTTCCCCGGAGAACATGGACAGCACAGCCATCAGGCCACCGATGGCGATTGCCACGATCCCGAGCGCGGTCGAGCTGCGCGAGCGGAGGGTGCGCAGAGCCTCCGGCGCGGACGTCGGTCGGCTCATGAGGTCTCCAGCGGTCGGGGGCAGAACGTCG
>Ga0307323_10000558_pt1 | contig 11472 bp, 6 predicted proteins | sample ER_DNA_381_FD_194496 | JGI IMG/M metagenome (GOLD analysis project Ga0307323, IMG submission 194496) | Bulk soil microbial communities from the East River watershed near Crested Butte, Colorado, United States - ER_DNA_381 | ecosystem: Environmental > Terrestrial > Soil > Floodplain | place: USA...
GTCTTGCCGACGCCCGCCTCGCCGCCGAGCAGGACGAGGCGGCCGGCCGACGTCTGCCGGTCCGGCACCCACTCGAGCAGCGGGGCGAGGAACGGGTCACGCTCGACGAGCACGCCGACCATTCTGACCAGAGGAGAGTGCCGTGCGACGAGAAAGTCGGCGGACCACCTGGCACGATGCGACTCATGAGCGATCGCGCCGTTACGGCGCACACCGAAGGGCTGCCCAAACCAGGACCCCGCCGCCCCCGCGGGAACCATCTGGAACGGTCCGACTGGGTGGTCATCGGCCTGTCCGTCCTCTTCACCGTCGTCGCCGGCCTGGCCCACTACCTCGGTGGGGGAGCGGTGCTCGCGTTCGTGGCCGCGGCCGCTGCCGTGGCATTGCTGGCCGCGCTGGTCGGCCGGTCCGTCGAGCAGCTCGGCGACCGCTTCGGCCCGGGCGCCACCGGCGTGTTGCAGTCGGCGCTGGGCAACCTGCCGGAGCTCTTCATCTCGTTGTTCGCGCTCAAGGCCGGCCTCGTCGCGGTCGTCCAGGCGGCGCTGATCGGCTCCATCCTCGCCAACCTGCTCCTCGTCCTCGGCCTGTGCTTCATCGTCGGCGGTCTCAAGCACGGCACGCAGAACCTCGACAGCGCGCGGGCTCGGAGCATCACGGTCATGCTGCTCGTGTCCGTCGCTGCCATGGTGATGCCGTCCGTGGCCCACCTCATTCACGCGCCGGCTGCTGAGCACGAGACGACCCTGTCGATCATCGCCTCAGTCGTGCTACTGCTGCTCTTCGTCCTCACCCTTCCGGCCTCGTTGCGGCGTGACGACAGTCCTGGCAGCCCGGGTGTGTCGGGAGAGTCCGAGCCGCCCCGGTGGAACCTGCCCTTCGCCGTCGGCATGCTCGCGGCGAGTGCGGTCGCCGCGGCGTTCGTGTCCGACTGGTTCGTCTCGGCCCTGGAGCCCGCGATGACCTCCTTCGGCATCTCCGAGGCGTTCGCCGGCCTCGTCGTCGTCGCCATCGCGGGCAACGCCATCGAGAACGTCGTCGGCGTCCAGCTGGCCGCCAAGAACCGGTCGGAGTACGCATTCGCGGTCGTCATCAACTCGCCGCTCCAGATCGCGCTCGTGCTGGCGCCGCTGCTGGTCATCCTCTCGTCGATGCTCGGGTTATCGGCGCTGACCCTGGTGTTCTCACCGCTGCTCGTTGTGTCCGTCGCGGTCGCCGTCCTGCTCAGCGCCTTCATCACCTTCGACGGCAAGTCGACCTGGATCGAGGGCGCCGGCCTCATCGCCCTCTACGGCGTCATCGCGGCCACCTTCTGGTGGGGATAGGACGCCGCGGTTGCCGGTCGGGCGGCCGGAGGAACACCGCCAGGGGCGGCGGTCATCGCCTCGTCGTCCCAGCCGTGATTCGCGCCCTTGACCCCTCCGCGAACGGGCGGCCGGCATCGCCGCCACCAACGCCGCGGCGGCGTCGGCGAACAGGGGGAGTGGCTCCTCGCCGCACAGCACCGCCGCGGTCGTCGGCGAGGATCAGTTCGCGCAGCCGGCTCGCCTCGTCGTTGCCCTCGACGGGTTTCGGTGAGAGCGGGATCTCGACAGGGCGAATCGGGTGAGCTCCAGTCCTGCGGCTGCCGCATACAGGCAGAGCGAAGCTCCCGAGGACCACCCGAACACCGATGCCGGCCCTCCGACGACGCCGCGAGCTATGCGGACAGCGGCGCGACGGCGGCGCGGAGGTTCAGCGCGGCGGTGACGAACAGGACTGCGGAACCCTCGCCCTGGATGTCGTACGCGATCGACGTGCCGTCACGAGACATCCCGGTGCTGGCCATGGATACTCCTTCGTCGGGGAGAACGTGTGACCGCTCGGCCGGCCAGAAGTCATCGGCCGCGACGCCACGACCCGGTCAGAGGAGGAGCAGGGATGAGCAAGGCATCGCGTACCCGTCCAGCGAAAGGCGCGCTCCACACCGCCGACAGCCATGACGTGATCCGGGTGCACGGCGCGCGGGTGAACAACCTCAAGGACGTCAGTGTCGAGATCCCGAAGCGGCGGCTGACCGCGTTCACCGGCGTCTCCGGCTCGGGCAAGAGCTCGCTGGTGTTCAGCACCATTGCAGCCGAGTCGCAGCGGCTCATCAACGAGACCTACAGCACGTTCGTCCAGGGCTTCATGCCGACCTTGGCCCGTCCCGACGTCGACCTCCTCGACGGCCTGACGACGGCGATCATCGTCGACCAGGAGCGGATGGGCGCCAACCCCCGGTCAACCGTCGGCACGGCCACCGACGCCAACGCGATGTTACGGATCCTCTTCAGCAGACTGGGAAAACCGCACATCGGGTCACCCAACGCCTACTCCTTCAATCTGCCCTCGGTCAGCGCCAGCGGCGCCATCACCGTCGAACGCGGGAACCGCACCAAGACCGAGAAGGCGACCTTCACGCGGCTCGGCGGCATGTGTCCGCGCTGTGAGGGCATGGGCTCGGTCAACGACTTCGACCTGACGGCGCTCTACGACGAAGGCTTGTCCCTGAACGAGGGAGCCTTGACGATCCCGGGCTACAGCATGGACGGCTGGTACGGCCGGATCTTCCGAGGCTCCGGGTTCTTCGACCCGGACAAGCCGATCCGCAGGTACACCAAGCGCGAGCTGCACGACCTGCTCTACAAGGAGCCGACCAAAGTCAAGATCGAGGGCATCAACCTGACCTACGAGGGACTGATACCGCGGATCCAGAAGTCGATGCTGTCCAAGGACGTCGACGCGCTACAGCCGCACATCCGCTCCTTCGTCGAGCGGGCCGTGACCTTCCAGACCTGCCCCGAGTGTGAGGGCACCCGGCTCTCCAAGGAGGCCAGGTCCTCGACCATCGACGGCAAGAGCATCGCCGACATCTGCGCGATGCAGATCAACGACCTGGCCGAATGGGTCCGTGGGCTCGAGGAGGCGTCGGTGGCGCCGCTGCTGGACTCGCTGGGGGAGACGCTCGACTCGTTCGTCGAGATCGGGCTCGGCTACCTGAGTCTGGATCGTCCGTCCGGCACCTTGTCCGGGGGAGAGGCCCAGCGGACCAAGATGATCCGCCATCTCGGTTCGGCGCTCACCGACGTCACGTACGTCTTCGACGAGCCGACGATCGGCCTCCACCCCCACGACATCCAGCGGATGAACGACCTGCTTCGGCAACTGCGGGACAAGGGCAACACCGTGCTCGTCGTGGAGCACAAGCCGGAGACGATCGATATCGCCGACCACGTCGTGGATCTCGGTCCGGGTGCCGGGACCGCCGGGGGAGAGGTGGTGTTCGAGGGCACCGTCGAGGAGCTTCGGGGGAGCGACACGATCACCGGCCACCACTTCGACGACCGGGCCTCCGTCAAGGACACGGTGCGGCAGCCGTCGGGGGCGTTGGAAGTCCGTGGTGCCTCGACCCACAACCTCCAGAAAGTGGACGTCGACATCCCGCTCGGCGCGCTCGTCGTCCTCACGGGAGTGGCGGGCTCGGGGAAGAGCTCCTTGATACAGGGCTCAGTGGCCGGGCGTGATGGAGTCGTGGTCATCGACCAGGGCGGCATCCGCGGGTCGCGGCGGAGCAACCCGGCGACCTACACCGGCGTGCTCGACCCCATCCGCAGCGCCTTCGCCAAGGCCAACGGGGTCAAGCCGGCCCTGTTCAGTGCCAACTCCGAGGGCGCGTGCCCGACCTGCAACGGTGCCGGCGTCATCTTTACCGACCTCGGCGTGATGGCCACCGTCGAGTCGACCTGCGAGGAGTGTGGCGGCAAGCGGTTCATGGCCGAGGTCCTCGAGTACACCTTCGGCGGCAAGGACATCAGTCAGGTCCTCGCGATGTCGGTGGACGAGGCGGCCGAGCTGTTCGGCTCCGCCGAGACGAAGGTGCCCGCCGCGGACAAGGTCCTGGCGCGGCTGCACGACGTCGGCCTGGGTTACGTGACCCTCGGCCAGCCGCTGACGACGCTGTCCGGCGGCGAGCGGCAGCGCCTCAAGCTCGCGACGCACATGGGCGAGAAGGGCGACGTCTACGTCCTCGATGAGCCGACCTCGGGCCTGCATCTTGCCGACGTGGATCAGCTCCTCGGTTTACTCGACCGGCTCGTCGACGCGGGAAAGTCGGTCGTCGTCATCGAGCACCACCAAGCGGTCATGGCGCACGCGGACTGGATCATCGACCTCGGTCCAGGCGCCGGCCACGACGGCGGGCGGATCGTCTTCGAGGGCACACCCGCCGACCTCGTCGCGAAACGGTCGACGCTCACGGGCGAGCACCTGGCCGCCTACGTCCGCGCCTGACGCTCCCAGCGGAGGCTTTCCCGGCCGGTTGCAGCCGCTCGTCGCCGGGGATACGTTCGCAAGCGTGCCAGAGCCGGAGCAGCCGGGTTCCCGCCGGGAGGCTCCTGACTACCGTCTGGCCGCCGCCGGCCGGGAGGCGGCGGAGGATGAGCGGCTCGACCTACTCGAGCAGATCTACGATCCGTCCTCGCGCCGGGGACGCGCCCTGGTCCAGCCGGGCTGGCGATGTCTCGAGGTCGGGGCCGGGCGTGGCTCGATGGCGGTGTGGCTGGCCGCTCAGGTCGGTTCGACCGGCCAGGTGGTCGCGACCGACGTCGACACCCGATACCTCGCGAGGCTCGAGATCCCGAACCTCGAGGTCGTCGAGCACAACATCCTCGAGGACCCGCTCGATGCGCTCGAGCCCGGTTCGTTCGATCTCGTCTGCTCGCGACTGATGCTGTTCCATCTCCAGGGACGCCAGCAACAGGCGATCCGGCAGATGGTCGCGTGCCTGCGTCCTGGCGGCTGGCTCGTCGACGAGGACGCCGACTGGGGGACTGCCGGGGCTCCCGTCGATCCTGCCGATTCTCACTACGACGATTACCACCGGGTCTGGCGAGACGGCGACTGGTGGACGTCGCGTGGGTACGACAAGGCGTTCGGGCAGAAGCTGCCGATGCTTTTCGAACGCTGCGGTCTGGAGGACATCCGCTGTGAGGCGTCCACCGAGGTGGTGCGGGGGGAGTCACCCTGGGCGAGATGGTGGATCCCGACCCTCGAGGTCATGAACGAGCTGGGGGGTGGCGACGAGCTGTCCCGGCGCGAGGTCGAGATGATGACCACGGCGCTCGCCGACCCGACGGTCTGGCTGCGGAGGGAGCTGCTCCACGCCTGTTGGGGCCGCAAGGGCGACTCCTCGTAGCCTCCGGCGGTGGTCGGCCAGGCTCAGTAGGTCGCCGGGGTGGGTCAGCAGATCGTTGACCACGACGTGGGCCACGGGTGAGCCCGTCTAGCATCGGGCCGTGACCGCTCGAGTCCTAGGAGTCCATGTCGGCGCTCGGCATGACGACGCCGACCCGCTGGCCGAGGCCGTCGACTCCGGTGCCGACGCGGTCCAGCTCTTCCTGGCCGACCCGCAGGACTGGAAGATGCCGAAGCCGCATCCTCGCGCCGACGAGATCGCCGCGACATCGCTGACGGTCTTCGTCCACGCGCCGTACACGATCAACGTCGCGACGACCAACAACCGCATCCGGATTCCCAGCCGCAAGCTGCTGGCGGCGCATGCGGCCATGGCCGCCTCGCTGGGCGCGGCCGCGCTGATCGTGCACGGAGGGCATGTCCTGTCCGAGGGCGACGAGGCCACCGGCGTGGACAACTGGCGCAAGACCTTCGCCCGTCAGGCCGACGATGGAGGCTTCGGCCTGCCGGTGCTCATCGAGAACACCGCCGGCGGCGATCACGCCATGGCTCGCCACCTCGACGCCATCGGTCGGCTCTGGGACGCGATCGGCGAGTTCCAGCCGGGGTTCGTCCTGGACCTGTGCCACGCCTGGGCGGGCGGGCTCGACCTCGACACGGTCGTCGACGATGTCACCGCGATCACCGGCGGGCTGACGCTCGTCCACGGGAACAACTCCCGTGACGAGGCGGGCTCCGGACGAGACCGGCATGCGGGCCTGCTGGACGGGACGATCCCGCTGGATGTCATGGTCGACGTCCTGAACGCCTGCGACGCACCGGTCGTCCTGGAGACGCCCGGTGCTGCGACCGAACGGCGCGCCGAGATCGATCTGCTGCGCGACCGACTGAGCTGAAGCCGAGCCGCACGTCCTCGCCGGGACACAGGGACAGGCACGAACCCGATGTTCCGGCGATGTTGGCGGCTTCCGACCGCGCGTGCCGGTCGATCGGCTCGCATCGCCCGAGCCGACGCACAACCACGCGCTAGGCGGGATCGCCCGTCGCTGCTGGGCTGTCGGCGATGGCGTGGAAGAAGGCGTCGCCGACGGCTCGCCGCGTCTCCTTGTCGTGGTGCAAGGGTGGGGTTCCGAAGGGCACGAAGTAGGCGTAGCAGTGCGGACGCATCACCTCGATCGCGGTGAGCGCCAGGGGGAACGGACTGACCGCGCTCAGGGGCGACTCCATGTCGCCCCGCCACACCGTGGCGAACTCGTCGCGGACGGCCAGGAAGCCCACGGGCTGTATCAGCCAGAACCCGTCACCGAGGCCGTCGACGTGTGGAGTCGTCGCGGAGAGCCAGGCCTCGACCTCGCGGGCGCCGACGTGGTCGTCGTCGCCCAGCAGTTCGTCCAGAGCCCCGTTCAGCCGGGCGGGGAGCTCGGTGAGCATCAGGGCGGCGGCTTCGCGGCTGGCCGCGCTGACGAGGAACGAGGGGGTCTTGGCCGGGGGCGCCTGCTCGATCAACGCCGCCACCACGTCAGGGTTCTGCGCTGCCCGCTCGAGGTACTCGTGGTAGTTGCGCCAGGCCGCGACCGGCTCGAGGGCGAAGCCGTCACACACGTCGTGCAGGCGCAACAGCCTTCGCGCCCGCCCCCGGAGCTCGGGCGACCCCGAATCCGCGAGCGCGGTCAGCGGCCGGCGAGACGCTCGGAGCCAGGCCAAGAGGTCGGCGTCGTCACGGCATACCCCCACTCCGGCGTCGAAGCGTACCGCGGAGTGGACGTAGTCGAGATCCGGGACGACGGACCTCAAGTCGGCCAGGGCGGCTCGGTCAGCGCCATCGCTGCCCTCGGTATGCGGCGGAGAGCAGGCCAGGTCGAAGATGCCTTCCGTGCACCGAGTCAGCGCCGCGTCGGCCACAACGGCGGCGGGATGGTGGATGACCCATCGGTAGTGCTGGGCGCGCTGCACGAGCAGGGTCTCGAACGCCGAGATCGCGCGGGCGCCCAAGCCGATCCGCCATCCGTCGGGCACCTGGTGGAGCTCGAGACTGTGCACGAGCCGGCGCCAGTCGATGCTGCCGAGCTCGGTGCCGGCCCGGCGCGAGTCGCGCATCAGGTAGTCGAGCCGGTCGACGTCGAACTGGCCGTCGATGACGCTGTGCAGGCAGTCGGTCCAGTCGTCTCCGGACCGGTCGGACAGGATGAGGCGGACGAGCGACCGGGGCAGATGACGGAAGCACTCGTCGGGCAGGGTGTCGAAGATCTGCAGTCCCGCCCACTCGTGGAACTGCGCCTGGCCGCTGAGGGCGGCGTACTCGGCTTGGTCCAGGGCCGCGTCGGCCCCCATGACGGCGACGATCCGCTCCTGGTAGAACCGCTCGAGCACGTGGGAGAACGGCGGGTGGCCGACGTCGTGCAGCAGGCCCACGGCGGCGACGGCCAGCCCGATCACCCGGGCGAACTCCGGCCACATCGGGGTGTCCTCGACCTCCTTGCCGCTGACCCAGGCCGCCGTGCACAGGTCCAGGTCCGGGGCCGCTCGGACGTCGCTGATGACCTCGCGGGCGAAGCGGGACCGCACGTCGTCCTCGCAGGTGCGCCACGCGCTCTCCCACCCGGCCACCGCGAGATGCATGGTGCCCAGCGCGTGCTCGTAGCGGAACCCGGTCAGTGACGGGTACCGCCGGTTGGCTCGGGCGTTCTGCGAGATGTTCCGCAGCCGTTGTACGGCCGCCGACGCCACGAGCCCCTCCAGCTCGCCGGGGACCTCGACGTAGTCGTGGACGGGGTCGCGCACGACCCGACGGCGAGGCGGCGGATCGTCGGCTGCCGCCGTCCCGACCATGTCAGCACTATGCCCGAACTCGACAGCGAAGGTCGAGGTCCGACGGCGCGGCCGGTCTAGGGTCGTCCCGTGTTGCTCACCATCGAGCGCGTCGCGCTGCTCAAGCGCGTGTCGCTGTTCGAGCGGACCCCGGACCGCGTGCTGGCCGGGCTCGCCCGGACGCTCGAGGAGGAGACGTTTCCGGCCGGCTCGACGATGACCACCGAGGGTGCGGTCGAGGACTGGCTGTTCGTGGTGATCGACGGGACGGTGCGGGTCACCCAGTGGGACCGGGTGAGCGAGCTCGGTCCCGGTGACGTGGTGGGCGAGCTCGCCGTGCTCGCGTCGGAGCCACGGGTGGTCACCGCCGTCGCCCTGACCGACGTCCACGCGTTCCGGCTGGCCAAGATCGACTTCGACGAGGCGCTGCGCACCCGCCCGGAGATCGCGGCCGGAGTCATTGCCGAGCTGGTGCGACGGCTGCGCACGCGCCATCCACCCGCGTGAGGAACCGCGTCCTTCTCCTCGCCGCGCAGGCCGGCCTGCTCGGCCTCTCGGTCGTGTTCCTCATCGTGCCGGCCAGCGCCCTGTTCCTCGACCGGTACGGCGCCGACGACCTGCCGTTCGTCTATCTCGCGGTCGCCGTGCTCGGGGTCCTGGTGTCGCGAGTGATTCGTGAGCTCCAGGCCCGGCTCTCCCTCGTGGCCGTGGCCACGTGGTGCATCGGCGCATACGTGGTGCTCGTCGCGGCCAGCTGGGTCCTGCTCCGGTTCGGTCACCAGGACTGGGTCTCGGCGCTGCTCGTGGGTCTGTTCCCGCTCGCGATCCCCGTGGGGTTCGTCCTGATCGGGACCCAGGCCGGGCGACTGCTCGACGTCCGCACCATGAAGCAGTCCTTCGCCCGCATCGTGGCCGGTTTCTCGCTTGGCTTCGTGGTCGGCGGGCTCGCGACGACGGCCCTGATCGGGCCACTGGGCGGGCCGGTCGACCTGCTGCTGGTCGACGTCGTCATCGGCGCTGTCTACCTGTGGACGGCGATCGCCACAGGCCGACGGTTCCCGGCCGAGCTCGCCCGACGGCCGCCGCTGGAGTCCGGGACCGCGACCGCGGCGCCCCCGAGGAGTGCGCCGCCCCGTCGCCAGCGGCTGTTCGTGATGATCTTCGGCTACCAGCTGCTGGCCGCCGGCGTCACCCAGCTGCTCGACTACGTCGTGTGGGAGCGCGCGGCCTACCACTTCTCGGATCCCAGTGACCTGGCGCGGTTTCAGGGCCTCTACGGCACGCTGATCAACGTCGTCGCACTGACCTTCGTCTTCCTCGCGGCCGGGCGGCTCCTGGTCCGGTACGGCGAGCGCGGCGGCCTGACCGCCAACCCGCTCGGGATGATCGTCCTGCTCCTGCTGAGCACCGTCGTCGGGGTGCTGGCGGGTGAGGGCGGCACCGCCTTCTTCGTCGCGGTCTGTGCCCAGCAGGTCGCCCACATCGCCCTCATCGACGGCATGACGCGGGCGGCCATCAACACGGCGTACCAGGCTCTCCACCCGTCGAGCCGCCTGCACGCGCAGACCGTCGTCGAGGCGGCGGGTGCTCCGCTCGCTCTCGGGTTCGTCGGCGTCCTCCTGCTCGCCTTCCGGTTCGCCGACCTCGGGGTCATCGTCGTCGTCGCGGTCACCCTGGTTCTGACCGCGGCGTGGCTGGTCGTCGCCGTGGTCGCGTACGCGAGGTACCGCGAGGGCGTGCTCGCGCTCGTCGCCGCGCGGCCGTGGGAGCCGCTGGACCTCCTCCAGTCCGACGACGAGGTGGTCAAGGGCCTACTCGCCAGCGCGGACGGGCGCGACGTCATGGTCGGCCTCTCCGCGGTTAGCGGACGGCGCCCCCTGCTGGCGACGGAGGTGGCGGGACTGATGACGTCCGCCGACCCGTATGCGCGGCTGACCGCCGTCTGCGAGCTGATCGAGGCGGGAGGGGAGTCGGCCGAGGAGGCCCAGCAGCAATGGGTGACGGCTCTGGGCGACCCTGACGTCGAGGTACACCAGGCCGCACTCTCCGGATCCGCCGCCGCACCGGACCCGTTCTTCGCCCCGTACCTGCTCGACGCCATCACCACCTCGCCACCCAGCGCCGCTCTCGCCGACGCCCTGGAGCGTCACGCGGCCGAGGTGGCGCCCGGCGCGGTAGGCCGGCTGGCGGACGAGCCGCCGGGGGTATCCCGTGAACGGCTCACCTGGGCCCTGGGGGTGATGCGGGACTCGCTACCGGCCGCCCCCGCTGGGCTTCCCGACATCCCGGCCGTGGTAGCCGACCGCGAGGTGCGGGTGGCGCGGGCGAGAGCCGCGACCGCCGCGCTCGGCGAGGACCCGGCCCTCCGGATGCTCCACCGGGCCCTGACCGAGGACGCCGAGCACTCGTCGCGCACGGTGGCCGAACACCTCGCCATGCACCACGGACGTCGTCGCGTCGACCGCATCGTGACCGCCCTCCGCGAACCCGGAGCGCACGAGCGTGCTCTGGCCATCGAGCTCCTCGAGGTGCTGGCCGGCCGCGAGACCGGTGAGCGCGTCGCGGCGCTGCTCGACCCGGATCCCAACGACCTCGCCGCCGCTCCGGAGCGTTCGGCCGCCGAGTGGGTCACGGATCTGGTCGCGGACCCCGAGGGGCGTTGGGGCGACCCGTGGTTGCGGGCGTGCGCGATCCACGCGGCACCCGCCGTGTTCGGTCCGTTGGCCGACGAACTGGTCCGCCCCTGGGTCGACGACTCCGACCCGGTGGTGGCGGAGACGGCTCGCTGGGCGATCGGCGACCGTCGTCGTCTCTGGGACCATGGACCGGTTCGAGACGAGGTCTGAGACGAGGTCTGAGGAGACAGCCGGTGTCGAACGACTATGTGATCGCCGGTGGACAGCCGGGGTTCGACCGCATCTGATGCAACTCGCTGGAGTTGAACGCCGATAATCGACATTATGTCAACTACGCCGGAACCGGGGTATGCGGCTCCTCCCCCGGCCAGGCAGACCGGGCATGACCTCGGCCCGCGGGCGGCCGAGGAACAGCACCAGCAGCACGGCGACCACAGCGATGACGGCCACCCAGACCACGTCGGAGAACGACAGAGGCCGCAGCAGCAGGATGACCGCCGCGGCCAGGACGGCGATCACGACGCGGATGGTCCGGGCCTGCGACCCGATCCACTCACCGATGCGCCCGGTGGTGACACCCCGGGCTTCGGCGGCCTGACGGGAAGCGGTGGCCCCGTCGACGACCAGCCGACGAAGCCTGGCCGCCTGGCCCCTCGGCCCGGCGAACCACGCCACGACGGCCACGAAGACGGCGAGGGCGCCGATCGCCAGCACCGAGCTGCGCAGCAGGGTGAGGGACTGGGTGTAGATCGCGTCGGCCGCGGCCGCCGGGATGAGGTCTGGTGACACCGCGTTAGTGACAAAGATGCGACCGACA